>Ga0160427_10002925_pt1 | contig 10150 bp, 14 predicted proteins | sample SolpanmetagenomL_FD_108194 | JGI IMG/M metagenome (GOLD analysis project Ga0160427, IMG submission 108194) | Solar panel surface microbial communities from Lawrence Berkeley National Laboratory, California, USA - L | ecosystem: Engineered > Built environment > Solar panel > Unclassified ...
CTCGTACACCTTCTGTCATCATCTCACCATGCCAGTCATCCTCCGCGTTACCCTTTTCCAAATTAATCTCCATCTCTTCCACCAACCCGTACGAACACGCATAACCCACATCAACTCCCTCGCCTCCTACAACGACTTCCTCCTCTCCTTCCACGCCCAATCCGCATCCGCATGAATCTCCGGTTCCCTAATATACGCCCTCAACTCCTTCTTCCTCTTCCAATCCCCACCCATCCTACTATCCCTCTCCCCAACCACCTGTTCAAAATTCGGAAACTGCGACGCCTCGGTGAAACTCGTCATCAACTGCGGCTCGCCCAATGGTAATTGGTCCCCTCGATCAGTCTGCCAGAGATGGTATATCTTGCCGTATAGCTCAACGACGCCCTCCATTTCCGTCGTCTCGGCCGCTTCCCAGGTGTGTTGTGGTCCGAGCGATTTTACGGCGTCTGCGAGACCGGAGAGCACGCTACCGATGGGATGGGATTGGTGTGTGTTACTTCCGTCCTGTGTTGACGGAGCTGATGATGTGGTAAGATTCCCGGCAGGCATAATCAACATACCGCTCTTGACCTCAAAGACATGCGAGTGCCACAGCCGGCGTTCCTTCTGGTCTAGCGTTGCGTATAGATCCGGCGTGATCATGTATTCGATGCCGATGAGACGGGCGTTTGCGTGCGGAGAGTCGTAGAGGATGCATTGGCGTACGTTGTGGGTTAGGTGGGCGCAGTAGTGGTTCGCTTCGACGAAGCGGCCGGGTTCGGAGGCGTAGGTATGGAAGGCGTTCAGGTGGGCGCAGATGTTTTTGAAGGGTGCGAAGGACTAGGGAGGGGATGGAGGTTAGTTGGTGTGGTGTGGATGGCGAGAGGGTTAGCGAGGGGGAGAGAGAGGTTCTGGAGGATGAGGGAGGGAATGGATTGTTGGGTGGACATGTGGTGAGTACGAGCGGTGGTGAAACATACCTGTAAAGCACCAGCACCGGTTTCGAGTACTCTGTCTTTCATCCCAATATGGTCGCCGGCCACTTGCTCGACGTTCTCGCCAGCTGTAGCGTTTGTGGTAGGCATGGCGTCCATGTGTTGGCAATGTGTTTTCGGGTAGCTAACGCAGGCCCGTATTTCTGACGACTTGGAGGGCAGTGATAAAGTGGTGATGTCTGTTTTTTGCGCAGAAGATGAATGACTATTGTTGTCGGCGGCTGCTCCGGCATGAGGTCATGCATTTTTGGCGAAAGGTGGGGCACTGGTTTCAAACTGGTTTCATGTTTCAGGAACATAACCATGAGATATAATACAAGAAAATACTGTCTCAAGTACAGACGACCACGGACCGATCGTGGAGACTACCGGTTCGCTTTGCCATAAGTAAAGCCACGAAATATCGACCGCGTAGTAAGCTGACCACATGCGAATTTTAGTTGCTGTGTATTTTTGTTATTTTTGCTCTCCACTCGCTTTGGGTACTTCATAGTCTCTAGATACCTTATAGTGGAGCAGAATAGTGAGTGACCGCAGTATTCGATACGAATATGAAAGGAGTCCTTCATATGTGAGTTGAAGTTTCGGGTAGCAATAGAGACATTGCTCAAAATACATTCGACTTCCCGGAACCAGCCTTGCTCTGTTCGTGTTGCAATCTTTCTCCTTGCCACTAGACATCCAACGCACCCACTGCCTATTCCTCTTTCTAATGACGCCCCATCTCATCTCAAATACCTACTCATCCCAAACAACACAAGTCACACCACCCAATCCCTCCACACTCCCAACTTCCTTCCCAAACATACCCGAATCCACATCCCTTTCCAACACAACCACTCTCCCCGTCATCTGCAACCCAACCGCAATCAGATCACCAGCCTTGTTAATCGCAAATTGTCTCGGGTAACTTCCTCCCGCAGGACTCAAGCCTTGAAAGTCCAACGCACCCGGGCCAGCATCCTTAGTACTCGTAATCGCCCAGGTAGCTAGACTGTCCGACGGCGGCGTTGTCGCATTGAAACTTAGGTCCCGGCGGTTGGAGGCGATGACGAACTTGCCATCAGGACTAAGTGCGATTTCGGCCGTGACGCCCGTGCTTTCGCCTGTTGTGGTTGCAGGGACGGGATGGCCTGGGCCGAGGGAGGGATAGACACCATCAGGCAGGATATCGAACGCCATGCCGCCTGTGGAAGGGTAGCTGACACGATATGCAGTGACGGTAGCGGTGATCTCGCCGACAAGATAGAAGATGTAATTGCCGTTGATGGGATCGAGGGTAAAAGCGGCATGTCTAGGCCCAGAACCTGGTGCGGCGACCAACGGCGCAATCTCGGTGAGGACAGCACTGCTAGCGTTGATGGAGAAGATGCGAACAAGGTCGGAGCCGAGGTCAGGTACCAGGATGAATTGTCCACTTGGATCGAGCAGGGTTTCATGTGGATGGGGAGCGTCTTGGCGGTTGGGGACGACACCTGGATGAGGGAGAGTGAAGCTCAGAGATTGTAGCAGCTTCAGGTTACCGGTCGAGTCAATGGCGTAGGATAGAAGACGACTGCCCGTGTAATGAGGAATTGCCATGGCGGAACCAGAGTTGTAGAAGACGGCATAGACGCCTCCTTCTGGGGCGATGGTGCGGTGGACTTCTGATGGCGTGCCGGAAGCGGTGGAATATGTGACGACTGTGCCATTACCTGCCACGACATTCTCGTCGATGAGGTAGAGAAGATTGTTTTGTTTGTTGAGAAGGAGCCAGGAAGGAGAAGCGGTAGTAGTGTTGAATGTGGAAATGGTACTCAAGCTGTATGTCCACTGTGTGGAAGTGGAAGGCCCGGGAGGATGATGACCAAATGGCCAACCAAATGGCTTTTGAGGCGCCCATTGGACAGATGAGATAGAAGGAGTGAGGGAGAGAGTGGTAAGGTTGCCATCGTACGAAGCAACGAAGAGGTTTACTGCAGAAACCGAAGATACAAAGAGTATGCTTGATAGGAAGCGAAGAGGTTTGACAGAGGACAACATGTTGCCGGGTGAAAATGAGATGCTTGAGTAAGAAAAGATGTTTTTCGAGGTCGAAGAAGAAATCAAGCAACCTAGGAACCACGCGACTAGTAGTGCCGTTTCCCGTTCCCGTTGAATCAAGTTGTGAACGGCAAGAGTAAAAACGAAAGCAACGGATAGGACAAGATAGGTCAGGGAAGTCGTGCCATTCGAGTGGGACGACAAGCCTCTTTTCACTAAGCAGACTACTCCCTCCTTCTCCTCATCTCGTCATCTACCCCGCTCGCCAATATCATTAGTGCAGCGGGGTCGAGCGAGGATGTTTCAAAGTTGGCACGATCCATGAATCGACGTCGGCTTGAGCTGGTCCGCACTCCTAATCAGGCGTAGGTCGAATTCTCAAAATCCGATTCGATGACGAGTGCTCCGAACATGGCAACTTGAAACTTATCCATCCTTGGCACATGACACATTCCTGAAACACCATCAAAATCAAACATCGATATTATGACAACGGAAGAATATGCTGCGTCGTCCAAAGACAAAATCCCTGCTGTGACATACGGTGCCGTAGAGAGCACATCATGCAACCCGCCACCACCCAAAGAAGCAATGCCCTGGCTCTTCGAACGACCTACTTTTCTGCAGAAAGGATATATGTATGTTGTCGTAAACGCCTCGATTTTACACGGAGAAAAGCATTCTGGCAAACCTGACGCTTTCATTGTTGGACAGTAAGCCAGGGACAAACGTCTGGGACGTCCTCACGCTTAAACCAATACATCATCACAATCAGACAGTAAACATCTATTCTCATCTCATACCATGCGGCATCTTTGTAGCTTTATTTATAAAGACATTTGCGGCACCGCCGAAATATATGACGCGTGAGGATATCATTGTGACGAATATATACGCTGCTGGGACGGCAACGTGTTTTGGATTGTCTGCGCTGTAAGTAAAGTTCAAAGCCATCATACTGATGCAACCACCAAGGCTTTCAGTTCGTTTCACTATCTTTCTTCAATCTCGTAGAACTGACGACAACAATACCCCCAACCACAGCCACCACATCCGCGCCCATGTCAACCCGAAACAATACTGGTGGACAGCCCAATTCGACGTCATCGGCATCGTGTCGCTCATGTCCTCCGCCGCGGTGCCAATGATCTATTACGGACTATTCGACCATATAAACATACAGAAATACTATTATGCTTTTGTACGTCGTCTTCCACTCCCTCCTCCTCTTCCTCCCCGCCTCCTCTTTCTCTTCTCATACAACACAAGCTTCTCTAAAACGCATTCTCAACCCTCAACTCATGCTGACCTCAACATCTCAGGTACCAATAATAGCCCTCGGCTGCTGCGCAGTCCTCCTAGTCCCGAAACAACAGAAGGGACCAGTAGTAGCACTGCGTCTGGTTATGTTCGCAGGTCTAGCAGTACCAGGACTGGCGGCTATTATACACGGTCGAGTGATCAAGGTCAAGGCAGGAGCTAGAAAGGCGCCGATATCACTTTGGTGGATCATTACGACTGGAGTGTTGAATGCGGCGGGCGCTGTGGTTTATGCTGCAAAGGTATGTTGTCTCTTCAATGTGAGGGTTTTTTTTAAAATTCCAGCCAGAGCTCTAGTCGGTAACAAAATCAACTGTTTGTTTGTTGGCCCCATTGGGGTCGATGGACATGTTGTTCTGTTTGGTTGTTTCGTTTTGCTAATATTTTCCTCTTAGTTTCCCGAGAAGTATTGGCGCGGTTTCGACATCTACGGCGCCAGTCACCAAACCTTCCACATCATTATCGCGGCAGCGTCGTTTGTTTTCTGGGGAGGGCTTATGGACACGATTAAATCTGTTCGAGGTGGATAGTCTCATAATAATAATACCTTTGTCCTTGCTACAATGATGTTGTTTCATTAGCGACATCTCTGGTATGTCCGCAGCGTGTACATTTGAGAGAAGATTATTTCTCGTTCACTGTGGTCTGATGTGAACGGTGTTACTTTACTGCTGTTGTGTAGATGCTGCGGCTGTATGATTTGTGGTGGTGTTTTGTGGTAGTAGAGTTCAAAAGTAAGGATATGAGTCTTTCTGGTTCTTTCAAAAGGTCATTCTAGGCATGACATGTTCCAAGGGACTGAGCATAAAGGTGTTTATTATAAGGATTGCTCGAGGCACTCACAAAAGTCGCAACAACAACTTTGGTGCTGGTCTATCAAGACGTCTATTATTTTCGTTCTGAAAACTGCTTATCTTGTGTACCGGCAATTGGGTTGAGTCCTCGTGGCATCGTTGCCATCTATGTTTCAGGTCTGAGTCTTGCTAACATTTCGTGCGTGTGGCAACACCTTTCTGTTTACCATCCCAGATGCCTATCGCTTCATATTCTTTGCCTCATTCGTCATCAGAAGCCGAAAGCTCTATTATTTCCCATTTGTCATTCATATCATTAGCATTAATTGCACATCATGTGTATCAATTCCACGTTCGTCATGTCTCGCGCATGCATCGCTTCTTATCCTATTGTGCGCCACCAATCCCAGTGAACAACTTCTCCTTGATCTGCACAGCAAGTAAACCACTCTCTTCTTCTGCAGCAATCTTGTTCCCTGCCTTAACTAGCTTGTCCATTGGTACATCACTATCCTTGCTCTTCCCTACACTCATCATCATGGGTCCACCTCTAGCCTTGTTCGTAAGTGCCGTTTGAGTCTGCTTGATCTTCATCGCCAGATCCGCCATCTGTTTCGTTCCATACTCGTGATTCGTGAACAATGGACTCGACGACAGCGTATTGACCCAGTACTTGTTCCAAAGAGCCTCAAGTAGTTGACCATCAAGTGAAGACTTGAAATGCGACACCTCCAGACTATAATACCTATCCGCATAAGCACCAAAGTCTTCAATCTTGCCCAGAGGAATCGTCTCATGCCCATCCGAAGAGTCCGCCGAGACTTCTGGTTTGTGATCTTCAGGATATGTGCGGAAAGCACCAATCTCCACTTTGCCGGCACTGATGGTACGATCGGGATCAATCACAACCGCAACAAACGGATCGCTGTACAATTGCTGTTGCATTTGTGTGCTGACATCGACACCGCTCAACCAGCAGCCATATCCAGGATGACTATGGTACCAGCCGACTGCGTTCTCCAACCTTCCCGCTTCACGTGCCCGCTGGAGAAAGTTGACCATGTACTCGTTCGCCTCTTCTTGTGCATTGACTCGCGTCTCTGTTCCCTCAACAGGCAAGCGGAATGCATCTGTGACGATGATGGAGGATCCGGAAATGTAGCCTTGCATCAGTCCCATGATCTCGTATTGTCCGCCAGAGCGTGCGTGCATGACCATTTTGAGAAGAGCGATGGCGGAGATGCGAATGTCTTTGAAGTGGTTGGGGTCTTTGCGCCAGAGACGGGCTTCGTTTTCGGCTTTAATGGCGACGGTGTCGTAGGCGTAGAGGGCGTCGCGGGTGGAGTCGGTGAGAGAGATGGCATTGGAGAGCTCTGGAATGAGGATAAGGTGGTTAGTTGGAGCTTGAATGATTGATTATGTTTGTGATGTGAGATGTGTACCCCATGTCTTGAGAGCTGCCGCCATGATGGGCGATGTGATGGGAAGTGTGTGTGACTCTACTGAGCTCTGTACTTGGTACGTAGAGCTGTAGAGGAAGAGGTGACGTTGAGTGAAGATGAAACGAAGGTGCTTGTTTCATGAAGGGTAGAATAGCGCGGTCCCAACTCCGTTTACTGCGCAGAACTCAGAATTGACGTCGACGGCGAGTACCACTTACAGTATATCAACGCATACAAGCTTGCCCACTCGTCTCATAAACAATCAATATGGTCCGCTTAGAAGAAGTCGAAGACGAGGCCTTCACCTCAGACCAGCCAGGTCCCATCGAAGAAGAAGCCGACTGGGAGTCCGATGAAGGTAAAACAAAAAAACATCATAATGCTATACATAATCCCGAATACCCACACAACACACTACAGAATCAGACACCTCCTCCATCGCCTCCGACCCAGCCGACGACGACCTCGAAGAATCCCTCTACGACCGCATCACCGCTCTCAAAGATGTCATTCCACCCACACAACGACGCCAACTCGGTACAACACTCAACACCACGTATACTTGGGGCAGCTGGGGAATGCAGGGAGGATTGAAGTTGGCGTGGCAGATAAGCGTGAGCGTGTTGTTGTTGGTTGCGCCGTTTGCGTTGGCCAGTCAGGAGGATATGGCTATTGCGATGGAGGAGAAGCAGATGTTGATGCAGCAGAGTGCTAATGAGGTGAGTGGATGAAGGCTTTTGGATGCTGAAGTGCATCGTCTTGCTGATGCAGTGTCTGTGCAACTTGAAACATTACTAATGATTCCCTTCCTCTCAGATTATGACGCCTGGCGCAACAAGCTTGCAGCCTGGTCAGCAATCGCTATAGATCCGGTTATAATTGAACACGGCTACAAATGCAACCATTAGAATCTGTTTTACCTGAAAAAGATGTCGAATTGACACGGTACTTATTCGTGGTCGAATTGCAGCACAAGTCCAGTCACCAACACTCATAATGTACAATCAAAACAAAATCATAAGGCATCTGCTGACAGTGATAATGTAATACTAGCACTCAACTCAAATTCTGTCCAGTATCTTTTGTCATGCATTACACCAGTCCCCATGCGCTCCTACGGAGTGCTTACAATGTACCATTTAGAGCTATCGTCTTTCAACTTGGGTCGATGAACACTAGAAAGTATGCAGAAACATGCAACAACCCAGTCCCCCAGTAATCAATCCTGTACGCCTGCTTACTTGTGTTGGCACAATCCTACGCAAATGCCGGCCTTCAAGATTCGCTACAAAGTACTAAAGTAGTAGCACTGCCTTCATCATTTCCATTCCTGCACCATATGCATGCTCTATCTTCTCCACTTCGTCCCACAAGCTAGGCAGGATACACTTCTTCTTCTTCTCCGTCTACAGATTAGCTAGCACACATAGTGTGCAACAAGATCGTCAGACGAGGCTGCGCAGACTGGATCGAAGAGCCGTAAATGCTGCGGGCCAGAGCTGTCTCCAAAGGCACGACCTGAAAGACATATGCAACAGAACCAATCTGCTGTACGTTTCAGCTACTTCTCCAGCTACCATCCAACGCAGCATCTATAACCCTTGTGCGAACGTACTCAGTCGAAGCAATGTCCGTTGGTTAGGAGCTTCGGCCTAGACCATAGCGTTCTTGAGCCTCTTCTGCATACAGAATTCACCAGAAAGAAAATGACTTGAGCACAAAAGCCAAGGAATAAGCAGCTCCAGGCTCATCGAACGATCAGGGTATTTCATGGCAGCTCTCCACCTGTGACTAAAAGGCCACAGGTCTGAAATGGTTACCTTATTAATTCTGTTGTGTTTCATGTTGTCAACCTTTCTTGCGCCGGCTTCGGGATCGGCCTTGGAGTGAGTAATAGGTCAAAGGATGGATATCAGTATGGAGTTGCCCCATTTATGACCATCGAAGTAGGTCTTTCACAGACCATAGATGGGTGGCGACAGAGTCAAAGACAATAAGATAGCAGGCTCTGAACTCTTGGAGAAGACAAAAGCGAGCTAACCCGCAATAGGCAATCAAACGCGAGAGGGCTTGAAAAGGAAGGTCTAAGCATAAAAGAAACCTTCCGTCAGATTAGATCAAAGCCACCAGATCTTGTGCCGTGGACACCATGCTCGGCATCTACCTTAGTGAAACTTAGTGTGCTTTCGTGCTTTCATGCCTTCGTGCTTTAGATTCTTGGCCTCGGCGAAGCAATGCGATGCTGGATCATTTCGGAGACAGCCGTGGTGTGACAGACAGGACTCATTCGTGGCCGAGGAAAACATACGTTAATGATCGTCCTTGACAGTCAGGAACAGCACCCGATGATCACGACTTTGAAGAGCAGCATGAAACAGGTGACACCCCGCTGAGAGCCTGCCTAGTATTTAGGAAGACGCTATTATGTAAGGTTGCGTCTTGCGACAGTAAGAAACAAAGTCTTTGCAGAGAAAAGCTTAGGCGAAAGCGGAAGGAGCTCGTCTTTCTCTACGGCCGTTGCCTATCTAGCCAATCAGGCAGGTCGTCGGAGTCGAAACGGGATCATCTGCATACTCGGGGGAGTCAGAGACAAGTGAAGGCCAAGAGAGATTGTGATTCTTATGACATGTTGTTACTCCTCCGAGTGCGAGTTCGCTCAGATTATTCTTCTTCTGTTGTTTCACCTAAAGACATTCCTTCTTCCTGTTCGTCCTCCTCCTCAGCATCTTCTCCCAACTCGACATACCGCCCTTATCAGTCCTTCGGCGTCATCGTTTGCGATTCCGTCACGTCCTCGCATCACGCGATAGATAAGGCCGACTGCTTACGAATACTCACCTCGAGTACATCTCCATTATCGCTATCACACTGCGCCTCTTATTCTGTCTGGTCATTCACCATCCCTCGGTCACTACGACGTTTACCTAGCCATTATCCTCAGACCCTGTTATGGGATTACTCTCACGATGCTCGTTGCCAGATCTTACAGTTACGGCAATACTGTAGAAGAAGAGAAACCAAAGTCTATACCAAAGACGCAGAAAGACTACACTAAACCTTTTGGATGGAGACCTGCAAGTTATGAAGAACATGCCATGCAGTTCAAGTCTCGCGATCCAAGACGGCGAGGTTCGTTACCCAAGGAAGAGTCAAAAGCAGAGGAACCAGTAGGAGCACGGAGGACTGCACCTGTCGATATACCCTCTCCACCACGAGCGCAAAGCAGACCGACTTCCACGAAGAGGAAACAAGCACATCGAACTACCAGTACTCCCCATGATCCAACAACTCTGGCACCATCTGTGGCTGCACTCCTCGCAATGACGAGTATACCAGTAAAGAAGTCATTTTCATACAAGCAAAAGAAACACAGTGTGCCCGCCTTCACCCGCATGTCTAGTGAGGAACTCATGGCAGAATGGCGGCTCTCGCCAGTGACCACCGACATCAGACGACCTTCTCAAGCTTCCTCCGATTCGAACCTGGAAATATTACTATCCTTTCCACCAGAGACCGAAGAGCTATCAAGAAGTTCCAGCAATGAAAGCCTCGAAATAGACTCGTATGCTCCGACGAGATCACCGTCCTGCGACTC
>Ga0160427_10002926_pt1 | contig 10150 bp, 7 predicted proteins | sample SolpanmetagenomL_FD_108194 | JGI IMG/M metagenome (GOLD analysis project Ga0160427, IMG submission 108194) | Solar panel surface microbial communities from Lawrence Berkeley National Laboratory, California, USA - L | ecosystem: Engineered > Built environment > Solar panel > Unclassified ...
ACACTGGCCTACTAGTCGCAGTATCCGGCGAAAGTCGCTCAGAATTTGTAGCAATTTGATTTTTGGTTATGACCTGAGAAACTGATATTGAATGAGAAGGAGATTCATTCATCATCGATCAGAAGATGACTCGTCAAGCCGTTATTGCCCGAGTAGCACAAAGTCGACTTTATTAAGTACTGAACATAAGGCTACAAGTACTAGTGGTCATCATTCTAGAATGCTGTTGAAGTGCGAGTGGGGGCGCATGTAGGACAATTGAGTTCCAAGTTGTTGTGAACAGGCATTAACTTGGTTGTGGTCATCGGTCATGGATAGCTGCGACAGGCCACTAAGCTCGCAACAACAATTGATACTTGCGCTACAACTGGACAATACGAGGCTGAGAGATGTAAAATTGATTTACGTACAGAATTGCTCAGCTGTCATAAGACCAATGAATTGCTATGGAAGACAATTATAACTTTTCTGCATCCCGAATCTGTGTACTCGATTTGCGGAGGATTTGTTCACCATAGGTCATTCATTCGCGGAGTTGCAATTGGCGTGGGCGTAGTGTCTCGAGATGTACGGCTGCTCTTCCACCACACATTTTTCAGTTTCTGACATGGCATGGAACACGACCAAATTACAATAATCACCATCAGCATAGCATCATCGTTGTCCTGTATTAACGCATAAAACTCAATTAATAAATATCAATTAATAAATAGTCAATCAGTTACTTGAGTGACTATCTGAGAACAGTTACGATACCGATTGTTCACAATCGTGACTTGGTGTCGCCATTCGAAAAGAAGCTCACGATAATCTTTCCATAGTCACGAGCCATCGCATTATATTGCCACGTGCATGGCTACGCCAATAATAAACAAACAGACTTAAGCAAAAGCGGGCGGTTTTCCGATGCGAGAGGATATATGCATATCGACAGTTCCAATTAACAACGCGGACCCCCATCTTGGTGAAATCATCAAGTTTTGAAACCCACACCAACATGACACCGGCATTCTCATTTTTAGGTCAAGTACTTAAGTAGGTTTCAATTAGTAGAGTATGATGATCGGCGGACTCAAAAAAATTCCATGAGCCTTGGTGTGTAACCATATGAAACAGTGTATACTGTAAAAGGCTGATAATAAATAAGAAAATAAGAAAAAAATCTGTATATACTTGGTATTGAGCCATCGCGACGGTTCTTTAAACGGTCACCGGATCTTTCATAGCTGACAAGCTATATGAGAGAATTTCTTTTTTTTGTGCGAAATAGTTAATGGGACGAGAAAAGGAAGAAAATAGGGAAGCATTGATGATGTGTCATACATAACATCTGTGCAACGTTGAAGCTCTTCCAAAGCCTTGATGATATTCAAAATCTACTAGACAATCGACATACATATACGTCCATCAACCTATATATATGAAGAAGAGCTTCAAGTCGACCGACCATGGAGAATCTTCATTATCAACTAATCGACATTTCCATGCGATTGCAATATAGTAACATCGTTTACAAACACGATCAGTCAAGCTCAGTCAAGCCTCAAACTGAGACGGCGCTCACTCCTCAAGCTACCCACAAAGCTAGTCTGCTCATTGCTTCAATTGAGACCCATCCAAAACGATTCTTGTACTGGACGATTCCAACAAATCAGCAAAGGACAAAAGAATTGAATCTTCTTACAAGCATAGTCAAGCCCATAGGAGAGAACCTCGCGAAGTACAGTCCCTATCGGTTATCCATCAGGGAGGAAAGAAAGGCCACTCTGAGGTACTTTATAGATATCTCGAGAGATTATCAACTCATCAGTATCAGAGTGCTCGTGGAGAAGAAAAAGATCAATGTGAGAACTATTCACTTCTCTCGTATTTATGCCCATACATTCCGTCTTGAACAGTCCAACATCGATCAAAGTCACTTGATAAAGCTCTCATCTACTCACATGGTTCGCATCTTGACGTTTTGTCGAAAGCAACTGTGCCTTGACCATTTTACTTCTCTCCTCTTAATCCCTTTACCAAATCTCACATTGATAGCGATTAAAAATACCCATATTAACCAATTGGGGCGAACAAAAGGTGTATTTTGACCCAAACCTATGAATTCTGCACAGGTTGCTGCCGTACTGGTTGTCTCATCAGCACAGAACGTTCTCTATGCTGTTCGAAAAGAAGACGAAAACATATACACTGCCATAGCCTGCAACACCGTCTCTTTCGAGTCCCTGCAGCGAAATTGTGTTCTAGTTGCGTGAGACGGGAACAAGCGAGACGCATGCAGCGCGAGAAGGAGAAAGAGAAGGCGAGGGAGAGGGAGAGGGAGAGGGAAAGGCAGAAACAGAAGGACCGGGAAAGAGAGAGGGAAAAACAAAGGGACCGCGAGAGACAAAGACAACGGGAAAAAGAGAAAGAGCGGGAGAAAGAAAGACAGAAGGAGAGGGAGAGGGAGAAAGAAAGACAGAAGCAGAAGGAAAGAGAGCGTGAAAAACAAAAGGAGAAGGAAGGACTAAGAGGTAGGCGGAGGGTTCATTTTGGATTCTGACTTTCCTCTTCAACACATCGAACCTAAGTTTGTCTGCAACACGAGACAAACAATCGTACTAGAGCGGTACTAGATGGTTATGAGGTCGTCTTTCTTCTCACAAAACTGGGCAGGATTGCGATACAGCATGATCTTAACCACCAACGAAGTACCACAGCCTACTGTGCTCGAAGTAAGGACCGATTTGATCTGATGTTCTCACTGACAAAGGTTTTGAGTTTGAGTCTGATACGGTTTTTCTTGTTCGATCGCAAAAAGAAAAGGCATCATGTTGAGTAGAACTATTCTTGCTCTGGTCGTCTTATGTTTCGCCAGAGTTCGACGACTTTCGAGAAATCATAGGAAGGTTGTACTATATATGGAATGTTCTTGATTTAGAGCTCTATGCACATGGATCGAAGGGATGATTATTTAGTTTGGCGATTTAGTGGAGTAATTGGTGTTTTTGTAGTACGTTAAACAGGTTGAACTGATCTTTCTTGTCTTTCTTTTTGGTTCTTATTTTTGATTTTCGATCATTGTTTTTCTATTCTACGCTGTTGTTAGTTTCCTCACGTTTAGGTTGTAAACAACGAGCATTTTGTGTTGAACCTCATACTGTGCACGTGCTACAAGTTGAAGTTAGTGTGATAAATGGTTATTATGTAACCTATCGATCAGGATCGAAATTCGGAGTTGAGTGGAGTGTGATAGTTCTATTCATCCAGAAATGCACAATTCCTGTAACTTGAGATATTCATAACTTGATGCTGGTAATGATAATAAACATGTTTACTCGAGAATAGTAAGTATCAGCTGTATTGGCCACAGCTGTATACGTACCTAGCACGTAGCTGAGCTAAAGGAACAACAGTGGCTCGTAAAATTGATCCTATCACACTCTTCTAGACCAGACATTTAGAAAACTAAGAGTATAACTTTTATGTAAAAAAATTATTTTACAGCCTATCAAAAAAAGGGTGGATACATGCCTGGAAGCAGCTAATTGGGAGCGCTAGCTTAGCCAGCTGGTTGTGAACAATTTCCACCAAAGCCCATGGCCACAAGAATTAGACCGCGCCTATTAGCTATTTTCCGGTACTCATATAGCACGTACCTAAGTACACACCGTACCAGCTATACAGTAATCGTGTATTTATGACTTGTCAAGCATCGTTCGAAGCGTCACTTGTAAACTTACTACCGATACCGCAATTGCAATTGATTGTACATTATATTTAAATCCCACCGCCTGAATTGTTGATCTCGAGATGACTGTCTGAAATTTTAGATCAAGATGGTTACGCCAGGTTTCATCACATAGAGTACAGCTTCAGCAATGAGATCTATGACAAGAAGATGGACTATGTTGTTTGTATTTGATAAAAAGGTAGCTTTTTTCCAATATCCTAGTGTCTTTACAAATAGTCCTATTCTCGACAATTGATACTAGTGCTATATCTACTAACTCATTCAAGTTGCACTGTTCTTCTTTTGGAAACTTGATATTTTAGTTTTGATGGTGCTACTAGCGTCTTGGTTTCCCTACCCATTCAAATATACGATGTAGTGTGCAGTAGTATAGAGCGGTAAAAAGATGATAATCTTATGTGCCATGAAAAAGATCAAGAACGGATCTATCGTCGCCATCTTGACCTCGACTAGCAATAAAAATTTGGAAATATGTTATTGTTGGCTCGGATTATAATTATTTATGTATGTATACTTTCAGCTCTAGTCGAGTGTGATGGGCTTTTCAGTCATCCGAAAAATATGTGACTGTCTGACTCCACCCACCTTTGTGGGCCCTAGCCACGGAACGAATTCTCTACAAGATTTAGTTTGGTTGATAAGTACAAGCAAGGTCCAACTTGAATTACATTTATTTTTGTGCCATTTTCAGTCGTATTACGCCGGCTATCACAGATCGTAAAGCGGTCTTACGACTGTGACATTTAGATCGAAGTTTCTCTAGTCTTTGGTAAAAAATCCGGTTTAAATCATTTTCAACTCTGCTGGATCATCCCACTGCAACCTATGTAATAAGAAGGACGAAATTTTCAAAGGGAAAGATGTCCAAGAAGAAACAAAGAGAAAGAAATAGCATAGGAGAAGAAAAAGAGGCTAGCATCTTGTCTCTTGAATCTTTTACCAGCAATGCGAGAGGCATTATCTACAAGAAAGCCTTGGCACAAACTTTAAATGAACATCTCAGTCCGTTCAGTATGGCGATCGATAGATGCTGACCATATTGAGTTTCTATGTCTGGAAAAGATATCCGATAAACACGGCGTTTGCTGTAAATGCAGCTGGATTTACACTATTTAAGCCCAGAGATCCTTATGATCGGTCTCTCGCGATCTTCTGATTTATTTCTAAATGAACCTCGGACATGGTTCGTGAAGTCCGGGTTAGTGACTCCACTTTCACCTAGTGAGACATGCCCATAAAGCACAAATGCATAAAATTGTGGAGCCTAAAAAAAAAGTTTTACAATTGCCACGTCCCCATGCCATCACTGTATATGTAGACCTTTAACAAACGCGAGTACCATCCCAACAGCAATCGGCTAGAACCATGTCAATTATCTCAATCAAGGAGAAACAAGAATCCTCATAAAGGAGGTTACTGGTAAGATCCTGCTATCCCTATTTTTTACTTGCTTTTTTTGTTTCCTTTCCTTTCGGTCCTTTTCGTGCCTTTTTTCGCCTTATTTGATAAGTTTGCCTATTATTGATACCAAGCTAACATTCTTGCCAAGGAGTCATCAATTACTTAGCACTAAGTATCTAGGAAGCTGATGCATGTTTTGATGAATGCTGATTGCGGTCTCTGCCTTAGCTTGCCACCACCTACCTACTAAAAACACATGTGCTATGATCACGGAAGGCTAACAAAGCTGAGGTCACGGAAAAGAGCTCATCGCGTGCAAGTCAAGATATATTTTGTTCTAATCTCAAAATGGTTCCTGCTGCCGGTTCGATTTTAGCAAACAATAAAAATCGCCTTCGCACACATTGTTAAAATGTCGTCTTCACGGAATTAGAGCGCACTGTTAGTCTCATTTTGATTTTGGTTGGGTACAACTATACATGTTAACTATATAATACCCTCCTCATTCCGGTTGAAGGTCGATTTGTCTCGAGTCATCCTGAGTCAGACGCTTGAACTTTACTGCGTTGCATCCTTACAGTCCTCGTTCCAAACGCTCCAGTCCATTTGACACAAATAGTACTAATCATTCATCATGTGGAACCTCAATCTTTTCTTATTTACCCTTCTTGTTGCCATATGTGAAGCAACCAATATTCCTGCCTCCGCTGTGACTCTCAGCCAACAAGCATGCTACACCTACCAACAGAAGCAGAGTGTCAAAAGTGTCCCTACCACGAGCCAGAAGAAGACGATCATTGTATCCTACCCTGTGGTTGTGAAATCCACTAGTAGTGTTTACGTTACTCCTGCACAGTCTACAGGTAACCAAGATCGATTATGCTCCATTATATCACTTTTTACCAATTATTCCTGGCTAACATAATTCGTTGCAGCAACTACTATCACTACTGTCACGGTTTCAACTATTCTTCCAATACAAACTGACACTTACACTGAGACCGAGACTGATACTGAGACTGACACAACAACGAGTAAGTCGATATCACGCAACCATTCCCTTTTTTCGCCTAGGGGTCTTTGAGAGGAGGGCACAGTTGTGGCTGACTTCCATACACAGTTTTTACCACAATCACCAATACCAATGCTGCTGTAACTACCACTACCACGGTAACAGGTAGTGTTACCGTTGTTACTGCTCCATCTGGGTTTGTTTATCCAGACAACGGTGCTCCCAAAAAGCGGTCGAGAATCGAGGGTCGAGTGCCTGAAGTAGAGAGACGATCTCTACCAAGAGCTAATATTCTGATTAAGACCTTACAGCCTGGTTACTCTTCACCTTCCAAAAAGAACTATCCTGGAAAAGTTGTCTGCAAAGTGGTATGTTCAACACGAGGCTTTCGGCTGCAATAACTTGCAACTGTTTGTTGTGACTGACATGGACTATAGCTAGTTGAAATTCTTGTTCCTTGTCCGATTACCATTAAGGCAAAGTCAACTTTGACTATTACAGCATCAGCACAGACTACAACACTGACTGGGACCGATACGGAAACTGATACTGTCACACTAGCTGATGCTTCCACAACTATAACAACGACCACAACGACTACTGTAACTGAGACGGATACAGTAACCTCCACTGAAAATGTGACGTAAGTTCGCCCAAAACTTTGCTCAACCTGACGATAAAATTTTAAATGTATACCGGAACTAAAAATATGTTTTTGCGATAACACAGACCAACTACCACTGCGACCGCAACCATGCCAGGATCTACTCAATACGCTGTTTGTGGAGCTCAAAATCAAATAAGCCAAAATTACCAAGGCAGGGGTCTCTCCATTGTTGCTTACTCTGGCGACGGCAGCGCGGATATCGTTACAAATAGCGCTTACGATTGCTGTGTGGTTTGTATCAACACAGCAAACTGTGCAGGCAGCGCTTTTGCGGCCTCATTTGGAAACACCTGTTTCTTGGGCATAGTGGACACTTGTCCTGCTGGTCAAACAAAAACTGGAATATACTATAACACAGGGAATAATATTCCGATTACAGTATCTAATGGACTTTGTGGCCAGGGTCAATACTCTTCATCATGAGTTCTTTGCCTGGAGTTCGATTATATATAATCACATCAAAATCGCAACGATCATAGCACTCGTGATAGCAATAACAACGATAATGATGATATCTATAGAGAAACGGTAGATATAGCTTCTGAAATAATGATAAAAGGGATAAAGATAAAGTCTTCGCATTTTCGTGATATACATAAAGTAAATTAATCTTTTTTATGCTGGCACTACGCCTAACAATCATATTCATTTTGCTTGTTATTCATTCAGATGACACAAGACCTTGTGATTCTTATAGTGTTAACAATGGAGAATCTCAAGCGAATATGCCAAACAAGAGCGCGCGAACAAATCGCAAGATGAATGACATACTCACCCATCCTCTCTTTACCTCACGGAAAAATCAAATCAATCCTAGCCTGTGCTTCAACACTCAACACCCCTTTCTTACATCCCCCCAGACATACCAAGCCATCTTTATATCATTAATTCTAAAGACCCGAACCTCCAGCTTTCGCCACTATTTCTTCGTATGGTGTACATGTCGTTGGCACACTACCTTCATTTCATTTTTTCTAGTTGCTGGCGTCCTAACGTGTTCCTTGTAATAATTGTTGCTCAAAACGTTCTCATGTATAGCTTGCTATAAACAGGACTCCAAGCAATGGTCCGCACTTAAAATCATCCATCAGTATCCTCATCATCATATTGCCTTCCAGTTCCCTCTTTCATTATCATGAAGGTCTGATTGTAAAAAAACTTGATTTCTTTTAGTGTACATGATGGACCCAAAATTCTATGCTTAGTTTGTGCACAAGTCTACTATATTTATAAATTTTCTTGTTATAATTCGACTACTTGTGCTGTACTATCAAACTACAATAGTCGTTATTATCATTAAGGTCTGACTTACTTCATATCTCTATATTAAACATCTGCGAGCTGGTCCCTTAATAGTCCCCAGGTAAACTAAAATATCTAAATAAAAAAATAGATATGTAGAATAAGCAATGAGAAGATGTTACCGTGGGATATTACTAGTATAGTACTACTAGGACTGACATATAGTCATATCATAGTTAGACTATAATTGTATCACAGTTACATATCTATTAGTAAATAAACAGGCAAACAGCTAACAAACATCAGAAGCCGTGGCGCCAACCTCAAAAAATTGTAAATCCTTGATGGGAAAATAATGATAATCAGATTTTTGTTAGACTCCGCAATAGATTGTCATCAGCTGTTCTTGTCATCGTGATTCGAGTGTTTAGGAATGTTTTTGGCGACGGAATTAGTGCTGGTGAAGGGTCATCTATCTAGATAACTAAGTAGGTACTTCGAAACCTTTTTTTTTTTATAGTAATAGCAAAATCAAAAGGAATTTGACGCTTTGAACTTTGTACTCTCTTTCCCGGTCCTGACGCCACAGCCGCTCCAGTAAGCATTATTCCAGGTAAGTAAGTACTCGCACGCACCACCTCATACCAATGATCATGCTAGAAAAGAAAAAAAGAAGAAAAAAAGGAGAGTGAATGCATATAATTTCAACAGCTACAGCGACTAGAAAGAAGTAAAGATTGAATATTATTTTTCCAGCAATCTTACTTACTTCAGGTACATATCTTTAACGATACAAACAAATTTTCTAGGATGTATGGTGCAGCTATAGCCTATAATTATGATTCCATCTTTCCAACAACGTTTACAAAAATTCAAAGGCAGTTCAAGAATTTGAACCAATGATTAAAATCCGATTCAAGTTGGACCTAGAATATTGATACAAATCCATGTCTGGAGATTGATATTGATATTCACCCCTACGGAATTTATTACCAACTTCACTGTAAAGATCTTGATTTTTGCAACTAAACTACGTTTACTTTACTTTCAAAATTGACTTTATGTGCGAGTCTTTTCCCGCTCATCGACTGTACATCTAGGTGTACATAGATACTTGTAACTAATCAAGAGATATATTACATTTCAAATAGTATAAGACATTTTCATTATTTTTTTTCTTTTTCTTTCGAAAGAAGAACAGCAAAAAAACTCCTTCTTCCCAAACGTTGTGTTTGGATGACTATTATCGTTTTCACAACTTGCATCTTGCTTACACACTATGATACTGCTTTAAGTGAACTTCCTTTTTTTCAAAAGTAATCGACGTGAGTGATCAAGTATATACATATGTAGGTAATCTTGTGCAATGGTTGATTGAGTTTGCATTTTGAGAATTGTATTTGTATGGAGAGCGGATGTGTGTGCAATGAAATAAGGTTTTGGGAGAAAATCGGAGTTTGTCAATCAGGAGAAACGGCTGATCTGTACTGTCCAGAGCGAGATGCCAAATTTGCGAGTTAAGAATCAAGGCTTTAATGGCAACATTCTTCAAGGTCATAAGGTCAAGGCTCTTCACATGGTAGTGAGCTGGCTGACAGCGTAGCAAATACCTGTTGTATTGAATTGGTAATAAGCATCTGTATTCCTTTTCAATTACATACTAATTCTATGCAAAGATTATATTGCTCTATGCTTTTTATTTTCCCCAAGCTTGAGAAATGAGTTAGAACATTTCAAAATCATGGATCTATAACCATAGCCTCTTGCTCAGCAGCATCTGTATCACCCTTCGTCTCCACTCCCAACTCCTGCACTGTGACAAACCGCCTAAACTCATTCCGACTCATCACCTTCTCTTGTAGATATGCCGTTGTTCCTCGCTCAAACTTGTAACTCAACGCCTTCGGTACTCTCACATTTGGTGTAATGTAATTCCTCATCAACGTCGCCTTCTCATTTGTAATGACGCACACATCTACGTTACTACCAGATCCAAGATCGTTGAAGATACCAGCCATGATTGCATCACTGCACAATTTGACAGCTCCGTCACGGTCGAGCTTTGGTGACCACGTTGTTTCAAACACTGACATGG
>Ga0160427_10002927_pt1 | contig 10148 bp, 11 predicted proteins | sample SolpanmetagenomL_FD_108194 | JGI IMG/M metagenome (GOLD analysis project Ga0160427, IMG submission 108194) | Solar panel surface microbial communities from Lawrence Berkeley National Laboratory, California, USA - L | ecosystem: Engineered > Built environment > Solar panel > Unclassified ...
GTCTTGGAAGAAACAATGTAGCTCTGGCATGTATCGCAATACATACTTCAGTGATGCGATTGTATCTAATATCTATAAGGTGTTAGAAAGACTTGATAAAGGCACCAAATCAGAATTGCTCATTTGAATGTTCTGGTATATTGTTGCTTCTATTCTTTCGCGATCGATAAAACAATGAGATATCAGTAAAAATTTAAAACGCCAAAATTCATACTTGGGCAACTCAAATTGATTATGATAAAGAAAGTGTAGGCTGAATCTCCTGGAGGCCTGCGATCTACGCCACAATTCGAGTAATGTAGTGTTTATACCACAACTTCGTGTAGAAAGAATTGGTTCAACGTAATATCTAAAGCCGCAGAGATAGAAAGTTTATCAAGATCATTCAGCGATATAGCTCTGCACATAGGAGAAACAGCCTCTTCTGCTGGAGATATACACGCCATCACTTATGCTGCAAGCGTAGTGGACAGTGAACTCAGAATGGTTAGCGCTAATGCTGATAACACGAGCGTCTCGAGATTACTGGCTTGTTTGTAGAATCATTGAAGAAGAATTGGACAAGCTTTTGCAAATTCCGTACAATCCCTTTTGGAAACAATGTCAAACGATCAACTTGAAGGACTTACTAAGTATATACAAATCGAGAGTCGTTTAAGATCGATTGCTCTTGAACAAATTTACTCTTTTCTTACTAGCAGTAAATCAAGATGTTTGATAGAGTAAGTATATTTTTCCGCATTGCATATCGTATCACATTTCAATTATTGCGCCTTGTAGGAAAATATAATCACAAGTAACATACTTTTTAAAGCCCTCGATATGTACCTAGATAATCCAGAATTAAAGGTTTCATTCTCATTTTCTTATGTAGACGACATTTCTTGAGTAAAATTGAACTGTCCTAATCACTTTTACGACACTTTTTTTTTTATATTTTTTCAAGAAAATGCTAGTAACATGGCTCAGTTTTGTATAGATTGGAGCGCTACGGGAAAGCGAGGTGTTTGTTGTTTGCACCACGAGAGAGATAATTGAATACGATTTTTAGATCTGCTCTATACTTTACTTCCATGTTGTATTGAATTTCATTCCGAAAATCAAATAGTTAAACAAACTATAAACCTAAGTACATATAAGATTTTAACAAATTTCAGATTTATCATATTGAATTTACATCAAAATGTATCGATAATAGTGTTTATTTCAAGTTTGTTTAGGCTGCCTGTCTGTCTGTCGCTAAGTTTTGAGAAAACAGAGAAAGTTCAATTCTCTAGAAATCCTAGTTTGCCAATTCTCTCCCGACGAACTTCATCGATTCTTTTAATCACCCCACCACACCTAGACCAGGCACAATCAACCTACACCCCTCTGTACACTCAATTGGCCAAGGTCCTCATCTTTTTGTCAAGCCGCCGCAGTATACAGCTGAACCTAATCGCTGGTCAAACAAGGAATTGCCAATATGTCTGAAGAGCAAGAGCAGGAGCTTGAGGTTCTCGAGTCTATCTATCCAGACGAGCTTATCAGTATGTTTCACTGCTCCTCTATGCCTCCCTTCCCAAAAAAAAACGAATCATCTCTACCACAGACAGCAAAAGAGAGGAGACCATGACAGGCAAGCTAACAAGACAAGCATCATAGAAATATCCGAAAATGAGTTCAACATAGAGCTAGCTCTTGAGATTCCACATCAAGATGTCGACGCGGAAGACTATGAACCTCGTATGCAAATCTCCTTCCAGAAATACATATCTTCTCCCATATAACACAGACCTGTTACAATGAATGAAATCATAAACATATCCCTCTATTCCGTCTTGATGATTTCGCGAAAGACCATCATGCGCTCCATTCCACATCAAGAAAAGCAACACCTAAAGTTTTGGAGGAAAAAAGAGCTGTAACCAACCAAAAAACAAATCGTCACAGAATGTCACTAATCGGCTTTTATTTTTAAAGCTGTTATAATACTTCATGTCAAATACCTTCCCGGCTACCCCGATGTCGCACCAGAACTCGAGGTCACCGTCCCTTCACGGCCTTCATCCGCTGAAGCACATCCAATCGACCTTGATACCGACCTCTCTCGAATAAAAGAAGCACTCGATGTCGCGGTCGAAGAAAATATGGGCATGGCTATGGTGTTCACATTGACATCAACACTCAAGGATACAGCTGAAACGATTATCCGCGAACGAGTGGAGCAAGCTGAGGCTGTACAGGCGGAGATTGCGCGCAAGGAAGAAGAGAAGGAGATGGAGAAGTTTAGAGGGGAGATGGTGACGAAGGAAGTGTTTGAGAAGTGGAGGTTGGAGTTTAGGACAGAGATTAGAGAGAGGAAGGAGAGAGAGGAAAGGGAGAGGGAGGAGCAAGCAGAGAAGGCGAGGAAGGGAGCGACGCAGGGGAAGAAGCTGACGGGACGAGAACTATTTGAAAGAGGATTAGCTGGTGGTGTGGAGGATGATATAGAAGCGGAGGACGAGGAGGAGGAAATATTAGAGGTAGATAAATTGAAGCTTAGTGCTTGAAAAACCAGATTATATAAACTACAAAGAAATTTGAAAATAAGCACACAACCTAAGGATAAGAGACAATTTGCTGATCTAACAAGACCGCCTTTAACGCCAATAAAAACACGATGCTCAAGAGGAACCTCGTGTTGAGCATGCTGAAATATCATCGAAGAGCAAGAGGAAGGGAAATGGAGCCTAGGTCATCTCCAACCTCCCACTCTATTTTCATCCCACCGCTCCCTCCTTTCTTTCCGCAAGTGATACAAAGCTCTAACTCCCCTATAACTCTTCACAAAATTCTCTACATCTCGTCCACCTTTTCCAGTACTAGCACTGGTAGTATTTATTCCCCCATCCTCCACCCCACCACGTCCATTACCAATCCCCTCCAACCCATCATCTTCCAAAAAGCTTTCTTCTAGCGCTTTACTCACCGCCTCAGCTTCCCCCACAGCCTGACCTAGTCTAGAATGAAGTGCTGGAGCACTAAATCTTCCAAGAGCTATATACATCTCCTTCTCCTTCTCTCTCCATGCTCGTTCTAATGCCCGGGTTTGCAAAAGTGCAGAAGACGTATTGTTTCGTGCAGCTTCGAGGTTGTGAGACATGGTGTCGAGATGTTGTGCCTGGGATGCGTTGGATTGAAGAGCGTGCGTGATGGCGGCGGTGGTTGAGTGGAATGCCGGATGATTTGCGGTGAACAGTGCGTCTAGAAGTTCGGGGTTGGAGAGGAGGTGGAGGAGGTCGTCTCGTCTGTTTATCTTTGTTTGCGATAATTTTTTCTTGTTGTTAGATTGATAAATTCTATGAAAGTGTTTGAAAGAATGTTCTTTTTTGTGTGGGAAGAGGGAAGTAGCATAGAACGAACGATAGGTCTGCTAGAACATCTGGCATATAGTTCTCTTCCTCTTGCCGTAAGGGCGATTGTCCAATGGGTTGGTATGATTGTGGTTGGAACGACAGAGGTGTGCCTGTTCGCGATGCATTTCCACTCCCTGGCTTTGGAGGAGGCGGAGGAGGGGTCTCGTAGTTGTAAGATGATGGAGATGTTACAGGAGGAGGAGGCGGTGGTGGTAGTGGTGGACCCGACATGACTTTGACTTTCTTTGAATCAGATGTTGTCTGGAGCACAATGCATCGTCATGCGTTGTTTAAATGTAGTGGACATGATCATTATTATCATCATCGTCATCGCAACGGGTGAGCGAGGCGAAATGAGGAGGATACTATGACGAATTCAAGGTTAGTAGATGATGGGTAAGGCTGAGACCCATCCCCCATGCAACAACAGCAACAATAATAATATATCACCCACTCACTTTCTCGACAGCCATTCATCCAACTCTTGAAAGCACACAAACACAAAACACAAGCACGGCATTACCATCACTATCGTCTTCTTTCAAAATGTCAAGGTTATCAGGTATGCTCATACAAAAAAGATACTCTATCAAACAACAGAAAACAACTAATCCAAAGCTAAATCCATTCCTCATACAGACGACGAAGATTCCGCCATGCATGAATCTCTCGATTCTTCACCCGCTCCCTCAACCCCGATGGCTCCCTTACGAACCTTCACCTCCACTTCCGGTCTCCAACATCTCGATCTTCAATCTCCTCCCCAATCCCAAGAATCAACACCATACTTTGAACGTTCCCACACGTCTATACTCAAAGCCTTTGATGGAGCAGCAGATAATGCTAGTACTGGTACTAGCAGTAGTAATAGCGGCGCTACTGGGAGTGGTGTAGGATCTTTTATTGCGGGAATCTCAAGCGGGTTTGGTAATGACCAAGGGACTGGAAATGGGAATGGGAGTGGGAGTGGGAGCGGAAGTGGAGGTGTAGTAGGGACAGGCACAGGAATGGGAGGAGGCATACCGGTAATAGGACCGGCGTCGAGAGAACAGCAAATAGTAAACACTGCTAGTAATAATGGTGGTGGTGGTGGGAATGTTCTGCCGTGGATGACAAAGAGGTCGTTGGAGGAACAACATCAAATACAAGAGAAGCTGGTGGATAAGGAGTTCACGTCGCGTGAGTTTACTCGTTTTTTTTCACTTTCTTTTCTACTCCCTCCACTCGTCTCTTGTACGAGAGATGAGAAAATTTACCGGATGATGGATCACCAAAAGTTCAATTGAGTCTATGGGGAAACATGCTAATTCACTGCTGGAATATATGTTGTTTTTGTTTATAGGCCATCTTGCGGACATCTTTGATGAGAGTGATATGAGATTACCCAAATAGAGTTTGGGTGGGCATGGCGATTTGCTTTTGGATCAAATGAAGATGATGGATGTGAGACAGTCAAATGAAGGATAATGGGAGACTTTGAAATAAAGCTTCTTTCTAGCTTGAAACTTCAGGTGTCTTTGCTCAATACCTTGCTGAGTGAGCAAGTACATGACTTTGCTTATTGATTTGTTTGTTCATTTTGTTAAAAAGGAAGCTCATTGAGAAACAGGTGTTTTTGGAGTTTACACAGAGGCTGTGCATTGATTACTTCTTGATAGACGAATACTTTTGTCCAATTCGTAGAACAAGTTTGTACTTTTTTCCTGCATGTAACACAACAAGCAATACATGAAGATAGCTTTGAACACAATTGTTTTTGCGGTAAATATAAATCATGTGCGAATTGTCAGTTTTGCTATTTCATATAAGATAAGGGAAGCAGATGTCTAAGCATTATTATTGCTAGAATTAGCTCCTGTTCCCAAGACTCGTAAAATGTCGCTACCGTATGCTAATACGTATTTATGTGGGTGCCAAGCTACAGCTTGTATCGGATAATGGCCAGATGGTATCTGGTGGATGTATTCTCCAGTTTCAACATGGGCCTAACATGATGGTTGTTAGCACGATTACATCAAACAGATCGAGATGTTTCAGCAGTAACCACACCATATACGAGGGTGATAAATACAACGGAGCAAAGAAAAAAAAGGCTTACTATATCGATAGGCATAGCCTCATCACTACCAGCGGCGATAAAAGCGCCATCAAAGCTAAAGCTAACACTCCGAATTGGATGCTCCGCTTTATCCAATGTTCGAACACATATCCAATCATTGGTATCCCATATCGATATCAATGCATCTGATCCACCAGTAGCAAGATATTTGCCTTTTGGATCCATTTCTAGGCAGAAACAAGCGCTAGTATGGGCGTCGAATGTATACAATGTTTCGAAAGAAGGATAGTCTCGGACTTTGACTGCCCCAGTACCATGGGTCTGAAATAGTAGATCGCCCGTGTATGAAAAGACTTGTTGGTTGGTCTAAGAGGGGAGTTTGGTATAAGAATAAAGACTTGTTATAGATGTATAATCTGAGTGTACCTGAATATGCTCTTCTATGGTATGGAACACGGCGTTCTGCCTTAGATCTATAAACTTGATCTGATCGTCCTACGACAAGAGAAGAATGGTGTTAGTATGTACTTGTACAAATATATTCTTTACACTACTACATACCTTTCGTCCCACAACTACAATACCACCATCTGGATGGTATGTTAATGATATATTGTCACCTCCGGTCTTAACTTCGGCTGTAAATTTGGCAGCTATACGAAAGAGAAGAAAGTATCATGTTAGATAATATCCAAATCAAGCACCATTTCTAACTTCTCCCCCCTTCCTCCCCGCTGAATGAACTCACTTCGAAAGTCCCAAAACTTGACCCCTCCATTTGAAGCATCATTGCCACTGCCACAGCTTGCAAACTTGTCGGCATGAGTAGGATCCCACATAATCTTCTCTGTAATCTGAAGACCACTGCCTTTCATTTCTGAAGCGTATGAACTATTCCCTGTTCGCTCTGGATTGTATATTTTGACCGTACCGCCACCGCCCCCAGCGGCCAGACGAGTACCCAAGACATTCCACGCGACAGTTCTTAACCCATTACCCGAATAATGATGATTTTGATGACCTCGTTGATTGTCGTGAAAGTTTCTCGTCTGTGATTCGGAGAAATACTGGCTGGCGGTCGCACGAGACAACAGTTTAGGTTGTTGCGACATGGTGAAGGGAATGCGATTTGTGCGTGTTCGTATAAGTACTTAGTATGATTCTATAATTAAATAATTCGAGTGATTGACTGCAGCAATCCAAAAGACGCAATTTTGTGGTGACAAAAGTATCGATGATTAGTTACAAAGACTGGCTAAAAGGAATGTCATGAATGAAGACGGGTCGAAAGCACCGGCATGTTTATTCGTTCGTTATCTGGCGATGGAGTTGAAGGAGAGGTTTGTGTTAATGTTGTTGTTCTTGAAGGCTTTCCTTCCTCGAGCACTTGAACATGAGATGGAATAAGCAATTGGTAGAGTGCACACACATTTACTTGTTTGGTGATGATGCTCATGCAGGTACCAGACATCGGAAGAATGTTCTTCCAGACAGCTCACGGTACAGTCATGTGCTTTCGTGTGTGTTCCGTGAATTTTCGTGACTTCATATTTTTCGATCCTCAATAATCAATATTTTCCACTCGCCAGACTAATTTCGTAGATGCAACAAGGTTATGATCATCATGCTCTAATATCTTGCTCAAGCCCTTTTATGCCAAGCCTCATAACTATCCTTACATCTACACTCGAAAATTCTATTAACCCTTGATTTAATCATTGTTGTTGAGGTGATTGGTCCTCATGAGACTTTTCTGAAGCATTTTAGTACAAACGCAAGATGCAAAAATAAAAGTAAAAACCTCAATTCGAGAAAGGATGTCTACATTTGCCTCCTCTAGTCAGCAATCGCCATCTAGCAAGTGTTACCTAACTTCTGCAACTTTGCCGGCAGCAGATTCTCAAACAAGAAGACCTTTTAGCACTATTCTCAACCATCCGTTTAATGCACAAGTATGTATATAAGCCTGTGAATTGATGTTCAATATGAACGCTAACACAAATACGCAACTCTGTTCAGATAGATCTGCTTCTCACAGAAGAAGCGCATCATGCTGTCAGGGAAGAGCTCAATTCCAGGATAAACAATGTTGTGTATCATCGAATTTTTATGAAACTGTCAGACATTTTGGAGAAGGACTTCTACAATACGTATATACGTCAAGGCAAGCACTTTACTGCTCTCAGATCAAATTCAAGATGCTAAAGGGACATTTAAATAGGCAATATCAAACTTTTAACAGACGGCAGAATAGATATAGATGATGTTTTTTGCTTGTATGATGGTATGTAAGCAGCGTTTATCTTGGTATTCAATTAGGCTAACTTAAGAAGGCATTTTACACATGTCACTCAGGAAAGAGACGTATGAAAAAGCTGGCCTTGTAGGGAAACCGGCTCGTTTTAGAGGCAAATCCAAGCAACGCTATAGTGAGTTGTTTGCCTCATAGAGTATAGGCTTTGCTAAAAAAGATATATTTATGTTTAGTCGTGGAGATGAATTTGCGTGCGCCGCATATGGTTCATAGCAAGAAATCATTCAAACGTTTGCTTTGGAGTGCAGAGAATGTTTTGAACAACAATCTTGCCTGGTTGTTCTGTAATTTGGACCAAAGTGATAGCTTCATGTTGTCCCCACCTACACACATCATTGCTGATGAATTGTAGGTGCAGTTACAGGAGTGTCCGATTCATCCGGCACAGGCGACTCTGTACAATACCTTAAAGTACCAACCAAGCGGGTGGAGATTGACCCTTCAGTTACTACGTCAGCTCATCTATTAAGATTACCTAAATTTAAAGCTCCACAAGCTGCAGATGTATCTTTAGACCTCCCAAAGGAGTATATTACCGACACTTTTCTAGAGTGGACAAACGATATTCACGAATGGTTAGCACTAGCTAGCATTTCTGCAGATCGCCTGTCTTCTATAGACAGCATAGACCCGCTTCTATCACGATATACGGTAGAGGATCCCCAGAAGTCTCCTCTCAAGATAATAAAAATATCCTGGAAAGGGTTTATACCGGCCTCCTGGGCGCACAAACTCTTTTCGGCCCTAAAGTACTACCCCACAAAACTCAATATTTCGAATGCCATTATTTCACTAATCTGAGCTCTTTTCTTAGTGCTACCGTTCCAGTTAAGCAATGGTTTTCTATGACCATCACAGGGTTCACCAATACCCCGATAAGTTGGTGTGGAAGACAGCATAGTGTAGTGGCGGGAGGAGCATTTGGTGAGAATCTGGTGACTATTCTTAGACTTCCGAACCTTGCTGAAGATATGACTCATGGCGGTGATGGTGACGATGATACTGCTTCAGCGCTGGGATCGAAAAAACGCAGAAATCGCTACCTCTCTTGGGAAGTAATTGGAAGCCATGACGAACACTCGTGACATTATCAGTTTGTTGAGATTATATGAGATGCTGACGATGATGCGAGCGATGTTCGTTGGATATTGTGGTTTATAATAATTATGAAATTTGTACATTATACCAACTGCATGCAATTGATTGATATACCTTGACACGATACGGTTGTTCGTCTACTTGTTTTAGGTATGCCTTCCTAACACAACAGAACGACATCCATAATACTGGTGCTTCAAGAACCATGAGTATCATCCATTATCCCGAATATAGAACAACCATTGTATAACTTGCTTAGACTTTTTGTGCTACCATGTACCATTTCTCGAGCTGTCACCTTTATGTAGCTTACGTCAAACTTCTGCTTGGAGCAAAAAAACTTGTGTACTTGTGGCGTCATTAGGTACCGCAAAAATGCCGCTCCATGTAGTTTGTTGTTGTTGTTGTTTTTTCCACACAAAAACAAAAAAATCAGCAACTTTGTTTTCTTGTGAAATTTAGCAATATGGGAAAAAGAAAGGTAAGTTGAGGGAAGAAACCCTCTTTTGGTGAAATTTCGAAGCCAACCGGGTCTGAAGTAGAACGAGGAAAAAGAGGGGCGCATTGAAAGGGGAGTAGATTATGGATAAGATGAGGGGTCGAGAATTGAGGGACTTCCATTTAGTATTTTGCATACGACCAAGGCTTTTTGGGCTTTTTCACCGCAACCTCGAGCTTTGTGGTAGATCCATAGAATGCCTAATAATGTATAATTGTTACCATCATCAAAGTCAGAGTCATAATTACAAGTCTCCTCATGCATCCTTGTCTGTCTGTATACAACTATACTGTCGTTTTTACCCGGGCCGACGATTTTGATAGAATTTGATGCATGAACAAAAACATTTTAGCTGTAAACATTGATATTAATTGGATCCTGTATCTCGTAGTAACAGCATCACCGTTATGCCCGTAGCTGTGAAGGAACACAATTAGAACAAGTTGATAAAGAGGTCCGCAAGATTGTATCCTCCCACAATTTGACCAGAGTTCATAATGGCATGCCATGCATACTTGAGGAGTAGCAATTCATATGGATGAGGGGCTGGCTCATCAGTCGAATACAGCAATCATTTCTTCATTCTTTCTTTCTCAAAAATAACCATGTAATCACCTCATTTAAGCTTGCTCTCGAAAATCAAAAAATAAGTGACTCAAGAACACTTATTCTCTAGCATTCAGCTTCTTTGTGCTCTAATATACTGCTTCTATCTGTTTAATTTTGTGTCCATTCCATCATTGCCCTGGGTGCGTACCACTACACTACTCGGCTGATAGGTTTGGAAGCTAAAAGACCAAA
>Ga0160427_10002929_pt1 | contig 10144 bp, 10 predicted proteins | sample SolpanmetagenomL_FD_108194 | JGI IMG/M metagenome (GOLD analysis project Ga0160427, IMG submission 108194) | Solar panel surface microbial communities from Lawrence Berkeley National Laboratory, California, USA - L | ecosystem: Engineered > Built environment > Solar panel > Unclassified ...
CATCGGCCTGCTGCCCCCCGGGGCCAGCGAGGCCGCGCTGGAGGACGGCGAGCTGCCGACCAACCTGCACGAGAACGCGGCCGAGGTCCTGAACATCATGGCCTCGCTGTTCAACGTGCCGGGCGCCCAGCACCTGAAGCTGCACGCCGCCTACGCCCCCGGCGAGGTGCTGCGCAGCGACGTCACGGAGATGGCCACCCGCACGGGCAGCCGCCTCGACCTGTCGGTCGAGATCGCCCGCTACGGCAAGGGTGCGCTCAGCATCGTCACGTTCTGACCCGTCGCGACCGCGTCAGCAGGGCCCCCTCCGCTCGGAGGGGGCCCTGCCGCGTCCGGGGGAGGCGCCGTCGTGGGCGCCGAGGCCGGGGAGCCTGATCTCCAGGGTGTCCTCCGCGCCGCCGGGCGCACCCGTCTCCGGCGTGGTCCACGTCGGTGTCCGCGCCGGACGCCCGAGCAGGAACCCCTGCCCGCACGCGACGCCCAGCTCCTGCAGCACGGCCAGCTCCGCGGTGCGCTCGATGCCCTCGGCGACCACGGTCGAGCCCAGCTCCGAGGCGAAGCCCACGAGCGCGCGGGCGACGGCGCGCCGGGCCGGGTCCGCGTCGATGCCCCGCACGAAGGCGATGTCGAGCTTCACGATGTCGGGCGCCAGGTGCAGGACGTGCTGCAGGCTCGAGAAGCCCGCCCCGGCGTCGTCGACGGCCAGCCGCACGCCCTCGCGCCGCAGGTCCTCGGTGCGCGCCGCGAGCGCGGCGTAGTCGTCCACGGGGTCGTGCTCGGTGACCTCGACGACGAGGCGCCGCGGGTCCGAGGCCAGCAGCAGGTGGCCGAGCCCCGGGTCGAGCAGCGACTCCGCGGAGGCGTTGAGGCTGAGGTAGGTGTCCGGCGGCAGGGTCGGCAGCAGCTGCAGCCCCGAGACGATGGCCGCCCGCTCCATCGCGGCCCCGACGCCCGCGGACCGCGCGTCGGTGAAGACCTGCTCGGGCCGCTGGGGCCGGCCGTCGGCGGTGGTGAAGCGGCTCAGCGCCTCCGCCCCCACGACCTCCCGGGTGGCCAGGTCGACGATGGGCTGGAGCACGGTGGCGCGCCCGGTCCCCGCGACGAGGGCGTCCAGCGACGCCAGCCGCAGGTCGAGCTCGCTGCGGCGCAGCTCCCGGTGGTGCAGGACGCCCGCGACGAGCGCGGCGACGACGTGCAGGGCCTCCAGCTGCCGCGAGCTCGGCCCGGCGGCGGCGGGCAGGCCCAGCAGGCGCCCGTGCGGCTCCCCGTCGGGGCGGACCACCTCCACCCCGGGGACCCGCGCGAGGTCGGTGCCCGCGATCAGCTGCTGCGTCGTGCTCTCCGCCAGCGTGCTGGAGACCTCGTCGACGACGGGCGGCTGCGTCCCCGACACCCGCACGAGCACCGCGACGGGGGTGTCGAACACGTCCCGGGCCAGGTCGAGGAGCTGGGCCACCGCGTCGGCGTCGCCGTCGAGCACTGGGCCTCCCGCGGGTGGGTGCCGTCCTCGCGGGCGGCGCTGGTGCCACCACGGGCTCCCCGCGGGGGCGCGGCGCCGTGGGACGTGTCGTGACCGACCGACGATCGCAGATGCCGCAGCGGTCGGCAATCCTCCGGGGAGAGCGCGCTCAGCGCCGGCGGGTGCCCGTCGAGCCGTGCCGGCGCATGCGGACCACGGCGGTCATGGCCTCGGCGATGATCGCCTGCGACATCTTCGAGGTGCCGTGGGTGCGCTCGGTGAAGAGGATCGGCACCTCGCGCACGACGGCGCCCCGCTCCAGCGCCGCGAGGGTCGTCTGGATCTGGAAGGCGTAGCCGGCCGCGGTCAGGGCGTCGAGGTCCAGGGAGCGCAGCAGCTCCGCGCGCCAGGCCTTGAAGCCGCCGGTGAGGTCGGCCACGGGGGCGCGCAGGAGCAGCCGGGCGTAGGTGTTCGCGCCGCGCGAGAGGGCCTTGCGGTACCAGGGCCAGGCGTCGTCGAGCGCGCCGCCGGGCACGTAGCGGGCGCCCAGGACGAGGTCGGCCCCGGCGGCCAGGGCGTCGAGCATGGGGCCCAGCGCGGAGACGGGGTGCGAGCCGTCCGCGTCCATCTGCACGACGACGTCGTAGTCGCCGGAGGCGACGGCCTCGGCGAAGCCGGCGCGGTAGGCCGCGCCCAGGCCGTCCTTGGTCGCGCGCGTGAGCAGCCGCACCCGCCCCGGCGGCAGGCGCGCGGCGACCTCGCGCACGACGTCGCCGGTGCCGTCGGGGGAGGAGTCGTCGACCACGAGGGCGTCGGGGGCCACCGGCGAGGCGAGCACGCGCTCGAGCATGCCGGCGATGTTCTCGGCCTCGTTGTAGGTCGGCAGGACGACGACGGTGCGGAGGGCGTTGGCCACAGGAGTCACTCTTGCTGCTCGGGGGTCACCGGGGCACCGGCGGTCGGTCGCAGCACGCTACCCCAGGGGCCGCGGGCTGCCCGCACGGACGCCGACGAGGCCGCCCTCCGGGAGGAGGACGGCCCCGTCGGGCGGTGCGGGTGCGTCAGCGGCCGAGCTCGGCGCGCAGCGGGCACGTGAAGGGGTTGCGGGCCGCGAGGCCGACCTCGTTGAGGTTGGCGATGATGTGGCGGTAGGCCTCGACGAACGTCGTCTGCGTGTAGGTGATGCCGTGCTCGGCGCAGAACTCCGCGACGATCGGCTGCACCTTGCGCAGGTTCGGCCGGGGCATGCTCGGGAACAGGTGGTGCTCGATCTGGAAGTTCAGCCCGCCCATGACCAGGTCGATGCCGAACCCGCCGGAGATGTTGCGGGACATGGCGACCTGGCGGTTGAGGAAGTTCGCCTTCACGCCCTTGGGCACGATCGGCATCCCCATGTGGTTGGGGGCGAACGCGCCGCCCATCGAGACGCCGAACACGGCGAGGTGCACGCCGACGAAGGCGGCGGTGACGCCGGGGCTGGTGAACGTGAGCAGGAACCCGACGTACAGCGACCAGTGCACGGCCATCATCGCGAGGTCGACGAAGCGGCGCTTGGGGGCCTTGCGGGCCAGCAGGGTTCGCAGGCTGTCGACGTGCAGGTTCGCGCCGGCCAGCAGCAGCAGCGGCAGGAAGAACCAGCCCTGGCGGCGCGTGAAGAAGGCGAGCAGGCCGCGGCGGCCGCGGGCGGCGTCCTCGTGGAAGGACACGACGTCGCTCTCGATGTCGGTGTCGATGCCGCGCTGGTTGGGCGCCTGGTGGTGCTTGTTGTGCTTGCCCATCCACCAGCCGTAGCTGAGCCCGGCGACGAGGCAGGCGAAGACGCGCCCGGTCCACTCGTTGGCGCGGTGCGAGGCCCAGATCTGGCGGTGCGCGCCGTCGTGGCCGAGGAAGGCGCCCTGCGTCATGACCAGGGCGAGCGCGCCGGCCAGCGGCAGCGTCCACCAGCTGTCCCCGAGGAGCACGACACCCGTGACGATGCCCGCGAGCGCCAGCAGCGTCGTCGTGATGCGCACGACGTAGAAGCCGCGGCGGCGCTGCATGAGACCCGTCTGCTGGACCGTCGCGACGAGGTCCTTGTACCCGGCCACGGCCCGGTCGCGGGGCCTGGTAGGTGCTCCGTCGCGCGGGACGGCGGGTTCGGACGTCAACGTGGTCACGGCTGGTCTCCTGCGTGCGGGTCGTGGTGGGGCCACCGGCGGGTGCCGTCGTGGCTGACCCGGGGGCCTGTCCCGAGGTTCGCACGGCGCTCGCGCCGGCACATGAGACCCGCGTACGGCTCCCGGGCGTCCCCGCGTACGCCCGTCGTCCCGGGTGGGGGCGCCCCGGCGGGGTGCGGTGCGCCGCCTCCACCGGAGAGGCCCTGCCGCATGTCGACGTCCACCCTGCTGCTCATCGCCCTCGGGGTGTCCGCCGACGCCTTCGCGGTGGCCCTGGGCCGGGGGCTGCACCTGCGCCGCCTCGTCGCGCGCGACGCCGCGCTGATCGCCGTGTCCTTCGGCCTCTTCCAGGCCCTCGTGCCCGTCCTGGGCTGGCTGCTGGGCCGCAGCCTGCACGACTCCATCACCGAGGTCGACCACTGGATCGCCTTCGGCCTGCTGACCCTCATCGGGGGCAAGATGGTCCTCGACGCCCTGCGCCCCGGGACCGACGACGACGAGGACGAGGACCACGTCGGCGTCCGCGAGGTGCTGGTGCTGTCGGTGGCCACGAGCGTCGACGCCCTGGCGGTGGGCATCAGCTTCGCCTTCCTCGACGTGTCCATCGCCCCGGCGGCCGTGGCGATCGGCGTGGTGACGGCGCTGGTCTCGCTGGCGGGGGTCGTCGTCGGCCACCGCGCGGGCCTGCGCTTCCGCGGCCCCGCCGAGGTCGTGGGCGGGCTGGTCCTCGTGCTCATCGGCGTGCGGATCCTGCTGGACCACCTCGGCGTCTGGTGACGCGGCTCAGGCCGTCGGGGGGCGGCCGGGCAGCAGGACCGTCGCCGTCGTGCCGCCGTCGGGGTGGTCGCAGGCGACGTCGAAGCGGTGCTGGTAGCGGTGGTGCGTCCCGCGCGAGCACAGGCGCAGCTCGCCGCCCCGCTCGGCGACGAGGGCGTCGACCAGGGCGAGCCCCAGCCCCGCCCCCGGCCGTGCGCGGGCGTCGCCCGCGCGGCTGAAGCGCTCGACGGCCGCGGGCAGGAAGTCCGGCGCGACGCCCGCTCCGGCGTCGGTCACGGTGGTCACGACGACACCGTCCGCGAGGCGGCGGACCTCCACCCGCACGGGCGCGGCCCCGTGGACCTCCGCGTTGGTCACCAGGTTGAGCAGGACCCGGCGCAGCCGGGCGTCGGCGAGGCCCACGGGCGTGGTGCCCGGCTCCGGGGCGCGCACGGCGGCGGTGGTCGGCAGCGCCCGCGCGACCCGCGCCACGTCACCGGCCTCCTCGCCCGTCCCCGTCGCCGCGGAGCCCAGCGCGAGCAGGTCCTCGGCCAGGACGGACAGGGCCGCGACGTCCGTCTGCAGCTCCCGCAGCACCTCCTCGTGCTCGGCGACGCTGCGCGGCCGGGTGAGCGTCAGCTGCAGGCGGGTCAGCAGCAGGGTCAGCGGGGTCCGCAGCTCGTGGCTGGCGTCGTCGACGAAGCGCCGCTCGCGCTGCACCCCCCGCTCCAGCGCGGCGAGCATCTCGTTGAGGGTGTCGCCGAGGCGGCTGACCTCGTCGTCGCGGCCCGCGGGGACGTCCAGCCGCACGAGCGAGGCGCCGGCGGCGATCGCCTGGGCCTGCGTGCGGTACCGCTCGACGGGCCGCAGCGCCGCCCGGGCCAGCCGCTCGCCGACCACCGTCGTGACGAGCAGCGTGCCTAGGCCGGCCACGCCCAGCTGGGCGATCAGCTCGCGCAGCGCCTCGTCGCGCGCGTCGCGCCGGACCCCGACGAGCAGGACCCGGGGGGAACCGGCGGCGAGGGGCCGCGCGAGCAGGCGCAGCGGGCGGGCGCTGATGGGCAGCAGCGTCCCGACGTCGACGGTGACCGGCCCCCGGACGGCCCGGGCCGCCTCGGCCGGCGTCAGCAGCGGCTGCGCGCCCAGGCCGCTGCCGGCCCAGACCACGGCGCCCCGGCGGTCGAGCACCTGGACGTCGGTCCGCTCCGGGTCGGTGCCCACGGCTCCCGCGGGGACCGACCCGTCCGCCGCCACCACCGACTGCAGAGCGTCGGCCTGGGCGACCAGGTCGGTGTCCAGGCGCCGGTCGAGGGCGTACTCGACGCGCCAGTAGACGAACGCGCCCGACGCCGTCAGCACCACGGCCATCGCGGCCGCGAAGCCGGCGACGAGCCGCAGGCGCAGGGGCGTGCGGCCCAGCAGGGCCCGCGCGCGTGCGCGCCTCGTCCGCCGGTCCTCACCCACCGGCGGGGTCCAGCAGGTACCCGACGCCGCGGCGCGTGCGGATGGCGGAGCGGCCGAACGGCGTGTCGATCTTCGCGCGCAGCTTCGCGACGTGGACGTCGATGACGTTGCTCGCGAGGTCGGTGTTCCCGTCCCACACCTCCTCGAGGATCGTGTAGCGGCTCACGTGCTCGCCGGCGCGCTCGAGCAGGACGACGAGCACGTCGAACTCCCGCGCGGACAGCGCCACGGGTCGGCCGCCGCGGGTCACCTCCCGCGTGCTCGGGTCGACCACGAGGTCCCCGGCCCGCAGGGCGACGACCGCGGGCGGGTGCGCGCGCCGCTGCAGGGCGCGCAGCCGGGCGAGGAGCTCCTCCAGCTCGAAGGGCTTGGCCAGGTAGTCGTCGGCGCCGGCGTCCAGCCCCCGCACGCGGTCGTGCAGGCCCGAGCGCGCCGTGAGCACGAGCACGGGCGTCCGGTGCCCCTCGGCGCGCAGGGCCGCCACGACGTCGGGCCCGTCCAGGCCCGGCAGCATCCAGTCCAGCAGCAGCACGTCGACGCCGCCGCGACGGGCCGCGGCCAGGGCGGCCGGCCCGTCGGCGACGACGGTGGGTTCCCAGCCGACCTCCGCGAGCGCCTGGGCGAGGAGGGCCGCGAGGCGGGCCTCGTCCTCGGCGATCAGCACGCGCACGCGTCCAGTGTGGGTCACGCGGCGCCTTCATCGTCCCTTCATCGACCGCTGCCTACCGTCGCGGACGTGACGAACTCGCTGGCGGTCCGGGCCGAGGGCCTGACCAAGCACTACGGGACGCTGACGGCCGTCGACGGCATCTCGGTGGAGGTCGCCGAGGGTGAGGTGTACGGGATCCTCGGACCGAACGGTGCGGGCAAGACCACGTTCCTGCGCATGCTGTTCGGGCTGGTCCGACCGGACGCCGGCGTGCTCGAGGTGTTCGGGCGCAGCTGGGCCCGCGACGGGACGGCGACCCTCGACGGGGTCTCGGGGTTCATCGAGAGCCCCCGGTTCTACCCCTACCTCTCGGGGCGCCGGAACCTGCAGCTGCTCGCCGGCCTGGACGGCGGCGTCCCGGCGGCCCGGGTCGCGGAGGTCCTGGACGTCGTGGACCTCGCGGGCCGCGCGGGGGAGGCGGTCGCCGGCTACTCCTTCGGCATGCGCCAGCGCCTCGGGGTGGCGGCGTCGCTGCTGCGCGCACCCCGCCTGCTCGTGCTCGACGAGCCCGCCAACGGCCTCGACCCCGCGGGCATCCGCGACATGCGCGCGCTGGTGGGGCGGCTCGCGGCCTCGGGGCTGACCGTCCTGCTCTCGAGCCACGACATGGACGAGGTCGAGCAGATCTGCGACAACGTCACGATCATGAAGCAGGGGTCCGTGGCCTACCACGGCACGATCGCCGCGCTGCGGCGCCAGGCTCCGCCGCCGGCGCACCTGCTGTCCACCAGCGACGACCGGGCCGCCGCGGCGCTCGCCGCCGGCCGGCCGCAGCTGGCGGTCACGGCCTCCGAGGGACGCCTCGCGGTGCGCGGCACGCAGGCCGCGGTCGACTTCTACGTGTCCACCCTCGTCCGGGCCGGCGTCGCGGTGCGCAGCCTCACGCCCGGTGAGACCCCCCTGGAGGCCCTGTTCTTCCTGCTCACCGAGTCCGGCCCCGAGGACCCTCCCGGCCCTGCCGCGGCGGCCGTGCCCGCCGCCGCCCAGGGGGGACGACGGTGAGCGCCGGTTCCACGACGGGTGTGCGCGAGGCCGGCGGGACCCACCGCGCCACCCCCGCGCCCCGCCGCGCGGGGACGGGAGCCGCCTACCGCTGGGAGCTCGTCAAGCTCGCCGCCCTCGTGCGCACCCGCGCGACGCTCGCCGCGGTCCTCGTCCTCCCCCCGCTGGTCGTCCTGCTGCTGCGCGGTCAGCGCGCCCCGGCGGACACCCTGTTCGGCCGCCACGTGCACGACAGCGGGTTCGCCGTCCCCCTGCTCCTGCTGGGGTTCGCGACGCAGTACGTCTTCCCGCTGCTCACCAGCGTCGTCGCGGGCGACGTCTTCGCGAGCGAGGACCAGCACGGCACGTGGAAGACCCTGCTGACCCGCTCGGTCAGCCGGACGCAGGTGTTCTGGGCGAAGACGCTGGCGGCCACCACGTTCGCGGCCGCCGTCCTCGTCGTCCTGGCGGCCAGCAGCACCGTCGCGAGCGTCCTGCTCGTCGGCCACCAGCCGCTGACGGGCCTGTCGGGGCAGAGCATCCCCGCGCCGCGCGCGGCCCTGCTCGTCGTCGGCGCCTGGGCCAGCACGGCGCTGCCGCTGCTGGGCTTCACGGCCCTCGCGGTCCTGCTCTCGGTGCGCACCCGCAACCCGGCCCTGGGGGTCGTCGGCCCCGTCGTGGCGGGGCTGCTCATGAACCTCGTCGGATCCCTCGGCGGGACGGGCTGGTTGCGCCGGGCGCTGCTCAGCACGCCGCTGGAGGCGTGGCACGGCCTGTTCACCGCGACGCCGTTCTGGGGCCCGCTCGTCCAGGGCGCGGTCGTGTCCCTGCTGTGGACCGCGCTCTGCCTGGGCGCCGCCCACCACTCGCTGCGCCGCCGCGACATCACCGGAGGATGACCGTGACCACCGCACCCCCGCCCCCCCGGCGGTTCCTCGTCCCCGTCGCCGGGCTCCTCGCCGCGGTGGGCCTCGTCGTGGGCCTCAGCGCCGCAGGCAGTCCCGACGTCACGCGCGCCCGGGTCGAGGGCTCGCTGACCCCGGCGTTCACCCGGCTCTACGTCGACCAGCAGCGGATCCTCGGCCACGAGGTCCCCGCCGCCTCGGTCGCGGCGAGGTCGGCCTGCGACCGCGGCGGGCCGCAGGTCGCCGACGTGGGCGCGGGTGCGGACTGGATCTGCCTCGTCGACTTCACCGACCAGGCGGGCGCGCACCAGCAGGGGAAGTTCGAGCTGCAGGTCCACGCGAACGCCTGCTGGACCGCGGCCGGCCCAGCGAAGCTGGTGGGCGGCTTCACGATCACCGACACCCGCGGCCGCGACGTGACGAACCCGCTCAGCGCGTTCGACGTCTGCTTCGACCCCGACGCGTAGGGTCCGGCCGTGAGCGGGCTGCAGCACCTCTCCAGCGCACTGCTCAGCGTCCCGGCGGTGTGGGTGCACGTCCTCGTCGGGGCGGTCGTCGTGGTGGTGCTGGCGGCCGTCGCGGGCGACAGCGTCGGGTACGAGGTGGGGCCGCCACCTCGGCACGCGGCTGCTCGACCGGCCCTTCCTGGACCGCCGGCGCCGACGCCTCGACGCCGCCCGCGCCTTCCTCGCCCGCCGCGGGGGTCCGGCCGTGCCGCTGGGCCGCGGCGTGGCGTTCCTGCGCGCGGGGGACCGGCGGGTGGCTGACCCGGGTCGCGCGCCGCGGTGGCCGCGGTGACGCTGGCGGCGGCGGCGGTCGCGGCCTTCACGCTCGCGGCCCTGTCGGCCGTCACGGGTTTCGGGGGCGGCGTCCTGCTCCTGCCGGTGTTCACCGCGCTGTTCGGGCTCCGGGTCGCGGTCCCCGTGCTCACCCTCGCGCAGCTGGCGAGCAACGGGTCCCGCGCGTGGCTGAACCGGGACCAGCTGCACGGCAGGCTGGTCGGCTGGTTCGCCGTCGGCGCCGTGCCCGCCGCCGTGCTCGGCGGGCTGCTGCTGACGCAGGCGCCGCTGGAGCCGCTGCAGCGCCTGCTCGGCGGGTTCCTGCTCGTCGTCGTGGTCTGGCGGCGCCTGCGCCCGCACCCCCGGCGCCCCCGGGACCGGGCGTTCGTCCTCGTCGGCGCGGCCTCCGGGGCCGGGTCGGCGCTGCTGGGCTCCGTCGGGCCGCTGACCGCGCCGTTCTTCCTCGCGCGCGGGCTGACGCGGGCCGCGTACGTCGGCACCGAGGCCGCGAGCGCCCTGACCCTGCACGCGGCGAAGCTCGCGGCCTACGGGGCCGGGGACCTGCTGACGCCCACGGTCCTGGTCTGGGGGCTCGCCCTGACGCCGGCCACGGTCGCCGGGGCGTGGGTCGGGCGGCGGGCCGTGGGGCACCTGAGCGAGCGGGTGTTCGTCGTCCTCGTCGAGGCCGGGCTGGTCGTCGCCGGGGTGCTGTTCCTGCTGGGCGCGTGACGCGGGCCGCGCCGCGTCAGGGCGCGGTGGTGGTCAGGTAGAAGAAGTCGCGCTGGTCCGAGGCCAGGTAGCGGTCGGCCGGGCGGGTCATGTCGGGCAGCAGCTTCGTCGGCGCGGACCCGGTGGCCGAGTCCGCGGGCAGCCAGCTGGAGAACGACACCATGCCGGGGTGGATGTCGAGCTCCATGCCCTGCACCGCACCGGCG
>Ga0160427_10002930_pt1 | contig 10138 bp, 11 predicted proteins | sample SolpanmetagenomL_FD_108194 | JGI IMG/M metagenome (GOLD analysis project Ga0160427, IMG submission 108194) | Solar panel surface microbial communities from Lawrence Berkeley National Laboratory, California, USA - L | ecosystem: Engineered > Built environment > Solar panel > Unclassified ...
CCCCGTCGTTCCGGGCCCGCGAAGGCGAGGTCCGCATGACGGTGGAGGCCCGCCGGCGCATCGGACGAAACCTGCGCCTCCTCTATGCCGAGGTGCTGGATCAGCCGCTCCCCGACCGCTTCGACGCCCTCCTCGCCGATCTGGCCGCCCGCAGCACCACGCGAGGATCCTCATGACCAACGCGATGTCCCTTCCGGTCGGCACGCCGCAGGGCGCCGATGACGAGATGCGCGAACTCCTGCTCGGTGCGATTCCGGCCCTGCGGGCCTTCGCGTTCTCGCTGACCTACGATCTCGACCGCAGCGACGACCTCGTCCAGGACACCCTGGTGCGGGCCTGGACCAAGGCTGACAGTTTCACCCGGGGCACCAACCTGACGGCCTGGCTGTTCACCATCCTGCGCAACCTGTTCTATTCCGAGCAGCGCAAGCGCAAGCGCGAGGTGGAGGATGCCGACGGGGCGCTGGCCGGGCGCCTGACGAGCCTGCCCGAGCAGGAGATCCGGGTGGAGATGCGCGAGTTCCAGGAGGCCCTGAACGACTTGCCGTTCAGCCAACGCGAGGCCCTGGTGCTCGTGGGGGCGCAGAACTTCACCTACGAGGAGGCGGCGGAGATCTGCGGCGTCGCCGTGGGCACCATGAAGAGCCGTGTCAGCCGCGCGCGCGGCCGGCTCATCGAGAGCCTCGGGATGAACGGCACCGACGAGATCGGCGCCGATGCGTTCACGCGGGCGGCCCTGGGGCCGCCGCCCGGTTGAGCGGCATCGCCGCTCGGGGGCATCAGCGTGAGCCGGACGCCTCGGGCGCCCGGCTCGGGTTCAAATCAGGGCCGCCCGCACCGCGCGGGCGATCTCGGCGGGCGGGGTATCGTTCCGGTCGCCCAGCAGGCGCCGGCCCGAGGCGATCACCTGCAGGGCTTCGCGGCTGCTGCCGTCGCGCAGGGCCACTGCTTCGAGGTCACGCAGATACTCGATCACGCCCTCTCGGGCCTTGCTGTCGCGGGTCAGCACCGGCTCGACCCGCGACGTGACGTCGTTCGCCACCGAGGCCCAGAATGCGGCCGGTCCGGCGGAATTCTCGTGCATCGTCTCGCTTCCCTGACGTGTGTGGTCGCGCAGGGGTCGACGACCCATTGCCGATGCGGGGCGATCCGCCCCGACACGCACCGGCACCGGTCCGGCCCCGCACTGGGTTAGCAAGAGCGAAGCGGAGCCTTAAATAACGTGGATCAAGACGGCGTCAAAAAGACCATTGGCTGATGATTTTGTAATGTCGAAGTTTTTCACCTGCGATCTATAAGTTGTAGTGCAGTCTTCGCCGGATCTCCGTCTCGGGAACACCGGGCGCGGCTGGCGGGTTCTCGGGTCATGCTCGGATGGTCCCGTAGCGGCCGGTGGCGATCGCGAGGTGTACCCCTCGGATCCCGATCGTCCGGCGGAACGCGGCCGGGCTGGGGCCGCCCCCGGAGGCAGACCCCTTCGATTTCGCACGAAACGCCAAGGGAGGCATCCATGGGCCTGTTCACCCGCGATATCAAAACCCTCGACGACCTCTTCGTCCACACGCTCCAAGATATCTATTACGCGGAGAACCAGATCACGAAGGCGCTGCCCAAGATGATCGCCAAGGCGACGCATCCGGAACTGAAGCAGGGCTTCGAGACCCACCTGCGCCAGACCGAGAACCAGATCCTGCGCCTGGAGAAGGTCTTCCAGATGCACGGCCACAGCCCCAAGGCGGTGACCTGTCCGGCGATCAACGGCATCATCGAGGAGGCGAACGAGGTGGCCGGCGAGATCGCCGACAAGGATGTGCTGGACGCGGCCCTCGTGGCCTCGGCCCAGGCGGTGGAGCACTACGAGATCACCCGCTACGGCACGCTGATCGCCTGGGCCAAGCGCCTCGGACGGGACGATTGTGCCGGCGTGCTCCAGCAGAACCTCGACGAGGAGAAGGCCACCGACCACCTGCTCACCGCCATGGCGGAGCGTCAGATCAACCAGCGCGCCGCCTGAGTCCGACTGCGCGGCGCACGGAGGGCCTTGCGCTGATCGGAGCCGTTGCTTTTTGGGTCGCGTCCCGCGCACCCTGATGCGGCCCGGTCGTCCGTCCGCGGCGGATCGAGACTCCCCGACGAGAGGCCCATGGCCCGCAAGCGTGCGCGACCGACCAACGAGATTCTGCTGGAGGCGGCGGTCCGCCTCGGCCTGCCGCCCCGGAGCGTCGAGGTGGAGGCCCTGCGCCTTCATCTCGGCCTGCCGGATTACGGCGGGTTCGTCGAGGATTCGGTGGTCGCCAAGGCCCTGCGCGAACTGAAGGCGCGGCGCGCCTTCGCGGAGGGCGGAGTCGCGGCTGTCAGGAAGGCGATTCCCAGCCTGCGCGCCGCGGTGATGCGGGACGGCAGCATCGCCTGGACCATCCGGACCGTGATCCCTGTCCTCGATGGCGGGCGCCTCGACCTGCGGATCGACGCGAAGCCCGAGACGGGCGTCGCCGGCATCCTGTCCGGCATGGCCCATCGCAACGATCCGACCTGGCGCCTCGAGGATCTCCGGGCTGCCGTCGCCGAGGCGGGGCTGCAGACGGCCAAGTCCCTGCGGCGCGCCGTGGAGCGCCTGCGTGATCAGGTCGCCGAGGACCTGCGCGCGGTGGGTGCCGATGCCGCCACCTATATCGACCATCTCGACCGTTCGCTGCGCTCGCGCGCCTTCCTCCTCTCGCCCAACCTGAACCAGTCGCTCACCGACACCCTGAAGGGGGTCCGCGCCCGCGCCCGCACCGTGGCGCGGGAGGATTCCCGCCTGCGCCGCCTGCGCGACCAGGTCGGCTTCGGTGCCTACATCGAGAAGTTCACCGCGGCCCGGCGCCTCGGCCGGCGCCTCATCTTCCACATGGGCCCGACCAATTCCGGCAAGACCTACGCGGCCCTGGAGATGCTGCGGGCGGCCGAGACCGGCACCTACCTCGCACCCCTGCGTCTCCTCGCGCTGGAGAACTACGAGGCCCTGGCCGAGCGCGGCCTGCGCGCCGGCATGGTCACGGGCGAGGAGACGCTGGGCGACCTCAACCCGACCCACACCGCCCGCACCATCGAGACCGCCGACCTCACGCGGCCCGTCGACGTCGCGGTGATCGACGAGATCCAGATGATCGCCGATCCCGATCGGGGCTGGGCCTGGACCAACGCCCTGTTCGGCGTCGCCGCCCGCACCGTGGTGGTCTGCGGCTCGGACGATGCGCTGGCCGCGGTGCGCCGCGCCGCGGAGGCGGCCAACGAGTCCCTCGACGTGATCACCTTCGTGCGCAAGACGCCGCTGGTGCTGCAGGATACGCCCGTTCCCATCGAGAAGGTGATGCCGGGCGATGCGGTGGTGGCCTTCTCGCGCCGGGCCGTCCATGAGAACCGCGAGATCCTGGTGGCGGCCGGGCACCGGGTGGCCACGATCTACGGGGCGCTCTCGCCCGAGGTGCGGCGCGCGGAGGCCGCGCGCTTCCGGGCCGGCGAGGCCGACGTCCTCGTCACCACCGACGCCATCGGCATGGGCCTCAACCTCGGCCCGCTGAAGCGGATCGTCTTCTCGGCGGTGCGCAAGTGGGACGGGGTCGGCGAGCGGGCGCTGACCAATTCGGAGATCCGCCAGATCGCAGGCCGCGCGGGCCGGTTCGGGCACCAGGACGAGGGCTACGTCGCCGCCGTCGACGAGACCGGGTTGGAGCCGATCCGGGCGGCGTTGGCCGGTGCGCCCACGGCGCCGGCCGCCGACACGCGCTTCTACGTGCGCCCCGACCTCATCGCGATCAATTCCGTGGCGGAGGAAATGCGGACCGACAGCCTGCGCGAGGTGCTGGCGCATTTCGCCCGCGCCACCTTCTACGCCGGCTCGCCGTTCCAACCCTCGGCCCTGGAGGAAATCCTGGAGATTGCCCGCGTGGTCGACAAGGCGCGGCTGCCCATCGCCGAGAAGTTCGCGTTCTCGGTCTGCCCGGTGGACCGGCGCGACCCGGTCTCCCTCGGCATGCTGGAGCGCTGGACCCAGGCCCGGGCGGCAGGCACGACGGTTCCGGCCCTGCGGGCGAACCTCGCGGGCGAACTGGATTATCAGGAACGGACGGTGAAGCTCGCCAGCGCCTATCTCTGGCTGTCGCGGCGCTTTCCCGAGACCTTCGACGATGCCGAGGCCATGCGCACGATGCGGGCCCGGGCCAACGGCGAGATCGAGCGTCATCTCCGAGAGACGGCGACCCGCAAGGTCGAGCGCCGGACGCGCCGGGCGGGCGCGCGGGGCTGAGCCCGGTCGCCTTCGGGCCATGAAGGCCGGTCGGCCAGGGGAGGGGACACCCCCTCCCCGACGCCGATCCGGGATGGTGCGTTCAGACCTCTGGGATCAGGCCGACTTGAGGTGCGCGGCCAAGTGCTTGTTCATCTCGAACATGGTGCACTTGTCCTTGCCGAAGACCTTCTTCAGCTTGTCGTCGGCCAGGATCTCGCGCTTGTTCTCGGGATTCTGGAGGTTGTGCTTCTTGATGTATTCCCAGACCTTGCTGACCACCTCGCCGCGCGGCAGGGCGGCGTCGCCGACGACGGCGGCGAGCTCGGAGGAGGGCTTCAGCGGCTGCTGCAGGGCGTTCGGCTTGGCGCCATCACCCTTCGGCGCGGCGACCTTCTTGCCCTTGGCGGCAGGCTTCTCGGCGTCCTTCGGGGCAGCCTTGGGGGCGGCCTTCTCGGCGGTCTTGGTGGTGCTCTTTGCCATGGGGTGTTCCTCCGGATGTCGACGGTGAGCGCCGGTACGCCCACGGCCGGTGGCCTCGCAGCGCATAGCTGCAACAACTAAGCGGTGCCGCGAGCGTTCCAAGGGAAAACCGCCCTCGGCGCGCCCGTCATCCACAGGCGCGGCGGCTCAGATCCGGTCGAGGCCGCTCCCTGCCGAGGTGAGATCGCCGCGACTGGGATGAGAACTTCAGCGGCGTCGCCCTGTACTTTGGCCTGAAGTCGAAGCGAGCCCTGGTCACGGCGGTCGGGGGCTGTCCGCGGAAAGTCATGGCTCTGCAGTGCTTTAAGGGAATTCCGGCGGCGCCGGGCCGGTGCGCCCTCCGGCACGGACCCCCATCGCGGACACGGCTCGGGCGACGTGCGAGGACGCGAAGCCGGCCTGAGCCGGGCCGACTGCCCAGGGGCGCCGGCCCGAGCGCAAGAATTTCCCGCCACGATCAAGAATTTCCCGCCACGATGAAGATTTCACCGGTCGAACGGGAGCGCACGACGGAAATTTCGGTGTCGGGACCCGTTGCGGGGCCACTTCGGCCGATTTCGGGACGGGGCGGCGGCCGGGGGATCACCGAACCTTAAGGGCGATCGACGAAACCGGGAGCATGATCCTCCTGGCCTTCACGCTCTCGCTCGGCGCCGCCGTCGCGCTCATCATCGGCCTCGGCACGCTGGTCTCCATCGAGGCCCAGGCGGGTCCCGACGGCCGCGCGGATGCCGGTCTGATCTGACGGACGCCCCCGAACCGCCCGCGTCCTCGAACGTTGCGCCAGGGTTCCGTCCCGGTCGCGATCACCCCTTCATGTTCGACAGCTCCGTCGCCTCGTCCCTCGACAGCACGGCCCACATCATCCAGATCGCCCTGACGCCCGTCTTCCTGCTGTCGGGCATCGCGACGCTCCTCAACGTCTTCGGCACGCGCCTCGCTCGGGTGGCCGATCAGGCGGAGCGCATCTCGCAAGCGATCGACGGCGCCTCGGGTCTCGAGCAGGTCCGCCTCGCGCGACGCATGAACGCCCTGCGCCGGCGCTCCCTCGCCCTCGATGCCGCCGTGATCCTCGGAGCTCTGGGCGGAGTTGCCACCTGCGGAGCCGTTCTGACGCTGTTCGTCGGAGCCCTCCGGGACGCCACCGTCGCGGACATCCTGTTCGTGCTGTTCGGCCTCGCCATCCTCTGCACCTTGAGCGCCCTGATGGTCTTTGGGTTCGAGATGCTGCTGGCGAGCCGCGGGATGCGCCAGCGGGTGGCCGTGCGCCAGATCGAGGTGGCCGAGGAGACCGGCGTGCCGGTGGACGAGCGGGCCTGAGTCCGGAACCCCCGCGCGGGTGGCGGCTTGTCCGGTCGAGCGCCGCATCCGGCGCCCTCGCCCCGAGACGCCACTCTGCAAGAGGAATGCGCATGCCGACGGACCTCCCGAACGAGCGCAGCATCCGCCCGACCGGCTCGATGGAACTCGATCCCTCGGCCGAGGGTGTCGCGATCGACGAGACCCGGCGCCTGATCGCCTCGAACAAGGTCGAGGGCACCGCCGCCTACAGCCGCGCGGGCGAGCATATCGGGACCGTCTACAACTTCATGGTCGACAAGGTCTCCGGCCAGGTCGCCTACGCCGTCATCTCGTTCGGCGGCTTCCTCGGGCTCGGCGAGAGCTACCATCCCGTGCCCTGGCGGGCGCTGACCTACAGCGTCGATCTCGGCGGCTACATCGTGGACATCGACCAGGACACCCTCGCGGGCGCGCCAAGCCACGGCCCCGGCGAGGATCCCTTCACCGACCCGGCCTTCGGCGAGCGCGTCGATGGTCATTACGGCGGCTCCAAGGTGCCCACGGCCTGAACGGGCCCGCCGCCCGCGGGCTCGCGCCGGACCGGTCAGCCCTCCGGCGACGCCAGGATCCGGTCGAAGTCGAGGAGCGCCGTCTCGATCACGATCTGCGTGCGGCTGATGACGTCGAGCTTGCGCAGGATCTCGGAGACATGCGCCTTCACGGTGGAATCCCCGACCTGGAGTTCGTGCGCGATCTGCTTGTTGAGCTTGCCCTGGCGGATCATCGCCAGCACCCGCACCTGCTGCGGCGTGAGGCTCGCGACCCGCTCGGCGATCGGCGCCTTGCGGGCGGATGACGCGGGCAGCGTCGCGTTCGGCAGATTCGCCGGGACCGAGAGGCCGCCGGCCAGGACGTCGGCGATGGCCCGCGTCAGCGTCGCCTTGTCGACCGCCTTGGGCACGAAGCCGGCGGCGCCGTGATCCAGCGCCTCCCGGATGATGCGCGGATCCTCGAGGCCGGAGACGACGAGGATCGGGACCCGCGGCGCCTGCGCCCGGATCGCCAGCAGGCCTTCAAAGCCCGTCACGCCCTGCATCGACAGGTCCAAGAGAATGATTTCGATAACGGGGTGCGCTGCCAGTACGGCGCAGGCGCTGGCGATGCTGTCGGCCTCGTGCCGCGTCGCATCCGGGTAGGCGAGGCCCACGGCGCTGGCGAGGGCGTCGCGGAAGAGCGGGTGATCGTCGACGATGAGGAGGTGCATGCCCGTTCCACCCGGTGCGTGCGCCCCTGTTCCGGAGCTGTTCGGTGCCGCATTGCGCGGGAACCGGCCGCCCGACATACTCGTGTCACCGCGGAGAACCGGGCGTCAAGTCCGGCACGCGTCGCGCAAGCGGGGGGATGGAACGTGGCAGAGGGGACGCAGGTGCGCACGCATCTGTGCGGCATCACGACGGCGTGGACGGACGCCGCCGCGGCCGACGGGGCCGTCGCCGAGATCGGCGCCGCCATCGGCCCGCATCCCGTCGCCCAGATCGTGGTGTTCTTCTCGGCCGACTACGACGTCGAGACCCTGAATCGCGCGCTCTGCGCGCGCTTTCCGGGGGCGGGCATCGCGGGCTGCACCATGTCGGGCGGCATCTCGCCGGCCGGCGGCCTCGATCGCGGCCTCGTCGCCATCGCCTTCCCGAAGGCGGGCTTTCGCATCGTCTCCACGCTCCTGGACGCCATCGATCACCTCGACGTGGAGCGGACCGCCTCCAGCGTGCGGGCCCTGCGCCGAAGCCTCGACGGCGCCGGCGCGGATCCGGCCTCCGGCGGCTGCTTCGCCCTCTCGCTGATCGACGGGCTCACCAACGCCGAGGAGACGGTGGTCTCGGCCATCGCCTGGGCCCTGGACGGCATCCCCCTCGTGGGTGGCTCGGCGGGCGACGACCTCACCTTCCGCGAGACGGTGCTGCTCCATGACGGCCGCATCCATCGGCGCGCCGCCGTGCTGCTCCTCGTGGAGTCCGATTTCCCGATCCAGATCTTCAAGAGCGACAATTTCGAGCCGACCGGGACCAAGTTCGTGGTCACCGCCTCCGACGACGAGCAGCGTACCGTCCACGAGCTCAATGCCGAGCCGGCGGCGCGCGAATACGCCATGGCGGTGGGGCTCGATCCCGAGCGCTTGTCGCCGATGAGCTTTGCCGCCTATCCGCTCGCCGTGAAGGTCGGGGGCGAGTATTTCTGCCGATCGATCCGGCGCATGAACGCGGACGGCTCGCTCAGCTTCTTCTGCGCCCTCGACGAGGGCGTGGTGCTCACCCTGGCGCGCCCGCGCGACATCGTGGCGGCCACGGCGGCCGAACTCGCCCGCCTCGACGCGGCGCTGGGCGGCATCGATCTCGTCATCGGCTTCGAGTGCGTGCTGCGCCGCCTCGATGCCGAGAGCCGGCAGGTGCGGCACGGTATCGTCGACCTCTACCGGCGCTACGCCATCGTCGGCTTCGACACCTACGGCGAGCAGTACCGGTCGATGCACCTCAACCAGACCTTCACGGGCATCGCCATCGGGCGTGGCGCGCCGGGCGCGGTCGAGCCATGATCCGGCTGCCGCCCGAGACCGCGTCCCCCGCCCCGGGGGAGGACGCGAACCTGCGGCGCATCGCCAAGCTCGAGCGCATCAACGCGGCCCTGATGGCCCATGTCGAGCGCAGCATGGACCAGCAGGGCGGGGCCTACTCCCTGTTCCAGACCGCCACCATGCTGGAGGGGCGCGTCCGCACCCGCACCGAGGAACTGACCGGGCTGATGCACCGCCTGGAGCGCTCCAACGCGGCCCTGGTGGCGGCCAAGGAGGAGGCCGAGAACGCCAACCGCTCGAAGACCCGCTTCCTCGCCGCCGCGAGTCACGACCTGCTGCAGCCGCTGAACGCGGCCCGGCTCTCGGCCTCGGCCCTGGCCGACCTCGGCCTCGGTCCGGAGGCCGCGGCGATCTCGGGGCAGATCGAGCGCGGGCTCCAGATCATCGAGGACCTGATCAAGACCCTCCTCGACATCTCGAAGCTCGATGCCGGCGTGGTGCGCCCGGCGATCAAGCCGGTGGCCCTCGGCGAGCTTCTCGCCGGCATCGCCGCGAGCTTCCGGCCCTTCGCCGAGCGCAAGGGACTGCGCCTCACCGTGCGCGGGCCCCACCTCGCGGTGGCGAGCGATCCGATGCTGCTCCAGCGCATCCTGCAGAATCTCGTCTCGAACGCCATCCGCTACACCCGACGGGGCGGCGTGCTGGTGGCGATCCGCCGCCGCGGGGAGGCCTGCCGCATCGAGGTGCTCGACACCGGCTGCGGCATCGCACCGGCGGAGCAGAGCCTCGTCTTCGAGGAATTCTTCCGGGGCGGCGTCGAGGGGGAGGGGGGCGAGCCGGGCCTCGGCCTCGGCCTCTCCATCGTGCGCCGCATGGCCCAGGCCCTCGATCATCCCCTCGATCTCGCTTCCCGGGTCGGGCACGGCACCCGCATGGCCCTGACTGTCCCCGTGAGCCTGACGCCGCCGGAGCGCGCGGTTCCGGTCAGCCCCGTGACGACCCGGCTCACCGGCGCGCGGGTGCTCGTGGTGGAGAACGATCCGCCCACCGCCGACGCCCTGGAGCGCCTCCTGCGCACCTGGGACGCCGAGGTCCGCGTTCATCGCGACCTGGCCGGGGTGGAGGCGTCGCTGGCGGCGGGGATGCGCCTGCCGGACCTGCTCATCCTCGACTACCATCTCGACAACGGTGCCTGCGGCCTCGACGTGGCAACCCATCTCCAGGCCCGCACCGGATCGCGCTTGCCGGTGATCGTCACCACCGCCAACCACTCCCCCGAGATCGAGGCGCAGGTCGCCGGGCACGGGGCGCAACTCGTCCATAAGCCGGTGCGCCCGGCCGCGTTGCGGGCGCTGCTGACCTACCTGCTGGCCTGAGAGGGCCCGCGAAGGAGGCGCACCCCAAGAGTATTTTGAATAATCTTGGCCGTATCGGAGGCATCGTTCCGTCTTGGTGCGGTTGGGCCGCAGGAACGTGAAATCTTTTGCAGCCTCGCTTTCAGTTCAGTTTGATGCTCGATTGAAAAATTTGCATTGCAC
>Ga0160427_10002931_pt1 | contig 10138 bp, 7 predicted proteins | sample SolpanmetagenomL_FD_108194 | JGI IMG/M metagenome (GOLD analysis project Ga0160427, IMG submission 108194) | Solar panel surface microbial communities from Lawrence Berkeley National Laboratory, California, USA - L | ecosystem: Engineered > Built environment > Solar panel > Unclassified ...
CCAATCAACGTCGCTATTTTCGGGGCTACTATGGCTTCTTTCTGGCTACACTGACTGGTCAATAGCAGAAGTAGCAGGAACGCAATCGGTCTGTTTTTCATGAATTGTATTTAGTCGGATCAGCGATTTTACCGACAAATAACACAGTTCCTGTGCTTTTTTCATGAATGACAAACACAAATGGCCGATCACAAAGCGTTGGTAACTGAACCGATGTTGTTGAAACACCACCCGTTGTGACCGCAGCGGCTTCTGTACCCTGCTCATCCACAGCCACAAAGGTATTTTGCTTCACGAAGCTCAGCGTCAACCCTCCCTTACTATTAATCTTCGTGAAATCGGCACGGTCGGTAAAGGCCGTTGGCATACCCATTGTCGCAAGCGCTTTGTTCAGATTGATTTCATAGGTAAGCGTGAACTTGGGCAAGCCAATGTCAAACATGCCCAGCGTCATATCTTTTTGTAATTGAGTCCATTCAGCGCTGGTCATGTTGTTGATAACAGCATCGGCCGTCGTGCTTTCGGCAGGGAGCAGAACGGTCATCATATAACCGGGCCCATCCGTACGAGCCGCGCCATAGGGTAATTCGAAAGCCGTATAAGTATCCCGAAAAACCCGGTTCAAGTTACTGTTAAGGCGCATCATGCGAACATTAGTTGTCGCATCAGTTGCCAGCTTAAAAGGTGAGTCGATAGTTTTGGCCGCATCGAACCGAGTTTGCCAGTCTCCCTTGAAATATAGGGCGTTCAGCAAAAACAGGACATTGTCGGGCTGTATCTGATCAATCACCTTCGGAATTTTGCCATTCGTTTGCTGACTGGCCCATTTGTTAATGGCGCCGACCGTAGCTGGATTCGTAAAATCCTGCGCCGATATTTCGGCATTAAACGTCTGTTTCAGCAACTCCTGAAAGGAGTTCTCAACCGAAAAGGTATTTCGGTACCAAACCGAGTTTGCCAGCCTGAGCGGAACCTTCGGGTCAGCTTTGGGCAGGTTCGTCATCAGGTTTTTGTACGTCGCATTGGCTTCGGCCAAGGTTTGGGAATCCAGGTGCAGCGTTTTCTGGATTTCCTGCGCCGTCTGGCCATTGGCCCCGTTCATAATCATGCCTAACGCGATATGAAGACTCAAGGGCGAAATAAATACATTTTTGGCCTGACCTTCTTCGGCATTCACCTCTTTCGCCAGGTCAAAGGCAAATTGATTCGTTTGATCGGCGAAGGGAGCAGATACTCGTAATTCGCTGGGTGTATTGGTGTCCGGCGCCGAGTTGACCGTTGCGGTATGGCAGCTAATCGCCGTTAGTATCATACCAACAGTAGCCGCAGTCGTTGTGGAAAAAAGAGTCAGTTTCATAGGGATAGTTGGTTGAGCTTTTAGCTGTCTAGACAATTCCCAGAATTTTCAACCCTTTAGGGGCATTCATCAAAGGCCTTTCGTTGACTACGCAACGCGCTAACCAGCGACTCGAACCCTGGAATCGTTTGGCCGTATTCAAATGTTACCCGGTGTTTTTGATCGCCGAGTTGTAACTCGATGTATTCAGCGCCACCGTCGGCACAATCAGGGCAACCCAGTCGTTCGGGTTGCTTACTAAACGCGTCCAGATCGGCCAGTGTCTTTAGCGAATCCCAGCTTGCCTGGTCAATCGATTTCTGGCAGCTTTTGGGCGACGTTTGCGCTTTATTGCGGCTGATCATGGTCAGATCGACACTGGTCCCGTTGAAGACGTAATCTTTCACGCAATACCCAACGCACATACCAAACGAGGAGCCCGTTCGTATTGTCAGCGGATCGGTTGATGTACGTTCTTCCGACGAGACGGTCGTTGGATTACACCGTCCCAGAATCATCATAAACAGTAGGGTAATACCCGTCAGTTTCATAGTTGTAAAAGGATTAAAAATGATAATCGACACCAAAACTCATACCAGTTGAGGTTGGGCGTCCCTGCACCTGAGCATCTGATTTTGTGCTCGATTCAAGGGCTGGTTGATACATACCTGCCACTGACGCCGACCATTGCCGCGTTGGCCGATATCGTAAGCGAGCCCCCATCGTAGCCGCCAGCGATACAGGACGGTAAACGCCATCTTTGTTCGTGACAACCAGCGCATCGCCGACTGTATTCTTAACAAAGATGTTAGTCAATAGTCCCCCAATGACAGCCATGCTCAACTTCTTGCGAGGCCGTAGCTGATAACCCACCTGAACCGGAACCTGCACATACTGATAGTCATTGTTCACCGTTTGGATGGTCTGGTTTGCCGAGGGCACGTATGAAGGGGACACATAGGCTATCGTGTTGTTATAATTAGCCTGTGGGGCATTATTGGCGAACTTAACGTTCTGTGAACTGTTGCGGAGTGCGTCAACATAGGCATTACTACTCGTTCCAATGCGGTTGGCCAGCACATCCATTTGCCCCGTGGCCAATAATTGTCCTGCGGTCTCGACGGTAGCATGTCCCGATAAATAACCTACTCCTGACTCAACCGACCAGCGTTCGCTTAGCTGGACGCCCGCTCCCGCCTGGTAAGCCATGGAGTAGTTTGCCCGGCTACTCACCGACGATTGGGAAGACATGTTGGCCGATGCCAGCAGCGCCGTATTTGAAAATGATGATTGAACGGGTCGCACGGATACCATTGGATTAAACGACCCTGGCATCATGTTCACCGACGCCCACAATTCTCGTGGCTGCCGCTTCGATATACTGATCTCCGGCTCCATCAGTATATCCACTGGCCGAATCCAGACTATCCGTTGAATAGAGCCTGGTCTGCGCATACGCAGCGGTTTTCCATTCAGTTTGTTAAAAACGATGGCATTCTGAACCGACTTATTAGTGGCGATAAAGGTTTGGCTGTCAGGCGAGTATGAAGTTGTTGCCATCGAGCGCGATGAACGTACGGACTCTTGGCTCTCCACTGGCCGTCGTGCCGTTGAGGCAGCCATCAATACGGCTGGAACATTCTGGGAATTACTACTCCGCGACGACTTAGGGTCTGCCTGAGCAACCAATGACTGTGTATTTTGTGAAGCTGCCGCTGCCGACCGGCTTATTGAACCATCGATTGGTTGTGCTGCTTTCGCAACTGACTTGGCCGTGGTGGAGGCAACCGCGTCGGTCTGGGCATGGCGTGCATTGCTGGTCGGCGAGGCATTAGTCGGAAGTGGAGGCTCGCTGTGTGAATTGGCTATGTTGTTTGCCTGGCCAACGGGTTGCACCTGAGTTACCGATTGCTTCGTCGATTGGGAATCTATAGCCCACCAGCCAACAAGGAGCAAAGCCACCGCAGCCGCGATCCCTGCACCCCAGATCAACGACCGCGACGAAGCCAGTCCTTTTCCCCAGAGCGGTAGGATCTTCGGTCCGCTGGATTCATCCAGGCGCTGCTCAATCGTAGCCCAGACACGTGGCGGAGGCATTTCGGAGGCATCCTCAAATGTCTTTCGCCAAAAGTCGTCGGGTAAGTTTTTATCTAATTCATCCATTTTAGTATTGTCGTTCAACGTGGGCTACCTTGGGCGGGGTGCCCATCGGCAAACCGTTTGTCAGCTTGTATTTTTTGTTGCAAAAGGCTTCTAGCCCTTGAATATTGTGATTTGGATGTTCCCTCGGCTATATCGAGCATCTCCGCAATTTCGGGGTGATTATAGCCTTCAATTGCGTACAGGTTGAAGACCGCCCGACAACCGGGGGGCAATTCCTGAACCAGTTGCAGCAGGTATTGATAATTTAGTGCGGGCAAACTTTCATCGGCTTGTGGTAGTATGGTTGCCAATTCCTGCACATCGGCGGTATTTTCCCATGGCTTCTGTTTGCGTATGGCTTTTAGCGCTGTATTGATGACAATTCGTTTTAACCAGGCTTCCAATGGGCACTCGAACCGAAATGAGTCGATGTGCCGGTAAATCTTCACAAAGGCATCCTGCAAAATGTCCTCGGCTTCGTCAGGGTCACGGATGTATCGTTTACAAACGACAAAGAGCTTCCCGGCAAACCGCTCATAGAGCCGTCGCTGCACAATTCGGTCCTGCCGTCGGCACCCTTCAACTAATTCGTATTCATCCTGCATAGCAACGTTGACCCTTCAATGACCTCATTTCCAATCAAACCGTTGTAAGACCTATAAATTTTTTTTCATAATTCTAGCTGGTCTGCTTTCATTACCCAGTGATCGTTGAGTTCTAGTTAGCATCCGTAAAGGTTTTATTGACACGCAAAAGAGTGATAGTAGTTTTAAGATAGTTAATGTTGGATATTTTGTGGATACGTATCTTTGAGAACTTAATCAATCGTTCTCTATGACTCGTCGAGATGCCCTGTGACTCATTCAGCGCTAGTCTGACGACGCTATGGCACCCGGCTTGTTCTGCAACAAAAATAGGGGCAGCTCGATTCCAGATTGTCACCTATGATTGGTCTACTAGGCTGGCGGGTGATATCCAGATATTTAGCGTGGCTAAACAAATTGGGCTCGACGCTGTAGAAGAGTTATGAGAATAATAAGACTGTGCGGGTTTGTTTAGGTAGGGATTCGGTGGGGCAGCAGGCGTGAAAAAACAAGCCGTTTTTAAGCTATAAATTAACAAATGAAGATAACGTTTTCGTTTAACTCTCTTCCAGTCGTTTTGACAACGCTTGGATTTTTATATCTGGCAGGTACCACATTCGGACCGACCAATCAGTTTACTACGCCCTCGTCTGGCTATGAACCGTTTCATCAGCAAAGCAGCATGTTGCTGGCTGATTCCAATAAGCTTTACCTTCCCAACGATCTGGAAGCAACGCTCTGGGCAGAGTCCCCCATGTTTTACAATCCTACCAACATGGACATTGACGCCAAAGGGCGGGTGTGGATTACGGAGGCCGTTAATTATAGAAAATTCAATAATAAAGCTGATAACCGGCTCGACCATCCCGAGGGCGAACGCATTGTTATTCTGGAAGATACCAATGGCGATGGCAAAGCGGATGACAGTAAAGTGTTCGTAACCGATCCGGAATTGGTGTCGCCCATGGGCATTGCTGTTATCGGTAATAAAGTTATTGTTTCCTGCGCCCCGAATCTGGTCGTTTACACGGATGAAAACGGCGACGATAAGCCCGATAAGAAAGAGATTATGCTGACCGGCTTTGGCGGCCTGGACCACGATCATGCGCTTCATGCCCTGGTAGCAGGCCCCGACGGTAAATACTATTTCAACACTGGAAACGCCGGCCCGCACATCATTACCGACAAGGATGGCTGGACACTCCGCTCGGGCAGTCTGTACGTCGGCGGAACTCCTTACAACAAACTTAATCACGGTAATCAGGTGAGTGATGATGGGCGTGTCTGGACGGGTGGCATGACGCTGCGTATCGATCCCGATGGCTCAAATTTGAAAGTGATGGCACATAATTTTCGTAATAATTATGAAACCGCGCTGGATTCCTATGGTAACATGTGGCAGAATGACAATGACGATGAGGTGGTTGCCTGCCGAACCAGTTTTCTGATGGAAGGAGGAAATGCCGGGTATTTCAGCAGTGACGGCACTCGTTACTGGCAAGGTGATCAACGGCCGAGTCAATTGGTCCCCATCGCTCACTGGCATCAGGAAGACCCCGGTGTTATGCCCGCAGGCGATATCACGGGAGCAGGGTCACCTTCGGGGATGGTAGTTTACGAAGGCGATGAACTTGGCCCCCAGTACCGGGGTATGTTGCTGAGTGCCGAAGCGGGTCGAAATGTAATTTTCAGCTATAAGCCAGAACCCACTGGTGCCGGATTTCGCCTTTCTCGTACTGATTTTCTCAGCACCTTTCCCGAGGTAGACGCCAACTACAAATGGGATGCTACGACAAATGACCCCCGCAAGTGGTTTCGCCCCAGCGATGTAGCCATTGGTACAGATGGAGCCATTTATGTTGCGGACTGGTACGACCCTGTTGTGGGCGGGCACCAGATGCAGGATCGTAAAGGATACGGTCGTATCTATCGCATTACGCCCAAAGGTAAAAAGCTGAAAACTCCTAAAATAGATCTGCGCACGACACAAGGCCAGATTGCGGCCCTTCTGAATCCGGCTGTAAATGTGCGGATGCTTGGCTTTGAGGCTCTGGCCGAACAGGGCGAAAAAGCGGTGGAGCCCGTTATGGCGTTGCTGTCTTCGCCCAATCCGTACCACCGCTCGCGGGCTATTTTCCTGCTGGCTCAACTGGGTGCCGAGGGCCAATTTGAAGTCGAACGATTGTTGAAGGCTGTTGATGCGCCCGTTCGGATGACAGCGTTGCGGGCCTTACGGAGTATTACACCAGAAAATTCCAAATCTATTCCGGCCCTGACCGCATCTCAACGGGCCCTGTTGCCACTAATGGGCAACTTGTCGGTAGACCGGAGTGCAGCTGTTCGGCGCGAAGTGGCCATTGCTCTGCGTGATGTTCCTTTCGACGAATGCAAATATATGCTCATTAATTTGGCAAAGGGATACGACGGGCAAGATCGGTGGTATCTGGATGCGCTTGGTAAGGCAGCCGATGGAAAAGAAGAAGCTTTGTTCTTTGAGCTCCGTCAGACCATGCCCGAAGACCCGACGAAATGGGACCAAAAGACCGCTGATATTGTCTGGGAACTGCATCCGCCATCGGCCGTAGCTCTATTGAAAAAGCGCGCCGATAGTCCATCGCTCACGGCCGAAGCCCGTAAGCAGGCTATTGTAACCCTTGGCTTTATTAAAAGTAAACCCGCTGCACTGGCTATGATTGATCTGTCAAAATCGGCGGATAAAGACGTAGCGGATCAGGCAACGTACTGGATGGGTTTCCGACGGGGTAATGACTGGGCCAAGTTTCTGAATTGGGAAGAGGTGATGCCCACAAAGGTGTCTGCACGTGAGCAGAAAATGCTGGCTAACCGGCAGATTTTGCTGGACGAATATAAAACAGATGCTGACAAACGGAAGGTTGCCCTGGAAATGGCCCGTGATCCTGAAGGTGGTCGGGTTCTGGTTGGCTTAGTGGCCGATAGAAAGCTGTCAGACAAGCTCATAAAAGCCATCACACCAACGATTCTGAAAAACCCGGACCAGAGCGTTCGAACGATGGCAAAAGAATATTTCTCGACGAAACAGGAGGCCCCTGCTGTTACAGAATCAGTTTCTGTTAATGCGAAGCCGGCTCAACCAGCCGTTGTTGAATCAACTCCTGTGAAACCGGCCGAGACTCCTGCCAGCGTCATGACTAGCTCAGACCCGCTTATTGCGCAAATCGCTATGCTGTCGGGTGATGAGAAGTCGGGACGAACCGTGTTTAATGCTAATTGTGCAACGTGCCACCGTCATAGGCAGCAGGGCAGCGATGTTGGCCCAGAATTGACGAACATTCACCAGAAGTTCGATAAAAACAGTTTGCTGGATGCCATTGTCCATCCAAGTGCGGCCATCGCCTTTGGGTATGAGCCCTGGCTGATTACGACCAAAAAAGGCCAGACATTTTACGGTTTCCTGGTCAGTGATGGCGAGCAATCCGTTGTCGTCAAAGGTATTAAAGGCCAGAAGCACGCCATTCCAACCAGCGACATTTTCTCGCGTCGACAGTACAAGAGTAGCCTCATGCCTGACCCTGTTGCTATGGGATTGAGTAATCAGCAACTAGCTGATTTAACAGCATTTCTGATGAAGCAGTGAGTAAGTTTATAGAAAGACAGATTGATTGATTTATTCAAATCAATCAACCCGATTCCATTAAACCTGCTACTCTTTAACCGCATACCCGGCCTTTTTTAACTCAGCTGCCGTAAGATTGATCACGTTGACATCCAGCTTAATAGGCGACAAGGGCGTATCGGTGGTGTCGGTTTTAACGGCAACGATGGCGTCGATCACGTCCATCCCTTTAAAAACCTGACCGAACACTGTATACTTATCATCCAAGCGGGCAAGCCCTTTCTTATTCTGAACGATGTAAAATTGGCAACCCGCCGATAGCATTTGCGGGTTGTTATCACGTCCGGCACCCACAGCGCCATACACGTGCCTGATGGTTGGAACAAATTCGGGTTTCAGCAGGTAAGGCGAATCGGCAAATCCTGCCGGGGTATCAGGGCAGCCGCCCTGCGCCACGAAGTTGTTAATGACCCTATTGAACGTAAGCGTGTCCCAATAGCCACCATTAGCAAGCTTTATGAAACTGGCTTTATGATTTGGTGTCTCGTCGTAGAGCCAGAAAAGAACCTCTCCTTTATTTGTTTTGATCTGACCTATCGGGTAGGTTTTTGGTGGTTTGGGCGGACTCAATAAGGAGACAAGATAGACCAGGAGTAGCAGGATATTCGGCATGGTGGTAGCGATTTACGGAGCTAATACGCTTAAATATAGGAAAGGAACCGCAACAGGAGGTAAAATGTCTTGGCTATCCATTAAACCCTTCCCCTTGAATCAGAATCATAAGAGCAACCGTTGTGGAAAAATAGGTATACATTCATCTATCCCAACGACTCACCTGGTTATACACAATGAACACGTATCTGTCTCTTTTCTTTATGCTGATGGCCATGGCTGCATCGGCACAAAATCGCCTACAGCCAACGTATGCCATTGATTGGCGACGTGCCGACTCGCTGGCATCCAAAGGCTTACCGAAGTCATCATTGGAAATCGCCAATCGAATTTATAAAGAAGCGAAAGTGACCCATAACTATCCGCAGGTAGCAAAAGCGGCTATGGCCCGAATGATCTTTCGGAGCTATTCAGATGAGGACGCGTATGTCGAACTTGTCAAATCCCTTCAACTCGATATTGTTGAAACACCCGAACCCGCAAAATCCGTTTTACAATCGGTGCTGGCGGATGTTTACTGGCAATATTTCCAGCAAAACCGCTACAAGTTTTACAACAGGACGACCGTAGGCCAAACTACTAAAGGCCTGAACGGAAGTGGTAAAGCCAAACCTGGTCCAATAACAGATAACCCAGAAAAGCTGGCAGACACAACCGCTGATTTCAGAACCTGGGACGCCCCTCATCTCGTAGAAGAGATAACAAACGCGTACCTGGAATCGTTGAAAGCGAGCGAGTTATTGCAGAAAACGCCCGTTGCCGCCTACGATGTCCTGCTTGAAAAAGGCGATGCCGATGCCCGTCCACTTCGCCCAACGCTTTATGATCTACTGGCACACAGGGCCATTGAGTTCTTCCAGAATACGGAGCCTGACCTGCTAAAGCCAGTTTTCAAATTCGATCTTGATCAGGCTGATTACCTAGCTGGCCCGGATGTGTTTGCCAAATTAACTATTCAAAGCCGGGATTCGCTATTGGGCCGTTTTCAGGCGCTAAAACTTTATCAGCAGTTGATGGCCTTTCATTTGCTGGATACAACGCCCGATGCGTTGGCCGATGTCGATGTGCTTCGGCTACAGTTTGTGCATCAACACAGTGTCGTCTCCAACAAGGATTCCCTCTATCGGCAGGCTCTTGACCGGCAGATCGTTCGATTTAAGAATCAACCTGCCGGAGCGGCTTATGGCTATCAACTGGCGTCGTTTTTGGCGAATGACAATGGTAATGTTCGCCCGCTCGACGATGCACTTGAACCGGATCGCCCGAATCCATTTCGCTGGAATAACAAGCAGGCCGCTGACATCTGCCAGGATTTGATTCGCCGTTTCCCCGCAACACTAGCCGCGAGACAGGCCAGTCAATTACTGGATCGATTGATCAAACCATCTTATTCGCTCGAAGTAGAGCATGTAAATGCGCCCAGTCAACCGTTCCGGGTATTGATGAATTATCAGAATATTGGCAAGGTGCTTTACCGGGTCATAAAGATCAGCGTCCCCGAATTACAGGCCTATCGGAGCCGGTCAAACGAAGAAAATCAACAGAAGAAGTTTTTTACAACCTCTTGAAACGCTCCTTCGTCTTTGAGAAGTCAGTTGTGCTGCCCAATGATGGCGACCTGAATCGGCACGCTATAGAAATGCCCATAGCGGGTTTGCCGATGGGTCAGTACGTGTTGCTGGCTACAAATGAGGAACGATTTCAGCTGGAGTCAGAATTAGTCCAGCATGCAGCCTTTACTGTGTCGGCCCTCGGCTATGTCGCCTTGCCTAACAACGGTACAGAATCGAGTCAATTGGTTTACGTAAC
>Ga0160427_10002932_pt1 | contig 10135 bp, 2 predicted proteins | sample SolpanmetagenomL_FD_108194 | JGI IMG/M metagenome (GOLD analysis project Ga0160427, IMG submission 108194) | Solar panel surface microbial communities from Lawrence Berkeley National Laboratory, California, USA - L | ecosystem: Engineered > Built environment > Solar panel > Unclassified ...
CGGCGTGCCGCTGCCCACCCTCTCGGTGACCCCGGCCCGTGCCGGAACGCCCAGCACCATCAGCGTGGGCAATCTTCAGAGTTATCCGCCGTACGTCTACACGCTCGATTTCGGCGACGGCACACCCAAACAGAGTGTCAAGACCAATGCCGATGTGCCGCATGTCTTTGCCGTCAGTGGGGTCTACACCGTCAAGCTGACCATCAAGGCAGATCAGGCCTCCGAACGAACGGTGGTGGTGGTCGCCGTGATCGACGCCGCCGTGGGGATCGACGGGTTCAGCACCGAGGTCCGGCCCCAGGCAGGAGCCGCCGTTCCCGCTCCCACCCCAGCCGAAGTGCAGACCGGCACGCCCACGGATTCGGTGGCGCTGCTCAATGTGACCGGCAGCGGCAGCGTGAATTTGCGCTGGACCTGGACGCTGCTGAACGTGGCAAACCAGCCTGAGGGCCAGCCGCTGACCCTGGAAACCCGGCAGGTGCTGCTGAAAGCGGGTCAGAACAGTGTCTCGCTGACCCTGCCCACCGGCAAGAGCGGGCGCTACCTGCTGCGCGTCGAGGTGCTGGGCGTGACCGGCGACAGCAAGGCCATCTTCCCCGGCCAGGTCAGCCTCCAGACCGTCAACCTGACCGAACCCGGCCTGCCCAAGTTCCTGGTGGTGGGCGAGGGCGAGGATCAGTTCAAGTTCAAGATTCTCGGTGCGCCCAAACCGCAAAGCGGCCCGCTGTTCAATTCCAACGACTTCTGGCCCACCCTCCAGGTGGCCGATGACTCGCCGCTGCTGATCGGCCTGACTCCGGTGGCGCTGCAACCGATTCAGGCCCAGAGTCTCAAGGTCAAGGTGGACGGCGACACCGCCTACCTGGTCTCGGGCAGCTTCAAGGGCGTCACGCAGCCGATCAAGCTCGATACTGGCCCGGTCTCGTTCGTGTACACCGAGTTTCCCGCCTTCGCGCCGATGCGGCTCAAGGTGCAGCAGATCGTGTTTTCGCCTTCAGGCGCGGTGCTGAGTCAGGCCGTCGTCACCTCGCCGGATTTTTCGCAGTCGAAGGTATTCAAATACCTGCCGCCTCTTCCGGAGCAGCAGCTCCCCGGTCCCATACGGCCTGACGAGGTCATGCAGCTGATGATCAATCAGGTTTTCGCTCCCGTCTTTGACGTGGGTCTGAACCCGGCGGGCATGCCCATTGCGGTCCCGTCTCCCCAGCCGCTCGGCGCGCAGCTTCACTCCATCCAGCAGGGGCAACTGCCCACCGGCACCGGCATGGGCATTGGCTACGCCACCCAGCAAGGCCAGAGCCTGCTGGACCAGGCGGCCCAGCAGGGCGTCTACACAGGCGACGGAACTGCCGCCCAGGCGCGGCATGCGCCCATCCTGACCGTGGCAGGGCCGAAGACCGTCGAGCAGCTTCAAGAAATTCTGGGGGCTGGTCAAACCGACTTCCTGATCTTCCCGCAGCTGTACCTCAGCAACAACGGCGACGTGGTGTCGGCGCGGATGGTTGACGGCAAGAGCGTGGCCTCGTTCCCGACAACGCCCGGTGCCATTTACCAGAACGGCGTGTTGCAACTGGGCGATTCCGGCGTTGCCATGAAGGCCCAGGGCACCCAGACGGCTTACCTGGACCTGAGCAGCTCACGTAGTGTGGAACCGGACAGCTACGTCGCCGGGCAAAAGTCGGGCGGCACACCCAAAGCGCCGACCCCGCCGATTTCTGCTGGGCAGGTCGATCCCAACGCTGTGACCGAATTTAACCAGGGAACTGTGCTGGGCCTGACGTCCGCGCCGTCGCAGGCCGAACTGCTGCGCCAGACCTACGGCGGCGCGCCCAGCGCGGTGCAGGTCCCCGACGTGGGGCCGCAGTGGCAGGGACTGTTGTGGCTTTCCAATCAAGTCACCATCGATACCGTGGCGCAGTACGACGCCACCAAAGGCGACGCCGAGCCGACCGCAGGCCAGAGCCTGTCGGTGGAACTGGTGAAAAAAGTACCGGTCAGCTACGGCACACGCGGCTGGAACCTCAACATTGAAGGGCGGGACGGCAAGGTGGCTGCCGGCAAGACCGAACTGACCGGCGGCATTCCCTACGACGCCCGTGAAATCGTGGTCGTGATGGTCAAGACCAACCTGATTCGCAGCCTGACCACCGGAGCATTCGGGCCACTGCCCTTCGTGGGCGGCGGCAAGCTGAGCGGCACCTGGGACATCGTCAACAAGAAAGTGGATCTGGACAAAACCGGCCTGACCCGCGCCTACGGCCCCGACGGCAGCTTCACCGCCAAGGACGTGAAGGGAAGCGTCAACTCGGCAGGCGTCCTGACCTTCAACCTGCTGGGCAACACCTTCGATCTCGCCCGCGTCGGTGACGGCCTGACCCTCAACTGCTCGAAAGTCATTATTGACGGTGGACTGGTTCAGTTGCCCTACAGCACCTGCAACTCGATTCAGGGCCAGAACCGCAAAGTGGCGGGCAATCCCATCACCTTCGACAGCTTGAAGTTCTCCAGCGAAGGCAAGCTGATCTTCGCGGGTCTGGCGGCGCTGGGCAATGCCGACGAGAACGGCAAGAACGTCACCGCCTCGGCGCGTTTGGTGCTGAGCGCCGACGCCCAGAAGTACAGCCTGAAGCTGAGTGTGGACGATACCCAGCAGCAGGTCAGTTCGACGGCAGACCACGAGGTCAACGTCACCCTCAAAGGCAGCGAGAATGATCTGACGGGTGTGGGCGCACAGGCCTTCGGCGCAGGCCCGGCGGGCAGCGCAACGCATGAGATCAGCTTCGACAGCGGCACGGTGGGTGTCAGCGACAAGCTGTCCATGCAGGTCAAGGGCGTGTTCGGGCACAAGGGCACCAAGAGCTACTGGTATCTGCTGGCGACCGGCAAGGCCGCCGACGGTATTCCGCTGTCAATCATCACCATCTACCAGATCACCGGCGGACTGGCCTACAACATGCAGTGGGGCAAGGGCCAGATCTACTTCAGTGACCTCGACAAGCGCCCCAATGACGCCGCAGGACTGCACCTGACGGCGGGCGTGGTGGCCTCGTTTACCGGCGTGGACGACAAGACCCTGCACGCGGCCATCATCGCGGAAATCGGTACCAGCCCGCTGCAACTGCGTTTCGGCGGCGACGGCTACCTGCTGACCGGCGGCGTCAGTGCGGACTCCGGCTATTTCGGTGGCGGCCATCCCCAGGCCCGCTTCGCCGGAACGCTCAACAAGGACGGCCTGTTCGTCGATCTTTGCGTGGGGCCAGCCGAAGTGGAGACCCTGAAGTGCTCGGACCTCAAGCCGCTGTCGGTGGCAGACGGTGTGGTGACCATTCAAGGCTCAGCCAGCATCGAGCTGTCCAAGACCCCGCACATCTACATCGGCACCTTCCGGCCCAAGAGCCAGATCGGTAATGCGTACTGCAACCCGACGCTCGACACCGCCTGCGCCGCGCTGTACCGAACTGGACGCGTGTCGGCCACGGTAGACCTGAAGATCTTCAAGGCCACCATCGACGGGTACGTGATGTTCGGCATTCTGGATGGCCGCGCCCCTAAATTCGTGCAGCCCGGCTCACTCGGCCTGGCGGCTGGGGCGTCCATCGAGGAGATCTTCCACGCTGGAGACAGCGGCAGCTTGGGGCTGTGCGACTACTCCTGGAGCTTTGACGCCCGGCTGTTTGCCGCTGTAGACGGCGCAATCCTGGTGTATCCCGATCCCAAGATTCACGGTCATGTGGGGCTGTACGCCGGAGCCTCGGTCAGTGCCTACGGTTGCGGTATCGGCGGCTCCCTGAGCGCCTCGCTCTCCCTGGACGCCGACTTCGAGGTGGGCAAACACGGTTGGGTGGAAGGTGAGGTGGGCGTCGAGATCCATCTCCCCATCATCCCTGACATCAGTTTCTCCAAAAACGTCCACCTGGACATCTACTGAGCCTGCCGGGCCGCCGGGGAATGAGATCACCCGGCGGCCCACACAAGGAGCGCCATGAAAACCCTGACCCACTACGAACCGCGCCTTGCCGTTCGTGCATTGAATCCCTCACCTCTCCTGGCCATGTCACTTCTCTTGCTGGGCACCGTCAACGCCCAGACCGTCGCCGGGCCGAAGGGCGGCCTCGCCCCCGACCCGACCAAGACGGGTGTGGCGGCCCTGCCCCAGCCCGGCGGCGCACTGCTGCGCTGGACCTTGCCCGGCAACCAGTTGCCCGATGCCTACCGCCTGACTCGCGAGGGCGGCGGCAGCAAAATCAGCCGCGAAGTGCCCGGCATCGCCCCCAGAGCCGACGCCATCAAAAATGACTGGGTCACGGCGCAGCAGTACGACTTCCTGAAAGCCAAGTTCGCCGCCCCAGTCAGCGATCCTTTCGAGAAACTGGGCCTGCAACTGCAAACGCTGACCAGTCCCGGCATCGCCCGCACCCTCAACCTGCTGGTCACCGAAACGGGCCTCAAGGACGGTACGCGCTACAGCTACCGCGTCGTGGCCCTGCGCGGCGGCAAGGAAACCCTGGTCGGCACCGCCACCGTGACCCCCGGTGCGCCGCTGGCCGTGCCGCCGCCGGGCAAGCTGAGCGCCGCGCCGGAGCGCACCCGCGTCACCGTGGCCTGGCAGCGCGCCGGCGGGCAGGTCATGGCCTACCGCGTCTACCGCTCTGAAAACGGCGCGGCGGCGCAATTGCTGCAACCCTCGCCCTACTTTCCCACCACCGACCCTGCCCAGCCGGACCGGGTGACCTTCAAAGACGACGCCCTGCCCCTCAAGCCCAAGACCAAATACAGCTATCAGGTATCGGCGCTGGATCTGTTCGGACGCGAGAGTGCCAGAACGGCGGTGCTGGTGGCCGATACGGGCGACGCCGAACCGTTTCCGCGTGCCAGCCTGGTGGAGCCCGTCATCACCTTCAGCGCGGACGGGCGCGGCAGCGTCAAGCTGAACTGGAAAGCCGTCAAGGACGCCCGCATTCTGGGTCTGGTGATCTACCGGGGCCGCTCACCCGAGACCCTCAAACCGGTAGGCGAGGTGGCGGCGGGCAGCAGCACTTACACCGACACCACCACTGAGGAAGCCAAGAGCTACGTGTACGGCCTGGGCTACAAGCTGGCTGCTGGCGTCACCGGGCCGCTGAGTATCCGGGGAGCGCAGCCGCTCAATCCCGCCATGCCCGCGCCTCCCACTGGACTGAGCGCCAAACTGGAAGACGCCAACACTTTGATCCTGAGCTGGAAACCCGTAGCGGGGCAGCCCATCGGGTACCTGGTGGTGCGCGGTGCGGCGACCGACACGCCCAGCGAGCAATTGGTCAGCGTCACGCCGCGCCCCATCAGCGCCACCACCCTCAAACTGCGGCTGGACGCCTCGCCCGGCACGGGCATGAGTTTCCGGGTGATCACGGTCAGCGCTTCGGGGATCAGTGGCAAGCCGGGCGAGCCGGTGGCCGTCATCACACCCCGCCTCGGCGGCGACGCGCCCACATTGACGGGCGTGGAAGCACAGAACAGCGCCCTGAAAGTGACCTGGACGTACTCGGGCACCGTTCCGGCCCAGGTGGAGGTTTTCCGCCAGAACCCGAAGGGCGATCTGGTGTTGGTGGCCCGGCTGCCCGGCGCGACAAAAGCGTTCACCGACCGCAATGTGGCGGCTCCCTTCGCCTACGCTTACCTGGTGGCGACGCTGGACGCCAAGGGCAAGCGCAGCGATCCGTCCAATGTGGCTGGGGCAGTGCCGCTCAATATCACCGCCACGCCGCAGGTGCAGGCCCTGACGGTCAGTGCGGGCGGTGGGGGCGCGGTGTTGAGCTGGAAAGCAGACAAGGGCGCGGCCTCCTATGCGGTCTACCGCATTCGCGGTGGCAGGCAGGAGCGCCTGGGCATCGTGAACCCACCGAAGTACACCGACGCGCAGGCCAAGACTGGAGACGTCTACCGGGTCGTTTCCCTGGAGGGCAGCGGCATTCAGGGCGAGGAGGCGAGCATCACCTTCAAATAGCCCAGGCAAAACCAAATCCTTGGAGAGGCAGCGAGACGATGAGGTCCGCTGCCTTGCGTATTGACGATCAAGGGTCGCGCCTCGCCCTCTGCGTCTCTACCCCATAATAAGGTGAGGTTCAGATGAACGGAGGACAACTCGACATCCGGTTGCTGGGTGTTCCCAGCGTCAAGCTGGGGAGCCTGGATTGTACGCCTGCGGTGCGAAAGGGCATGGCACTGCTGGCGTACCTGGCCCTGGAAGGGCCGACCGACCGATATCAGTTGGCTGATCTGCTGTGGAGCGATCTGGATGAAAGTGGCGCGCGGCGAAACCTGCGTCAGGAACTGTGGCGTTTGCAGCACTCATCCCTGGCTCCCTGGATCGAGGCCCAGTCCGGCAGCGTCGCCCTGATCTCGGACTTCCAGACTGATGTTGCCGAGTTCCAGAGGCACTTGGCGGCAGCTGACCTTCCAGCGGCACTCAAGCTCTACCGTGGTTCATTGATGGCCCGCTTCGAGCTGAGCGGAGCCGGTGGCTTTGAAGATTGGCTGGGCCAACGCCGTGAAACCCTCAGCAGCGTCTGGAGAGACGCTCTCCACCGTCACGGTGCGCAGCTCGAACGCCAGGGAGACATACGGGGCGCGCTCGGCATTCAACTTCAGTTGCTCCAGGAAGACGAATTCCAGGAGGTCCATCAGCGCGAGGCCATGCGGCTGCATCTGCTGCTGGGTGAGCATCTTGAAGGGCTCAGGCGGTATGAACGCTATGCCCGCCTCCTGGACGATGAACTGGGATTGAAGCCCTTGCCGGAAACCCAGGCGCTCGCCCGCACCTTTCACGACACCGCTGCACTCAGTTCGCACCCCTCACCTCAAGTCTCCCCGGTTCCACACGCGCTGAGCTTGCCACTGATCGGACGCAGCGCTGAATGGAGTGCGCTCCAGCACTCCACCGCAGCCCTCACACTTGTGACTGGTGAGCCGGGCATCGGCAAAACCCGGCTCACCGAAGCGTTCGCTGCGACTTTCGGGGCACAGCTTCATCTGCGTGCTTACGAAGTCTCCCTGGCCACGCCACTTTATCCAGCCGCTGAAGCCCTGAGAACTGCACTGAATAACCCGAGGATGGCGGAGCGGCTCGCCACGCTCGATCCGCTCTGGCGAGCCGAGGCCGCCCGGCTGGTTCCGGAACTGGTTCCCTTCCCCCCAGAGTCCCTGCAGGCTGACGGACGCGCCCGGTTTCTGAGTGGGGTTGCTCAGACGCTGAGCTGGGCGACTGGTCCGCAGGGCGTGCTGGTGTTCGACGACTTGCACTGGGCCGATCCGATGACCCTGGAACTGCTGCTGCATCTGGTGCGCCAACCCCCAGAGCAGCGCCCGCACCTGATGGCCACGGCGCGTACCCAGGAACTGGCCGAACAGGTCACCCTCCTGGCGGCGCTGACGACGCTGGAACGGGAAGGCAAGCTGCTCCGGGTGGTCCTCGGCGGCCTGACTTCACCTGACGTCCTGACCCTAATCCAGACGCTCTCGGGCAGCGGAGCCGGTCAGCACTTCGCGGCGCGGCTCTTCGAAGCCACAGCAGGCAACCCCCTGTACCTGCTCGAGAGCCTGCGGCATCTGTTCGAGGTGGGCGTGCTCACCCAGGGCCGAAACGGTCAATGGAGCACGCCATTCGACGAGTCCACAACCGATTACGCCGAACTGCCTTTGCCGGCCAGCATTCGTGACGCCATCATGCAGCGCGCCAGCCACTATGGACCCGCAGCGCGCCGCTTGCTGGAAGCAGCCAGCCTGTCGGACGCGGGCTTTGAGCTGCATGATCTTGCCCCGGCACTGTCGCTCTCCGAATGGGAAGCGGTCGAGACTTTGGAGCGCTTGTTGATGGGAGGGCTGATCGTGCGGCTGAGCGCTGAGCGCTACAGCTTCTCGCACGATCTGGTGCGCCGGGTCATCTTGCTGGAACTCGGCCCGGAGCGCCGACGCCTGATTCACCGGCGGCTGGCCGAGCGGCTGGAAAGCACCGGAGCAGCGGCCGGCCGCGTCGCCCGGCACCTCGAAGAAGCGGGTCAACACGCGCAGGCTGCACCGTGGCGGATCAAGGCGGCGCAGGATGCTGCGCGCGTCTATGCCCACAGCGAGGCCTTGACGCACTATGAACTGGCCCTGAGCGATGGTGTCAGCGACTTGAGCGCATTTTACCTTCACTTGGAACGTGAAACGTTGCTCCGGTTGTTGGGTGACTCAGGCCAGCGCAGCGAGGTGATCCAGAGCCTGACCGCTCTGGCAACGTCGCTGAATGAACCGCTCCTGGCGCTTGAGGGCCAGCTCAGACAGCTGGCGCTGCTCAATGACCTGTTTCACTTTGCTGAGGCCGCCCAACTCGCTCAAGGGTTGCTGAGTCACCCGGCCCTGCAGCCGGTCACACTCGGACGGGTCCTGTCCAGCGGCGCTGAAGCCTTGCTGCGTCTTGATGAGATCGAACAGGCAGAAACCTGGTATGACCGCGTCATTGCACTGGAGGACGCTGCCCCTGCAGCCCTGAGAGCAGATGCACATTCCGGCCGCAGGGTTTGCGCCGTGATTCGTGGAGATTTTATACTGGCTCAGGCGCACAACGTGGCCAGTCTGGAAGGTTACCGGGCAGCAGGCGACCGAGGCGGTGAGGCCAGCGCACTCAATGGTGTTGGACGCGTCGCCGTCATGCTGGGAGAGTATACCGACGCGCAAAGCGCCTTTGAACAAGCACTTCATATTGCTGAAACGATAGGGGACCGCTACCGGATGCTCCTCGCGACGTATTCGATGATGTGGATGGAGTCGCAGCGCGGTCACTTTCAGCGCTGCCTGGAGCTCTACACGGCTGCCTTCGAGCTCAATGCAGGGATTCGGAATCGCGGCTGCGCTCTAGGACTCGAAATCTACCGTGCACGTGCGCTCCAGCATGCCGGCGCACTTGGAGAAGGTCTGGCAGCTGCAGGCGCTGCGGTTGCTGGTGCCGAACGCAACGGCTCGAAGGAGATGCTGCTGGTCGCGCAGCGGTATGAAGCGCTGACGAGGTTGGCCCTTGGCGACGTCGAGGGTGCCGCGCAGCGATTTCAAAGCACCCTGAGCAGTATTCCTGGTGATCACCTGCGCTTGCAGGCCCCGGTACTCGAAACTGGACTGGCCCGGTGCGCGCTGGAACGCGGTGATCTTCAGACGGCCCTGCTCCACCTTGATCGGGCCGTGGAGTTCAAGCAGCTGATGTACTTTACGGAACAGCGTGATCTGGAGTTGACGCTGGCGAGCGTAAAGTTGCGCCTGGGAGAGACGCAGCCTGCCCTGGCCATAACCGCACAGCTCAGCGGAGTGGTTCATTTACATGCGCGGTCATGGGTTTTGAAACTTGAGGCCTTCCGCATGGTCGGTGCACTGACGCCTGCAATGATTCAGGAAGCGCAGACCTGGCTCGAGACCACTGAAGTCCCAGCGGTTGAAGGCCTTGAGTTGCGTTTGATGCTTGGGCACGCCTTTGAAGGGCTTGGTCGGTCCAACGAGGCGGCTCAGGCACGCCGCAAAGCAGACGCACAGATGAGGGTGCTGGAAGCGACGCTTGAACCGCATTCAGAATGGCGACGATTGTTCCCCGAAAAATATGTTCGGCTAAACGACGATGCCAGCAAGTTAAGAAGGTAGAGGGGCACAGGCAGGTACTTTCCTTGGAGAGCGGGTCATCTTGATTTTGACGGCTCGAGGATACGAGCGAGGTCGTCTTGCTGGAAGTACTATTGATAGCTGCGTAATTTGGGAACAGCTTAACCTGTAGCTATGCCACAGATTTGGCGACCTGGAAGGCTGACCCGTCCCCAACTGGAGGAACGGCGTCTGTTCGCGGAACCCTACATCCGAGAGGACAAGCTCAGTTCCGCACAGCTCGCTGAGCTGTGCGGCGTGGGTTCCAGCACCGTCCGAAAATGGCGTCAACGACTGCATCGCCAAGGTTCACTGGAAGCGCCCTTTGCCTCAGGGCCGCCCAGACGCCTTCCGGATGAGCAGGGAGCGGATGTGATGGCCCTGCTTGCAGCAGGGCCTGATCCACACCTTTACCCCGACCAACGCTGGACCTGTCCCCGGGTACGGGAAGTCATCGGCGTGAAATTTGACGTCTGGTACCACGTGGATCACCTGA
>Ga0160427_10002933_pt1 | contig 10134 bp, 9 predicted proteins | sample SolpanmetagenomL_FD_108194 | JGI IMG/M metagenome (GOLD analysis project Ga0160427, IMG submission 108194) | Solar panel surface microbial communities from Lawrence Berkeley National Laboratory, California, USA - L | ecosystem: Engineered > Built environment > Solar panel > Unclassified ...
CCTTCTTCTTGCTTCCTGTTACGGTCGGCGAGTAATGATTCGAGAGTCTTGGCTTTTTCAGGATGGAACAAGACATGTGTCGCGACATCTATCATGACACGACCATTGACCTATATTACCGATCAGCAAATATCGATCAACCATCTCAAAAAACCCACGTATAACTTAGAACCCCAATGCCCAGCCTTTGATATGGTAAATCCATTATACTCTAAACAATGAACACCTTGCAATGATGCAAATTTGTGCCCTCGCACCACAAGAGATTTCTTGACATCTTCTTGATTTGGATGGTACATCAAAGGATATGCTGCCAAATCTGTGATTTTCTTGCTACCCTCAAAATATGGATTCAAGAGTGTTGAAGATGCCCATCCAAAACGCTCACCATTATAGTCAACACAAGTAGATTCGATAGCACCAAATGTACCTTCCATAGTACGAAGCTCTTTGTATCCTTTAGCTTCGAGAACTCGTGTATCGCCATGGAAGGTAGTATAGATTAATTCATTTGGTTTGAACAAAGTCCACAATCTAAAGCGCGTTTTGAGATTTAGTAATCATTCCCTGATGAACAAACTTGGTACAACACTTACAGATCGAAATTTATCAAACCTTCCGCCAAGAGATTCTGACGATCTTTATCAACTTGTCTGAATTCATCATTCAAAAAGTTGATTAATAGTTCGATATGTCTTCCTTTTTCAGATTTCTTCTCAGCATCTCTCGCAACTTGCAATTCTGCCCTAAAATACCACAGTACTCGCAATGGATATTCCAATGTAACGTTGGCTGTTTGGAAGCTGATTCCTGGATAATCCTCAATAATTTCTTTAAGAACCTTCTTCAACAATCTTGACTTGATTTCCAGTGTTTGTCTTTGTAAAATTCCCAGTTGACTGTAATATCTGACGTGCTGCAGAACATAGTCCATGTATGGATCCTGCTCGGGTTTCTTCACTGGAGCAGTACCAGCTTCGACAAGTTCTATATGACCGCGACGGGTGTACCGACTATCAAGTCGTTTGACTTTGATAATCATTTGATCATCTCCCAGAGGCACCTCTTCAGGAGTCAATTTTTTGATGACTGATTTGAACATGAATGCCATTTTGCTTTTAATTAGTCGATTATCGACTTGGACGGCAATACAATTTTATGTGTATGGTAATTATTGTGAAAAGATAAAATGCGAATAGTGCACATATTCTCCCACAGAGTAAACAGACATTGTAAGCGCTATTTATGCGGTAGCACTTGGAGTTTATCGACCTGTGCATGCGCGAAAGAGAAGAAAAGGACATCTAATTCTTCATCGGAAAGAGTCATCGCGGCCGCGCGGTGGGTATGCATCAACCTTGTGAATCCCCTAAAGATAACGCACGGTGATGTTTGTATTGGGGTATTCATCTTTGAGCCTCGTCACAATGATGTATCTCAATTTAACATTGAAGTTAGTCGGCAGTGCACCAATGTGGTTTGTTTTTGGCATATGGCCGATCAGTGCGCTTTCGATAACAAGGCGTTCCTATGCCGAAGCGAAAGGCATACATATTCAAAAATATCATTCCAAGACGGTTATGATTAATGAGTAATCAACACCTTAAGCTACAAGAATCATATCCATCTGTACATCGAGGAAAACAATAACAGATTCCAGCTAAACAATTCAAGCCATTTCTATAGACTTTCAATTACCTATTCTTAATCGCAATCGACACTGATACAACATGTGAGAAACGCGAATGTACATGATGAATTGGGATTTCTTACAATTTATCAAGCCAGATTGGTCTTGAGACATGTGGGGAAGCGGCAAAATCAATAGCAAAGACGGATCGCAAGGCACCACAAAACATACTTGTACTTAATTGTGCTCAACCACTTTTGTTGAGTAATCTTGCCGACATTTAATTCATCTTTGCTATTTCCAATCCCACATGCAACCATTGCAAAGCAGTAAGAGTCACACAAGGTTAAGCAAAGAGTTTTGTTGCAAAAAGCAGTAAAATTAATATTTGTAAAGAGAACGCTATAAATGCTATGCTATGTTGTATAACTTTTCGAAATGTAAATAAAGAAGAGAAACAAAAAAAGAATGCTATCTAAAGAACTAAAATACAGATCATATTTTTTTCATGAATTAATATTGGTTGGATTGTAACAATCTTGGACATGATTCGTAAATGGTTGATATGACTAGATATTATCAATTAATGATTTAGTAGTAGCTGTTGTATCCGTAACCTCCATATTGACCACCAGATTTTGTGTTTGGGGTGTAAACACCTGGAGCAGTGCAAGTACCGGCAACAAAGATGTTTTGGTTGGCAGCGAGACAAGCATTGCGTTGAGCAAGGCACTTAGCCATGGCAGTAGTGTAAGTCTCCTTTGGAGCAGTGTAGACTGGAGCAGAGTAAGTCCATGGCCACCATCCGAAAGTTCGCTTGACATTGACGGCTTCACCTCGTCGCATCTTGTAGGCGCTGTATGTGCTTGGAGCTCCAAAGGTAACAGCCCAATCACGAGTGCAGCTGTTGTATTGGTAAAGGCAAGAGTCGGTGCAGGCACGGCTAGCTGATGAGGCAGGGTAGACTGGGCAGTTTTGAGTGCTCTTGGTTGTGTAGATCTTCCATGGTGAGGTCTTGTAGTCTGAGAGATCGTTGCAAGCGACAGTTGGGGCTCTGTATCCTCCGTATGGTGTAGCATAGGCAGTTGGGATGGAGCAGATTCCAACGGTTGGAGTGCTCTTGACATCATTGTTGGCGGTTGTGGTGACTGGCTTAGGAGCAGGGGCTGATGTGGTGATAGGAGCAGGAGCTGCGGTAGTGATAGGAGTGTTGACAACTGAAGTCTTCATCGTTGTTGGAGCAGCAGTAGTAGAGACAACACCGTTGTTGAAGTTGTTGTTGTTGCAAGCAGCTGGAGCCTTACCATCGTAGCTGTTTGAGAAGCAGACGGTTGAGCAGAAGGTGCTGAGAGCGTTGCACTTGGCGGAGATTGGCGAGCATGGTGAACTAGATCCGACAGTCATTTGGCAGGTGGTGTATGAGATCTGGCATGCATCAACAGCGATCTTGCAGCTGTTTTGGTCGTTGAATGATGGAAGACCTGGAACACAGAAAGTGTTTGATGGGCCTTGTATGGTCATCGAGCATGAGGCGGTTGAGGTAGGAGCGGTAGTGACTGGAGTGGTGGCTGGTGTTGAAGCAGGAGTAGAGACTGGAGTAGAAGCTGGAGTTGTCTTGACAGTAGCTGGGGTAGTGGCAGGAGCAGAAGCTGGAGTAGTGGCTGGTGTGGAGGCTGGTGTTGAAGCTGGTGTTGAAGCTGGAGTAGAAGCTGGAGTTGTCTTAATGGTAGCTGGAGTCGAGGCTGGGGTAGAAGCTGGAGTAGTAGCAGGAGTGGAAGCAGGTGTAGTAGCTGGGATTGTTACTGGAGTGACTGGGGTTGTTGCTGGAGTTGTTGCTGGGGTGGTGGCAGGAGCGGAAGCTGGAGAAGTGGCAGGGCTGGAAGCTGGGCTAGAAGCTGGAGAGCTTGCAACAACTGAGCTAGTAGAGCTGACAACAGGAGCAGATGAAGAAGCAGTTGGAGCGACACAACCAGATTGGTACATGTTCAACAACCACGGTCCACCACAAGTTTGAGTCGAGTCACCCTCGCAAGGCATGTCGCATCCAGTAGATGGCTGAGCACCGTTTTGAATGGAGTTGTCACAGAAACATTGGCTAGTGTATTCGAGACCAGAGTACTTGTATCCGGCATTTTGGCAAAGAGACATGCAGACACCAATGGTCATCAAAGTTCCTTGTGGTGATGACATTTGGACGGAAAGAGCTCGAGCATTGTTGACACCCTCAGACCAACATTGACCACATGGAACGTTTGGAGTGACAGCGGATGTGGTTGGGACTTGAGCAACTGTAGAGGTAGCTGGAACAAGAGTTGGTGTGATTGTAGCTGAAGTCACTGGCGTGGAGGCAGCAGATGTAGCTGGAGAAGAAGCTGGTGTTGAAGCAGGTGTTGAAGCTGGAGTAGAAGCTGGTGTAGAAGCTGGTGTTGTCTTGATAGTAGCTGGAGTGGAGGCTGGGGTGGAAGCAGCAGTAGATGCTGGAGTAGAAGCTGGAGAGGACGCTGGAGCAGATGAAGATCCAGATCCAGATCCACATGGAGCAGAGCTATCAAGAGCAGAGTTGTAGTAAAGGTTGAGTCTTGAAACACCACCACACATCTCCTTACCAGTAGAGCCACCTGGGCAAGCCATGCTGCACTCACTATCAGAGACCTTTTGAGTCTGAGGAGCCGGGCGACCAGCACAATAACACTCAGATCCATACTCTGTAGCTGCGTATGCATATCCTTGTGTTCCACAAGCCTTCAAGCAGGTCTCGGTTGTCATGCTACCACCAAAGATGGCATCCTGACCGACTGCAAGGACACGTCCATTGACTTCAGTGTAGCAGCCCTTGGAAACATATCCAGATCCAGCAGAGTTTGGATTGTATGCTGAGAAAGTGGTATCACGGTAGATGCTCAACAATTGAGATCCACCACAAACCTCTTGTGAGTTGCCAGCACATGGGAAAGAGCATTGACTAGCATCGGTAGCTTGAGGACCGCCAAGGGTGGCACCACATCGACACTGGTCACCATTCTCAAGACCAGCAAGGCGGAAACCAGATGCTTTACATTGAGATGAGCAGTACTCGATGGTCATGTTGGCACCATTTTGACCTGGGTTGAATGGTAGAGTGCTTCCAGTAGGATCCTGGAAACATCCAACTGCTACAAATGGTTTGAATGGTGTGTCGCAGGTGGTGTATTGGGGAAGGTAATTGCCCAAGACGCTAGGGAGAATGGCAAAAGCCGTCGAGGCGAAAATTGCCGACTTCATATTGAAAATTGGACTGTTGATATGAAGTTTAAGAATTGAAAGTTGTTAAAGTTGTATGAAGCTGTAAAGTGTGATAAAGGTTTAAAAAGTAAGATAAAAGTATAGATGTGTAGAAAAGATTGGTTGATACGAAAAGATGTTGGAAATTTAATAAAGATGTAATGAAATCGTGAAAGATTAAAGAATGTCTTTATAAAAAGAATGTATGTTAAGAAAGTATTGTTTGAATGTAAAGTGAAGAAGAGAATGCTTTGTATGATGATGAGAGAAAATTAAACGTAGGAAACAAGAAGATTTATATACCAGATTTGACATCTTGAACAATACGGTGAAGACGCTGCGAATAGAACAATGCACATTGTGAACAAAGTTTCTTTTGGTAGTAGAAACATTAATTTTAGCTCTGGCACTATTTTAGAACCTTTTTTCTTAGCCTAGCATGCCCTGCATGTCCTTGAAACAGCTGCAAATTGGACTGACTTACTCTCATCATAGCCTCGATCAAGAGTATGTGGCGTTCTCTGCGTATTCTAGAAGAAAAAAGTCGACAGACTAAGAGACCAAGACTATCCAATGGGGCAATTCTTGCCTGTGCTTCTCGATAGACATTTGCTAGAACCACGTGTAGACTAGTATCCTCCGATCACCACTCATAATGTTGCGCCGATGACGATTGGACAAATTTCGCTTCGTCTCAGATTTCAGAGCCTAGCGGTTTCAAGATATCCATGCACTCAATTTTGGCTAAGAAGACCTTGCCAAAAAATGCTGTATTGCACAGCTTGTAAGTGAACCGAAATTGTACTCGCGTCCAAGATTGCTGTGGCGCTAGACAAATGGGCAGCTTGATCGATGTCATACTCAAGATCAACGACCATGCGAGATTTGATCAAGTCTACATGACTAAGACAATGTTGAAGGTTAGAGATGCTTCACTCATCTAGCATCTTGTTCCTCTGCATATGATCGACTTGAACTCGGGATCTGTAACAACAGTGGCGAAGTCATCGCTCGGGGAATGCTCCTCCGTAGCTTTCGGCAGCACATCAACTGTAGGTGGAGGCTCTTTTGAGTTCAACTTGCAGACCGGTCAAGCTCGGCGACAATCATGTTTGGTAACCGCCTGTAAGTCTGGTAAAGTTGTGATATTGTTTCCTCTTTGATGCAAGAGCTCGTGGTCGTAGTGGCACAGGATTTGCAGAATTTGAAGGCGAAGGCATGCCCAAAATTTGTTGCCCCATGTCTGAATCATTTGGTCTGTGAGATCTGGATCTAGATTGAAAGGTGTTCACAGCAGATTGATTACGATGGATTGATTTGAGGCCAAGTATAAGCGACTCTCCAACCGATATTACTGCCTTTTTCAAGAAGCAGGGAGTTCCTTGTTCCAATCAATATATTCATCCAGTACAAAATTTCCGCATGAACTCTCAAAATTAGTGTGCACTCTGGATCTACTTAGTACTCGTCGTTTTCCATTCTGTTCAAATGTTCGGCACGTGGGAAGATCCGAGAATAAAGCATAATCTATAGCTCGATAGCGCAACGAACACTACCCTTCGAGTCTGCTATCCTTTCTTGTAATTATGCCATGGCAAATATCGGGTACACCAGATCCAAAAAGAACCACAAGACCTCACGCACATAGATGTGTATGATTGTCATGACTGATTCTTTGTATGTTGAACCTTAAACATCACGTCGCTCTGAGAAATGCAAAGAAAGTTGTCCTTATGACGATAGAATAACAGATGCAAATATTGAACCAAATATAGTTCGAACGTTTCATGTTTCATAATCTTGATCTATCTTTACTAAGCCACCATTATTTAATCATACAAAACACCTCAAGCTGTAGTATTCTTCCTCAAAAATTCCATAGTCTTCCTCATAATCACCACCTTTTGTGCTCTCGCATTGGAATCTAAAAAGAAATCTGGAAATTGTGTCCAACCATGATATATTCCTTTAATTCTTTCAACTGTCAAGTTCTTATCATTGCCTTCTTCCTCCATCTTTCTCACCCAAACTTCACTTTGTTGTGCTAGTGTATCAATCTCAGGCAGGATCAACAGAATCTTTGCATTTGGAACAATATTCTTTGTGTGAACCAGCCCTGGTGAAGCTCGTAAATGTGATCGTTTGTCTTTTGGCAGATAAGTAGGACTTAATATAGCATCTATCGAGTATGCTGCTGAAGGTTCTTGCGGTTTCCCGAGAAGTGGTCTCTCATATTCCATGAGTCGACTATCGAAAGATGGATAAAACAATAGAAGCGGAAGCGGTTCTGAGCTTGGTTGATTTGATAAAAGTGACGGCCAGTTGAGTTCAGGTACATTTAATGCCAAGTTGAGTGCTAAATTTCCACCGCTCGAGAATCCAGAAATGGCTATTCGTTTTGTGTCGAGTAAAACTTCCTGTCCAACATCAATTCGTCCATGTTTACCCAGATATCGCATGATACCATCCCTCAAAGCTCTTCCTGCTTTTCCAACATTCAAAACTGCGTTCAGTACATCCTCTGCATCTTCAATCGCTTTGGGAAATTGGTCGAGAGGGCCCAAAGAATAGTCTACTGAAATAACGACCCGTTTCGTCTCCCTCGCGACCATGGCACAGAAAGGAGCCTGTTCAAGGCAGCTACCCATGATGAATGAACCACCATGGTAATCGACAAGGACGGGAATCAATTCCCCGGACCAATCTACAGGCAAGAATACATATATCGGGATGAGATGCTGCGACCGGGATGGTAGATAAAGAATAAAGGGGTGCGGACCCTTTGGAGACGTGAAATGAAGAATTGGAAGTGGAACAAGCCATGGTAGACGGACTAGAACTGCTCGCCATAGTATAGCGAAAGGCAGCTGCAAGAACCGCCAGACGCGAGCAAAGGTTGAAGTCATCTTGAGTTGAATTTCCTCCAATTTTGTTCGATAATGATTGTTATGAGATACATATGATTGCGGTGAAAAGCGTACTTGTGGATTGTGTGAATTAGAATGAAATAATGGAGGTGACGTATGTGATGTTGCGATATCCGCGATGGATCCACTTCGATCCACTTCAGCAGGAATCCAGGCTAATGCATAACCCGCGTCCCGTCTTCTCAACATGCATATGTGGATTTTGCCTGCGGGGATTATTGAGCACGATGAACTACTCGAGCAGAGGATTGGACCAAATACACAAATATCCTGGTATTATCGATATGCCATGTAGAGTTGATGTTTGACATGCGTATATGCGCTTGTGTAGGATCCATTAGTCAAGGTTGGTCTCGCGATCGTGATGATAGATTTGGAAAATATAATTGAATTGATTGATTCAGTTAACTAAAAACACCAAACGAAGAAACGAATAATCTCATGGATATCTTCAACTCCACATCTTTTTAGAAATATTCTAGCAATACGCCGATGCCCACATAAGCAAGCCTATAGCAAAAAAATCCAACAACCAAATAACAATCTGCTCAACAACACCACATTGACTCCATAAAAAGACTAGTAAAATACAAAAAAAGAGAAAAATCCAAAATAACCACAATTATACAGCTTGCGGGTGTTCATGATTCAAACTTCCCTCACTAAGTTCAAATTGCTCATGATTAAAATTCTCCTGATGTGTATACAATTGATGCTCAGGCAAATCCTCCATTCGATCAAAAGTTTGCTTGATCTGTGTACTCATAATGATTTCATTTGCTTCGGGTGATCTGAGACTAAATTCATCATTTTCGAGACCTTTTCCTCCAGTAGCGGTAACCATAATTCTTGTTCTCGCAGTTTGAACGTGATGACCGTCACTGGTCATCATGACACGAGTGGAATGTATGTAAAGTTTGCTTGCCAGTAAATCAACGATGAGAATGACTGGAAACATGCACTCCAAAGTATAAGCAAATCTATCCATTTGTGTCGCGAGATTCGTAGCTGACTGTGCTGATGCTTGGAAAGAATAGGTGATGGATCTGGTGATGCCAATTGGTGCTAGTAAGGCAAGCCGTAATTCAGTGGAATGAGTCAGACGTTTGAAGAGATTTTTATTCGACTGAAGTGTATGGACTGAAGATCTTTGTGCGACAGCAAAGGTTCGTAGTAGGAAGAAGGCGCTTAGCACTTCCGCCAATGCTATAAGGATGAAATAGGCAATGTGCAGATGATTTATAACAACTTGATATTTATCGTCCTGGCTCATGGTATTCCAAACACGATGAACAAGAATGGTGAGTCGTACGCCAGTAACACCAGCCATTATCGACCAAAATAGGACAAAGAATACAATTCGTTGTTTATGTCGGAGCAGTTTTCGTAATATCAAAAAACTGTAAAAGTTGAGGCCTGCTTCCTGCACCAACCAGGCTATATCGGCAAATGCTCCAGCAATTGCCTTGTGGTTGACTGAATAATGGCTATAGGATGAATAGTAGCATAATCCATTTGCTATGGCACAAGCTGCTGATACGACGATGGGAACGGCAGACAGAAAACTAAATCCTACAATCCCTGCAACGATAACACCAAGCCAAGAGGTCATTAAACCTATGGTACTTAGAATCGACCAACTCAATTCGAAGTATACTGGAAGAGCTGCCATTTTGAACAGAGATACAGTGCAAGTATTGTGAGCTTGTTTGTCGAATTATGTGTATTGTATGAAGTGGGTCTTTGGGAATAGAGAGGCCTGTTCATCCATCGCAGTACATTGGGACAGTTCGTCATCATATAGACGCATATTCAGATGATTGATTGAGCAGGTGCACTTTTGATAAACCCAAGATGTGCACAACTTACCCCTGATACCCCATATGCCATTATCAATTCATGGATAAACTTTCCGGTGGTTGCGTTTAATCGCGAACATGAACTTATGATTGGTATCTTCATGTGTGTGTTCAGAGAAGTTGTAAGCGATTGCGACTAATGGGGAGGGTCATATGCGAGCAATGCAAGCCATGGAAATTTATTCCACAAGGCTCACCTTGCTGGCCATACTTTGAGGTGTGTCCGGGCGCTGATGATTGGGTGTTGAACGCAAATCATCTTGAACAGCTGCAGGTCACAAGTTAGACCACAAAAGGCTACTGCAAGAAGGCGAATCGTTTCTGGAACACACTAAGGAGTAATCACAGGGTGTGGAGTTTCGAAACTCTAATGCAAATAAGATTCTTTCTGGTGGAACATGAGCCAAAATAGTGGAGTGCCTAGCCGGATTGTCGAATGGTGGCTCTTCTTCAATCA
>Ga0160427_10002934_pt1 | contig 10134 bp, 7 predicted proteins | sample SolpanmetagenomL_FD_108194 | JGI IMG/M metagenome (GOLD analysis project Ga0160427, IMG submission 108194) | Solar panel surface microbial communities from Lawrence Berkeley National Laboratory, California, USA - L | ecosystem: Engineered > Built environment > Solar panel > Unclassified ...
CATTGCGAAAACACGATGCGTTTCTGGAAAGTGGAGGACCCAAAGAGGCACACAAAAGAATCAAACCGGCCGGCTGGGCTATTCTTGAGGAAATCTATGAGGTGTGCCAAAAACATAGTGATTGCATGCAAGGCCTACGAGGTGAGTCTTTAAATTCTCGATATGACTCAACTGAATGAGATGGAAACCACTTTGACGAATGTCTCAAATTACAATGCGATGATGCAAATCCAAGGAGTAGTAATCGAAATTGCCTTTGGTACTTCCTATATATCTTTATGTACACCGTCATCACTTTCTCGTTGATACAAACTTGTGTACACATTCAAAAAGAAAACACGATCAAAAAACACTCTTTTATGTTACTTGTTCATCATCGTCATGTTTAACTCAGTTGTTAAATATACTTATGGAGTTAGTTGGTGTATCATCTATATTTATGATGCTCGAAACACACATGTTTCTCACACACAAACTTTAACTGACATATCTATTGATTATAGGGGCTGGTAGTACGGTTGTACAGGCCAATGTTGGCTTTTTTAGAGCTATGAATCCACCGAAATCCCTGGAGGATAAGGCAGCTAAAAAGAAAGCATCGTCGCAAGAAAACGATGTCGTACCAGACACCAGTTCGAGCGAGCTACTAGACTCGTATGCTGATGATGGTACGCCACGCAGCTTGAAATTAAGCCCTTCCAAGCAAAAGAATCATAGGTAAGAAATCCTGATTTTGCCAAGCATAAATATTTACAAAAGCACAGCAGGGTATCACACGCCATCAAATGTGAAGTAAATGATATGCTTCAAAATCAACACGAGAACGGTGATTCTGGGCACTACGTACAAATGAATATGGTAGCGAGCTATGATTCACTTTACCAGTCGGTGCTTTCGCCTGAGGAAGTTGCCACACATGAATCAAACTCTATTGGTCGTATTGTCCCAAACTGCAGTCAGCCGAACTTTATAACACCTAACACATCTACTTTTGATCATAATCATACCCACCAAGTGGCAATACCACAATACGATTCACAAAATCTTCATTTAGATACTAATGTAGCACCAAATTTTTCTGCATTCACACCATATTATGACAGTGGTATGGTACCATACGAAAACTACAACTTCCTGCTAGACGGCAATGCTATAGATCAAACTCCTTTCGATCCAACACTTTCCTCCAACCTCGATGTTAACACAGCTCCTACACCTCTTTCCGCGATTAACCCAATGCTGAACACAAGTATGTCCGCAGATATTCCTCTCATTTCGTTAAATATCAATGAAATAGACCCGGATCCACCACTCGCCAGGAGAGGAAGCGAATATCTGGTACATAACTATCATACAACACCTGTAATGTCTAGTTTCCATCACCCTAATGGCCACTTCGACGATGTCTCTTATCAGGAATTGTTGAACAAGCATTCGGAATACTGAGTAGATGAAACTCGAGCGTGGCACTTTGAGAAGACGAATATTATTCCTTTGTTAGATCATGAGAACGTTACAGGAATCACAGAACTACTTTACTAAATATTTCTTATATCCGATCATTAACTCATGTCTTTTCATACATTCAAAATCCAACACATTTCTTCCCTTTTTCATTATTTGCCACTGTTGGTCTGTCTGAATAACATGCTCTTAGTGCGCTTGCTTTGTTTACAAATTTTCTTCTTTTTCCTGTTTTTTAATCTCCATGTTGCGATGAGCCACTAATCTTCCAGTTTTTTCGAGTCGCCTCCTCTTTTTGTCTTATTTTTCTGCATACAACGATTGTTTATATTCTTCCACACAGTACCACTGCGGATGACGCAGGTGAGGAACAAAAGTTGAGCATCAGAGCTCGTTTTGTTTATATAGGACATAATACCAAAGAGTCGTCTCTTATTATGTTTTTGTTTACAAATGTTCTCAAATATTGCAAATATACTTTGAAAACCAGCCTCAAGCTCTGCAAGCGTGTTTTGATGATGTATAAGTACGTACGTCTGGAACTCCCCGACACGCTTTCATATCCGGCCCGAGGAACGGCCGACTTGGTTGCGAATCTAAGTAAATTCCTCACTTACAACCGCCCTGAATGAATATTGTGGAACTTGTACCAGTTTGAACAACAATGATACAGCTATGAGGTCGCGTTTGCCTTCCTCCAATTCGTGTACCTGTAGTCGCTGATGCAATGTAAATCATCGGCTATATTGTTCACAAATAGGTACGACGAGTACAGCTGTAAAAAGTACCATACTTTCGCTTAGTACACCAAGTGAGTGGAAGATATTCAAGTATACTAGTAGGCTTTGCTATCAGACTATACTTTTGAGTTCCTCTGTATACACGTTTACAAGGATCCGGAATCCTCATCCAATTCACTATTTAAAATACTTGTAAGACACGCTGAGACGAAAGATGTCCTAACACAATTACTATGTCTGCGTAATACATATTACAATAGACAGAAACTTATGTGCACTAGTCTTGTTGACATTAAACTGGCGCAAATATTTTCGATATCACTATATATGTGCTTGTTCTCTAGATCTCTATATTCGCATAAGCATCTCTGCAAATCGGTAAGACTCCCCCCTCCCAACTCTCCTCAAAAGCATCAATTTTTCTTGGGGTTACACAAAATCATTTGGTGTGTTGCTCGTCAAATGTTGACAAACGCAAAAAAAGACATTTGAGGGCAGAACAGCAGCAAGCATTCGTAAAAAGAATTATCAAGTGCCGCACTACCACGTTTTTGTTCGTGAAGAACCTTTGTATCTTTCTTTCGTGTAACATGAATAGACAGACTAGCAAGCATGGGTACTGTGCATGCTGTCGCTTCATATGCATGAATTCAAAATCGTGTGGAAAAGCCCACCACTTTCTGAAACTCTCTTAATGTGTACATTCCCCTACATATACATATTATCAACCGTTTTTCTGTTAGTACTAAAAAAGCTATTAAGCCTGCTTTCAAAATACGAAAATAGGTCAACAGTGGCTATCTACAGTTACATATAATGATGTCAGAACTTTCATTATGATAAAGAAATATGGAACATACACTACCAGAATAAATATGTCGTACCAAAAAAAGAACGGTTGATCTAGTATCCATTACATGTGCTAGATAGTTATGCTATATTGCATACATCGTTCAAGGAATCTTACAGAAAGACATGACCACTAAAATCGTAAACTGCGAGACAAAGAACACAACGTATGCCGCCCCTCGAGGAGAGAGGATAGAGACATTTGAATGATGTGCGTCACCCATGCCAAACACGACAGGACGATAAATTTCTTCGTGTTGGTTTGGCATGTTGGTAAAATAGTGTCTCCAACAAATAAGAGTTTTTCCGTTATAACTCTGCTTTTCAAGACCTTTCTACTTTTCTAGCCAATTCTGTTGAAATATCTATCGGTTCATGATTAATTGCAGCATTGTTATACAATCTAACCACATAAAACACATCCAATCGTAGTTTAGAATAGTTGTAGTACCCCAAGAATCCAACTTATACACACTTATTTAGAGCCTCACCAATCAGTCAACATATTTCGCAAGGCAAAAAAAAAAAGAAATAAAAAGATAAAAATTACAAAAGCTGCGCATGCATGCCCGTTTGTCCCGCCTTTTTAAAATGAAAAATAATCAAAGAAGCGTCGTTCGGTTGTGATACAACATAAAATCAACCGTAGCTAAATCTAGTGTGACCTCTTGATCAAAAAGGACTTGATACTGCACTGTTCTTTTACATTCACACACAGCATGGTAGGCTCCCGAGGATATCCGATTGCCAGTTTGCTCTTATGTGAAAACAAAAGCAAGATGAGGCTTACAAAAGAGAGGCATAGAAGGGAAAGAAAGAAAAGTGAAGAAAAAGAAATCAAAGACCCTTCCCGCTACGCATTGCGTGGTACACATATATATCATATATGCATATTATGTTGTGAGTTGAATAAAATAAAGATATGCGAGCAGCCAGCCTTGTACTACCATACACTATATAAAACTTGTATTTCTATATATCTCTCACTCGGCAATAATCCACGCAGTGTAGTTTTAGTGGGGTGGGAAAGCATAATTTTCGACCCAATAAATGTTATTTGATATGGATACTGCAATTGTTTAAGAGAGGAGCGGGAGGCTATACATATATTGACACAGCATATACGATAAAAGTCCCCCATACAATATATGCATGAGTAGAACTGTATCGTATAAAAAACAAAAAGAATTCTACTTTAGTTTCTTTTTTTCTTTTTTTCTTAAAACAAATCTTAAGCATTGTAAATATGTCAATGATACTACCAAAGCATAATTTCATAATAAGGTATGTTAACAACACTATCACTGCGAATATGATATACCTGTGTTATGATATAAACACGATGTAAAAGACGTGTCGCATGATATCTGCACAAAAGCAATTTGATGTTGGACAACCTCTTTTTTGATATGATATAAAATGACGTGGCATTTTTATAAAAAACTCTACATCATGATTGGAAGATGATAGATGAAAATATTTGCTTTGATTCAGTTTGCGGAAAGAATGTATATTCAGTCGATAATTATACAGCTGATCGACTAATAAAGATAGTATTGTATTGTATTGTAAGATAGCTATTTTAGCTATAACCTTTTTTAGTTTATACTTACAAACTCAGGGTTTTATCAGACAAATCTAATCTAAAGTGATAACTTATACGAATTCGTATAAGTCAAATAGTGCTATCGCTATGACTTGTGTTGTCCCTCAGCTTTTCCCCCCACTATGTTCTTATTTAGAATTTGCGAATCTTTGCATAGTGTACTATATACATCTTGGGAGTAGTGTATATTTATGCTCAAAACATCACACCGTTGAGCTTCGATATAAAAATACTGCTATTCATAAGCTAATTCTCAAGAAGTTCCATCAAAATCTTTATCATAACCCCTACAGTACAGAAAAGTTTTGCGCCACAAACAGTTTGTTAACGAATCCGCTTTCAGGATTGTATATAGATTGGTAAATATATACAAGAATGTAGACCAAAAATTGAGTTCTAAAAATATCAATGTGTACTCCTTCTAATATTTATGACCATTTTGTTGGATGGAAAAATAAAAAGAAACTTCAAGATGTAAGAAAAAGAAGAAGGCAGAAGAGAAAAAGTGATAGACTTTACATCACATCACCTACGTATTTCATATACACTACTAACAGCACTATCAGTATCCGAACTATACGGTTCTTCAGGCGAATGCCACTCATGACTGGGGTCGATATGATGAGCAAATGCCATATTATTCATCGGTGGTACCGGACTTAATGGAGATTCCGGTGACGACACTAAGCTAGCATATCCATGATCCTCTGAATAAGCTTGCCCAATTTTATTCTCAACGATTGCTGGTCCACTGTTCTTTCTCTGGGACATTACAGTTTCACTGTCCTTTCTCTCAGATACTACTGATCCGTGGTTTCTCTCAGTCATTGCTGGTCCACTGTTTCTATTCTCAGTCATGACCAGTCCACTATTACCAAAACTTTCCATAAATGTTGGTTGCGGTGTATCAACTCTATCTGATAATGGTCGCCCGTTGGCAAACAGAACCGGCTGTTGATATGGGGTTGTCGTTGCTGTTATTGGCATTTTTTTCATCGCTGGTTTTAGTTTTGGTTCTGGTGCAACTTCAATGACTCTAGTCACAGGAATACCTGTGTCCAGCTCTCTTTCTTTTCGACGAGTCCTTCTTGCTAGGAAGAAGAACAGTAGACATAGGGCGAAAGCTATAATAGGAATGACTACTGCCATTCCGATGATTAGGCCCGTGTGGTCTTGCGGAGCAGATGCCGCTGGGTCAGCAGAATCTGTACTCGTCGGTTGGGGATCCTCCGAGTCTGTGCTCGTTGGCTCAGGATCTTCTGAGTCTGTAGCAGTAGGTTCTGGATCTCCTGAATCTCCCGAATCAGTTGGTGTCGCAGAGGCTAATACAATTGTATGATTTGATCTAGTTGTTGTTTTAATAGACATGTTGTAACCACGAGATGTCACATTGAGCAGTTGAAATGAGCTGGAAATCGTTGTAAATGAGGAAAACAGCGTAGGTTCAGAGGAATTGATGAAGCGAGTACTGAGATTGGATATGGATTTAAAAATTGTCGCTAGAAGCATACCGCTCTTGTTAACAAAACGATTTATATGAGTACGACCATTTTACATACCGAGAGTAGTAGTCTGTGATCGATCTGGAGATGATTTTGACTTTGTTATCGACGATGCAGTTGTAGAAATTCGACTAGATGCCCTCTTTGTAGCTGATACGGACGTTGACGTCTCCATCGATCGAAGTGAACTTGCAGGTGGTATACTGAGTATGGTAGCTGTTGGAGAACCGTCCGACAGCTTGAAAAAAGACGTATCTGACTTGTTACAGCAGTCGAAACCTGCATTATCATTACAACAATATTTTCCATCATTACATTTTCGAATAGCCACTGCGCCTGAAGAAGTATTATCTAGATCAGGGGTTTCTTGTAAGTATATGCATCCTGGAAAATACTTCAAAGCCCTGAAAACGAAAATGGTCAGAGATGCATACTTTGAGTACATAGCTGAGTGCAATCTGACGAAGCCCATGTTTTATCGGTGCAAGTATATCTTCCTAGTAACCCTTGACTTGGAAAAGAGCAGAGTCCGTTCGACAAACATTCCCACTGATACGGACAGCAAACCCCACTTTTGGAAGAGCATTGTGCGTCGGTGTGAGAAATGTCGCCATTTGGATAATAACAGTTTTGAGCAGATGTGGTTGTTGAGAAGGTGGCTATTAGAACTAATGTCGTTAACAAAGTCGACAAGTTTGTTGTTTGGAGCATACTGGAATCGTTTCCGTATGCATCAAAGTCTCTTTTCTGTTCTCTCTTTGAAAATTTTCAAGAAGTAAAGTTTGACCAAAGACATGTAGACATGTCCAGAGAAGATGTCGAAACCTACTTGAAATTTGTAATGATTTCGTTGAAAAGAGAGTCACAAGTTCTCTTCGAATCTAGTAATAGACTTCTTCGATTCCATTGTAAGCAATTCATGGAATCAAAGTCCATTTTGTATAGTTCCTGCATATAGCACTAAGCTAAGGTCGTGCAGGGCTTTGCGGAATGTCTGACTAGAGAAACGCCTCAAAATACGTATCTACGTAGGCAAAGCGAAAAAGGCCCTCTCCAAGCAGCCATCTAGAAACGCCACGTCGGTCATGTACGGGGGACAGGCACGATTCACTTCGCGCATAGGTTTAGCCTTTCAAGATCGAGGCTAACATTATTCCTGAATCTCAGGTACATCAAGGCCCGGATAAAATGGGTCTTTTTAAACAAGAGGTTGTGATTTTGTTTTGCTCCGCAAAAGGCAACTCGGATATCGAGCAAGACGCAACCTAATTAGCTAAACGAACGGGTGGGGTATCGATTGATTAGAATTGTGTGATTAGCGGGAGCCACACAACAATGTCCGTAAACGATCATTGTAAAACGATATTTGACTAGGTTAGCCAGCGTTGTCGATCATGTTTGTAACAGTGTTTTGTTGCCAGTATCAGAAATTGGCTGGCGACATTTTCTGGAAGGTGCAAGCAAAATGTGTCAATCTTGGGACGAAAACTTTTCTTTGCAAATATGATTCTAAAAAAGGCGTCAGTTTTTGAAGGTCAAGCGCGTGGCTTCAAAATGCTGTTACTGCATACTATTATGACTGCCACCCAAACTTGATCCATTCGGCAGCTAGTCTAAACAAGTTAGAGGACTGTTTGTCAGTGTGTGACAGAAACTGGGACCTGCAGCGGGATGGATAAGTTTTGATCAGTCTATGTATCTCGGCCTGTCTTCTAGACTTCCAACATATATGCTCTGACTCTGTATAGAAGAATGGCGAGTCTTTTGGAACGGATTACGCACCATCTAAGCAAATTGAACATCTCCACTCTGTGTCAGAACGGTAGCAGTACAACAAAGGTATTGATATCTAAGGTAAATGGATTTTGGTACAATAAAATTACAAATACTTCCCTACCATACCTGCAAGACCGAATGACTGAACGTTTTATGGCAAGGAAAAACGTTGCTCGCTCTGACAACAAACAACGATACAAAGTTGCGTGTACTTACTGCATACTATTTCACCTTTTCTTGTCCTTTTCTTGTCTGTCCGTACTAGAACAAAAATTAGTCACTGAGCTATGTGCATTATTACCGAGCAATACAATCCTTGCAATTCAGTCAGTCAATCATCAATTTTCATATTGTTGCCTTTTAGTACCTGAGCCTGCAAATCCGCTTATAGTACTAGTAGTTTCTCAAAAGTTCCAACATGAGGGGTGTGTAATCTTGACTCTGACGGTTCTGGTCAAACTGCATCGTCGACTCCCAACATTCTACGTTTTAAAATAAGAAAAAAACAAGTGATGTGTGTGCGATCGCGCGATTCTATGGTTCCGTGCCATGGGGGCTAGCACACTTTCCCAGACCAAGTTTCAAGTAAAACCACAATAATAACATCTTCCTTGTGATGACACTCAATACTCTTTTTCTGAAAAGTATGTTTAAGTAAAACCTTTAATGGGTGTTTGTTGTCTTCATCTCGTATCGTTTGTTGACAATTGTAACAATCGATTGGAGCAACTTCTCTTATTGATTTGATTACCTCTTACAGTATAAAGGACCTACATACTATACAACGCGAAGAATGGCTGTCATGTCTAATATAATGCCAAAAATGAAAGCGCAAAGAAAGTGAGTTATTGCATGTCGTGACGTCGTGAGAATTAAAATACTAATAGTCCCTTCAAAGGAAAAAAAAGGATATAAGAACAAAGGTGAACAGAAAGTAAAAGAGTCTATCAATTAGCAAAAAATAGTCTCTTAGTCTTGTCGTACCTCTCATTATCTTGCAAAAAAAAAAGGTCAAAACATGCAATCATGTGGAAAAATTATCCACCACGACAGAGAAAACGCCATTCGGAGAGTAAAACAAAATGCCCAAATACTTGTATGTACAAACTTACAGGACTACAAGCCTGGAAAGCTTTCTCCCTCTTCAAATCGTAACATTACACCCTTATCAATATGCCTTTCCTCTGAAAATTTAAAGAGATCAAGATCAGATTTCATCGTCCTCAACTTCACTCTTTTGCTTCCTCGGTCGCCTCGTTCTTGTTCCTGTACCAGCACTCATACTTCCACTTCTCTTGACATCCTCACCATTGGCGTCTACACCTCCTCCTCCTCCAGCGCCACCAGTACCGTCCACCATATCTGGTGCTTTGGCAATAACATCGGCAAGAAAATCAAATTGCTCTTCCTTCAAAACCGCTTGTTTTAGATGTGCAGCTGTGACACGTTTACCCCCACGAGATCGGACCTCTTCGGCAGCTTTCGTGACAAGAGAGACCATGAAAAGTTCGAGGGCCTTGGCTGTTTGATTCGAGAGAAGACAGAAAAGCGTTAGTAATTGGGGTCTAAAAGACAGTACGGAATGCTTGAATTCCACAAAAAGGAAGCAACCAAACTTATAAAGGGTGCTTGGCAAGCGTAAGAAGTAGAAGGAGGAACAGAAAATACAATGATAAAGAATGACTTACACACTATTACTGGCGTCACTTGTGCGACTTTTCCCACATCCTCATCGGCCTGCATAATCCGCTTAATTCGTGCAACGGGGAATTTAGTCTTGATGTGTACTGTTGGCACAGGCTTTCCACCCGCACCACCTCTACCTCCTCCTGTAGTTCCTCTAGAGGCCTCACCACCAGGGTTCATCGGTCTAGAACTGAACGTTGTCTGACCGCCAACGATACTACCCCGCCCTTGTTGTTGGTGGTTCTGTTGCTGCTGTTGCTGTTGGTGGAACTGTTGTGCTTGGTGGTGTTGCTGTAGATGTGGTTGAGGCGCGTATTGCTGTATTTGGGGTTGTTGAGGAGGATATGTTTGTGGTAAGTATTGTTGTTGATGGTACTGAGGATATCCTTGCTGGTGAATAGGTGGAGCTTGTGTGGGTGTTTGGTATGGATATGGTTGTTGTTGTTGTGGTGGGTAGGTGGGGTAACCTTGTTGTTGTTGCTGCTGTTGAAGAAGCTCAAGTGGCAGTGAG
>Ga0160427_10002935_pt1 | contig 10133 bp, 7 predicted proteins | sample SolpanmetagenomL_FD_108194 | JGI IMG/M metagenome (GOLD analysis project Ga0160427, IMG submission 108194) | Solar panel surface microbial communities from Lawrence Berkeley National Laboratory, California, USA - L | ecosystem: Engineered > Built environment > Solar panel > Unclassified ...
GAAAAACTCTACGGCCACGGCTACGAAATCAGCACATTAGCCTCAAACCCTTCACTCCCACTCATAGCCACCGCCTGCCGCGCCTCCAGCATCGATCACGCCGTCATCCGTCTTTACTCCACCGACGACTGGTTAGAGATAAAACCAGCGCTTACGGCGCATAGTCTCACCGTCACGAGTCTGAAATTCGACGCGACGGGGAAGTGGTTGTTGAGTACAGGGCGAGATCGTATGGCGGTGATTTGGCGACAACAGGAAGGAGAAGGAGATAAAGGTGAGTGGAAGATATGGGCGAAGAACGAAAAAGCGCACTCCAGAATGCTGTTGGGTGGCGATTGGGCACCACCTCATCCTTACGACCAACAACCCGCCTTCGCAACAGCGGGCAGGGACAAGGCCATACATATCTGGCGTGTCGTCCTAGAAGCAAGGACGTTTGAGAAGGCGGCGACAATCACTGCAGCACTGCCAGTCGTGACACTTGCCTTTCTGCAAGAGCTTCTGGAAGGGTGTTTCATACTAGCGTACGCGTTGGAGGACGGCAGTGTTTGGTTCGCAAGAGTTGCGGATACGGAATTAGTGGTAGTAGGAGAGCCATTCCAGATACCCAGGGATTTGGCGCCGGCTATGGCTGTGACGGAGTTGGCGTGGCGACTGAAGGGCGATAGGAAGCAAAAGGAACGAAAATGGCAGATTGCTATTGCGAGTGAGGATGCTAGTCTGAGAGTGCTCGACGTCGATCTGACGCATTTATGACGGCGGTCCAAGGTTTGTTGAATTGAAGAAAGAAACGGTTGAGTCACGAATGTAGGTGATGGGATAGCATCGAATGGAACAGATGAAGTTGATGTTGCGCGTAACAGTAACCACCGGACGCGTTGAGTGAATGAGAAATTCGAATAACGATAGTTTATCACACTGATAGACTTGCACTTTCGAAATATCTCGACCCATCCTCCTGACTTGCTTGTTGTACTGTACAATGTATTCTTTTCGTCTCTTAGATAAGTGCCGACAAATTTCTCCTTCCTTACAAAACCTTTCATATTACAGTGAAGCTCAGTCAGCGACCATATCGATCTCAATATAGCACGATATTCATACACTACAACGGCACCCACACGCACTCAGTCGACTCAACACACCCAGCTTAAGTGTTTTCACACCCTACCACCAATCATACCACCACACGCTCCCACTAATTCCTCAAACCTATCTCCCATACCATCCCAACAGCAAGCCTCATCACCCAAAACAAAACTTAACAACAGACAGCCACAAAACAGAACATTCACAAAAAAAAAAAACTTTCATTGCCTATCCCCCCAATCTACATACTAGGCAGCCCCGTCCTGCAAATCGGACACATACTCCTATACTGCAACCAACCAGCAATGCACTGCCAATGAAAGACATGTCGACAAGGCGTGATAGCATAGTCCTCTTCATCCATGCCCGTCGACGTACCGCTCGACCTCTGCGCTTGAATTTTCCTGACCGCACTCCTGAGTAGGCGTGCCCACCATACCTCGCTGTGCCGATAACTTGAACCTTCGTGACCATTTTCGTGTTGGGGACTAGTGTTTGATCGGGCGGCGACGATGGGAACGCGTACGGATTGCATGCATATCGCACAATCATACGCCCTTTCCACCGTCTTGCCATTCAGCGCAACTCGCTCGTCGTCCTCCTCCCCATTCTCATGCTCACCCTCGCCACCATTCTCTTTGACAACAACGCTCCCCCCAACCGGCAGCAGCCCTCTCTCCTCATCCCCCTCCCGCAACACGGGTCTCCACTCCCACGCCTCCGGCACCCAGCTCCACCCCTCACTAACGCACCACCTGGGTCCAAACAAACACTGACTCCCTAACACACCCACCTGCAGCACGACCCACCCCACCAGCACCGCAAAACCCACCCGATCCGTCCTCGCATCGAGTACATTCCCCTCCACCGTCCAGAAATAGCCGACGGGCAGCAAGCGCAACGTCGACTGCCCGAGGACGAACCGCCAGAGTAGTGGTTTGCGCGTGTTGCGCAGGATGTTGCGGTGGACTTGCGGGAGCCAGAGGGAGAGGTAGAGTGTTACGAGGGTGTTTGTGTAGAGGGTGCGTAGGAGGAGCGGGAAGGATGTTAAAGCTGAAAGGGAGAGGAAGACGAGGATTAGTAGGGTGAAGGAGAAGCGGGCGTAGAGGGTTGAGAATTGCGGGGGTTGGAGAGGTGGTGGGGTTGGGAGGATGAGAGGGGTGTGGGTGGGGAGGGGGGTGGTTGGGGTTGGGGTTGGTGGTGGAGGAGTTTGTTGGGTCGTGTTTGGAGGTGGTGGTTGCGTTGAGTCTAAGGGCGTTGGCTGTGGCGGAGTGGGTGTTGATGCTAATGTTGGATTTGAAGGGTGTGGTGCCGTGACTGGTAATGGGAGTGAGTCTTCGGGAGGCGAGGTAGGCACAGCTACGGGTACTCGAGCCGCCATTCTTGCGTTGAAGGAAGCTACGGCCGCGGCTATCTCACGCTCCCTTGCCCTCAGCACTTCCAATCTCTCTGGTTCCTGCGCTGTCCAGACGTCAAGCACGAAGCGCATTCCAATATAATTGCCATCCAGGAACGCGAAAAAAGCCAAGATCATGGAGTCTAAAAACACTGATTCAACGAAGCTTGACAACATCAAAAATCCAAAAGCCGCGAATCCAGAGCCCATGTTTAGCATTGATAGCGTGGTATAGCTGATACGACTGCGGGTGGATGGAGTAGAGGAAGCTTTCATCTGATGGCTCAACAGTAGCAGCTGTGAGGCGAAGACGATCATGAAGAAGACCATGACTGTCTTTGTTTGTCGGACGTAGACTTCAAGTTTGGGGCCCTGCAGATGTGGTGGATCCGTGGCGGGAAAGGATGGAGGTCCTTTGGACTCAATGATGAAACCACAGTCGGGACTGTAGGCAACCATGGACATGCTGAGCTTAGGAGGATTTTGGAGATACAGACCAGAAGGAAACCTGAGATCGTTCTCCAAGTTCTCAAGCTCATCAAACAGAGACAACGAGGTGTTGTTGTTGACGGGTGCAGCGTCATGCTTGAGTGGTTGTTGTTGCAAATAGACAACAAAATCACAAAGTGGCTGTGAGGGAAAGTCCTCAGCTATGAGCGAGCTCCATGGATTCTGATCGATATTGCGAGTGTCGCGCATCTGTGCTTGAATCGTCCTTGTAATACTCCTATTCACTAACGCCTGGATTGGTTCGAAAGAGTGTTCAGAAAGAGCAAAATGTGGTATTGCGAATATGCCAGCAAACTTCTCGCTCGTGGTTGTCAATACAATGCTGCCAGTGTCGCTGAAATGTACGCCGCTCATGGCCATAGCCCAGCCATCTCCACTAGATGTCTCATCTTGTATAGTAAGTCGAGCGCTAAGTGGCCGCACTCGATCGTCCAGCCCATCTCCTGCCTTTGGCAAGTGCTCCGTCAAGCGCATAGATATCTTTCCTTCTTGACCAGTGATGTTGCGTCCCCAGGAAGGATCCGAGTATCCATTCGGTACAATCGCTGTTAAATTGACCATATTCGTCCGGTTCCCTTGCGCGCCTTGAATCCACTCCCCATGCAAGTATCCAGTGACATTCTTGTACAGCAACAAGCTGCCATTCGTCTTTCCGTCTAGCAGATTAAGACCCTGTTCTGGAGCCACAACCTCCAATCCTGCTCTAGCTCTTTCTTGCGCCTGAGGCAATAGATTCCACTGGAGCTGATCCTCTTGCCGCAGTCCAGTAAGATTTAGCCATCGACTCTGCTTTCCATCGTTCGGCACAAAATCGCCATAGGTAGAGTTCCTCAGCACGTCAAGCGATGCAGTCTCTTGTGCTATGACCCTTTCCCATTCATCCTGCTGATCAACGACGTTTACAGGCGGGCCAGAAGGACTGAAGACCAGGAATAGGAAGATGAGGAAGAGGAGAAACCCGGCAGGATTAGACTGCGCCATCGACAAGGCAGTAGAGATGTTATTCGCATTGTTTATTGTCTGCCAGTTTTGAGCACCTCTGGGGATTGCCGTTGCATGACGTTCATTAGGATTAGCACGTGTCATTTACACTGAAACAAAGATGAGACAAGGTCGAGACTAATGCATCTTCAGAATTTATTATTCTGCAGCATACTATGTAGAGTACTGAGGGTAAACGATCAAGCTGAGAGTCCTTCAATCTATTGCAAATCCAACGCCAGTCATAATCTCATTAAGCATTTTGGCACCACCACGTTTACAAGTTGTGTTGTCCTCCCAGGCCGGGCGCCGGGCCTTCCAAGTCAACTCTCTCGACACTGGCTCGAACATCATTGCTCTCTCTAACCAGATTGCCAAAGTACTTTCTCGCAATCTCACTTTCGTGGCGAATCTTGTTTCTTTCTTCCTTTCTATTTTGGAGCTGCTCAAGATTCATTTGTAGACCCATGCGCAGGTTATCTGCAGGTATTTTCAGTGCCTTTCGCACTTCAGCGCTAATACGCTGGGCGTTGATGTGAGTGTAATCGATGGCAGCGAGTTGTGAAGACAGCTTGGCAGAAAGTCTTCTAGGCAAAGACTGTGGAATGGACGCGACAGCATATGACACGCCAATGGCGATGGCGGCAATGAGACCAGGAATGATCAAGCGGCTGATGTTCCTTGTTCCAAGCACCTTAGCAGCGCCAAGAGCACCATCAATCCAGCTGGCACCACCAATCAGACGACCACCGAGCACGCCAGCAACAGTGAGTGCCATGCTAGTGCCTGCAACCTTTTCTTGGCGTTCCCATAGGTTCGCTACATCGAAGAAATCCCAGAGCTCGACTTCGATGTCGACTTGTCGAGCTAGAGCATCCCGCTTACGGCGGAGCATCCGATCCGGATTGAAGGTGAGGTCAGCATACGCATTTCCGAGGTGCAGCAAACCAAGGCTCTTGATAGTGTTTACACCATGGCCAGTCTTCTCGCGAGCATAATCTTCACATATGTCGACTGTTCCTGTAATCTGGTTCATCATGGCATTGATAACGTCCTCGGCATACTGATACGCTTCCAAGACTCCATTGTATTCAAGTCCAAGATCTTGCTCGGAGACGTGCTCAATCTTCGTATTGAGCGTCTCTCTTGTGTGCTCATATACATCAGACGCTGTCTCTTCTATCGATCGTTCAGCATCATCCCCAGCTTCATTTCGCGCACTCTTCGACTTTTCGATTTCGGGTTCCAGTGCTTCCAACTCTCTGCTGACACGATCCAGCTCTGATTGTGCAACATCACGGTTGAAGACTGCTAGTTGATGCATATCACCCAGAACGTTATTGAGGTAGGTCTTTGCAGGCGCAAGTTTCGATCGTGCTCGCTTTTCAAGCACGAAACGACGGAGAGAAGCCTCGAGTTGCTCAAAGTCACGCATCCACTTCTTGTCTTTCGCCTTTCCCTTGCCTTTGTCTCCAGAATCGCCGTGCTTGCCTGAAGGTTCGTCGTCGTCATCATGTGGATCGTCGCTAGGGTCACCTGAAGGACCGCTGCTCGAGCCCCCGGACCCGCCACCATGCGACACGTCAGGCCCTTGGACTGGTACAGCACTGCTGGAAACGAAGTGAACAAGATCACGGGACTCTTTGAATGTTGCCGGACTGAGATGTGCGACTTGTTTCAGAATAGCTTCTTGACATCTCTGTGTGTTCTTGATGTTGTCATAACCATTGACAACCATAAACATATATGCCTTTTCCCGTGCCGCATCATAGATGAACTCTTTGGCAGATAGAGTAAAGTGGTTTTGAGCAGACACAACGAAAACAACTACATCAATCTCCTCTTGTCGTGCAAACACAGCTGTGGTCTTCAACGAGTCGTTATTGAGCCCAGGCGCATCAATCAGAGCAATGTCCAGTACGCCGTTGTTCAACAGACTTTCATCGACTGATCGAACATCTTTGACGTAAACTTTGCAGGATGAAAAGCGCTCGTTTTCTGTCACAATCTGCTCGAGTTTCTGTAGTGGATACACCAAGTACGTCCGCTCGTCGTCGCGCTTATACTCCACACCAACTGGAATAGCATGCACTTCCTCGACCCCACCATTTTCTCGCACATCAAGGACTTCGCAGAAGATACTGGTCAAAGGTTGTTCATCTTCGGGGAGAATTTTGCGGCGTAACAGTGCGTTGCAGAATGTCGATTTGCCAGAGTTCAAATCTCCAGTAATGAGCACTTTACTCGATGTGTCCTCTATACGTTCCCGCAAAAGCGATAGATGTCTCATACTCTTCCTGATTTGTCCCTCGAGCAACTGTGCTAAAGCTTTCGAGTCTTTTCGTAGAGAGTGGATAATTTCTGTTTGAGGTAGCCCGTCCATTTTCAAATCGAGTTTCAATATAGAGAATTCGCGTGCAAGCTGTGGAGTCATCAATCGTGGTTCAGCCGGCGCTCTTGCAGCAGCTGCGGAGCTTGATTCTGCAGGTGCCGATGTCGAGTTCGCCATTGTTTCAGCTCTTCTCATGGCTTGCGGCCTGTTCGTCACATTTCTCAAAGGACTAGTGTGGTTGTCAAGAGTGGTCTGCGTGTGATGTAGTCCTGGTCTAGGGTCGTGGCTAGATTGAGGCGCAGGTGGTGGTTGTAGATTGGGGTATTGTGCTGGCCATTCCTTATTGAAGTCTCCTAGCTTGCGTAGCGACTCCAGTGTCCGAGCGATTGCGCGCGCTAGAGCTGTTCTGTTGTGATTGTAGTGCAGCTGATGGACATGGCTCGCCATTGTTCGCCTTTCACTTTCGGCTATCGTTGTGGTCAGCTTAATAGAAGCATATTTTAAGCTTGTACTCACGAGGCGAGCTCATACCCATACGTGCTGGTGAATTCAAAGGACTGTCTTCGATCAGGTTCGGGTCGAAAGCACCAGAATGGCCGCTGCGAATGCTTCCGCCATACCCTGAGTCGTCATCTAGCATATGCTGGAGTCTTTCTGCCGCTTCTGAACGAGAGCCATTTCCGACTTGTAGGTAGTTTGGCCTATGATGCTGTGATGCGCGCTCTGCTTTGGGGGTCTGTGGTGCCTGCGATGGCTGCTGGGCGGAGGAAGCGGCGTGGCCATTCTGAAAGTAGTCTTGAGACATCTTCAGTGGCGCTTCTGTAGAGGTTGTGATGAGGACTTTGACGTAGAAACGCTCAGGTTATTGGTTACGGACACAGATGCTGATGCATGAGCCTATGACTCAAAAGACTAGGTAGGTGTAGAAGCGCAGGTGTAGGTTGAGGAAGATGGTGTAGAAGCGCAGGTGTAGATTGAGGAAGATGGTGGACTGAGATGGACGGCTAACAAAAGTGTGTCGGAGATAGATGCACCCAAACTCCACTTCCCCAGATCTCTTGCATCACGCATGACTGTATCTCAAGCAACTGCAGGCACGCACACTCAAAAGACAACTGCTTTGCATTCCAACAGGTTTACAATCCTCCCGAGCAGATTATACTACCGCAGAGATGAACGTGAGACGGTTTCTAGACTCTTCACTCACGGTTACTAGCTAAATGAGTGCCATAGATTGTCGAATGGGCTTTCGGAAAGCGTATGACGCCGCAAGAACGTCTGCGCAAACATCAGAGAGCACTCGAGAAGACACAGCGAGAGCTTGACCGAGAAAGAGTGAAACTGGAGAACCAAGAGAAGAAGCTGGTCGCAGAGATCAAGAAGAGTGCAAAGGCGGGTCAGATGGGACCTCTGAAAGTGCAAGCCAAGGACCTAGTGAGGACGAGAAACTATATCAAGAAGTTCTACACAATGCGCACGCAGCTACAAGCAATCTCATTACGAATTCAGGTGTGTTTCACTATAGTGTTGGGATCACCAGACGCTAAGACCAAGTAGACTGTACGGAGTAATGAGCAGATGATGCAGTCAATGAAAGGCGCAACGCAGCTCCTCGGCAGTATGAACAGATCAATGAACCTTCCGGCTCTACAAAGGATAGCGATGGAGTTTGAGAAAGAGAACGATATCATGGACCAGAGACAAGAGATCTTCGAGGAGGCAACAGATGATATGATGGGTATGGATGAAGAGGAAGAAACGGATGAAGTGGTCAATCAGGTATTGGACGAGATAGGAGTTGACTTAGGTCAAGCGGTAAGTGCTTTGAAGTGCTTTCCAAGATGCACTTGCTGACCACCAATACAGCTGGGTGAAACACCGTCTGGAATTGCGAAGACATTGGTGCCTGAAGGACGAGTTGCGCAAGCTATAGGAGGTGGAGATCCTGAAGACGACGATCTTCAGGCCAGACTTGACAGTTTACGAAAATGAACGCCCGATGGCTATGGGTACTCAGGCGTTGATACTGAGTACAATCAAACTTTACGACTTCCCAGATTGTGCTTGGGGTATTGACTGCTTTTCTGTCAGGTACAGACTCATCGGGTAGGCTAAACAAGGCAGTAATGCTCTCCTTCTACCACCATTGGAGCATAAATTGTAAGCATGATCGTAGGAAGCTCACTGTACGTCTGTCGAAGCTGCAGGACACCTTTCTGGACTTACATGGATGTGGAAGCCTCTTCACTTGCGTCGGGGTGTAAGCCTTGGATGGTACTGATGAATACTCATATACTACCCGCAACCACACTAGTGCCTAGCCAAAGCAATCTGGTCGCTAAAGGACCAGCGTGCTGATGGCCGCATCCTTCGTCTATGAATCACATGGAGGAGGGAGCTAGGTTCCAACAAACAGAGCGTAATAGCATTAGTCCGGACCTCAATAATGATTCTGAATAGGACCAGTTCGTCTGCCACTTTGTAAGGTAGTCTGGCCCTTATCTGCACTTGACGTGCTGCTCACGTAATGATATCTGCATGCCAAGCCTCGAAGCGGAAGGTGCTAATCGTCTCTGCTGTTCCTTTTCATACCCATTATTCAGATGCAAAATCACATAGTGCTTTCTATACGTCTCGAATATCTGCGACCGAGTGCCGTCGTGGCCGAAGTTCAAGTAGGTTGTTTGCACATACTGTAATCGAGCCAAGATCGTTACACGTCTATCCCCACACAAGGCACTCCACACCACGAAAGGCAACCTGGAGCCCTGACCCCTCATCTACTTCTCTCTTTCGTCATCGTCTGGTATCATTGACTTCCCAGGTCTTTATACGCCAACGGAATTGATCAATCGTTGGTGTCGCCCATAACTCATCTCACACTGCCATACTACACGCCTGCTTACCAATCGCCTGCCAAACCGAAACAACGCCGCCCAAGCGAAACTCAATTCCGACCGCAAAACTGGCCGGAAACAAGAGGAGAAGCATTTCTGGACAAGGAGGTCTATTCAACCGCATGTTTGGTAGCTCCGGCTCACCACCACCTCCAGAATCAGCAATCGACGATTCCAGTAGAAAGTCTGTCGAAGGAAGACAATCTGCCAATTACGGCAGTTCACCCACAAACACCAATATTAGCTCCAGTCCAACAGATACTCGTAGCTCAATGTCAAGTGCTACAAACAATGGAGTCGAGGAGAAGAGATCGAGAAGAAGCAGCGGTGTTTCCAAGGCTCGCGACATGCTTACAAGCGCTCGCAATGCATTTGGTGGTGGTTCACCTTCGAGATCTTCATCTACAAAAGAACAGCCTTCTGCGATGCAACGTCTAGGAAAGACAGATCCTGCTCTTATTGTTCCTCAAGGTTCACTCAACAATGCTGCGGGAGAGTCGCATCCTGGGCCTCGGTCCACGTTTCGTGTTGGCGTGACGGAAGACAAGAACAAGAAGTGCCGTAGAACGATGGAGGACACACACGCGTATCTCTACAACTTCCTAAGTACGCCTGCTCCTGCGGTAGACGCTAGCAAACAACTGTCTACACAAGGGCCAGGTTCACCGAGTTCCGTCGTGGAAACTGACAATGGCTACTTCGCCATCTTCGATGGTCATGCTGGAACATTCGCTGCAGAGTGGTGTGGAAAGAAGTTGCACATTCTCCTTGAAGACGCGATAAAACGGAATCCCAACAAGCCCATTCCTGAGTTGCTCGACGAGACCTTTACGAACGTGGATCAACAGTTAGAAAAGTTGCCTCTCAAGAACAGTGGCTGTACTGCAGTCATCGCCGTCCTCCGCTGGGAAGACAGAATACCAAACTC
>Ga0160427_10002938_pt1 | contig 10129 bp, 8 predicted proteins | sample SolpanmetagenomL_FD_108194 | JGI IMG/M metagenome (GOLD analysis project Ga0160427, IMG submission 108194) | Solar panel surface microbial communities from Lawrence Berkeley National Laboratory, California, USA - L | ecosystem: Engineered > Built environment > Solar panel > Unclassified ...
GGCGCTGGCGGGCATCCCGGGCCTCGAATCCACCCGCTCCGTGTCGCGCAACGGCTTCAGCCAGGTCACGGCGGTGTTCACCGAGGACACCGGGATCTACTTCGCCCGCCAGCAGGTGCTGGAACGCCTGGCCGAAGCCCGCGAGACCATGCCGCCGGGTGCGGAGCCGCGGCTGGGGCCGGTGTCCACTGGCCTGGGCGAGGTGACGATGTGGACCGTGGGCTATGCGGACCGGAAGGCCGGGGATGTCGTTGCCGATGGCCTCCCGGGCTGGCAAGCCGACGGAACCTATCGCACGCCGGAAGGCGAGCGCTTGGCCGACGATGCATCGCGAGCCACCTACCTGCGAACGGTGCAGGACTGGGTGATCCGGCCGCAACTGCGTACTTTGTCTGGTCTCGCCGGGGTGGATGCGATCGGCGGCTACGTGAAGCAGTTCGTGGTGCAGCCCGACCCTTCGCGCCTCATGGCCCTGGGCCTGACCTTCCGCGAATTGGGCGAGGCGCTCGAACGCAACAACGCCAGCATGGGCGCCGGATACGTGGAGCGAGGCGGCGAAGGCTTGGTGGTGCGATCCGCCGGTCGCCTGTCGACGGTGGCGGAGATGGAACAGGTCGTCGTCGCCACGCGCGGTGGCGTCCCGGTGCTGATGCGCGACGTGGCCAAGGTTGAGACCGGACAGGCGCCACGGCTGGGCAGCGCCAGTGAGAACGGGCGCGAGGTCGTGGTCGGCACGGCACTGATGCTGATCGGCGGCAACAGCCGCACCGTGGCCGCCGCGGTCGAGGAGCGCCTGGCCGAGGTCAGGAAGACACTCCCGCCCGGCATCGAGGCCAAGTCGGTGCTGGACCGCGGCGTACTGGTCGACAGCACCATCCGGACGGTGGCGAAGAACCTGGCCGAGGGCGCGCTGCTCGTCGTTGCCGTGCTGTTCCTGATGCTGGGGAACATCCGCGCCGCGCTGATCACCGCGGCCATCATTCCCGTCACCATGCTGCTGACCGCCTTCGGCATGGTCCGAGGCGGCATCAGCGCCAACCTGATGAGCCTGGGCGCGCTCGACTTCGGGCTCATTGTCGACGGCGCCGTCATCATCACCGAGAACAGCCTGCGTCACCTGGCGGAACGGCAGCACGAGTTCAAGCGCAAGCTGGACTTGGAGGAGCGGCTGCGGACAGTGGCGGAGAGTGCCCGCGAGATGATTCGCCCCTCCCTGTTTGGTCAGGGGATCATCATCCTGGTGTATGCGCCGCTGCTAACCTTCACCGGGGTCGAGGGCAAGATGTTCGTGCCCATGGCGCTCACGGTCATCATCGCCCTGGTCTTCGCCTTCGTGCTCTCGCTCACCCTCGTCCCGGCGCTGATCGCCATCGCCATCACCGGCCGCGTCAAGGAGGAGGAGGTCTGGCTGGTCCGCGTACTGAAGCGCGGCTACGGCCCCACGCTAAATGCGTCGTTGCGGGCCCCGGTCCCGGTGATCGCAGGCGGAGCAGTGCTGTTCGCCCTGTCGCTGATGCTGTTCGGCCGCCTGGGCCAGGAATTCATCCCGACCCTGGATGAGGGCAACCTCGCCATGCAGGCGCTGCGCATCCCCAGCACCTCGCTGCCCCAGTCGCAGTCGATGCAGTCCGCAGTGGAGCGGCGGGTCTCGGCCTTCAAAGAGGTCGCATTCATCTACTCGAAGACTGGCACCGCCGAGGTGGCGAGTGACCCGATGCCGCCCAGCGCCTCCGACACCTTCATCATCCTGCGCCCCCGGGCGGAGTGGCCGGATCCTCATCTGGACAAAGACGAACTGGTGAAGCGGATCGAAGCCTCGGTGGCGCGGCTGCCGGGCAACGCGCTGGAGTTCTCGCAACCCATCCAGATGCGCTTCAACGAGTTGCTGGCGGGCGTGCGGGGCGACTTGGCTGTGAAGGTGTTCGGCGACGAGTATGAGCCGATGCTGAAGGCCACCAGCCAGATCGCGGCCATCCTCAACCGGGTGGACGGTGCCACCGACGTGAAGGTCGAGCAGGCGCAGGGACTGCCCTTCCTGGAAATCACCGTCGACCGCGCCGAGATCGCCCGCCGGGGCCTCAGCGTCGCCGCCGTGCAGGACGTCGTCTCGGCGGCGATCGGCGGCAAGGAGTCGGGCGTGGTGTTCGAGGGCGACCGCCGCTTCGCCATCGTGGTGCGCCTGGCGGAAAGCGTCCGCAGCGACATGGAGGCGCTGCGCAACCTGCCGGTGCCGCTGCCCGCCGTGGAGGGACGCCCGCTGGGCACCGTGCCCCTGCGGCAGGTGGCGGCCCTGAACGTTGTGGCCGGGCCAAACCAAATTAGCCGCGAGAACGGCAAGCGGCGGGTCGTGGTGCAGGCCAACGCACGAGGTCGGGATATCGGCTCGCTCGTGGCGGAGGCGCGCGCCAAGGTCGAGGCGGAGGTGCGGCTGCCGCCGGGCTATTACATCACCTGGGGCGGCCAGTTCGAGAATCTGGCAAAAGCGCAGGCCCGGCTGTCGATCGTCGTGCCCGCTTGCTTCCTGCTGATCATCCTGTTGCTCTATGGGGCGCTCGGTTCCTTCCGGGATGCCCTGCTGGTATTCAGCGGTGTCCCGCTCGCCTTGTCTGGCGGGCTGCTTGCCCTGTGGGTGCGGAACATGCCGTTCTCGGTCTCGGCCGCGGTCGGCTTCATCGCGCTGTCCGGCGTCGCGGTGCTCAACGGGCTGGTGATGGCCACCTCGATCCGCGGCTTGCTGGAGGCTGGAAGGCTTTCGCTGCGCGACGCCGTGTTCCAGGGCGCCATGACCCGGCTGCGGCCCGTTGCGATGACGGCCCTAGTGGCCTCGCTGGGCTTCGTGCCGATGGCGTTGGCGACCGGGCCGGGTGCCGAAGTGCAGAAGCCCCTTGCCACGGTCGTCATCGGCGGACTGATCAGCGCCACGATCCTGACGCTTCTGGTGCTGCCCGCTCTCTACATGCGGTTCAACCGAGCCACCGTACCCACTCCATCGACCGCGGGCCAGGTTCCTAAGGCCCAACCCACGGCGGCCGAGTGACCTACCCGCATCCCATTAACTAAGGAAAGTTGCCATGAAGAAGCTTTACCCAACGCTCGCCGTCCTGCTGATGCTCGCGCCCGCCGCTTTCGCCCAGGGCCATGCGCATGGTGACAAGAAGGGACCGCATGGCGGCATGCTCCAGGACGTCATCGGCGTTGAGGCGGAACTTGTCACGGCTGAACGGACCTTGACCCTCCATGTCTATGACGAGGCTGGGAAGCCGGTGCCCGTGGCGGGCTACTCCGGATCGGCTCTCGTCGGAACGGGCGCTGCACGTCAAGTGGTCCAGCTCTCCCCGGGTTCTGATAATACGATGAGCGGGACCGCACCGGCTGCGATCGCACGCGGGACATCGGTGACGGTTCAGCTCAAGGGATCAAACGGGAAGACCGGGCAGGCCAAGTTCTAGTTCATCCACCACTTGCGGAACGATACTAAGCCATACAGTCGGGTGATTGCTTCTACAAGCGCAAGGCAGCCGAATTTGGCATCAAGGTGCGTAATGATAGGATTAGCAAGATGAGTGACTCGACCGTCAAACAGCCTGGTATTGGCATGCCGTGCCCGCGCTGCCACGTAGACCTTGTCATGAGCGACCGGCAAGGCATCGAGATCGACTATTGCCCGCAATGCCGCGGCGTCTGGCTTGATCGGGGCGAGCTGGACAAGATCATCGAACGCAACGCGCAGTTCCAGTCTCCCTCTCCGACTCAGGACGCAACAATTCCACAGCCCCAATTTCTACCCTCCGGTCCGGCAAGCGCCTGGCTGTCCTCCGGCCAGCAGGCACCTGGTGCACCGCTTTTCACCGGTGGATCGCAAGGCTACGATCAGCGCAGCGATTCCGGTGGATACGGGGGCGGCGGTGGCCATGAGAGCGGCCATGGAGGTGGGCACGGCAGCGACCGCGGCGGACACAATAATTCCTTCCTTGGCCGGCTGTTTCGTTGAGGAATCGGCACTGTGCCGAGCCGCTTCATCGGCCCATAGCAGAGCCGGCCGGGCAAGCTGAGCAATCTGATCGCGTCCTGAAGCCAGGCACGACGTGTTGGCGGCTGGCACGCGCCAGCCGCCTGGCGGTCATCATCGACGCTTCCGACTACTTCCTCCACCTCAAGGCTGCGATCCTGCGGGCGCGGCACTCCATCCTGCTTGTCGGCTGGGACTTCGACGCCCGCATTCAACTCGACCGCAGTGGCCGTGCCCCCGCCTCGGTGCCCAACCAGATCGGCCAGTTGCTGGACTACGCCGTCCGTCGAAACCCGGGGCTGCGCGTCTACGTGCTGCGCTGGGACCTTGCCTTCCTCAAGATGCCGTTCCGTGGCACGACGCCGTTCTTCCTTCTCGAATGGCTCGGCGGGCATCGCCTGCATTTCCATCTAGACCGGCACCATCCACCGGGCGGCTGCCACCACCAGAAGATTGCGGTCATCGACGACGCGGTCGCCTTCTGCGGTGGCATCGATGTTACCGGAGGCCGCTGGGATACGTCTGCCCACCGCGACGACGATCCGGCTCGCCTGTGGCCGAACGGAACGCCGCACGGTCCCTGGCATGACGTAACGACGGCGGTGGACGGCGAGGCTGCACGCGCGCTCGGCGACCTCGCTCGGAACCGCTGGTTCGCAGCCAACGGCTGGCGGCCCAACCCGCCGCAGCCCGACCGTGACTGCTGGCCCGAGGATTTGGAGGCGGCATTCCACGACGTGGATGTCGCAATCGCCCGGACCCGACCCGCCTATGATGGCCTGCCGGAAGTGCGTGAAATCGAGGCGCTCTACCTCGCGGCGATCGCCTCGGCCTGTCGCACCATCTACCTGGAAAGCCAGTATTTCAGCGCGCACCGGATCAGCGAAGCCTTGGCGCAACGGCTTGTCGAGCCGGACGGACCGGAAATTATCATCGTCAATCCCGATCGGGCGAAAGGCTGGCTTGAGGAGGAGGTGATGGGGGCAAGCCGCGCCCTTCTGCTCGGGCGGCTACGCAAGGCGGACATTTACGGTCGCCTGCGGTTCTGCACGCCGGTGACTGCGGGCGGCGCCGCCATCTATGTTCATGCCAAGGTGCTGGTGGTGGACGACACGCTGCTGCGGATCGGCTCGTCCAACATCAACAACCGCTCCATGGGCGTGGACACGGAGTGCGATTTGGCGCTGGAGGTCCGGCCGGAGGACGCGAAGGCACCGGATGTGAGTGCCGCCATTCTACGAGTGCGCGACAGCCTGCTTGCGGAGCACCTCGGCGTCAGTTGCGACGAGTTCCAAGCGGCGTTGCAGGCGGCGGGTGGTTCACTAATCCGGGTACTGGACCGCTTGGCACGACCGTCCGGCCCCACCCTGGTGCCCTTCGACCCGCCGGAGCTATCGGAGGTCGAGCGCGAACTGGCGGAAACCCACGCGCTTGACCCACACCGACCTGAAGCCATGGCCGAGACGTTTATCCGCGCGCTTCGCCTCCTTCCACCTATCCGGGTGACCGTTGCCGCAACGCTGATCGCAGCGGGCGCCAGTGTGGCCGTTTGGCGGTGGCACCGCGAAGGCAGACGCCATGGGCGGCGGATCGGGCAGTAGGAGGAAACGTGATGTTCGACTGGATCGTGGGCTTGGTGGAGTGGGGCGGCTACGTTGGCATCGCGCTGCTGATGCTGGTCGAGAACCTGTTCCCACCGATCCCCTCCGAGCTGATCATGCCGCTGGCGGGCTTCTCTGCCGCGCAGGGCAAGCTGAACGTCGTGCTGGTGGTCCTCTCCGGCACGATCGGATCGGTGCTGGGAGCGCTGGCTTGGTATTGCCTAGGGCGATGGCTCGGGCCGGACCGGCTGCGGCGCTTCGCCGCGCGCCAGGGCCGCTGGCTAGCCCTTTCGCCGGCAGAGGTGGACCGAGCACGGGAGGCGTTCGCCCGCTGGGGAGCGCCGGCCGTTTTTGCCGGGCGGCTGGTGCCGGCGGTGCGCACGCTGATCTCGGTCCCGGCCGGCATTGCCGGCATGGACCTTGGACGCTTCCTGGCCTGGACCACGCTGGGCACGGCGCTGTGGACCGCCTTCCTGGCCGGGATGGGCTACCTGCTGGAGGATCGCTACCAAGTCATTGGACGATGGGTGAACCCGGTTTCGAACGTGGTCGTGGGCGCGCTCGTGCTGCTCTACCTCTACCGCGTGATCACCTTTCACGGTGAGGAGCCGATGGCCAAGCAAGGGACACGCTGATGCACGGTGGACACGGACACGCGCCTTCGGCTGGCAATGCGCCAGCAGGCTCCTCGGCCGCGGCGCGGCACAAGAGCCGGCTGCTCATGGCCCTCGGCCTGACGCTCACCTACATGGGCGCCGAGGTGGCGGGCGGGCTGATCACCGGCAGCTTGGCGCTGCTGGCCGACGCCGCGCACATGCTGACCGACGCCGGCGGCCTCGCGCTTGCGCTGCTGGCCATCCGCTTCGGCGAGCGGCCGGCAACCCCGCAGCGGACCTACGGATACTTGCGCGCGGAGATCCTTTCCGCGCTCGCCAACGCCGTCGTGCTGCTGGTCCTCACCATCTACATTCTCTACGAGGCTTATCGTCGGTTCGTAAACCCGCCGGAGGTGCTAGGCTGGCCCATGATGTTGGTGGCCGCCGTGGGCCTCGTGGTCAACCTCATCAGCATGCGCCTGCTTGCGAGCGGGTCGTCGGACAGCTTGAACCTTAAGGGAGCCTACTTCGAGGTGCTGAGCGACATGCTCGGCTCCCTCGGCGTCATTGTAGCCGCCCTGATCATCATGGGAACTGGCTGGAAGCTGGCAGACCCGATCATCGGGGCAGGCATCGGCCTGTTCATCATCCCGCGGACCTGGAGCCTGCTGCGCCAAGCCACCCACATCTTGCTGGAGGGCACGCCGCCGCACGTGGATGTGGGCCTGATGGAGCAAAGCATTGCGGCCATCCCGGGCGTCGCTGCGGTGCACGACCTGCATGTCTGGACGATCACCTCGGGTCTAGACGCCATGAGCGCGCACGTCACCGTGCGAGACGCAGCCGAGAACATCCGGGTGCTGAGCGACGTGCGGGTCCTGGTCAAGGAGCGGTTCGGGATCGACCACATTACGGTGCAGGTTGAAGACGAGGGCTTGCGGGGAACAGAGTCCGTGATGCAGGTATGACCGTGCAGGCAACGGCCCGAGCCAGGGGAGCGGCATGACAAGCTCCCTATGGGGCGTATGGGGCGACGTGACGAACCACCTCGTGCGCCTGGGCCTTGCGTTCCTGTTCACCCTGCCGATCGCCTGGAACCGCGAGCACGGGACAAAGAGCGCTGGCCTGCGCACCTTCCCTATCGTCGCGCTGGCGAGTTGCGGCTTCGCGGTGCTCGCGATCGAGGTGCTCGGCGAACAGTCCATGGGGCAGGCGCGCATTCTTGAGGGCCTGATCACCGGCATTGGCTTCATCGGCGGCGGGGCCATCCTCAAGGCCGGCACCACGACGCACGGCACAGCGACCGCTGCGAGCATCCTGAACACCGGCATCGTCGGCGGCGCGGTAGGCTTCGGCTACTACGACATCGGATTCGTGCTTGCGCTCGCCAACTTCCTCGTCCTTGTCACCCTGGGAAAGCTCAAGCCGGACAGCGGGGACAAGCCTGCCGGGACCGATGGGTAGCCCTCAGCCAGCAATTGCAACATCTCCAACGCGGCACCGCACAGGGACGTCGATCACCGTCATGGCAGCGTCACCAAGTAAGCCGCTCACATCGCCTCTGCCCTGCGGCCAGTCAGGTGTCGTATGCTGAGCGGGGCCGTCGGCTACACCCTGATACCGCTCGCCGGGCTCGTCCTAGGCGCCCTGATGGCAGTAGTCCGGCCGCCAGGGCCGGGCACCAAGAGCGCGATCCAGCATTTCGCGGCGGGTGTGGTGTTCGCCGCGGCCGCAAGCGAGATCCTACCGGGACTTAAGCACCAGGGGTCCGGTCTGCCCATTGCCTTGGGCGGCGGGCTGGGCGTGCTCGCGATGCTGTTGGTAAAGGAGGTGGGACGCCGGGCCGGCGGCTCGGCTGGCCTCGCCGCGGTTACCGCGGTGGACATCCTGATCGACGGCCTCGTGCTTGGCGTTGGCTTCGTGGCCGGGCAGCAACAAGGACTGCTGCTGACTGTGGCCCTGACGCTGGAGGTGGTGTTCCTTGGTCTGACCGCTACGCTGGCCCTGCAGGAGCGGATCGCATCCCGCACCACGGTGGTCGCAGTTGCCGCCGGAATAGGTCTGCTGTTGCCCATCGGCGGCTTCCTCGGTGGCCTAGTCGGCACGCTGCCCCGCCCTTATCTGGACGGGTTCTTTGCGCTCGCCCTCGTCGCGCTGCTCTATCTTGTGACGGAAGAACTGCTGGTCGAGGCGCATGAGCAGCCAGAAACGCCGCTGATCACTGCCGCGTTCTTCGGGGGGTTTCTCGCACTTCTCGTCTTGGAAGAAGCGCTGTGACGGCCTAGGCTGGCAGCATCTTGATCTTCTCGGCCTGGAGCACAGCCTGCGCTATAATTCGGCGCCATTTGTCGCGGCGGCGGTGTTTCGGTTATGGGCCGACGTGGGCTTCTGCCCGAACCGGTGGGATGCGTTCGGCGCACTGTTGATGCCGACCGGCACTATCATCATTCTGCCCAGTTTGCGCGTTCAACATTAGATGTTTGATCCCAGGGTTTGATGGTGCAGTCTTCTCGCGTGATTGGAAGGATGCGCTATGGGCCAGTTTCTGCACGGCGGCGCCACAACGACAGCGGCAATCCGTCGAGCGATACAGCATAGTCAAGAAAGCCTGAGAGGCCTCGCCAAGCGATACGGCGTCAATCCCAAGACCGTCGCTAAGTGGCGCAGCCGCAGTTTCGTCCAGGATTGCCCGACCGGGCTGAAGCAAGCCCAATCCACCGTGCTGTCAGTCGAGGACGAGGCTGTCGTGGTCGCCTTCCGTCGGCATACTCTGCTGCCGCTGGACGATTGTTTGTATGCCCTTCAGGCCACCATCCCGCACCTGACCCGGTCATCGCTGCACCGCTGCCTGCAACGACATGGCATCTCCCGCTTGCCCCAGATCGAGAGCGCCACTCCGGGCAAGTGCAAGTTCAAGACCTACCCACTCGGCTACTTTCACATCGACATCGCCGAGGTTCAAACCGCCCAGGGCAGGCTCTACCTCCTCGTTGCCATTGATCGGGTCACCAAGTTTGCCTTTGTCGAGTTGCACGAGAAGGCGACACGACGAGTGGCCGGAGACTTCCTCCGCGCTCTGATCAAAGCCGTGCCCTACACGATCCACACCGTGCTGACCGACAACGGCACGCACTTCACCTCGCCCGGAAACATCTGCTCCGCCGTGTCAGAGATCCGACGCGCCATGGATGGCGCAGAGCGATTCCGCGCACACGCGTTCGAATACGCCTGTGCCCAGAACCACATCGATCATCGACTGACCAAGCCTCGCCATCCCTGGACCAACGGCCAGGTCGAACGCATGAACCGGACGCTCAAGGAAGCGACGGTCAAACGCTTCCACTACGACACCCACGACCAGCTCCGCAAGCACCTCGACGACTTCGTCAACGCCTACAACTTCGGCCGACGATTGAAGACCCTCAAGGGGCTCACACCCTTTGAAGCCATCTGCAAAACGTGGACAAACAAGCCAAAGCGATTCAAGCTCGACCCGCTCCACCAAATGTCGGGACTAAACACGTCGCGGTCGCTTGCTGCGCAGGGCCAAGCCCTTCCTCGCGGTAGAGCCGCCACACGAGGTTGCGGCCCAGCGTCCTACCTTCACGCCGAAGCAGGACATGAATGCGCCGGTAGCCGTAGCGGACCCGGGTCGCCGCGATGTCGCGCATGCGTTGCCGGATCTCGACCCGTGGATCACGTCGGCTCGGCTTGCGCTGGGTTGAACGATGCTGCTTGGTCAAGGAACAAGCCCGGCGCTGGCTGTAGCCGTGGCTTGCTGCCACGTAGGCTACGACCTCTTTCATGAGCGCGGGCCGGGAAACTTTTTTGACAGCACATCCTGCAACACAGCCTTGTCCAGGCTCAGATTGGCGACCAACCGTTTCAGTTGGGCGTTCTCCTCCTGCAGCTGCTTGAACTCA
>Ga0160427_10002939_pt1 | contig 10128 bp, 15 predicted proteins | sample SolpanmetagenomL_FD_108194 | JGI IMG/M metagenome (GOLD analysis project Ga0160427, IMG submission 108194) | Solar panel surface microbial communities from Lawrence Berkeley National Laboratory, California, USA - L | ecosystem: Engineered > Built environment > Solar panel > Unclassified ...
GAAGCTGGCGGAGGAGACTGAAGAAGAACGACTGGACAGGCTAGAGCAGGAAGAGGCGGAGAAAGATGCTATGGCGGAGTTGGAGACGAAAGCATTGGATGCGAAGACTGAAATGGCGATAGCGGATTCACTCGACCAGATTAGAACGAGAAATGCACGATTGGAACGATCTGGAGGAACAACAGTTGTAGACGAGAAATTGGACAAGGCGCAGGAAGCACGGGAGGAAGCGAGGAAGCGACAAGAAGAGGAGGATGAGGAAGCAGCACGGAAAGCGTTCATGGCAGGGACGGGAGAAAGTGTTCGCAGATTGGTGGTAGAGGAGGATGAAGAGGCGGCTGTTGATGAGGTGAAGAAAACGGCAGAACCAATGTTCGCAAGGACAAAGAAGAAGAAGAAGGATCTAGGTGCTGCTTTCGGGATTAAGAAGAAGGCAGTGCTGTAGTAGATGCACGAGTTTTACGATGCACACGAAATTTGACGAATTTTATTACCACCATCAAAGGCCACTTTTCGCTCAGTGCTATACGCCACAACAAGTGCTGTAATCCACTAACAACTGTATGAGTAGCATGTTCGTAGGCTTAGGACTATGGTTGAAAAAGAGGATGACTTTCCGCGAAGAAATGTGTTATAGAAGAGGTGAGAGATATTGATTGATTGCAAGACGGCCGGCAAGAATGAGTGGTGCGAGAGATACTGGACTGCTTCGAAAAGATTGAGCCGGAAACCGATCTGCTTGATCTCAGAATGGCGTAGTCGAGACTGAACACGAGCTATGAGCGATGGCACGTTGAGTCGATCTACAAGAAGATACAAGTCGATCAGGGTGTCGAAGGTAATGGTGGTGGTGTAGGTGCTGTTTGCCGAGGCAGAAATCACATCAATGCCATGTATGTGCTTGAGCAGTATCTCCACGACATCAGCTCTGGCCTCAGGAAAGGTACTCGCACTACTCTCGCGTTCGAACAGGCTTTGTGAAACCATTCGAAGCGGCAGAGGACCAGTTTGTGGCAGAAGGATCTGGTAGTTGTTGTGTTTTTGCCAGTGGTCTGCTGGGGGCATATAATCGCAAGGCAGCATGAGGTGACGAAAGTGGGGATGTGAAGGCTGCCGTGCGCTTTACAATTACCAACTCTAACCCATTAACCAAAGGGCATGTAACTGCCAGATCGAAGGTTCGATTACCAGGAAAAGAGCAAGATAGTGAAAACACCACATACAGTCTATCGCCTCATGCCTACCAACGTCAACACCTACCACACTCGACCTCCGTAATGACCTACCACAAGCAGACCAAGCTCGAGAGAGGGCACCCACCTTAATCAAGAGGAATGCCAACGCACCAAAGCCAGCTCGAAGGACAAGCAGCCACGCCGAAGCGGACTTCCTGTTCAGGCTGCGTCTCCGCACCTGCATTCATGGCGAAGCAGGGCCAATGGAATTTCTCCAGCATGTAGTCTTGAACAGGAATAGGGCAATGGGACAGTTTGATACTGGTACATATCGCCTTTTCGGAGCACCTGGGCTGATTAGCCACTGTATGTAGTGCCGGGTGTAAAGAGCGTTTATTCCCCTTTCTGCGTCGTAAAGTCATTGCGAACTAAGCAAGATACCCAGGATGAGTTAACACGCGTTTTGTGCTGAAAGCATGTACTATGTTTGTCGGATGATCTCACCATTTCAATATCTTGCCTGCACATGGCAAGAGATGAGAAATATCTGCTTCACATTACCGTCACATAATTTCTAATGGGCTTGCTTTACTGCACTCCTGGCTCCAGCTCAGAACTCATATTGTGCCATTTCACCTTCGCTTCTATTCCAATTAGTGCATGGTCCTTTAGCATCGCTTGATTAAATTGGCTTTACATTGCCACTTGACATTCAACAACACAAGTATTCTCACTCTACTTTAAGCCAGCATCTCCTTTCGTACTCCTTTTCATACAGCTTTCGTTCAAAAAATCTCCTTTTTTCCACAACATCTAAGCCACGCATATTATTACAGCAATGTATATAGCAGAAGTCCTGAAAACAGAAGGCAAACTCGTTATTAACTTTTGAATATCTGATCCTACATTAGCATATCACACGACAAAACCTCTTAACCTCACAACTGCATCAATGCAATCCACTCTCCCCAGTCGCAGCCATATGCAACTGACACTTAACCATCATCTCCGCCATCGTCGCCACCTCCTCCAATCTACTCAACACCACCTTATTCCCCTTCACAAACTCATGACATTCATACTTGATATGCGTCTTCTCGCAAAACTCCTTTACCAAAACCTGCAACCTCCTCAGATTATGCCTCGGTACACGTGGGAACAAATGGTGAATCGCCTGAAACTGCAATCCGCCGTGCAAGAAATCCAGCCATGGTGGGCATTCAACATCCATAGTCGTGCGAAGTTGGCGCTGTGGAAAGGACTCTGAAGGGCCGAGATCGGCAGTTGGCATGCCCCAATGAGAAAGCGTGATTTGGACGTGTAAGAGCATGGTGATGCAATGTGAGATCAACACAAAGGCGATGCGGATAGGCCAGGTGGGTAGGGTGCGCCATAGCAGGATGTAGCCGAACAAGACCCAGTAACACGCCATGAAAGCAATTTCGATAGGGCGTGTCCACCATGCTGATCCGAGATTGGCTGCTCGTGGGGAGAGGAGATGGAGCCATGATAGGACGTATAGGTTGAAACGAGCGATGCCCATGATCGGGTAGTAGGTGTATTTCTGGTAGGGGACGGTGAAATCGGCCACGGCGTCCCAGACAAAGGTAAAGTCGTAGAAGGTGCTGAACACGCCGCGGAAGTATGTGGGTGATGTGGCGAATAAGGGGACGTTTTGAAGATCGGGATCGTGTTCCTAGAGAGCAGATTAGAACCGAAGAACTCATATCAGTGATCGTCAACGTACGGGCATGTTAGTGATGAGATGGTGCACGTTATGTGAACTCTTCCACCAGCCGATAGATAAACCACAGCAGAAATCGGCAATGAAAGCACCAATCAACGTGTCGACGATGAAATTGCCTGTAATGCCGCGATGGCCTGCGTCATGTGCTGTGAACATGATTTGTTGCCAGAACATCCCTAGGAAGCATGCAGATGTGAGGTACCATTCCGCATGGAGCAAGTAAACGAATACGGTGAATAATGAGCAGTAACGTATTAGTTCGACACCGTAAGCTGAAAAGTTGCAGTTGTAAAAGCCTTCGTTTTTGACTCGTTCGTGGAGGATTCGGAAGTCTGCGACGATGGCGTTTTGCGTGTCATCGTCGATACTGGGCATACTCTCGATGCCAGTCACGATTTCCTTTCGCTCTAAGCTAGCAATGAATGCGATTCGTGCTCGTTGATCATCGAGACGAACAATCTCTAGTTGCTGCTTTTCTGATATCTCTTCAGAGTATGGTGGTGGTGGTGGGATTTGGACGACATCAGAGTCTTCTTTAGCACGACGTATTGGTGGCTCGAGATTTTTCCATGGTAGATTTACTCGGCCTATTCGGAATGCTTTGAATCGTTCAAGTGTTTTTGTAGAGTGGTATCTAGATGAGATGTTAGCAAGAGAGCCATCACTGTATGAGGTGTCATGATGAATTAAAGATGCTTTGGACTGATGGGTTCTTTCCGAGACACATACTACCATACAACAGTTGGCACACTCGCCTTGTTTTTCGGAGCAGATATGCAGGACAATGGGAGTAATTACACGTTAATCTCGTCAGTAGCATCCCTTCCAACCATATGAAGGATAGCAAGTCGTCCTCCTGGATGCCTATCAATCCAATTGTTCAATCGCATCGCGTAACCTTCGTGGATGATGATGAGTTCGCCTTCAGAAATAGCCTTTTCTACCATCGCCGAACAGATAAATACTTCTTGGCATTTCATATTGGTGTAAGTAAGACGTGGTTTCTTAGGAAGATGACAGATCAAGGTTGATTATGTTGAAAATACGCACACCCAAGACAGAAACAAGAACAGTAAAGTAGGCCAACGTGATATAGGTACGTCACACCAGTAGCTCGCCAGGTTGCAAAGACATTTTTCACTGCGCCTCAATCGACTCGTTTCGTATCAACACAACAGATTAGATTGGGCCCGGCTTGGGATCCATTCTTTTGCAGGTATGCCCAGGCGCTACGAGCCTAGAGTAACAGCTGTCATTCTGCTGAGCGGCTAGAGCAGAACAAGACGACATAAGTGACGTTTAGGTAAAGCCAGCAAGCAACGGGTGGGGTTGAATGACATTGGCATCGATGAGAGAAAGAGAGGTGGTTGAAGCGGTCTGGGCAGGGGATATTCGTGGCCAAGCAGGCGATGTAGGGCATAATCGCCGTATCTGGGGTGCTGAAGGTGCACCGCAGGGTCGAGCCACCAATGTTGACAAGATATTCAGTGGAAGGTGACACGTTTTCATGTTTCAGACACGTCTCGAAAGACCCTGCAGGCGTCAGTCTGAACCCTCGATCGGCGAAGTTGGCGTGAAGTTGGCCAGGGCTGAGGTCTATCGAACGGCTCTCACCCGCAGCTAGGCAAATGGACCAACCAGGTTGAAGACGTTCCTGGGCTCTCAGCCTACATCTTGCATGAACGGGGTTCATCGCGGGTGGCGGGCCGGTTCTATTACAAGCCAGTTGACCATCGAGAGATACTGGCACTTAAAATTGTTACCGCAATGCTTGGCAATCTGATGGAAATACGTGGCAAGCGAAGGTGCGACGTCGTCTGACCGGCTTGAGTCTCCGTAAACACCGATTGCGACTGAATATAAGCGCAGACGAGTTAGATTATTATTTCGTTGTGTGGTGGACTCTCGCCTCAGGGTCTAAAGACATGACACTGCCACGTGCTGCTTCAGATTCGTTTCAGCCTCGGTTTCAAGTTATGATGACACGAGGCATTTCAGCTTACATCTGTATTCAATCCACTTCTCTATAACGCGATATGGGCAAATGCTACGAAGAACTGAATGACACTCTAATCAGCTGGATCAACGAGCAACATTGCTTCTGGGTGGCATCAGCACCTCTATCACCAGACGGCCATGTGAATGTCTCACCAAAAGGAACACAAGACGGTCGTATCTTTCATGTGGTGAATGAACGCGCTTGCTATTGTGAGTATAGTTGCAATTTTTAGTTGTGTATCATCTGTGTTCGTATCTTAGGTCTGTCGTTGTATGATCTAATATAAAGAAGAACATAAACTCGTGGTCTTGTGCTTACAAATCGCTTCCTTCACCCATCTATTCGCAGCATCCCACGTCTGAGTAATATCATCTCAAATGTCTCTCTCCCTCCCATCATGTGCCCACTTCCGCCTTGGATCTCGTGCACTTATCACGTCTCTGACTAACAGACCATCCACCCAGACCTCGACACCTCCGGCTCCGGCTGCGAAACAATATCCCACCTCTACGAGCCCAACAACGGCCGCCTCACAATCAGCTTCTGCGCCTTCTCCGGCGCCCCCAACATCGTCCGCCTCTGGGGCCACGGCCGGGTCTTCGAACGAGGAACACCAGAATACGAAGCTCTGATCCCATTAGACGGCTCACGCGAACGCGCACTCAACATGCCCGGCTTACGGGCCATTATATGGCTGGACATTGAACAAGTGGGGACGAGCTGCGGTTTCTCGGTGCCTGAATACAAGTTTGTGCGGTATCGGACGCAATTAGAGGATTTTGCCGCGAATAAGCAGAGGAAGTTTGAGAGGACGGGGAAGTGGGAGGATTCGTACGAGCAGTATTGGGCGTGGAAGAATGCGAGGAGTGTTGATGGAATGCCTGGGTTGAAGAGAGCGGTTAAGGATGCAAAGGTGAAGGGTGTTGAGCCTTTGGTCAAGTTTGTTGGGGTGGAGGAGGTTTATGGGGGGAGATATGAAAGTGGTAAGATGGAGGAGGGACCTTCGCAGTGGGCTGTGCTTGTGATTGGGATCTTTATTGGAATGGTGATTGCGTTGGCGATGCAGACTGATAGGTATGTTGGTTTGATGAGGCGAGTGATTTCGTTATGAAATGTGGAATGTCATTCATGTGCCTTGTTACCCACTCATATGTGTCATCATCATCATCTAAGCACCCTTATCGCCCTTGCCAGTAGGAATGTAGATGAAGACTGCAGGCTTGCCGTGTAAGAATGGGCGATCGACACGGTAAAATCTGTAACGATTCTTGTTAGCAGAGATCGGCAAGTCTCTATTTCTTGTAAAGCTTACCCCTTGCGATCAAACTGCATCACATCATCTTCCTTCAACTCCGCCACATTACAGTCTGCCAAAGCTCCGACTCTCTCCTCAGTCTTCGGGTTCAGGATATCCTTCAATTCATCATCTGGTCCCAACTTATCCTTTGTGACCAGGTGATCATACACGACCAACTCAACAGGCACCAACTCTTGATCCTTGGACAACCAAGTCACCTTCTTCTTTGTCTTCTTCACGTCTCCTTGCAAATGCAACTCCAATTCAAGCCCCGTGATTCTGTTTAGATGCAGAGGATTGATTGAATGACTGATCTTGCGGACGATAGCATTACCCCAGTTCATAAGAGTGATTTCCTCATCTTGTGTGAAGGACGCTGCATCGGCTTGTTCAAGGATGATAGATTTGCTGAAGACGACCTTTTTCGTGCCGAGAGAGTATTTGGCGTGTTTTTCCTTGTCTTCTGTGACTGGAGCATCGCGAGCGCCGATGACTGTTACTGGGACGATGTCAGGGTTGGCAATGGCGGTGTAGCGAGCAGAGATGGGGTCAATATGTCTATATTTAGCGTTAGTAAAGAGTTCAGGGGAGAAAAATATACTATTCATACTTTTTATTCGTAGCCCAGAAAGCACTCCAATCTTGCAGCACAACATTCTTGCTAGGTCCTTGTTTCAAGATGAATTCGTGGAGGGCAGGCACAGTCATACCATGACGACGAATACCTCTGACTGTAGGCATACGAGCATCATCCCAGCCAGTAACAACACCTTCATCGACAAGCTTGGTGAGTTTACGCTTGGAGAGCAACGTCTTGACCATGTTCAGTCTTGAAAAGTTCCAGTTGTAGACCTTGCGCAATTTCAAAGCCTCGATAAACCATTGATATTGTTCATCACGTTCGTTGTATTCGGTTGTCCTCAACGCATGAGTGACACCTTCGAGAGAGTCAACGATAGGGCAAGCAAAGTCGTATGTTGGATAGACTTTCCAGGTATCTTTGGTGCGGTGGTGTGGCTGAGGGTTACAACGATAGATGACAGGATCGCGCATTGTGCCGTTGGTATGATCGTAAGCCATTCTAGCTCGAATCGACCACCTTGTTCCTTCCTCGGTGCCTGCCTTCATTTGCTCAAATATGGCCAAGCTTTCCTCTACGCCATAATCACGACGCTTACTAGCTATTGGTGTAGCTCTGACGGTAGTTCCAGCACGTTCACCACGATCGTAAGCCATTTCATCTTTCGTAGAATCATCTGCAAACGCCTTGCCCTCTTTGATCATCTGAATACAGTAATCGTGCAACTCTTGGAAAAAGTCACTGGTATGGCTGGTCTTGTCAGGCTTGATACCAAGCAGTTTAAGATCTTCAACGATAGAATCTTGAAACTCCTGTTTTTCTTTCGAAGGGTTGGTATCGTCGAAACGGAGTATCATTGTCCCTTGGTATTTCTCGTGAGCAAAGTAGTTGTTGAGTAGAGCTGCCTTCGCGTGTCCAACGTGTAGGTAACCAGATGGCTCAGGTGGGAACCTGGTGACTACTCCCTTTTCGGTGTCCTGCAGACCAATGTCATAGCTTGCTCCTTCATCTTCTTTGGTATCCTTGACTGCCAACTTTGCAGCACTTGCAGAGAGGACAGCGTCGGTGATCCAAGGGTTAGACTCTTCGATGAAAGTGAACCATCTCGTCAAGTTGACCATCAAACCTTGCTTGATGTAGGATGTGGCTACTCGATTGCTGCGAAGAGCACCCCATACCCAAAGATCTGCTCGTGATAGAGTATAGCCAACAACATACGATCGAAGAGTAAGGTGAGCATCAAGCTCAGCCAGATTGGGCTCAATTGCTTTTAGGTTGAGTGAGGTAAGTTTCAAAGCTCTGGTTTTCCATTCTTGTTCCTATACTTTTGTGTAAGTATAATAATTGGGGAAGGCACTTCACTGGCAACAAGCGCTGAAACAATGTTCTCCCATACTCAACAACTTATATTATAGCACACTGAGTAACAACTTATATCACATCACACTGAATTACAGCTTTTCTTCGGGTATATACGACTTACCAGATCCTTTTGCTGCTGGGTGAGGTCAGGGAGATCATGCTCAAGCAAGCTCTTGATGATAGGTTGCTCTTCAAGTTTCTGGTCAGCCATGTTGTCGTCTGAACCGAAGTCAGTAGTTTCACAAATCTGAAACGACAAAAAGTTGAAATACAAGTAACCCTAAGTATCACGTGGATTATCTTTTTCAAAAGATCGACATCGAGGTCAACAGCAGCATTCTAGCACTCATTGCAAGCATATCCAACAGACATGGCCACCTCTCGACTGTCCACAACCTCCCTCCTCCGCCCCCTGATACAACAACAAAGCCATCTCACACCATCGATACAGCCTTTCGCACAACAAGTCCGCACCGCAGTCCAATCCGCCAACGCCGCAAAATACAAGCGTAAAGATACCTCAGCACAGAAGAAGAAGCGGAAAGGGAATACCAGCTTCACACAATACGACCTGAAACAAGCCGAACAGTTTTCATTATGCGACGCCATGCGGTATGTTTCTAAGTTCCCTGCTAATTAATTACCACTGATTATCTATACCAGATACATCCGCGCCTTTGAAGTCGGCCGCGAACCCACCTCCTCCAAATACGAAGTCGCCATCAAACTACGCACACTCAAGAACGGCCCCGTCATCCGTAACCGTCTACGACTACCACATGCTGTAAACACCGACACACGAATCTGCGTCATCTGCCCACCAGATTCCAAAGCTGCTCGTGCCGCAAAGGCAGCGGGCGCAATACTAATAGGCGAGGAGAATGTATTCGATGCCATAAAAGAAGGACGAATAGAATTCGAGCGATGTATATGTCATCAAGACAGTCTGCAGAAATTGAACAAGTCGGGTGTAGCGAGAATACTAGGACCACGAGGGTTGATGCCAAGTGCAAAGGTGGGAACGGTAGTAAAAGATGTTGATGCTGCAGTCAAGGATATGGTTGGAGGAAGCGAGTATAGGGAGAGGACTGGAGTGATTCGAATGGCCATTGGACAACTGGGATTCACGCCGGATGAGATGCAAAGGAATGTCAAGGCGTTTATGGAGAGTGTCAAGAAGGATTGTGCGTTGTTGAGTGATCGAATTGCGAAGGAGGTACATGAGGTGGTCTTGTCGAGTACAAATGCACCCGGGTTCAGCTTGGACGGCACATTCAGAAGTGACAACTCAGTGCCGGTAGCTGCGTTGTCGACATTATGATTCGGAGGATAGTGGCTAAATTATGCTACCGACTTTTAAGCGCTGAGATTGCCTCCCTCGATGCATCCATATCTCTAAATAACGACATGATCTTCAATCTTCCAGTAATATCGTCTCCTGTCTGCCGCAAGCTGTTACTCAGATCCAGCAGAATCATCTTACGGCACTGTATCATCCTCGGTTGTTGTGCTGTTACAAATGGATGTTCTTGTCCAATCTGCTCAGCTTCATATTCCAGAAGTCTATACTCATCCACCCGTCGCTTCAGCTTCAATATTTCAAGACTGATTCCATTCAATGCCTGACCTTCTTCAAATTCCTCCTCTTCCTCTTCGTCACTCTCTCCGCCCGAAATAGCCTTTTGTACAACTACTCCGAGAGCCATAATTAGATTCTCATCTTCAATCTCGGCAACCAGTTCGAGAAGATTCTTGAGAGCCTTTGATTGCTTAGCCATTTAATTTTTCTCTTTCGCGAAAGTTATATAAAACAGCAGTAGTAAGCGACGACATTTAACTACCATGGATGCCGTCACCCTACTACTCTACCACGCTAATGACAGCCTTGTCACTAGCAACTATACTGTCAGCTTTACTTGTCCGTTACTGACAGTATTACTTGAACGGTTACTTGAAAGCACTATCGAA
>Ga0160427_10002940_pt1 | contig 10125 bp, 10 predicted proteins | sample SolpanmetagenomL_FD_108194 | JGI IMG/M metagenome (GOLD analysis project Ga0160427, IMG submission 108194) | Solar panel surface microbial communities from Lawrence Berkeley National Laboratory, California, USA - L | ecosystem: Engineered > Built environment > Solar panel > Unclassified ...
GGCGTGCGCGCCTACAAAGGTGCCCTGGCCACGCTGCTCAACAACAAGGACCTACTCACCGTGGCCCTCACCATTCATTCGGTGGAAGCCCGGCACGCGTCGCACATTCGCACGCTGCGACGCGGTGGGGTAGCGGTAGCCGGCGCCGATGGCGGCGGCCCTGGTGACAGCCTGCCCAAAAGCTGGGTGTCGCTGCGCGAAAACGATGGGCCACTGCCCCCCCTCACGGCCGCCATCTACGGGCCGGGGCTGACCACCACTACTGGCACCGGGGCGGTAGTGCCCGCCAGCGCCGCCGAAGACAATGTGACCCAAGCGCGCATAAATGTGCAAACCAATTCTGCCTCGCCCGGCGCTGGCCTGGCGCTCACGCTGGCCGCCGCCAGCGAAGCCTTCGACGAGCCGCTCGATGGCGCCCAGGTTAAGGCCATTGCTCTCAACTTCGTGGTGGGCGGCAAGGCCAACACCTTTGGGCTGTTTAGTTAGCTGCGCCCAGCGCACACAACCTATCGGGTAAATCCTAGTTGATTGATGATTAAAAGCTTGCTGCGACTACTGCGCAGTCTAGCTTAAAAGATGGCTGCAAACCCAGCCTTGGTCGCCTTTTGTACGTATACCGTTCGCCCAAGTCGCCCGCCTCTTCACTCTTCCCGCCCCACCCGCTATGTTAGACTACGTTAAAATTATTTTGCTGAAGGTTAGCTTCAGTAAAATCCTCTTCGAGAAAGAGTTGCGCAAATCTTTGCGCCATGTGCTGCCCGCCGAGCTGCCCGCCTTCAAAACCTGGTGCTACGAGCAGTTTGCCCGCCTCTACCGCCGGGTGCTGAAGCGCGTTTTTATGCAGTCCAGCCCTTTGCCGCGCTTGGCCGCTTAGCCTTGCAGCTGGCTCTGCCCGGTCACAAACCGGATATTGCGCTTTAGCCCCTCGTAGCCTGTGCGCTTGAGCGCCGACTGCTGAAATAACGCCTGAAAAACTTCGTGAGTAATGTCCTGCCAGTCGCTGGCCGATAAGCTTTTCAACTCCGGATGGGGCTGAAATTGCGCTTCCTGCGTGGGCTTAGAGAAGCGATTCCAGGGGCACACATCCTGGCAGATGTCGCAGCCAAAAACCCAGCTGCCGAACTGCCCGGCCACATTTTGCGGAATAAGCTGGTCTTTCAGCTCGATGGTGAAGTAGCTGATGCACTTGCTGCCATCTACCACGTAGGGCTCGGTAATGGCCTGCGTGGGGCAGGCGTCGAGGCACTTGGTGCAGGTGCCACAGTAGTCGCGGATGGCGCCATCGTACTCCAGCTCCACATCCACAATCAGCTCGGCGATGAAGTAGAACGAGCCCGCGCCCGGCGTGATGAGGTTGGAGTTTTTGCCCACCCAGCCCAGCCCGCTCTTCTTGGCCCAGGCCTTGTCCAGCACCGGCGCCGAATCGACGAAGCAGCGCCCGCCCACCTCGCCAATGTTGGCCTGCATGTCGGCCAGCAGCGTTTTGAGCTTGTCCTTGATGACGAAATGGTAGTCGCGCCCGTAGGCGTACTTACTGATTTTCAGCGTGTCATCGGGCTGCTGCTGCTCGGCCGGCGGGTAGTAGTTGAGCAGCAGCGAAATCACCGACTTGGCACCATCCACGAGCAGGCGCGGGTCGAGGCGCTTGTCGAAGTGGTTTTCCATGTAGCCCATTTTGCCGTTCATGCCGCGTTTCAGCCAGTTTTCGAGGCGCGGGGCTTCTTCTTCCAGAAATCCGGCCTGCGAAATGCCGCAGGCCATGAAGCCCAGCTCAGCGGCGCGGCGCTTGATGTAGGGCGTCCATTCGGCGTGCAATAACATAATTGGGGGCAATTGAACCACGAAGAAACGAAGAACGCGCCGCTAGAGGCGGCGCGTTCCTTTTGCAGGTAGCGTAGGCTTTTAGTTGGCAAGCAGGTAAAGCGAGGTGCGAACTGTAAAGTCCGCGCTACACTTTACGACGTAATCTCGCCAAACAGGTCGCCGTTGTTGCCGCGCAAGTGATTGGGCAGCAAGCGGCCCAGGTGCTGATAAGCCGCTTCGGTAGCTTCGCGGCCCCGCGCCGTGCGCTTGATGTAACCCTCCTGAATGAGGAACGGCTCGTACACTTCCTCGATGGTTTCGCCTTCCTCGCCGCAGGCCGTGGCGATGGTGCTGATGCCCACCGGACCACCCTTAAACTTGTCGATGATGGTGGTGAGGATGCGCTTGTCCATGTCGTCGAGGCCGCGGGCATCCACGTCGAGCGCATTCAGGGCAAACTGCGCGATTTCGACCGTGATGGTACCATTACCCTTGATTTGGGCAAAGTCGCGGGTGCGGCGCAGCAGGTTGTTGGCGATGCGCGGGGTGCCGCGCGAACGCCGGGCAATCTCATACGCCGCATCCTCGTGGATGGGCGTTTGCAGAATCTCGGCCGAGCGCAGCACGATGGTTGTCAGCAGCTTGGAATCGTAGTACTCCAGGCGGGCCGAGATGCCAAAGCGCGCCCGCAGCGGCGCCGTGAGCATGCCCGAGCGCGTGGTAGCCCCGATGAGCGTGAAAGGTGAGAGCGAAATCTGCACCGAGCGCGCATTCGGGCCCGAGTCGAGCATGATGTCGATGCGGTAATCCTCCATCGCCGAGTACAAGTACTCTTCCACCACCGGGTTGAGGCGGTGAATCTCGTCGATGAAGAGCACGTCGTGCGGCTCCAGGTTGGTGAGCAGGCCGGCGAGGTCGCTGGGCTTGTCGAGCACCGGGCCGCTGGTCATTTTGATGCCCGCGCCCAGCTCGTTGGCAATGATGTGCGAGAGCGTGGTTTTACCCAGGCCGGGGGGGCCGTGCAGCAGCACGTGGTCGAGGGCATCGCCGCGCTGCTTGGCGGCCGCCACGAACACCTTCAGGTTTTCCAGGATTTTCTCCTGGCCCGTAAAGTCTTCGAAGCTGAGCGGGCGCAGGGCCTTGTCGATGTCCTTGTCGGTGGCATCGAAACTTTCGGTGCCGCCGGTGAGATAGGCTTCGCGCATGGGGATAAGTGGTCAGTTGATGAGTATCGGCAGCCCGTGGGCAACGGGCACTCAGCTAACCATTTTAGTTAGCAAAAAGCTCCCGCTGGACGGCCAAATCCGCCGTTATTCGCGCGGTAGCAGCACTTCGATTTCGAGGTGCAGCCAGTCGTCTTCCCAGGCTTTGTGGGCGAGGCGGGCGGTAAGCGGGTAGCCGGCGTCGAGCAGGCGGGCCACGGTTTCGTTGCGGGTTTCGGGCAGGTAGCCTAGCCAGTAGCTGGCAGCATCATCGGCGGCGCCCGAGTGCACCTGCACGGCCCAGTCGTCGTACTTGCTGTCGGCTTCGCGCACGAGGCGCAGGGCCTGGCCGACTTTGAGCTTCTTTTCCTGGGCAGGAAGTTCGGGGCGGTGGGAAGTGCCGGCAACAAGGCATTCCAGCAAAACGAGGGGCGTGGCGGGCTTCATGCGGGCAAATTACGCCCTGGCGCGGGAAAGGGCTGAAAACCCAGCACTAAAAAAGCCCACCGTGCTGAGCACGACGGGCTTTCAGTTAGCGGATTTAAGGTTATTAGTCCTTCAAATCACCACCATCCACGTTGTGCTGGTCGAGGCGGTCGGGCGCTTTATTGCTGTTTTGCTCGGTATCGTGGCCGCGCTGGCTGGCGCCCTGGCCGCTGCTGCCGATGTGAGCGGCTACGCCGTCGCTGGTCTGGTCGTCGGCTTGCACATTGGGGTCAAAGTCGCTGGCGCCCGAGCGGGTACGCAGGCGGTGGGCCAGGTCGGGGTCGGGGCCGCCCTGGCGCATGTCGTCGCCGTCTGCGCGGTAAGCCTCTTTATCGTGCTCGCGGCGCTCCTGGCGGCGGCTTTCGGCGTTTTCGTGGTCGTTTTCGGGTTCAGTAGCCATGCGTGGAAAAGGAAAGGGTGTGGCCAAGGTGTACGGAAATGCGTATGGGCCGTTAAAGCCCAGCTTAACCTAAGTAGTTGGCGTAATGAGCAGTCAAGAGCCCACTAAGGGCTAGCCCAAGATGTTTTTGCATCAAAGCTGACTACTGCTTTCTCTTCTTTCTTCCTTCATAAAATACCTTGAGCGAATCAGCTTTCGGCAATCACTAATCTACTTGGCTTGAGTTATCTGCTACTAGGCCCTCTGTTCAGGTACCCACGTTTGCTTGAGCCAGTTTATGATAAGGCCGATGACTAGCCACAGAGGAGGCCACAGCAGCACGTATAGCCCATAGAGCCCTTTGCTACCGGTTTTGTCAACATTGTCTAGCCAATACCAAAAGATGACTGTTGCCAGCCCACTTAATTATGAGCCAGTTCAACGTAGCGCGCCAGCCCCAATAAATAAGTAGCCGAACAAAAAAGGCTACAACTAGGAACGCCGCTATCACCGCCCACTTTAGCAGCTCGGAGTCCATAATGTTGCCATGCTAGCTGAATAGATGCGACAGAGCGCCCTTACTTAAACGCCTGAATACCCGTGATGTCGGCACCCGTAATGAGCAGGTGGATGTCGTGCGTGCCCTCGTAGGTCACTACCGATTCCAAGTTCATCATGTGGCGCATGATGGGGTACTCGCCGGTGATGCCCATACCGCCGTGAATCTGGCGGGCTTCGCGGGCTACGTGCAGGGCCATTTCCACTGAGTTGCGCTTGGCCATCGAGATTTGGGCGCTGGTGGCTTTGCCCTCGTTTTTGAGCACGCCCAGGCGCCAGACGAGGAGTTGGGCCTTGGTGATTTCGGTAATCATTTCGGCCAGCTTCTTTTGCTGAAGCTGGAAGCTGGCGATGGGCTTGCCAAACTGCTCGCGCTGAAGCGAATACTTCAGGGCTGACTCGTAGCAGTCGATGGCCGCGCCGATGGCGCCCCACGCAATACCAAAGCGGGCCGAATCGAGGCAGCTCAGCGGGCCTTTCAGGCCGTCGATGCCAGGCAGGATGTTTTCCTTGGGAATCTTCACGTTGTCGAACACCAACTCGCCGGTGATGCTGGCGCGCAGGCTCCACTTGTTGTGAATTTCGGGGGTGGTGAAGCCTTCCATGCCGCGCTCCACGAGCACGCCCTTGATGCGGCCCTGCTCGTTTTTGGCCCAGACAACGGCCACCTGGCACTCGGGCGAATTCGATATCCAGAGCTTGGCACCGTTGAGCACGTAGTGGTCGCCTTCCTCCTTGAGGTTGGTGGTCATGCCGCCGGGGTTCGAGCCGTGGTCGGGCTCGGTGAGGCCGAAGCAGCCCAGCCACTCGCCACTAGCCAGCTTGGGCAGGTACTTCTGGCGTTGCGCTTCGGAGCCGTAGGCATAAATGGGAAACATCACCAGCGAGCCCTGCACCGAGGCCGTGGAGCGCATACCGGAGTCGCCGCGCTCGATTTCCTGCATGATGAGGCCGTAGCTGATGTAGTCGAGCCCGCCGCCGCCGTACTCCTGCGGGATGGTAGGCCCGAAGGCACCCACCTCGCCAAACTTGCGCACGATTTCGCTGGGAAAGTGCGCCTGCTGCGCCCACCGCTCGATATTGGGCGAAATCTCTTTCTTCACGAAGTCGCGGATGCTCTGGCGCACGAGGATATTTTCCTCGGTAAGCAAGCCATCGAGGTCGAAATAATCGGTGAAGCCGTTGGCGTTGGTGCTGCCTTTTTGGGCAGTGTGGGCTTTGGCTTCGGGCGAGAGGACGTCGGCAATAGATGACATGGGCGGGGCGGGATGGGGTTTGGGCAAATGTAGCGCGGACTTGGTAGTCCGCGTTTGGCTTAAAACCGCAGCTACTGCCAAGTAGTGCGCGGCCCGGACTACAAAGTCCGTGCTACTTCGACGGTCAGCGCAATTTCCTCCCCCAGCCCGGCCGTGCCGCTTACCAGTACCTCAGTGCCACCGGGCAGCTGCACGCGTAGCTGCCCGCCGGGCAGCACGGCCACCACGCGGCCCAGCAGGGGCGCGGCAGCCGGCGCGGGCGGCCCCAGGCGGCGCACCTGGCCCAAGTCCAGCTCCAGCACGCGGTCGGCAAGGCGGGTTATTTCGGCGGGGTCGTGGCTGATGAGGATGGTGGTAAGCTCGAACTGGCGGTGCACCTCGGCCAGCACCTGCTGGAGGCGCAGGCGGGTGGGCAGGTCGAGGGCAGCCAGGGGCTCGTCGAGCAGCAGCAGGCGCGGGCGGGCGGCCAGGGCGCGGGCCAGGGCCACCCGCTGCTGCTGCCCGCCCGAGAGCACGGCCGGGCGGCGGTCGGCTAGCGCGGTCAGCTCCAGGGTTTCCAGTAATTCGGCGATGAGGCGGGCGGGCTGGGGCTGGCCGGTGGCGGCAAAGGCCAGGTTTTGGCGCACCGTCATGTTTGGAAACAGCGCGTAGCTCTGAAACACGAAGCCCAACTGGCGCTGCTGCGGCGGCAGCCACTGGCGGCGCTCGTGGCGGTACCAGGTTTTGTTTTCGGCCTCTATAAAGCCGCCGTCGGGCCGGTCGAGGCCGGCGAGCAGGCGCAGCATGGTGGTTTTGCCCGCGCCCGAGGGGCCGCTGAGGGCCAGCAGCTCGCCGGGCGCCAGGGTGAGGCGCACATCGAGGGTGCGCGGGCCGGCGGCGGTGTGCAGGGCTTTGAGGAGGTGAAAATCTAGCACGGCAGTTCTCTTTACAGCAGGCGTTCCGCGTGGCGCCGGGTAAACCAGTAGAGCCCGACCAGGATGGCAAAGGCCACGCCCAGCAGCGTGAAGGCATAGGCATTGGCCTGGGCGTAGTGCAGGCTCTGCACCTCGTCGTAGATGGCGATGGAGGCCACGCGGGTGCTACCCGGCAGGCTGCCGCCTATCATCAGCACCACCCCAAACTCGCCCAGCGTGTGGGCAAAGGTGAGCACGAGGCCATTGAGCAAGGCGGGCCGCATGTTGGGCAGCAGCACACGCCAGAGCGTGGTGAGGCGCGACTTACCCAGCGTGTAGGCCGCCTCGCTGAGCGCCGGCGGCACCTGCCCAAACCCCGCCTGCAACGGCTGCACCATAAACGGCAGGCTATACACCAGCGACCCCACCAGGATGCCAGGAAACGTAAAGTTGAGGCTGATGCCCAGCTTGTCAATCAGAAACCGCCCCAGCGCGCTGCTGTCGCTAAACGCCACCAGCAGATAGAACCCGATAACGGTGGGCGGCAGCACTAGCGGCAGGCTCACGACGGCCTCGGCCAGCGGCTTGAAGCGACTGCGCCACTGCGCCAGCCCATAGGCCAGCGGCAGGCCCAGCACCAGCAGCAGCGCTGTGGTACAGGCCGCGAGGGCCAGCGTGAGACGCAGAGTTTGCCAGTAGTCGGAAGGCACTTTATTTAATTATGAATTAAGAATTATGAATGATTAATTGGCTTTTGAAAGAGCGAGATGCTTTCTGCCGTCAGCATGACGTTCTTTCTGAACCTTCTATCACAGCCCAAATCCGTATTTCTGGAGGGCCTGGCGGGCCACCGGGCTGGCCATAAATGCGGCGAAGGCAGTGGCCGTGGCGTTGCCCTGAGCTTGCTTGAGCAGCACGTAGCTCTGGCGCAACGGCGAGTGGGCGGTGGCCGGAATGAGGTAGAAGCGGCCCACCCGGCGCAGCTCGGGGCTCAGGGCCAGCGAGTAGGCCAGCAGGCCCACGTCGGCGGCGCCGGTAGCGGCGTATTGGGCTGCTTGGCCGATGTTTTCGCCCAGTACCAGCTTGGGCTTTACGCGGTCGTAGAGCTTGTAGAAGCGCAGGGCTTCTTCGGCCCGGCGGCCGTAGGGCGCGTGGGCGGGGTTGGCCAGGGTTACGTGCTTTACCTGCGGGTCGAGTAAGGTATTTAGGCCTTTAGTGCTAGGATTCAGCTTTTTGCTCCACAGCACGAGGCGACCCAGGGCGTAGGGCTGCGGCGCGCTGGCGGTGCGGCCCGCCTGCTGCAAGCGCCGGGGATACTCGCTATCGGCCGAGAAAAACATATCGAACGGCGCGCCGTGGCTGAGCTGCTCGTAGAACTTGCCCGACGAGCCATACACCACCGTAACCCGGGCCGCCGGGTGCTGGCGGTTGAAGATGGTGACCAGCGAGTCGAGCACGTACTGGAGGTCGGCGGCGGCGGCGATGGTGACGGGCGCGGGGCCAGCCGGCGCCGGCCGCCCGGCCGCCCCCGTGGGCAGCCCGCCGCTCAGCAGCAGCCAGGCAAAGAATATTCGAAACATGGAGCGCAGCAAAGGAGGCCGAGCGCCACCGTTATATACCCAAAGATACAGCCCTGCCCGGCGCAAGGTTTTGCCCCGGAAGCAGAACCCGCCGGAGCCGCTTTGGCAACAGCTACCCACCTCTTGAAAAGCCCGGACGCAGCCCGGCCGGGTTTTACTCGACTTTAGCAGACTCGTATACGCCTGCTTATCTCACCTCTCGGCATGGAACACTACCACGACCTGATTCGCAAAGCGTACGCGGCGTTCAATGCCCGCGACATTCCTACTGTGCTCAGCACCTTGCACCCGCAGGTGCGCTGGGCTAAGGCGTGGGAGGGCGACTATGCCACTGGCCACGACGAAGTACGCGCCTACTGGCTGCGGCAGTGGCAGGAGGTGCAGCCGCACGTGGAGCCGACCGGCTTCGAGGCGCGGGCCGATGGCCGGCTGGCCGTGGCCGTGCACCAGGTAGTGAAGGACATGCAGGGGCAGCTAGTGTTCGAGGGCCCGGTGAGGCACGTCTATACCATCCAAGATGCGCTATTTAAGCAGATGGACATCGAGCCGGTATAGTTTCGAAATAGCACCCCAGCAAAAAGCCCGGCCGCAGATGCAGCCGGGCTTTTTGCTAAGGTTTCGAACTACCTACCAGCGCAGGTTCAGCGAGGCCAGGAAATTCTGGCGGGCCTGCGGGTAATAGTAGCTGTAGTACTGCGCCTGGCCGCCGCTGAGGTAGCCGTAGGTGTAGCCGTTGTTGACGTAGGTGGCGCCTAGCACGTTGTTGAGCACGGCGGCCAGCTCCACTTCGCGCAGGCCCAGCTTCTCGGGGTGCCAGAGGTAGCGCACGCGCACATCCTGCACGTAGTAGGCCGCGATGCTGCGGCTGGCGGTGGCCGTGTTGTCGAGGTATTGGCGGCTGGCGTAGCGGGCCAGCGTGGCCAGGCGCAGGCCGGGCAGCAGCTCGTACTCCAGGGTGTAGGCGAAGGTGAGGGCTGGCGAAAACGAGATATCGGTCTGCTGAAACGTGGTGCCGCGCTCGCCGCCGTTGTCGTAGTCGGCCAGGTAGTCGGTGTAGTTGTTGATTTTGTTGCGGCTCACGGTAGCCGTAGGGCTAAACGTGAGGCCCTTGGCCAGCTGGGCGGCGGCTTGCAGCTCGATGCCGGTGCGGTACGAGTCGCGCACGTTGGTGTGGATGGGGTTGCCCACATCATCGAGGTGCCCCGAGAGCACGAGCTGGTCGCGGTAGCGCATCAGGTAGTAGTTGGCCGACCACTGAAACAGGCCCGTGGTGCGGCGCAGGCCCACTTCCACGTTGTGCAGCTGCTCCGAGGTGGGGCGGCGCTCGGCGGGCGTGTCGGTGTAGTCGGTGCGGGTGGGCTCGCGCTGGGCCAGCGCGTAGGAGGCGTAGGCGGCTAGGCCCTCGCGCAGCTGGTAGGTGAGGCCGCCCTTAGGATTGAGAAAGTTGAAGTTGATGGTCTGCTGGCTCTTGCCGCCGTTAGGGCTGCCGTCGGGGGCAAACAACTCATAGGCGACGTGCCGAAACTGCACGTCGCCAAAAGCCGAGAGCTTTTCGCTGAGCGACACCGTAGCCCGCAGGTAGGTGTTCACGTCGAGCTTGTGGGCGTTGGGCTCTGAGTAGTAGGGCGTGCCGGTTTCGGGGATGTTGTTGCCGCGCTGGGCCCAGGTCAGCTCATCGTAGTGCTGGCCGCGGTAGCCCACCACGGCACCGCCCAGCGTGGCCTCGCTGAGCACGCCGCCGGCCGGGGGCCGCAGCTGCAAGGCGTAGGTAGCGCCGTAGAGGTCGGTTTTGAGCCAGCGCCGCCGAATGACGTCGGTGGTAGTGAGCGTGTCGAAGCCGCCGCCCGTGCGCGGCTGGTACACCGGCCCCGCAATGCCGTACTTAGCAAAGTCCTGGTTGGCCTTGTACTCCTCGTAGTAGCCGCCGCCGCGCGTCCAGAAGGGCGTCACGCTCAGGTTGAGCTTGGA
>Ga0160427_10002941_pt1 | contig 10124 bp, 14 predicted proteins | sample SolpanmetagenomL_FD_108194 | JGI IMG/M metagenome (GOLD analysis project Ga0160427, IMG submission 108194) | Solar panel surface microbial communities from Lawrence Berkeley National Laboratory, California, USA - L | ecosystem: Engineered > Built environment > Solar panel > Unclassified ...
AACTCCTGGCTGAGTTTGGCGTGTGTATTGTGCCGTTATTGATGTTTTCATTCTGGTTCCATTCGCCGAAGGATTTCAGAGATACATTGGGTGAGGAAGGTACCAAAAGGACGGTTTTCTATTTGGGAAGTGGAATTGGATCAGGAATCTCATTGCGAGCCAAAGGTTTCACCACCTTTCTCTATCCACTCTTTTTCCTCTTTGGTCGTCTCCCTATCCACCCACCTATTTCTGTAAGGATACCTTCCGAACATTTCCAAGATATCTCGATGCGTTCTCCCAAACTTGATACTATTATTTAGGAACCATGAAGAAGCCTGATCACCTATTTCTTTTGCCTCATTGCTCATCTCCTCTGCCACTAATTTCTCCCACAAGTTGTGGTCCTCCAGAAACTCAGAATGCATCAATGGCATGTAAAAGAAAGAGCGCTGAGCGAATGAATGCCGCACATATGGATGTCTGTCCAGACGCTCTGGAGAACTCAAGATATGTCGAAGCAGTGAACGTGATATCCGATCATAGTGGGTATATACCACACCTTGAGTATCACGGAAAATATTTCGTGGCATCTGGTCGAGCATGATGATCATGCTTAACGCAGTTGTGCTAGAATTGGCAAGTCCTTGTGTGGCTGCTACCGACTCTAGCGCCTCGACGAATGGGTTCGCAATTGTGCTAGCCTGGTTCAACTCGCCTTGATAAGAGCCATCCGCATGAGGAAGAGCATACTGCGCAGGTCCTATCGAGTCAAGCACAGAACGGCAGGTCTCCGTGCACTGAATATCAAATGCCGACTTCTCATCCTCTGTAGCCTCCAACGCATACCATTTCTTCAATGACGCCTTAAATCCTGCTTCATTGGGTATTGCAGGGAGGTCAGCAAACCAGAGCTTGTGGATGAGATTGTAGGTGTCGACATTGAAATGCTGAGCTGGTAATTTGAAGCGCGACATTGTTACGAAGACTGGTATCATAAAAGCTACAACAATAAGCAGGAGTGGTATGATGAGCTTCGACGACGGGAATGGCGGTAAAGATTCGGTCTCCTTCGGCGTGTTGACTTCCGAATCGGGCTTCTTCGGTTTAGAGCCTCGATCATCGACAGCCTTTGGTATGGTTAAGTCGCTCTGGTTGCTAGCAGTTGCTGGCATCCCCATGAATGTGGACACGGACGTGACCACAATGTGTCTTGTGCCCCTGGTTTTGGGGTTTTCAGCTTCGGCGCCGATTGTGCACTAAAGCACTTTCTCTCGTGTTTGAAGACCAAGAACTCTGGGAGTCTTTGTCTCTTACGTGGGCTTCTGAATGCGGTAGACGATGCTGTTCACCTTCTGGCCTCCCTCTTAGAAAAGGCCGAAGCGCAAAGTTGCATTGAAGCTGCCAAGTTTTCCCCGAGCGGAGCTTGCGCCGAGCCGAGTCAAATCCCCGTGGGGCAAATTCCAATTCATCTCGTCATCGAAGAAAGATAAGGTATACAAGGACGACTTCATCCTGTTCTCCATTTGTACATATTAATTGTTATATTGTTCATTATTTAGCATTCTTATCGCCCACCACCATCCTTTCCACTATTCAGCCCTCAAAATGGCAGCACCAGCACCCGGCTCCGTCCCTCACGACCTCCAATGTTTAACTATCTCCGAGCTCGAGTCCATTGCCGCCCAAAAAATGGACAAGCAGACCCGTGACTACTACAACGAAGGCGCAGACTCCGGCAGTACCCTTCGTGAAAACATCTCCGCATTTCAGAGATACCGCATTCGTCCCCGAGTCCTCCGGGACATTTCCCAACTCGACCCTTCAGTAGAAATATTTGGATATAAATCTAGCTTGCCTCTGGGTGTAGCACCGACAGCAATGCAATGTTTAGCCCACGCAGATGGGGAGATTGCAACGAGTAAGGCGTGCTCGAATGCAGGTGTCGTGATGGGATTGAGTTCATTTGCTACGACGACGTTGGAAGATGTTGCGAAAGCAGCAGGAGAGAAAGGGAGTCCGAGGGTGTTGCAATTATATCTATTTGAAGAGAGGCAGCACAGCATAAAGCTGATTCGAAGAGCAAAGGAAGCAGGATACAAAGCCGTCTTCCTTACGGTCGACACACCAATGCTCGGACGACGAAACATGGAGATCAGGAACCAATTCAAGCTACCACCACATCTCAAGATTGCAAACTTTACAGAAGATACTCGAAGCGATGCTGCACAGACAGTAATGAATGGAACTGCGGCAGGCCAGGACGACGTGAGAAGTGCAAGCACAGATAAGCCTGAAGCCAACACATCAGCAAAGAGGGACGAGCAGAAACAGCAACAAGTGGAAGCTAGCCTACCTGGCTATACATCCGGCGGCAAGCGAACAGCACCGACCGGAAAGATTACTTTCCGTCAGTCACCCGAGATCACCGCACGTTCGCGCGCTCCTTCCCTTCTCCCTCCTTCCAGCTCGCAACTCCACATATATGAAAGCTCTGCTAACACATGACACAGACAGCCACGCAGCCAATCCAACACTTTCTTGGGAAAGGGACATTTCTTGGCTAAAGCAAGAATGTGGCTCCGAAATGCAAGTCTGGGTTAAAGGCATTGCCACAGCCGAAGATGCTCTCCTCGCTGTCCACCACGGCTGCGATGGCATCGTCGTCTCTAACCACGGCGGTCGCCAACTCAATGGCGCCTTAGCCACTCTCGATGCTCTACCAGAAGTCGTCCAAGCTGTCCAAGGACAAATACCTGTCCATGTCGATGGTGGCGTCAGGCATGGCACGGATGTCTTCAAGGCACTTGCATTAGGGGCTGACTTTGTCTGGATTGGTAGGCCAGTATTATGGGGATTGGCATATGATGGACAGAAGGGTGTTGAGCATTGTTTGAGGTTGTTGGCGGATGAGATTAGGCTGTGTTTTGCATTGGCTGGCGTGAATAATGTCAAGCAGATTACGAAGGACTATTTGGTTAGAGTTGATAGGAGCGGATTTGTGTCTAGGCTATAATACGATGGATGTACTAGTATAAAGTGTAAGGTATATAGCAGTATCGAACCAGATGTTGCCATCTACAGTACTCCTACTGCTACTCCTTCCATTCGTCTCGTATCTTGGCGCTTACGTATCTGTAAAATTGCCTCGACTTCACGGTCATCCCCAAAGTGGTAGGCCTGTTCGAGCTCGGAAAATTCCTGTGTCGTAACTACACGTTTATCGTGGCAATGGACATCGCTAGCGACTATGTTTCTGATACAAAACACCAGGCTTGTGCCACTTCTTGCGTACGTGCAGCCGAACGCGCTAACTCCTTAGCTGCATCCTGTGGCTGTGTCGTTACATCTCGTTCCTTCGGTTTTCATAGCTGTGATTGGCTGCATTGAGACCTAGCTACTAACCGCGTGACCTCGATCACCGGAATACCTTATCAGTCACTCGAGTACTCGCCCTGAAGGTCGTTTCTGAGTACTTGTACTCTTCATAGCCTTTGCAGTAACCCGAGACCCTGCTCCAGCTTGCGTCGCTGGTGTCGAATACCGCTCAAAGATGAGCTTTGGGTTTGGAGTCAGCGATTTCATCACAGCTATACAACTTGCAGAAACTCTTATCAGCGCTTCACTAATGCTCCACCAGCGTATGCGAGCATCAAAGATGGGTCAGTCGATTCATCGAACATATTCTAGCACGTCCCACTAAAATTATGTGTCATTATATAGTACAGAAATCCTCGCCTATACTCTTCGTGATATTCAAAACAAGCTTCCCAGTAGTAATCTCACCAAACAAGAATTGAGCTTTTTGGAAGCGATAACAGTGCATTACAACAAAGCACTGTCTGAGGTTAGGAAATTTCTCGACCACAATGAGAGCTTGGATCCTGCTAGTCCGAGCAATGCTAGACATCAGGTCAAGCGTTTCTGGAAGCGTCTTACGATGAGTTCCGATGAGATACTGACACTTCAGCACCATCTTGATAGGACCACAACTTAGGCAACTCAAATCTTTGGAACGCTGAACAACGCTCTGGGGCGCAAAATCGACCAGGGAATTGACGATGTGCACAATGATGTTCGCGGCATGGGCCGACATTTGGTCGAGATTAAACTGTCTCTAGAAGATCAATTGGTATTCGCATCGGTGTTAGGAAGCGCACTCCAACCTGCGCATACAGGTGGTTTAGGCCAAGCTGGCACCGGGATGTGGTTCCTGAAACACGACTCATACTTGGATTGGCGCAGTGGCTATACACAGACACTAGTCTGTCCTGGTATGGCTGGAGCGGGCAAGTCGGTAATGATGTCTTTCGTGCTAGACGACCTCTGGAATAGCTATCAGTTGCAGCCAGGGATACGCATCACACAATTATTCTGCCAATATCAGCTCAAACACCTGCAAACAGTTGACCACTTGCTGTCTAGTCTATTATGGCAACTTGTACGACTTATGCCTCGTCTGCCCGAGACATTACGAAAGCTCTATGCGAAGCACGAACCACGAGGCAGTCGACCATCGTTGGCTGGTCTAGAGGATACACTGTATGAAGTAATAGCTAGCTACGATCGAACCTACATTGTTGTCGATGCGCTCGACGAGAGTGGGACTCACCACCGCAACAAGCTCGTTACCACTATTCAGAACTTACAATCAAGAAGTAACGGCCGAGTATCCATTGTGGCAACAACCTGATTCATCCAAATTATACTTGACTTATTTGTAGGTGCACCTCGTCTCGATGTACGTGCTACAGATTCAGATGTCTTGCGGTATCTTACGGCCCGTCTATCGGAGATAGAATCAACACGAATCAGGATGAATGGCGACATTTGCAAAGAAATATGTGATGCTATAGTAGGCCGTGTTGATGGAATGTACGTTCATTAGCTAACTCGTGCTGAGCCCTGCTAATAGTCCTAGGTTTCTTCTGGCAAAATTTCACTTCGAAGCCATACAACGTGCACTTACTATCAGTGCTGTCAGAGACACTTTAAAATCTTTGCCACAAGGTCTGGGCGCAATAAATGAAACGTACGAGGATGTCATGTCGCGAATTGAGCAGCAGGACGAAGACTCAAGAGTCCTGGCCCGAAACGTGCTTACTTGGGCCGTTCTTGGTCGCCGTCCTCTCAACGTTGTGGAGCTATCGCAAGGTCTTGCAATGATAGCAAATCCAGGCCTGCAGACCATTACAGACGATGATATGGTAGAAGGGTCGCGCATACTGTCTGTTTGCGCCGGCCTGATAGCGGTCGATTCCGATGATCACACAGTCCGCTTGATCCATTACACTGCTCAGCAATACTTCGACGAGACATGGAAGAAGTGGCTCGGCAATGCACCTGTAGCTTTGACCAGGGCTTGTGTTAGGTACTTACTTACGGGAAACACGGATCTACTCACAACATACCACTATGACCGCCAAAAAAAAACCAACAGACCCAAGGACCCATTTCTGGGATATGCGGCTCAACACTGGGGAAACCACGTAGCGGACGTGCAAACTGACTTGGAGATGCAGCATCTTGGTTTGACAGACCTCTTTCGAGATAAGAAGTTGGTAACTGCAATAGGTCTTCACATCGATAAATGGTGGCTACACTCTGCCCACCCCATGTCGCTTCTGGCACATTTCAATTTATGCCACCTGGCGACAGAGTACCTCAAACAATTACAGTATACCGGAATGGATGAATGTTCCACGGGCTTTCTCAGGGCAACGCCCTTAATGATCGCCGCATGGTCACGAAGTACCGATTTCGTCGGACTCATACTTGCAGAATCAACCTCGAATGTGAATGCCACCAATCTCCTTGGTGAGACGGCACTCATCATAGCGGCTTCAAAAGATAAGAAGCAGGTGGTTGAGACATTGTTGAACTGCCCACGAGTTGACTTAGACACAAGAGACAATCGCGGCTCGACTGCGTTAATGTATGCCATGGATTCCAACTATGATGATGTCGTTAGACTTCTCTTGGAACGTTGGAGGTGGACAACAGTTCTCTGTATGGCAGCAGATGCGTTTGATAGGGGCAGTGCAAAGAGGAGAAACACAAGTCTTTCACGAGCTGGTAGAGGCTATGCGATTGTCTCGTGTCCAGTTTGACTTCAGAGACCCCAAAGGTCGGACTGCTGTATCGCATGCGGCTATGACTGCTGAAAGGGCGATGGTTGAGGCATTGATTGGACTCAAGGAAATGAATATCGGATCTGCTGACGAGGATGGTCTGACTCCACTAATGCATGCTGCACATAATGGTCATACCGCTACTGTTGAACTTCTGATACCGTACAGTGATGTCAATGCATGTAGCAAATCAGGGCTATCCGCGCTAACAATGGCTATCCAGCGCTGTAAAATTAGGGAGTCGATCCAAGAATACCATGATATCGTGCAGCTGCTACTCGCATCGCCACATATTAACGTCAACCTAAGGTACCATGATGAATATACACCACTTATGCTTGCTGTGGGATATGCGGACCAAACTGCTTCACATTTGCGCCCGAGTGAAGCAACCCTGGCAATTGTGGAAATGCTCCTTCAGCGACCTGAGCTCGATATACTTGCCACGCGTAACGGCGATAATGTTCTGCACCAAGCATGTCGCTCTGGCAATAAGTCAGTGATCAAACTTCTACTCGGCCACAGAGCCGCACTAAGTCTCTTAAAGAAGAAGAACGAGGACGGTCTCAGTCCACTAGGACTTGCGCCGCACACTTGGGGCAAAGCAAAGACAGACTTCCTCCAATTTTGTACGATTTCCGAACTAGGTGCCTACTTTGATATGGTGTACGTTTCTCACACACCTACTGGATCTCCTCCCAGCATGCAGAATCACGGACATGATCAGATACAGGCGGAGGCTGGGCAACATGAGTATCCTGCCAATCACGATTTGTCCCCACGTTCACCTTCGTCACCAAATGTTATCGAAGGACAGTCCGATCAGTACCCCATCATACATGCCGCATGCCGCTCAGGTTCTTTCGATACTGTTGAGAGACTCCTCAAATATGAGCATGCACGTATCTGGTTGCAGAAAAAGGATGAAGATGGGTTTAGCTTGCTGGAAGTAGCACAGCAAGCCAAGCCTGGCTGGCTCGATAGAGAGCTCGTCTGGCTTCTGCGGGACGCGATGAATGCGTACGGTATCGACGAGACCGCGTCCATGGCATCGACGTGCAAAGACCAGTCGAACCATGGGCGCGATAGCGCTGGCGTTACTGATGAGGAATAAGAGGACGAGGAAGCCGAAATTGTAGGTGAAAGAACGACCTTCCCAGAGGTCCAATTTAGCAACAAATAGTAAGGATTACATATATCAGGTATCTATCTGCTGGAAGTATTCTATCCCTTAGAGCAAAGCAGTCGCAGATAAGGAAATCAATAGCATCTTCCGTGTTGTTATGACTGGTCTGGATAGGTCGGGGTGATTTCATTCAACAAGTATTGCAGAAGCTGAAAACATCTGACCCCAACATCTAGCTACCTGCGCATCAAGTCAAGGCCAGGCCATTTGTTGGCAGTTTCGAATAGGAAAGTGTCGCTATAGAAACGTCTAACTACCATGTTTACCGTGCTGGTGCTATGTGACTGCCATCGGCAGAGGTACAGATGTAACCGTCATTATAGAGATAACTGTCACTACAGAAGTAGACGCCAGCTTGTTTAGGGATGTTGACGGTGATCTTCACACGGCTGCTTACCTGACCGTTAACTCATATTCCTCAAACTCGTGGTCTAATCGCTCTAATCTCTGGTTAGGTGACATTCTGTCGGCTACCGGTTTGAAGAGCGAACTCCTCGGCTGACAGCCAACAAGAAGCATCCCAGTCACATTAATTATGTCCAACAGTGCCCGAGAGATCGCCGTATCGATACGTAAGGCAGGTGTGATGAGTGCTCCTCCTAGATTGACGATCCTTGGCAGATATTCCACTAGAAGCATCCTAATCACAATAATCACATCCTACAGTAGCCGACAGATCTCTGCGTTAATATGTGAGACAGGTGTGAGGAATACCACATTGGTCAAGGGTCATTCCATGGGCGAAGTACAAACTTCACAGAACTGTCGTTCTTTGCATAAAACTGCCAAGTGACGACGTCGACTCGCCACTAAGTAGTAAGAAGTCCAGCGAGGTCGAGCTTGGTACAGGTTGTGCGTAATTCTGCGTGTTGAGCTAGAAACACACTTGAAGAGGCGGGTTCTACGATAGAACCTTTTCCTTCTTTCATCGTCTTTCACACGTAGAAGATTATTTGGTCTTTATTGTAACTCAAAGTCGACAGAGACATGCTCACCCGTCGACTCCTTTGCTTGCTCGAAAGTTCCTTCAATCTATCCTCGAGTGCCTTGATTTATTCGTCTTTAGTGCCAAGTTATGTTCTGTATTCCTCCAGATTGGCCTTGACAGTCTTCCTCGAAGAACATAATTTACTGACCAGGTGGGTGGCTTGGCCCCATGGATTAGGCTTTGTGCATCTTTGGTGATAAGGAGTTTGTCCTCGAGGTTGTTTTGCAGATGCATAGTATCGATTTACCTCTGCATCTCGGTTCTGTCTGAATTTAGAAGGTCCAGTTCGGCAATATCTTTTTCGGGCTCGGTAATCTTCTCGTGTACAATCTCTGACTCCTTGTTACAAGACTGGCTATGCTTCTGACTTCGTCCATCTGTGTAGGATGCCCTGGCCTTTTTATTCCTATTGATAGCTTTCTTGCTCAGCGGCCTCCCGGATGTTCTCTTAGCGGGTGAAGTCATTGAATAGCGTGTCCAGATACATTCGCATGTCTTCCTTCATCACGACTGCTTTGAGATGTAGCTTCTTCGTGATCCTTGTGGGCCTGTGATTCATATGGTAAGAGTGTTACTGGGCCGGTAAGATCTCCCATGTGCTAACATCCTCCTCCTCATCATCTCCAAGGCTGATCAGGGCGGATTCTTCAAGAGATAACTCGTAGTCTGGCTGTATTATTGGGTGTGGGGAGTGTTGGGCAACTTCAGGGACCGCCTGAGCTTGTTCTCCCAGGCTACGGCGAAGTTGAAGCTTTTTGTTGCATTCTCTCGGCTTGTTCTACACGTTGCTTATAGGAGGATAGCTGGGCTTCAGCCTCTTCTGCGCGTTTCTGCATATCATCGAAGTCTTGCTGCGTAGAACATTGTTCTAAAGCATGAAGAGTAACATCCCTTTCGTGACTGATAGTCTTGAATCTGGTTGCATCAAGTTCGGCATTTTCAAGTAGCTTGACAGCCACCTTTCTGTCATAACAATCGGCAAACTCTTGTAGTTGGTGTTTGGCAAGGGTGGCCAGGCCTTCTTTGTCACTGTACAAGTAATCTTGATCATACTTTGCCCGAAATTCACCTTTTTCTCGTCGTGTGACTGATACTATTTCCAGTGGAACAACTGTCCGAGACGGTCTGAACGGTGGCCTAACTCCTGTGGGACACGCTGTCCATGAAACTCCCAGTGGAGATGTTGGGTAGGGTTGGTAGTAATCGCGCTACCGATACCGCCGATATGGACATGTCCCATGGAATGCCCCTTACATGGTTGGCATTGCCTTCCGAATTTGGGTAAGCTGTTGGTGACGGCCTAAGCCTTGCGAGTGCTTTAGCCCATAGAGTTCTAAAACGCTGACAAGGCGTTCCGGGTGGCCTTGTATTGTCGTGTGAAGAATGCCCAGGTGACACAACGGATGTGCCTGGGTTTGAAAATGCCGAATTCTCGTCGAACCTGCACTGGGATGATTATAGATATTGAAGGAGTATCGTTATTGAGATGGATGTGTGGTATGTGCCAATGGCTTGACATGGCTTGTCTTCGAAACGTGTTCTGTGGCGTCTCAGGTTGATTGACGTTAGGAAGACGAGCCAATCTGAATGTAGCTCCAGGCTGAGAATGGTGTGAGGGTTGTGCTGATGACCCGACTCTAGCTTGTCACTGAACCGTGTTCCGAGGCTTCTCATGTTGATTGAAATTGAGAGGACGAGCCGAGCTGATAGTGGCTTCTGGTGTGCATGGCGTGTGGGTTGTGCTAACGGATTGGCTTTAGCTTGACGTTGATTCGTGTTCTACAAATTCTCATGTTGATTGAGATTGAGAATGAGAAGACGAGCTGGTCAGCCCCTGGTG
>Ga0160427_10002942_pt1 | contig 10122 bp, 5 predicted proteins | sample SolpanmetagenomL_FD_108194 | JGI IMG/M metagenome (GOLD analysis project Ga0160427, IMG submission 108194) | Solar panel surface microbial communities from Lawrence Berkeley National Laboratory, California, USA - L | ecosystem: Engineered > Built environment > Solar panel > Unclassified ...
AATGGATGGATGGATGGATGGATGGATGGATTAGAGCCAGAGGTGAAGCATGTTTGATTGGGACGTGGGGTGATCTCAAACCTTATCTACCATCCGTCTGGTTTCAATTTGTGGAGAGTCAAGAAATGATGTCGTTCATAATTGCCGAAGCTTTGGTGATGGATTTAGGGGGAGCACTTTTGAAACATGGAAGCACACATATTAAGACGGCATTATGGTGACATTTTACTACTGTTGTATTCATTTCATGTTTAATTTCTCCAAAAGCACCCAAGGAAATCATGGGATTATGGAAGCTGAAAGCTAATCAAGCATTGTGTCTATTATACATAGTATCATAATTACTAAGTACCTACTAATATTGTTGTATCATGTATTTTACTTTCACTAAAATACGAAATTATAGTCGATGCTATTCTAAACTACTTAGTACCTAGGTATGTATTTGCAAGTGTCAGTCTAGATCTATACTTAATAAGCATAAAATGTAATAAAAATAGACTCCCGACTTCAGACTTTAAATTTTGAACACTCTATCATAGGGCTATATTTATGCATTTTCTTATCGGTCTATCGTGCATTAATATTTAACTTTATTGAGATTAGATCTATCTTCTCGCCAATGTCCTTTTACTTTTTGAATTGTCTCAATTGAACTATGAAGTGATGAGTATGATGCATACTGTTGCAATCAAATTCGCAGGCGTAAGAAACGATATCGTTACAAATTTGAATAAGTCTGAGAGACAACTTAAATGTGATAGCTCCGAATAAACCAATAAAAACTATTTGCTCAATAGAATTGTTAAATGATTATAAAGCTCTATATAAAACCTATTGATGCAGATATCATTATTAGATCCGACGAGCACCCACACGTACGCAGTACTTCTACAGCTAGATCTTTTTGTCTCCCTTGTTCAAGCGAGATCTTCTGTGGATTTCTTAAGAACATTATCGTAGTAAATCTCTGGTAGATATAAGACGGTTTGGAAACCATGAGATACAGCTATAGGGATATATGTACGCTTTTTTTTGGATACAGTCTTTGAACAGATGTATATAGTGTTAGTATAGAGTGACCCTTACACAAGCATTCATATGATGTCCAGACAGACTTGGGATTGAATTTTTTAACAAAAGGGTTCCTTGATTAGCTGTATCTCTCTAACATACCTTGCATGATTATAGTAATATATGTCTATATACACGCTATCTCAATACGAACGTGAATATGAATTGGTTAAGTGCCACCTTGACTCCTCGTTGTGCTTTGACTCTTTGTGTTTATATTCGTTTTGCTTTCTACAGGTTTATGGAGTGCTTGAATGCACTACACATGAAGGTCGATTAATAGTTCATAGTCTTAAATTGATTCCCCAAAAGTTGATGTAAGCTATTATCCTTGAGAATCAAATAATAATTACTACTGGGTACTTAGGTACATCCTGACTAGATGCATGGTAAGAGGATATTAAACCAAGGAAATAGATATAGATATAGCTATAGACTATAAGGGATCTCACCTCTTTTACCAATAGTATATAGGCTATAAACATGATTATAAAATACGATATAGAGATTAGTAATATTAAAAGTTGTCCAGATATTACAAACACTTATCCTCCTAACAACAGTCCATATCCATACTCAGATATCAGACCACTTATGAGCGGCGAGGGTATCTGCGTATCATTGCATCATAGATGCCATTTTGTTGGACATATCTCGATATATCACCGGATCAGATTTTCCAGTAATTTTATAAAGCCTTGCACTTCTGGGTTTATTTATGCACAGCCACATTTTTTGAGTGCTCATGCACAACTGTAATGTTGTGAGCATCCCTGCACCTAGCGAGTGTGTGCCACGATCGATAGTTGAGGATTGTTAGCTCGAAGTCGGTGGGTTCATCAAAAGTACAAGGGTTGTGCACTTGTGGTTAGTGTTGAGGTCTATGGTCAGCCACACTTCTCTAAACCTTTTATGGCTTGAGCCAGGGAGAGATCAGAAAGGAGAAAGATAGAGGAAAAGAAAAGGAAGAAACAGGTTATAATATTTTACTCTTTTTGAGGCTCTATAGGCTGCTGTAAATCCCTGTCTACCGGGCTGTTACCTTGTCCGACGTCTGTTCTTGAATCTTGCCCAAAGCTAATTGATCTTGAATAACCTCACAAGAACAGTTTTCACCTTTATATCGTCTTGGCCCACGAAATATCAATATCACAGCACATATGCCTCTTTGTATGGATGTTTTTGGAACAACGGAATTTTTCATTATCTCCAATTCGAATGTGTGAGAGAACGGCTAAAGCTACCTCCTGGCACAGCATTTGGATACGGGTAGGTGTTTTGCCAATGCAATCTGAACTATAAGCGGGACTGAAAGCGAAAATCTAACAAGAACTACATCAGATTTTCGATGAGCCAATTTAGTGATTACAGAGAAAAGTTTTTGTGGACCCGGCTGATCGGATAGGGAAGCGTTGTGCGACTGAGGAGGGTCCTGCTTAGCATAGAAACATTACGCGTACATCCAAGCACAGTATTTTGTGGGTAACAATTTTTCTTTTTCCTTCTAATTTTCGTCGATTCGTATTCTTCTTGGTATATTTTTGGCAAACACAAACCGTAGCTCCCATTCTACGCAAGAGCCCTGCCGTGATTTTCTGCGCTACCAGGCTTGTCATATGCCTCGTTTCTTGCAAGAAGAAAAAAAGCCGTGACGTGCCATATACACAATGTGGCAGTGGCTAGTGCCAGTCGTAGATGATGAGAATGATGAACGGTTAGGTTGGATCGAGATGTGTTATATATACCAAGACCATTTGTGCTTGAATTTGATATCACTATATAAACCAACAATCGTCTCCTCAGTTCATTTCGAATAGCTCCATATCATATATATGATACCACTTGGTCCTCTTTTTACTTCGGTATAAACGAACTCATACGGAAATCATAACTTCCTCTTGCAGTATATATATACGATTTTCAATTTAAGGAAACTCAAGAGTTGAATAAAACCAGCTCACAAAAATGAAATTCACAAACACCACATTGCTCGTCGTTCCCTCTTTTTATCTCTTCTTCACAACATTCTTTACCGCATTTGCCTCACCTATCTATGGTCGTGGCCTGTTCCCTAGACAATTATTGCCTTGTGGTGTCGCGTATTACAACCAGTCTGCTGTAAGTTATCTTATCACATCTTTGAGAAACTGTCAAACGGACAAACAAACATACACGCAAAAGCAGCCACAATAATCATTCCTCGAATCTCTTTAGAACACAAGGTTTTTTTTCACGTAGCTAACCTGTGATTATTATCATAGTATACCTGCACAAATGGCACGTTTCTCTGTCCAGTATTAGGCGATACACCAACCTTACAATGTGGTGATGCCTGCTACCTTCCGTCGATGTATGGATGCGCAAATGGAAGCTTGTTCCAAGTTCCGCAAAATACCACAATTACCTCCTCAAATTCCACTTCAAACTCTACTTACACTCGATGGTCTCTAAAATACTTTTATTAAATGAGGGAGATGAAACTTTAAGCTGTATGGAGAAACACAATAATTTGATATAAATATTTTATGCTGTTGTTTCTATTGACACTTGTTTTGTATTCATTCTAGCGTCATGTTGTTCTAACATGTTTTTTCTTGTATTTGCGTTTGGGTAGTAGTGCTGTATTCAATAATATATCCACGAAATCATACAAAGAATCCCCTGTACAACGATGTGAAATACTATATTCGAAGAATAAGGTGCTCCTGTAATTTCTCATCATGTGATGCTTCAGATACTAGTAGGAGGTGAAGGTTGTTTTCTAAAATTACCAAATTAATTCCAATTTCATCGATATCAAGTAATGAAGCTTTTCTCATCTTTCATCCAGGTAGCCAAACAACCTATAGCACTTCAAGCTACTGTCAAGTGTTACGATGAGCGAGTGCTTGCCTTGCTGACATTGCAATTGCATGCAAAAGTAAAGTAAAAACAAAAACAAAAGCCCAATTACGTTAGATGGTTGCGAAACATCTAGATTGAAAATGTACATCAAAATACGATCAGCAAGTGACACGTACTCTCTCCATGTGCCTTCCCCTTGGCGTGGCTGGGCTTTTGAAATTCATGGATGCATTTGTGGCGAGGCCATACAACTATTGAGCGGGAAACCTAGTGCTGCTTCTAAATTCAAATGAGCCACCAGATTGATATAAAGATGACGCACTCGCCACTTTTCGTCCCCGCACTTGTGGCACAGTTCAACAGGGTTGATCCTTGCAAAACATCGCAGGTCCCAGCGCACTCAACCATGCATAAGGTCAGTCGTGCTCTTAAACACTACTAAATACATCTCGCAGATCTGGCAGAGAAAGTGACAAGATGTGACATGGTTGTATCGGATGATTGTGATGACTTCATTCTCAAGCGAGCTCCATGGATTGAAGCAACAAAGGGAGAATATAAATTACGACGAGCCATAGACTCTCGAGCATGTTGGGATTGTCGAAACGGGTTAGTTTACACAATTGCTGCAAATATCGATGGTCTGTGACTTGGAGCGTGTTGAAAAAGATCAGAACGTCATCAAGATCAAGACCTATATTTGGTATAATGTGTCCTGGTGGATGCAGAAGAAATGCCCCCAAAAATATAAACACGCTTAACCTATCGTAGATCAGAAACCATAGAAGACGCCGTTTAAATACATTTAACGAAACATAGAGAAGGGACCTAAACAATACAAAAAGTCTATGAGGCCAAATTACTCTAGTTGATGTGAATTAACTTAAATCAAAACCAGCACCTGACCTAACAGCATATAGCAATTTCTCAGAGAGGACAGTTTCTGAGCTGTATCTTGGCAATTTCAGCAAATTGACACATGTACTTGTGCTAGGTAACCGATCCTCATCTGAGCCCGCATCTCGTATGCAGAACAGAGGGCTTAAGGCAGAGAAGCCAAGTAGAGGTGCTCTGCTCACGCTTGTAACAAACTTGAGTACTGCTTGGCGGTCGATGTCTGCCAATCTATTCATAACATTCCAGAACATAGCAACAGTTGGATGTTCCAGTCCATCGTCCCCTATAGTATATACTCCGCCGTATGTAGTGTTTCGACGTAAATCCTCCACATTGATAGGCGAATCATTGCCTCCTACCAATGTTTGCAATTCTGATTGATTGAACATAGTCAACCATCGAGGCGATACAATAGATGACAAACCAGTCACGAAGGCATTTGTCTGGGCGCGAGATTGTGTGGTAAGATGATGTCTAGCAAGGAGGTGCATGTACTCTAGCCTATTTCCTATAGTGACAGCAATGTTTGAGCCATTTTCCTTCAAGTTTACAGACAAGATCTTTTGTTTAGTCTTGGTATTTTTGTACGCGTCCTTGTAGCTGATAGAGACCTCAGTAGAAAACGTCAAAGACAAAGCGTCGATCGTAGCACTGTCGTAGTGCTTCAAAGCTTGCTTTCTGGGTGTTAGTCCAAGAACTAAATAGCAGATTTGTATGACTCACTAATCCTTTCCAGAGTCCTCTATCCAAAGCCTTTAAATCGTCAATCCCAAGTCCACCATCGTCTGCTGCTGTCATTGCCTTTGACCATTTCAATAGAAAGAATTCTGCAAAGACTACGTCTACCAGTATACCTTCGTATAGACACTTTCCAACAATTCTACCCAAGAACTCATATCTCTTCAACACTTCTGACATAGCGTCATTAAGCTGTTTTGCACTTTCCTCCCTTGTTTGATATAACCAATTGGCAGATTCAACTTCTGCTTTCACCAGTTCCATCATGACAGGATTGGGATAAAGAGTGTTTTCGTCTGTTTCTATAAACAAAGACTCATCGGATTGGTCATCCAGTGCGTCTTGCGTGTTACCTTGAAAGGCCTCTTTAGCAACACTTGTCAAGAATTCCTTAGTAACACCGCCCCCATCTATTCCTGCTTCTTCCGCACCAAAAGAATCTATGAAGGTGATTTGTATTGGTTCCTTCAAACCTTCGCCGAGCCCATAGAATTCATGAAATGCATCCTCGAAAACATTAACTCTACTTATCCGCCCATGGTGTCTACCTACTCTTCCATCACTTCCTGGAAACATTGGGTTCCGATGCAAAACCGAAAGTCTCCAAGAGTCCGCATCCAAAAATCCGTTACGTCGTCGGAGTTGATCAGCGATGATGAACTCCCGAAAAATCTCCACTCTAGTTTTGAATGGTATGAAGAAAGGAAGGTTTTGCAAAATTTCTAGCCTTGGAGTTATAGCAGCTAATTGATTTCCTCTAGCCATCTTCTGATGGTTGAATCCCGCACGAAAAGTAGATCTCCTGTTATTCAAATAGGACGAAACTGAATTTGCAGGTGCCGAATCAACATCCACTTCAGATTCCTCGTCAGAGGAATCCGCATCGTTGTTTTGCGTCATCTGAAATTGCCGTGCCTCTTCTTCTGCTACAACAGCCGGGATGAAGCCATCCATACCCACTTCTTTGGTCATTAACCAATGATCAACAGGTAAAAACCTTTGACGCGAACTATTTCATACACACGTCAGTATTGAATTTAGCTAAAATGCAAGGTAGTCGGAAGCGTACTCTCTAGTATATATCATGCGCAACAAGCGAACAGTCAGATTTCGAAGCCAGGGCAAAGATATCCCTTTTACACCGGCGATACCATCGCGAGCACTGATAGATCTTAGTTCCTGGTCTCCAGATGACGGCTGATCCGTATGGTTGACATCGATCATTTCGATGTCGTTGCCTCCTTGCTCGATTTCTTTGACGTTCCAAAACGTGATAAATCCAATATTTTTCAAGAAGATAGACAGTGTGTTCAGCTCAGACAACTTTAGAGCCTTCTCAGAGCCCGAGAAGAATTCCTCATCATCCATAACTAGCAGTGCAAAGAAGAATATCTCCAAAAAGAGAAAGATTGTTCTCCATTCACCCACTTCTGAAGATGAAAGTTCTGGCTGAGGTTTGCATGTTGGCCCTTGGCACAAACTCTTCAGAGCATAACCCATGTCATGTACAGACAAATTGAATACCCTTGATCCTGATACATGACGCCAGAAGTATTTGACAAGTGACTCACCTGAATAAGTTTGTCCGATGTAAAGGGAACGACGTATATCCTGTATGCAAGAAGGAAAAACCAAGGAGAGCATGAGCATATAGTTAGCCAGAATGCTAGCCTCTTCGGATTCTGCAATTGCTGTTATCGATATTGACTGAGTTCTAGTGGAATTTGGTTTGTTCGAGGTCGCTATGGCAAAAATTTCCTTAATGAATGTTTGACTTTGCAGCAAATCAAATTGTTTAAATTCAAAGTCTGCATATATCGTCTTCCCAGATGCTTCAATATTGAGACGAACTGTCGCTCTTGCAGACTTTTGGGCATTGTATACACCCAAGACCCCAGATTGTCTTGTTGTGGAAATTTTTGACGATATAGTGCCGAGTAACCAAGAGAGACAAGACACAAAATTAAGTAATGTCTCCTTTCTCACAACGTACTCTCTACTTCTGTGCCTTTGTTCGCTCTCAATATAGACAATGTGCGCTAGAAGTGAAAGCAACTCTTGGGTAGGTAGCGTATCGACATTAATGATAGGGATAACGTTCGTTATCGTATCTATAGGGACGCTCCCTCGTGATAACCAGTCCTCTGATACAGCAGATAATGCTGTAAGGATGGCGGGTTTAGTAAGCAGATTCAGAACAAATGATTTACAGTTTTGGTGGACGCTGGCGAGATTATTTCCACGCAGTGGATCAAACACGACAGCTGTGACCAATTGAGAAGTAGATGAATTCAGTCCAGTTGGTGCCAGCTCAGTCAGATTTTGGATAGCTGCTGACATGGCCACATAGTACTTTTTGTTGGTCATAGTAGGATCAATGCTTCTAATATGCAATAATGTTACAAAATACTCTTCGATTTGTTGCAATAGGCCCTTTGGTTGTCCTGTTTGAAGGCACAAGACACTGTCAAGAATAATGTCCATATAACGACGCAACAAAGCCAACACTCTAGCATCAGACTGTGCTTGAGTTCTCTTAGGGAGCATATGTTCTGATTGAGTAGAATCTTTAAATTGTCGTGTGTATTTTATGAAAATAGTGAGCCGCTTCCGGTCATCTTTGTCGTCAGCTCTATAAAAAGATAATAATCTCGACAACTGCTCTATCAAGAATATGTCCCTGGCGTCGTTGGTCGTGCCATCCCTCTCCCAATTGTGATCCCAATCTCTCTGCAGCTGATGTCGAACATTCTTTCGGGTGACATGACCACGAAATAGAGATTGTATTTTGATGGCCGATCGAAGCTTTGTTCTCTCGGCCTCTCGTATAGCTCTTTGTTCTCGAGCAGAATTTATGGTCGAAGAGGAGCCTGGCCGACGACCACCTGATGTGTTGGTCCCAGAAAGATTGACCTGACGCTGTCGGCGGGCGCTCCCTGTAAAGTTAAACATCGGTTTTATGTTGATTTAACATGCATACTGCCTTCCAAAAAAGAAGAAGGAGCCGAGCGAAGAACGAGATATCAAACTGCGGATACTATCATAACAATGAGGCCAGTACTTTGTAGACTAAGGATTGAGCTGATAGTGTTGTTGAATTAAAATCTAGCAGCCTTGAAGCTAACTAGCTGGAATATGATCGTACTGGTGTGTATACTGTACAGGCTGATCACGAGCAATGAAGAAACGCCTCGAAGATGTGTGAGACTTGACGTAAGGCTCTTTGTGGAACTGAACCACGGAGGGCGGTAATGAATAACAACCGTAAAGATGTTTGCTTTACAAGATAGTCTTATAGTGGCGCCTGATAGAGATCCCTTATGTGTGGCAAGAACGAAGTCCCGATTGTGTATTAATCAAGAGGGACGTCAGGGTTTGACGAGGTGAAGAGGATATTCGTTTGTGTCAATAAGTTGGTAGCTGAACCAGTATTAAGATGGATGCTTAATACCCGGTGGTTTGTTGACTGTGGATGATGGTGATGGTGATGGTGACGATAGCAAGGATGAGCAAGGCTGTAAGTGAGTGTTGAATGGATGAATCATTAATTGCATCGTATTGATCTCAACTGAGCTCAAAAAGGGCATGCCAAGTGCTAGTGATAATTCAGTATATACTTACTAAGTAGTACCTAGGTAAGTAGGTATTTACTACTAGAATACACCTAATTTGCTGATTTGGTATTAACAAGCAAGCAAGGCGAGGCTGCGGGTTATGACGCTCAGCTGCCGATCAGCTGCTAGCATTCGTTCATTTGTTCGTCTATTGTTATCGACTATGCCAGATCCACCTAAGCTAGTATATTTATTATTACTTACCTAGGTACTTAAGTACTTATACATCGTCGTACGCGAATCTGGAAGCATACAACCAGCTTTGAAAACTAATCTTGGTGAAAAGTGTATTGTGTAATCAGCAACCTTCTTCTCAAAGCTTCTAGAATGCACGTTTTCAGTGTCTCTCTAAGTAAGCATGATGTAGCGACAAGACATCAGCATTCAAGAGGGGTGTGAATTTAGGCAGATTTAGGAAACCATGATCTACAGCACAAGTGGTGAACAAGTGTACCAAGAACTTAGAAACTACGCGGACAGAAACAATGAGGAACTGTAGCAGCCTCCGATGTCGAAGTAAGTACTACTTAAGTTAGGTAGATTATCGACAATAATTTCTATTCTTCCCCTTTGTACGAAGATTTTAACTTGTAATAATCATCTTACTAGTAATCCTCTCATTTCATCCTGACTACTTAAGTAAGTAAGTACTTAGTAAGTACACTTAATAAATACTGCACTTAATAAGTACTTGTTTAATCACCGTGAAGCATTTGTTAATTTTTTCCCTGCTGTTTTATATCCACAGCGCTGGAGAGGAGAGATTAGATTAGATTAGATTAGATTAGATCTGATATTATTGTTTAAATATTGTTTAAAGAGTTGTGTGCCTGTCCCACCCTTTTTTTTCTTCCCCTTCTCGCTCTCTTTCTTGCTTGGCATTATTATTATTATTATTATTCTTTTTTTTTTTGCTCAGTAGTAGAATAAGCTTGCTGCAACACAACACCTCCTC
>Ga0160427_10002943_pt1 | contig 10116 bp, 6 predicted proteins | sample SolpanmetagenomL_FD_108194 | JGI IMG/M metagenome (GOLD analysis project Ga0160427, IMG submission 108194) | Solar panel surface microbial communities from Lawrence Berkeley National Laboratory, California, USA - L | ecosystem: Engineered > Built environment > Solar panel > Unclassified ...
AGATTACTCAAGCCTATACAACCTTATCGTTAAATGTCTGATAGTTCAACATTCATCATTGCCCTTCCGAGAGCAAATCCTCGCGAATAGAGTCTTCACGACCCCCCCATATGCACAGGGCACTAAAATCCTAAAGGGGATATAAAACCCTAAAAGGGTAGTACGATCCCCAAAAAAAAAATAATGCACAATTGTCCGAGATCACAGTTCTGTACCTGCTATGATGTAATTAAACCACATACTTACATATGTTTCGCGGAAAACCAGCTATAGTAGTCAGGATTGTCTTTCACTAACTTACCACAGTTCTTTGGATATCTTTACAACGATACGTATTATCTTTTTAGCCATGAAAACCTGTTTATTTTCAATTAGGCTGAGCTAAGACTTTTCTCCCTAAATAGTCTCGGGCGTCGTGAGACGACTGAGACCTACCCCTCATAATTTTTTTTATTTATAATAAAAAAAAACAGGGGTTGGTCTTTTATTACTATCCATTTAACAGATAATATAATTTTATAAACGAGTGATAGCATAAGTTTTTTTAATAAGCCTATTTTTTTAAACTGCTTGGCTTATTGCAGCCCTTGATACACCTAATGCTTTACCTGCATCTGTTAAACTATCATAACTTGTTACTTCATTTGTTTTAATATCTGTAATAACAATAGGATGTTTATTGGTTGCAGAAGCTTTCAAAGGAGAAAGAGCTTTTATTTCTCTTACTTCATCACTTAAGATAAAATTTCTCATTTTATCTAAGGATTCTGGTGTATGTTTATAACCCAAAGTAGATCCTGCAATTTTAGCTATATTCTATTGAGGTTTAGAAACATCTAGACAATGTTGTTCTCTTTAAAGTACATTTGTAGTATCACAGTATTCTAAAATTTCTAATCTAAAATTAGAAAATCCATACTTTAAAAGAGCACTATCAATAGGTCTATTACTTTTTGCTAAAGAACGCAAACTAAAATAGCTATACATTCTAACCCTTAAACTAACAGAACTACCTATATAATAATTACCATTAACCTTATTTACTCAACGATATATAGCTACTATTTTACGATTCTCATTAAGAATACGTATTTCTTCTGTATACGCGTTATCATAGACAACTACGGGTGAAAAAGGATTTATTTCCCCTGAAGAGAAAGATCTTTAAACCTTATTTTTATGTAGAAAGATGTTAAATATAGTAGCTTTAGATTAAAATCATTGAGGTTGGGTGGACATTTATGCCTTTAGAGGTTATCTTTTCGATTCTATCATTGAGTTAGGGTGCTAGCCTTTCAGTGGCCCGATTACCTTTCTACGGTGTACCTTGCTTGTAGCTGTAGTTTTTTGGTTTATTATTTTTATGTACTAAGTAATACACTGGTTAATTGTTCTATAAAAATAATAAACCAAAAAAACAAGGTATGTACTAATATAACTTACTCGTTTATTATTTAAATTCTAAATTTAAAGGTAATAAAGTAAAAACATCCATAAAATACAAAGGAAATCAGATATTAATTTTTGTTTTTGTTCCATTAATTAATACTAACATGCTATCTAGTTTATAAAAGAATATTATCCTGCAATGTTTCCATTGAGGACTGACTATATCTTAAGCTTGCGCCGATCGCCTTATAGTCGATGAACTGCACACCTTGCTAATTTTAAATTATAGTGGTGCTTGGCTGCGGATTACCCATTCACTTTCGTGTATCAATCTTTATTTTACTATACCGCGAGTCATTACCTGCGCCCTTAATTATGTTACCATATTAAGTTAGTTAAGATTGCTTTAGGGCTTCCCCGTCAATTTGACGATCTATAGCAGAAGGTTCACTTCTACTTGAGCTTCTAAAGAGGCTCATTTCTTTATTTAACCCATTCGGCCTTTTATATGCCTGACCATGGTAAGATCACTACTCTTCGGGTCTCTATTTAGATACTCATTCATTAATTAATAATTGGATTATCTAGGCGTAATTCAGCATAAGGTATTTGCACTAATTGCTGATTTTTGCGACACCTTCCGGTATATAAATTACTAATTATACTGCAATGATACGCATTACATTCTAGGGTTAGTAATTGCAAATTATATTTACTCATTGTTTTCCCTTATCCTACATCTGTTTTAGTTTATTCTGAAACCCGGCTACTCCGTGTCCTCGCATCTTTGGATTTTGTTGCGAATTAGGTACTTACTTTCAGGTCTATTCCGCTTGCATCTAATTAGAACTTGCTGACCCATTATACAAAAGGTACGCTCTCATACGTTTATTAAACTTACCTTGAGCTGCTTATAAGACTACTTCTTGCTCTAATATTTCCTTCACAGTACTATACTCTATCGCTTGTATATTATATTAAGGCTTAGAGGAAGGTTCCCCTTTATTCCAACAGATTAACCCGTTTTACTTGCAGCCTATTATCTAGTTTCATTCACACTACTCATAGAATCTCGTTTGATTTATTTTCCTGAAGCTACTAAGATACTTCAATTCACTCCGTTTCAGTCGAAAAATTTAGCCAAGGGTTTTATACCCAAGTTTATTTAATATACAGCCTTTGTAAACTCGAAGACAGTCTCTTTATATACTTGCCATAAAAAAAATCTCTTAAAATAAATCTCTTAAATTTATCGCTTAGAATAACTCTATCTAATCTTTTAACTATAAGAGATAAATCTTTTAAAATAAATATTTTAAGAAGATTAAAGTTATGAAATAATACATTACATATCAAAATACATTACTATATATTTATATATACAATTTGTTTAAATACTATATCGGGTTATTATGATTCGAACATAAATATTCCTCAACCCAAATGAGGCGCCTAACCAACCCGGCCCTAACCCGCTTATTATACTAAATGTATTAAAAACATTTTATAAAAAGCATCGTACATTTAAAAGCAATTTTTGTATCTAAAACACCCTATGTGTATAAAACATCCTATATTAATAAAACATTTTATATTTAAACATCCTATATTTAAAAAACATCCTATATTTATATAAAAAATACATCACAGAGAATATCCGATTCGAACGGATGTTGGTTCACACCAAAATAAGTTTCAAGCTTATCACTATAAACCACTCAGTCAATTCTCTATTAATTTATAAAGCTCATATTTAAATGTATAATAATAGTTTTATAACTAACTGTAAAGTTTATAAATTAATATTAATATTGTATTAAAGTACTTATTTTTAAAGATCTTTTACATATACAGCTTAATTTTTATAAATAGATCTTAATCTTTACAAGTGATCTTAATTCTTACAAATAACCTTCATCTTTACAAGTGATCTTTATTTTTATAAATAACCTTCATCTTTACAAGTGATATTAATTTTTATAAATAACCATCATCTTTACAAATACTATTGATATTTAATTTTATACTTAAATATCTATAACCACACATTATAAGTAATATATATATAATAAAGATATTTAGCACACTCACCTCACACTCCTATTCACCTAACACTACCACCTTACACCCAAATTCACTTCTCACTCCTACTCACAATAAGAGGCTTTGTTTTTTAGTAATACATGGTGAGACACGGTACAAGGGGGGGGGGTGAGATATGATACAAGTCTAAGGCAAGTTATTCATAAACAATTTCTATACTTAAATATGTATACGTTTTGGTAAACAATCTATATAAATGTTATTTATAGTAAAAAAAAAATACGTTAAACCATAAAAACATAAAATACAAACATAAAGACTAAAATATAAACATAAAACATAAAATACAAACATAAAGACTAAAATATCTTAAACATAAAAACAAAAAAAAAATATAAACAAAGCATAAAATAAGTTAAACATAAAAAGCATAAATTAGATTAAACTTTAAAAAATAGTTCACCTTTAAAGTGCGTACAAGACTCGAACTTGTAAAAACATGTCCGTAGCATGTCATTATACCAATTTAACTAACGCACTGATTGATTCCTCAACGAATTGAACGTCGATCACATCCTTATCAAAAATGCGCTTTACCTATTAAGCTAAGGAACCTTAAGTATATAATAAGGTAAAAATCTATAAAATATTATTAAAAAAAGTACAACAATTTAAATTATCTTGTACACTAAGTATTATACTATATGATTTTTTAAGCATAATTCTAATTATTAGTGTTAATACGTTGAGAGTGTTTAACTCTCAATATAGATAAAATAATTTATACTTAACCCTTAAACGGATTTTTTATTATAAGGCTTTAATTATATTATAATCTTCTCCTTTCAACACCCCGTGTGCCCATTATTTAGGATCGTTTCCATTATTTAGGATCGTTTCCATTATTTAGGATCGTTTCCATTATTTCTGGTACACGAAGGGGGGGGGATCCCATTACATAGCTTTTAATGCGATGTATGGGGTGTGATCATAATATTAGATTAATAATAGTTAAAAAGAATTCTTAACATCCAATAACTGATATTATAAACATAGGCTTATAAACAATACAAGGGTATTATGAAATGCTAAATATTTATAATGTAAAAATAGCTTTTATAAAATAAATATTATTAAAATGTCATTAATAATATATTTATAACAAGAGCATCCAGACTTGAACTGGAAATTTGAAGTTTGAAGCTTCCTATTTTACCAATTAAACTATACTCTTTTTAATAAAATTAATTATACCCTAATGTATCTTAAACTGAAGCATAAACTTACTAATAACTTAATGTAACTTAAAGTGTATAATATAAACTTAATAATACCATCTATTATGTTACTTAAAGTATATGATTAGCTTATTAAGTTAAACATGTTATTTATTTTTCTATTTAATCTATAGATTAACATAGTTAAATAAATGGATAATTTGGACTATTTATGGTAATTTAGCTATTTATAAAAATAGTTTTACCATTTGCGGAAAAGAGTGGATTTGAACCACCAGGTGTTAAACACAATATTTAGCAAATATCTCGCCTTACCAATAGCAACTTTTCCTTCCGTTACAATAATAGTCTTGTTAAATGTTTTATACTTTCAAATTAAATATAATCTTACAATCTTAAAATTAAATACTCTATTAAAACTAAATACAATATAAAAATTAAATATTTTTTTATAACTAAAGAGAATCTTAAAATTAAATACTCTGTTAAAATTAAACACAATATAAAAATTAACACTATTTTATAAGTAAAGAGAATCTTAAAATTAAATACTCTCTTATAATAAACTACAATAAAATACGAGTTAAACCGGACTTGAACCAGCACCTCCTTTCGTGACAAGAAAAGCCTCTACCAATTAAGTTACTAACCCTATACAGCTAACCGAATTCGAATCGGTACACATCGTTTGGAAGACGATTGGACTAACCATTATCCTATAGCTGTTTTTTTTTCATAGAATCTTCTATCCTACACTATCTCTTTAATAGCCTATTCCTGCATTAAATTGCTTTTAGCTTACTGGGTATTTTTTTTCTGTGTCACAATATATCCCTTACAACTTTTACCTTTTCTAATACATCTGCTAAGAAAATAAATTAGAACTTTTAAAAATTCCGCTGCTTTTGTAATAAATTGGAAACTTGTGAGATACACCAGTATCAATTTTTATATCACAAATTAGAAGAGAGTTGATATTAGCAGATGGCTTATATATTTGGTAATATACAATAACATCTATACCACCTAAGTTCACTACCAGCTACATGGCTTTAATAGGTTAAAAAGATAGAAATTAAAGTGATTTTGAAATACCCATGTATTTTGAAGCTTTTACAATAGAAGAAAACTCGACCTTATATCCTGACTCTATATTAGTAATTACAACCGTTTTAACTATACTATTATCGATGGATATCTTTAGTTTTGTACTATCTCATATAACACTATTTAAACCTAAATGACTAAGTAACCTTTTAGTTTTTTTTGCTATGTTTAAAGCCTTTAGGGGGGGGGGTTGCAAGAGTTAAATGACTATACTCTTGCATTAAGTTATAAAGATATTAATGTTCTCTTGTAATTAAACCAATGGGATAACAATACTCTAATATTTATAAAACTAAATTAAGAATAACCCTATTTTAGTGGTGAACTACAAATTACACTATTTCCGTTTTTTTAATTACCATTTCTTTTTATAAAAAAAAATTGGTTTTTTTTTGTGAGGAAAAACAACTTCTAAGTCTACGGGTGAAATATATAGCAGAACCTGCATAAGTTTTACCGAATAACTTAATAGTTCATTTGTAAATAACAGATTTTTGGTTATTTTCTTTAAAGATGTTTCCTTATAAGGAGCTGGGGGGGGGGTCCATATAAATAGAAACTGGAAAGGTAGACATAAAAGATAGTATATTATTATCCCCCTAATAGGAGATAGATATAGTAAATATAGCAATAGATATATACATAATAACATAATATAAACTATCTTGTTTGGGAGGTTCGTTAATGAACCTTTTAGACTTTAACATAATTTAATAAATTTTACCCTCTAGCTATTAAGTATTTGCACTATATAATCCTTAGGGATTTACACCATATTATCCATTAAACCTACACCTAGCTATTATTTTTAAGCTTTAATATACTAACCTTAACTATCTGTAATGATATACAAAACCTATGGTCGTGTATATTTTTTTTTAAGATCTAAGGGACTTGAACCCTCATGATGATGATTAAAAGTCATACGCTTTACCATTAAGCTAAGATCTCTTTATGTATACTTATTATTATAAGTAGTAAGAAATAAGTGATTTGAACACTTAACCTGCCGCGTGTAAAACGGATGCTCTACCAATTGAGCTAATTTCTTTTTTTTTTTTTAATTCCATTTATATATTTTATTTTTATTTCATGGAATAAGTATACATACTATCATCGTCAACAATAGAATAGAGTAAATTATTAATCAGATCGATTAATTCCCATACAACATATTACCGATAGCTGTAATATGAGAAGTTTCTGATAAATTCCGGTCCCATGACACAGAAGTTATATGGGCTACCTTAATTTTTATCTATAAAATCCGAAAATTTAACACCATATTTCTTACAGTACATTTCTATATTTCTAGACTTATCAAGTTCTCTGTTTATATGACTATTTTTCTTATTGTATATTTTACTAAAATCCTCTTTAGCCTTAAGAAGACGTTTTCTAAACTGTTTACTCTGCTCTGTATTCTTACCCCCTAATCCTTCTTGTATCTTCTTAGCATTATCATCAAAAACAACAAAAATTTTATTAGCTTTTTTTTATGGCCGTCATTGTATTTTTTATGGCCGTCATTGTATTTTTTTCTAGCCAATCAAACTGCAGTTGCATTATTCTTATCCTCAGAAGCTATAACATTTTCACGTACAATATTTAGAATCTTATCGTGTTCCTTTTTGAGTAAATGAGGCCCATAATCATACATTAGATAATCCAAATGTTGTACGATCTTATGCTCGTATTTAGGATCGATAGTGTTATACTTTTGCATAGATTTATTCATTCTAATTAACTCTTTATTTAAATCTAGCTTATCCTTTTCAAACTCCTCCGGTGTTACCATAGCCTCAGATACTTTATTTTTTCTTTTTCTTTTTTTTTCTATCATACCAGAAGAAGAATTAGGTGAAGGCTCAGGGTTATTCGGTGAATTGTGGTAGTTATGGGGATTAGGAGAAGGGGTAGGGGTTTGGTTACCACTGCTACCATCAAACCCTGACATTTTAACTAGCATAGTGCAGATATTTTTAATAAAAGTTATAATTTTTTTTAGTAGAGGTAATATTAAACTTCCATAACAAATATCTACACAACTATACAAGGATAATAGATAAAGAGCAGTAAGAACCCCCTCAACAAGATTATATAACCAAGAATATTCTAAAAAGAGTTTTCTATTTAAAATTTTGTTATTCACAATAGAATCATTTAAACACTTAGCTAAAAGCATAATAAAAACCACTTAAAATAGTCTTCATCCTTTAAGATAATACCTATTAAAATAAATAGTTTAAGATGATTAGCTTCTAAGTTACCCATTAGTATCTTAGAATATTCAGTATATAAATAAAAAATAATTTTAAAACTAAAGGGATAGTATCTTTTTAAAAATACTGATAAGTAATCCAATAAATCAATAAACATATATGTACTTATGCTTATAATATTGTGTATTCTACTAACATAATAATAAATCAACGGATATTTATTAAATGAAAGTAAAATAATTTTTTTCAATATATTTACAACAATATGTGAAACTATGTTAAATAGTTTTTCTATAATATAGCTTTTAAAAAAACCTAGTATGTTAAATTTAAATGAGCTTTCTAAAATAAAAGGGGTAGATTTAACTGTCTTTTTTTTCTTTTAGTGAAATAAGTATACACCCTATCATCGCCAACAATAAAATAATAGAGGTAATTATTAATCAGATCGAATAATTCCCATACAATATATTACCGATAGCTGTAATATGAGAAGTTTCTGACAAATTCTGGTCCCATGACACAGAAGTTACATGGGATACCTTATTTTTGTTACTAAATTCAAATAATAAACTATTAGTAAACCCCATATGAGGTAAAACATTGTCAGCGATGATTATAAAAAAACTACCTATAAAGATAGCTAAAGGTATACTATTAATACTGTCTATCAGTAATTCAGATATTCTTACATTGATTAACATCAATATGAATAAAAATAAGATTGATACAGCCCCTATATACACTAATAAGTAAGCTAACCCTAAAAAATTTAGTCCTGTTAAAATCAAGTAACCAGATATAGCTAAAAATAAACCTATTAAAAATAAAACAGATACAATAGGATTCTTACTTATAATAACTAATATACCAAATAATATCGCAAGTATGTGTAATAAATCTAAATTATATACACTATAACCATTGAATGTAGCCTCATTAACAATATACAACATATAATTTCGTTAGAAACCAGCTTCATGACCCCTCTTAGTCTCCCTATAGTACTACATATCACTAACTTAGACTTTTTATGCTGAGATCTCATTTCAAAAAGCTTAAAAGGGAAAAAAAACTTGAGGAAAAATACTTGAGGAAAAAACTTGAGGAAAAAAAAACTACAAATTATGCTCTACCTACCGTAGAGCAATAAAGGCTATTAAATTAAGAAAAAAATTTCTGTATTTATCTCTAACTGTTTGTTTCCCTTTTTATTTATAAAAAAGGAAACAAAAAAATTACAGATTCCAATAAAATTAGATTATTGCTAAAATTTTAAAGTGATATAGAGATATTTTTCTTTTAAAGAAAAGAAAAATATACACCCTATTATCGCTAACAGTAGTACTATAGATGTAATATTCCATCATATATAATAATCCATCATATATAATAATAAATCAGATATGATAATACATCATATATAATTATTACGTATCTAAATTTAGTGTAAAGGTTTGAAAATTAAATAACAGGTTTATATAAAATTGTAACAAATGTTTGAAACTAAAATATAAGTATAAAGATTCTAATGGTATTAGAGATATACAGTTAACATTGAATTAGGTAATAATTCAAGCCCTTAAAATGAATCGAACATTTATCAGAATATTAACAGTATTCTGCTCTACCGTTGAGCTATAAAGGCTATTAAATTAAGAAAAAAATTTCTGTATTTATCTCTAACTGTTTGTTTCCCTTTTTATTTATAAAAAAGGAAACAATTTACTAATAGATTTATTTTCTATAAAAAAATCTCGATAGTTATCTAAACTGTTTGTTTCCTTTTTTATTTATAAAAAAAGGAAACTATTTAATAATAAAAGAAATTATCACAATAAAAGAAGTTAGGACAAAACTAATTTTCAACTATAGTAACACCATCTATTACTATAGGAAAAGAAAATAGATAATTCTAATTATTCGACTAAACTTGCCTAATGGTGATTAAACATGATTAGCTCCTAGTTGTATTAAAATTAATAATTACTGCGAAATATATACAAAGCTATTTTACCAAAAAAAAATCATATCACTCTGGCTAGCTTTTTTCTGTGGAAAAAGATATCATTTTTTGCACAAAAAAGTAAGTTTTTTGTAAAAAAAAACTAGGAGAC
>Ga0160427_10002944_pt1 | contig 10113 bp, 13 predicted proteins | sample SolpanmetagenomL_FD_108194 | JGI IMG/M metagenome (GOLD analysis project Ga0160427, IMG submission 108194) | Solar panel surface microbial communities from Lawrence Berkeley National Laboratory, California, USA - L | ecosystem: Engineered > Built environment > Solar panel > Unclassified ...
GGATTGCTCGTATGCATTCGCTCTGCGGTTAAGCGCCTTGACATACTCGTTGTCTAGAGAAAGCGCGGCAGTTGTGTCCTCAATGACCTTATCCCAGTCTAACATGGCGTTGTAGCATGCTGCGCGGTTGGAGTAGAAGATCGGGTCGGGTTTGCAAAGGATTGCTTTTCCGTAAAGTGATATTGCCTCGTTGTAGTTCTTCGAGCCGTAGGCCTTGTTGCCCGCGGCTTTAAGCTTTGCAGCGTAGTCTTTGCGTTCCTGGAGGCGTCAGCGAATCATTTTGGACGGCAATTGATTGTCATACCTGGTCAGATAGCGCGCCAACGGTAGCCTCGTCTACGGATGGAAGATCATCCTCCGTCTCCACGGCCGCAGCTGGAGGTGGAGCTCGGGCTTCCGCTGCAGTTTAGTTAGGACTGGTTCAAAACATCTGTAAAGCCTTCATACCAGGGTTGATGGTGGTGGGTGTAGTGGCAGCAGTAGTAAGAGGGAGATCCGCTTCAGTGATTATGGGTGCCTTTGAAGCTTCTTCGGCTTCCTTCTTGGCCTTTCGCCTTTCCTTCTTGCTTTTTCTCGGTTCGCCATTCTTGTCGATGCTCCGCCCCTCCTGGCTAGCACCTGCAGCATAGTAAACGACGCCAGCGCCGGTCACCACCAGTGTAATACCGGCAATTGTGTAGACCGCGGCTTTGTGCTCAGACGCCCATATCGATGCTCTGTCCCAGAGTGAGGAGCTGGCGGAAGAAACGGCAGCTTCGGCATGCGAGGCAGCAGAGGCGGCTTCGGTGGCGGCCCTTTGCGCATACTGAGCTGACGGGTTAGACATGTTGCCGTGTGATATTAATGGATGTTGAGTCCTCTAGAAGGCTGCACGTAGCTGACAGAAGTCGAGGGCAGGCCTTTAGTCTCGACTCGTTGATGAGGAGCGTGCTTCGATAAAAAGATGCGATCATCTCTTGCGGAACCTGCCGCCCAAGGCTCGATTCTGTGTGAGCGCGTCCGACGTGACGTTTGGGCGTTGGTAGTGTAAGTAACTTATTTGCCAAAGGAATCCAGTGGTTTGCATCCTACAAGTCTCGTCCGTGTTGCTCTTCGTTCGTCGGTCTTGTTAATGCAACCTGCGCTCTCCACTCACAGTCTCGACTACGCTTGAGTTCTTGCGACCCATCGAGCGTAGCAAGTGTCCGGCCATGGCGTCTTCTACTACGCGTCTTCCTGGCTCTGAGGACATTACCACATCAAACAAAGCGCAGACTATGCTTGACAAAACAAAGAAACCCGACGCCTCTGACAGTTTGGACGAGGTTATGCCAGTGAGCTTGCTCGCCTGGTTACCTCTGCTTAAATCCGTTGACAATCATCTAGGACTACCAAGACACACCAGGCTATACGGTAATGTCGTTCTACTCGTTGTTCCAATTACTCGCTAACTCAAGTTAGGACTCTGAAACACATCCAAACACTGCTACACCCAGCTTGGCTGGTGATGTCGCCGATGGACGGAAGCGCAGGCTTGACGCTATCCAGCTGAGAAAGAACATGTTTGGCAAGAAGCACAACCGACTGGATGAGTCAAAGGTACAACGACCCTGCACCAACGCAAGCAAGCGCTAACACTCTCACGAAGGAGGATGATTCTATTCGTCGGTTCCGGTATCTACTAGGTCTTACCGACCTTTTCCGTCACTTTATTGACACAAACCCCAACCCTCGAGTCCGAGAAATCATGGCAGAAATAGACAGACAGAATGCATTGGATGCGAAGACCAAGAAAGATCACGGCAGGAAAGGTGGCGCAGGAGGTGAAAGGAAGCGAAAGACAGAGCAAGAGGAGGATGCCGAGCTTCTCCAAGAAGGAAAGCACGGCGGCAACGCAGAGACCATTTTCCGCGAGTCGCCCAGTTACATCCATGGTGAAATGCGTGACTACCAAGTCGCTGGACTCAACTGGCTTATCTCCCTTCACGAGCACGGTATTTCAGGTATATTAGCAGACGAGATGGGACTTGGCAAGACTCTCCAGACCATCTCGTTCATAGGTTATTTACGGTATGTCTGTGATATTACAGGTCCTCATCTGGTCATCGTACCAAAATCGACTCTGGACAACTGGAAGCGAGAATTTACCAGATGGATCCCTGACATAGACGTCCTGGTCCTTCAGGGGCAAAAAGACGAACGACATGAGTTAATCAACGATCGCTTGGTAGACGAAAAATTCGAAGTTTGTGTCACCAGCTACGAGATGATTTTAAGAGAAAAGTCGCATCTGAAGAAGTTCGCTTGGGAGTACATCATCATCGACGAGGCTCACCGCATCAAGAACGAAGAATCGTCACTGGCACAAGTCATCCGATTGTTTAATTCCCGGAACCGTCTCCTCATCACCGGGACACCGCTGCAAAACAACCTTCATGAGTTGTGGGCACTGCTCAACTTCCTCATGCCAGATGTTTTTGGTGACGCGGAAGCATTTGACCAATGGTTTTCTGGCCAAGGAGAAGACCAGGATACTGTCGTTCAGCAACTGCACAAAGTACTCCGGCCTTTCCTGTTGAGGAGGGTGAAAAGCGATGTCGAAAAGAGTTTGTTACCGAAAAAGGAGATCAACTTATACATCGGCATGTCAGAAATGCAGGTGAAATGGTATCAGAAGATCCTCACAAAGGACATTGATGCTGTCAATGGTGCTGCGGGCAAGCGCGAATCCAAGACTAGATTACTCAACATCGTCATGCAGTTGCGAAAGTGCTGCAACCATCCATACCTTTTCGATGGGGCGGAGCCTGGTCCACCCTACACAACAGACGAGCACCTTGTTACTAACGCAGCGAAGATGGTCATGCTTGACAGGTTGCTAAAGCGCATGAAGGCGCAGGGGAGTAGAGTTTTGATCTTCTCCCAGATGAGCAGAGTGCTGGATATTCTCGAAGACTACTCTGTGTTCCGGGGATATCAGTATTCTCGTATTGACGGGTCGACTGCTCATGAAGATCGTATTGCCGCGATCGACGAGTACAACAAACCCAACTCAGAGAAGTTTCTCTTCTTACTCACTACTCGCGCCGGCGGTCTTGGCATCAATCTCACTACAGCAGACATTGTAGTGCTTTTCGATAGCGACTGGAATCCCCAAGCCGATCTACAAGCCATGGACCGTGCTCATCGTATTGGCCAAACGAAACAAGTGGTAGTATTCCGCTTTGTCACCGAAAATGCTGTGGAAGAGAAAGTCCTCGAGCGTGCTGCACAGAAGTTACGTCTCGATCAACTTGTTATCCAGCAAGGGCGTGCACAGCAAGCTGCTAAGGCTGCAGCATCGAAAGACGAGCTTCTCAACATGATCCAACACGGCGCCGAAAAGGTGTTTCAACAAGCAGCCGGCGGTGGGTTGGGCGCTGGCGGATTGAATAGCGAAGGAGATGACGATATCGAGGCGGTGCTTCGCAGGGGCGAGGAGCGTACGGCACAACTCAACGCCAAGTATGAGAAACTCGGACTGGACGACGTGCAGAAATTCACAAGCGAGACGGCCTACGAGTGGAACGGCGAGAACTTCGAAAACAAGAAGAAGGACGTCAGCATCAACTGGATTCACCCGGCAAAGCGTGAGCGCAAAGAGCAATCCTATTCCATGGATAAATATTATCGTGCGGCGCTACAAACCGGCGGGCGTGTGGCGGACACCAAACCAAAGGTGCCTCGTGCGCCCAAACAGGTTACGATTCATGACTATCAGTTCTTCAGCCCACGCCTTGGAGAGTTGCAAGACAAGGAGACCGCATACTACTACAAAGTCAATGGGCACAAAGCACCATTAGCCGAAGGAACCGAGGAAGACCTGGCTGACCGCGAAGCCGAGCAAGAACTCGACCAGAAGGATATTGACGACGCAGAGCCACTTACGGAAGCCGAAGTGAAGGAGAAACAACTGCAGATAGACAAGGGATTTCCCGAATGGAACCGTCGCGACTTCCAGCAGTTCATCAACGGATCCGCAAAACATGGCCGCACCAACTACGAAGGCATCAGTGACGAAGTCGACGGCAAGACGGCAAAAGAGATCAAAGACTACGCAGCTACGTTTTGGCGCCACTACAAGGACATTGAAAACTACCAGAAATACATTAATATTGTCGAAGAAGGCGAAGAGCGCATTGCGCGCATTGCCAGTCAGCGAAGCCTGTTACGCAAGAAGATGGCCATGTACAAAGTCCCCCTTCAACAACTCAAGCTCAACTACAGCGTTAGTACCACGAACAAGAAAGTTTACACTGAGGAGGAAGACAGATTCCTGCTTGTGCAGCTGGACAAGTTCGGTATCGACAGCGAGGGCCTGAACGAGAAGATTCGCGATGCGATCCGAGCAAGTCCTCTGTTCCACTTCGACTGGTGGATTCTGTCGCGTAGCCCACAAGAGATTGGCAGACGTTGCACCACTCTGCTTACAACCGTCGAGCGCGAGTTCCAGGGCGCCGAGAAGGCGCCTGCTGCGAATGGGAAGAAAGGGCAGAGTGCTGCCGTGGTCGAGGAGGAAGAAGAGGAGGAGGACGTCAAGCCGCCACCCGCAAAGAAGGGCAAGGCGGCGAATGGCGGCGCCAAGGTGAGTTGGGTCTGGTCTTTTGAGAGTCGGACACAAGGAACTAATAGCTCGCAGAACAAGGCACTCGAAGTAGTCAAGGGCAGTGCGAGCAAGGCATCATCGTCGCGCGCGAGCAGCGTTGGTTCGGCATCCTCACCGGTCGCCGCTAGCAGTGCTAAGGGCGCAGCCAAAAGCAAAGCGCGGAAGAAGTGAGCCGTCGTTGTTTCAAATATATTTAGGGAGACACTAGTGCTGCTTCGTGGTGTGTGTTTTGCGGGTTAGTGCACAAGGGGCGTTCTGCTATATGTCAAAGCCGTATCATAAACAACGGCGTCCTAGGGTCCAGCGGGCATGTGTTAACGACTGCTGCATGCCGAACAAGAGAACCAATTCAAAAGATTATCGATCGATTATTGATACAGTGCGCCTCAAAATCGAGAGTCTACTTCTCGAAATGCTCCCCTAACCACCGTCCCTCGGATGAAACCCCTCACGCCGTTGCTAACCCACACCACCTCGCCCTCAGCAACACCCTCCCTCCTCACAACCTCTTCCACACACAAGCCCTCGTCCAGCGCCCAGCGCCTCGTCGTCCCCGCCTGCCCGCCGCTGTCCACCGGCGGCGTCACCCACCTGCCGCCCCTCGCAAAGTACACGCTCGTCAGCGACCCTTCGCTCATCGTGTCCTCGTCGTTGTACATGAGCACTTCGGCGGGCGTGGCCATGGACGGGATGGACACTCGTGCGCGGGACGCTTCATACATCAGGCGCGAGGTCGTCTTGAAGCGCGTGAAGGACGTGCTGCTGGTGGGAACCACGTCGATGTGGAATGTCCACGGTGCAGGGGTGGATGGTGGCAGAGTGAGGGTGGGCGGGTAGAGGGAGGACAAGGGAACGGGCGGGGTGGCAGAGAGCGTCGTTGAGAGGATACCGTCGCGCGTGCAGACTACACGGACCTGGGGGCTGTGAACGCGTGTTCATGAGGTAGCGGCTGGGGGGTGCGTACTCTTAGTGCATCGCCGTTTTGTGTTTGGCTGGTTTGGTACGTCTTTACTTCCTGTATCAGGAATGACTCGAACGTAGAGAGATCTGCGAGCTTCGCGACTGCGCTCGCCCAGCCGAAATGGTCTGCGGCGGCACAGATGCGGTCGCGGTGGTAGCGGAGCATGTAGAAGGGGCTTCCTTCCTTGGTATCTGCTGCGAGTTTGGAGTTCTCTTTGCTTTGGAGGAGCTGCGGGTCGTAACGAAGGGAAGAGAAGAGATGAAACGTATTATTATCTGTTGAGGCCATGTTGTGTGCTATGATACGTTGGTGCTATAGTCCTTCTTGGGCTTTCCTTAGTGTGCTTCTCAGTGGTACTTTTGCGTTTTGATTATGGTCTGGATTGCAGACGGATGTTTCCTTTTTCTAATGGCTGTCACGAGCTTATGCTTCCATTGCTGCTCTCATTTGAGATTGTTTCTTTCTGTAACTGTGATGCGTGCATAATATGGTGATTCTCTTCGTCTGATGCCACACCAAAAGCGGCAGGGGCCCTAGACCCTTCTTTCGCTGACTAAGCCGTTCTTTTCTCAGAACCCTCGGCAAAATCCGAAACAAGCAAGTTGCATTGATCTTCTTCTTCCACCATCATCAGCATCATCATCATCATCAGCACGCTTTCTTTGTCTCTCAATACTTCACACGACCACTGCCGTCGAAACAGTGACGGGCAGTCACGTTGCATATATCAGTACGACCAATTCCAGAGTCTCCTTCCCTGCGTGCTGCAGGCATCCGCGCTCAGGTCCTCATTACGCAGAGACCCGCTTTGTTGCCGCTCATTGACCGCCCAACGTACATTCACTCACTCAATCGATCTCCGCCCGCAGAGGCACCAACTATTATGGACTCCATGAGAGCACTCAACACCTCTCTACCTCGCGCTTCACCAAGACGACGCAGAAAGCCAACTCCGGCTGAACTTCACCAAGCATTCAAGAGTGCCGCCTTGACAGTTACACAGCTTTACAAAGCAGCCTTAGCTGATGGGCAGGCTGCACGGAAGGCCGGCTATCAGGATGCTTTGGATGACTTACTCAACTTCCTTGATCAAGAGAACATGGGGTTAGGCGACGGAGAGGGATGGCGAGTCAGGCAATGGGCTACACAACACCTTACCAATGTGGACGGGAGTGACAGTGACGCCGATTCTGACGACGAGAAAAGAGCAAGGACTGTTTCACCTGTCATTCAGACCAGACCAACCCCTGTGCTGGTACTTCCCGCCGAACCCCCGACGACGGAGCCGGTGCGGTCAGAACCATCACCGCCGAATGCGCCTTCGACAGTCCGTCAGGAGGGCCCTTTAGACTCGTTGACACATAACGACATGTTTCGTTTCCGTTCCGGAATTCCGTTTCCTGGCATCGACGACACTGAAATGACAAGCGCCGAAGTACCGGCATTCAACTTCCCGCCCCAAATCCGCCTAGACTCGACTTCTCGAAGTGCAAGAAACACACCGAATAGACACACAGGACATGGTAGCAAGGATCGTGGCCCAGCAGTGTCAATGGGTGCCTTGGGCTACGGTGCCGGGTCAAAGCGTAAAGGCGCGTTTGGCGACCTTTTCGACATCAACAACGCTGGTAGCAACAAGGACGGTCATGGCAATGGCAAGAGAGGACGCCACGCATGACCCCAGTGGAACCATCGGTTTGGAGTACGGGCGGCTATCGTTTCTCTCATTCACATAGCAAGCGAACGAGCATTTCCTGGAGTTGGTTCTCGAGTGGAGGGTTCGGTAACGGTTTTTCACGGCATGATGCATTGTACCAGCAGACGAGATACCCACGTTCATTGCATGACTTTAGTAGTGTAAGCATATTGTAGAGCAGTTTTTGCTCTCAACCTTCGGCTCTCATCTTGATAATGTGGGAAAACTGTCCGTAAGTATCACGTCTCAGTGAAAGTTCGTCTGCTTGATTTTGAGCCCCATCAGCCTTCCCTCCAGATCCGTTGCCACCAAGCGGTTCCAGCTTTTTGCATGGTTCATCCCTTGTAAGCCGTATTTGACGGCGCTTCGGTGTCCTTGTGTCTTTCTGCCTTTCGCACCCACCTTTTCACCGCCCTTCACTCGGCGAGTCTCCATATCCCCAAACCAATCATCACCACGCCAAACGCGCCTTGCATCTTCGGCGTATTCCTGAGTAGCGTCTTGCTCAACCCGCTAGCACTGGGCTTCGGCGCAGGCGGTGGGGTATTCATGAAGGATATACTATACGCCCCGGCACCGATGAAGGTTGCGCCGCCTGAGAATTTGCGTTGTCGTCAGTCCTGGCTGCATGGCGGCGGTGGAGGCGGCTGCTGCTGTGGCGGAAGCGTACCCATGAGTTTGCATGGTAGGCAGTCCTGATATTCTTGCGTATTGCTGGCTAGCACTTGTGGTGGGAGCGACTGTGCGCCTTCGCCTAGTGTATGTGGGACGCTGTTGGACATGTGCGTGAGATGCTGTTCTTGTTGTTGGTCGTTGGCGGGGTGGAGGTGGGATGTGGAGGCTTCGGCGACGTGCGTGCGTGCGTGCGTCGGCAAGAAAGAGAGGCATCGTCCGTCATGTGAGAACAACCCTCACAACACACCAACATGGGCGCCGTCGAAGCTTTGTACATCTTTGACGAGCACAAGTAAGTCGTACTCGTCCTCTCTCTTCACAACATCGACTCACAAGGCCCGCAAAGCAACCCGATCCTCGAACACATCTACACCGCACGTCCGCCCTCTGCCGCAGCCCTCCTACCGCAATACCTCGCGCATCCCGCACCACGACCCTCGCTGCTCTATCTCCCCAACACAAACCCGCCCGTTCTCGTCTTCTCAATCGTCCAAGATCGCCTGTTGTTCCTCGCCTCGACATCCGCAGAGACAGAGCCTCTCCTCGTCCTAGAATTCCTCCACCGTGTCGCCGATGCGCTAGAAGACTTTCTCGGAGCGCCCTTGCTGCCGACCAAGTTCGAAAACTCGTACGATGTCGTTGTGCAAATCGTCGCGGAGATGTGCGATGCAGGCATGGTTTGCAACACGGAGCCTAACGCGCTAAGAGAAGTCATCGAAGCGCCATCCTTCATGGGGAACCTGCTGGGCGGATTCGGACTCCCTGCGTACGTGAACACACACCTATCCCTCTGCCTGCCTGCACACCCTCTCTCCTAACAACAGCTTACAGTTCCTCGCCCGCTCTCTCCACGCGCCCACAATCCCCCTTCTCTCTCTCATCCTCCACCTCGACGCCCACCACCCCGACCGGCTCCGCCATCCCCTGGCGCCGCGCCAACGTCCGCCACACCTCCAATGAGCTATACGTCGACATCGTCGAGACCCTCTCGGTAATCCTCGCGCCCTCGGGCCGCCCGCTCTCCGCCTACGCTCACGGCACCATCGCCTTCACCTCCAAGATCTCGGGCGTGCCGGACCTGCTACTTACACTGTCTGCGCCCGGCGGTGGCGGCAAGAACGCCATCACCCACGCCATGGACCTGCCCTGTTTTCATCCGTGCGTGCGCCTCGCGCGCTGGCGCGACAAGCCCGGCGAGTTGAGCTTCGTGCCGCCAGACGGGCGCTTCGTCCTCGCGGGGTACGAGTGCAACCTGCTGCCTGCGGATATTTTCGAAGGTACGGGGAAACTGCTGGAGCCGAAGCTCGAGTTACCGGCCAGCGTCGAGATCAGGTCGGGCTTAGGGGCGGGCGGCGACGAGGTGGAGGTGAAGCTGCTCGTGATGTCCAAGGGTCTTGGCGGAGGTGGTGGAGCGTTGGAGACTTCGGCCATGACCGGTGCTGGCAGCCGCGGCGCAGGAGGTAGCAGCCGCTTCGGCGCATCAAGCACAGGTTTCGGATCCGGCGGCGGCGGCAGCGGGACGTCCACCGCGCCGGTCCTCGACGAGGCAGTCGTCACGATACCCGTCTCGCCGAGCGTGCGCCACGTCGCCGACCTCCGCTGCAGCAAGGGCGAGGCGCACCACCTGCCGAGCGACGGCGTGATAGAATGGCGCGTGTCGTCGCGCGAGGCGGCCTCGATCGGGGCGGGCGGCGCGACGCTGCGGTGTACACTCGTGGGACCATTAGAGGACAACAACAACAACGACGATGACAACAGCAGCAACGGCATGTCGTTACGCACGGACACATTTGACTACGACGACGGCATGAGCGCGGCTCCGCCTGCTTCTGCAAGGCCCGCAGCGCCGCGGCAGCAGCCGAAGAGGCAGAGTGCGTGGTTGATGCCGCGGTCGGCCAGCGTGTCGTTTAGCATCAGAGGCTGGCTGGCCAGTGGGATCAAGGTGGAGAGCCTGCAGGTCAACGCCAAGGCGAGCAAAGGGCTCGGGCAGGGGGTCACGCCGTACAAGGGGGTGAAGTACCACACGGTCAGCAGGAGGGGGGTGGAGGTGAGGTGTTGAACAGTGGAGGAGTGTGTGTGTGTGTGTGTGTGTGTATGGAAGAAACAAAGAAAGACTGATATCACGTGATGATGACGAGGTGTCGTTGTGGCTGTGCC
>Ga0160427_10002946_pt1 | contig 10110 bp, 6 predicted proteins | sample SolpanmetagenomL_FD_108194 | JGI IMG/M metagenome (GOLD analysis project Ga0160427, IMG submission 108194) | Solar panel surface microbial communities from Lawrence Berkeley National Laboratory, California, USA - L | ecosystem: Engineered > Built environment > Solar panel > Unclassified ...
CGAATAGAGTACAATAATCAACTTAGTAGGTTCAGAAAGTACCCGTTCTATAGTTACTACTATTATCGTTTTAATTAATATTTAAATTTAAATACTTAATGATTGGAGTAGCTATATCCAAAATAATATTTTACTTTTTATATAAGGAATAATTAAAAATTCAATACTACTTATTCAGCGCTTACTATCAGAACGCATAAGTTAGACTAAGTAATTGGCCTCCTAGATAGACCCTGTTAAGAAACTCTTTCGATTGTGTGTATTGTATAGATTATTGTGTGATGCTTTAAGTATTATTAGAGCACCAAATTTGTTAAACTGATGTTGTACATGCCGCCTTTTTCGTAAATATATAAGGGCAGATAAAACATTTGAACGTGAGTACCCTGATATAGTTCTTGGACTTTAGCCCAGGTTGTACAGCTTAAAAAGAACATTTATCTTGGTGGATTTCAAATCGCGCCTTTACATCTGCCACGTTAGTGTATAATCATGATACAGGAGGCCTCTTCCGGACAATTAAAATGACATAGGGTAGTGATAAATATACGGAAAGCTGATGACACCTGCAGACGGAGATCACATGTGGCTATCTTGAATGAATGCTGCGAAGTGAATCACGTTCCACTTCAGCTGTTCTAATCCCATCTGCCGGTATCCTTGATCACAACATAGGAAGGGAAGTGTAACGAAGTACAAGTTCGTATTGTTTTCGATGATAAAAATGTGTCGAATGATGCCCTACAGAAAGTTCACCGAACTTTCGTTTTGCCAGCTGGAAGCATTTTTTTCGGAAATGAAAACTGGGTTTTCGGTCGGTCGCTCACATGGTACCTTCTCTGGAGGACGAGTCTGTTATGAGAAAATGTTTCGAGACGCTTTAGACGATAGGGCTAGGACATTCTTCCACGACATTTCCTTTGGTGTGAAGATTGCAAAGCTTCTTGCGTGTTATGTTCGGCTTGCCGAGGCATTTTATGAACTCCATTCGCATGCTCAGGAAAAGCTCTATGGTCAAGTTACGACAACACGCCACAAGGACTTCAAAACTTTCCATGATGTCAAGTCATCTCATATCTTCAATTTACAATCATGTGGACGTGCCTTGCTTTCATCGTTGACATAATTTATACCTGAGCTTAAGACAATAAGTTGTTTCAAAGCTAGGCTTGAGAGAACTTTTACCAAATATTCTAGTCTCTCGTGGCTCGATATCGTCCAGCAGCATCAAAATATTGTACAAGATATGTCGTTCCTTTGTCAATGCCGTTGCTGCAACGATATGGGTCATATGAAGAGAGTGAAAAGTAAGGAATCTCCCATGACGGGACCTATCTGCGCTTTAGCTTTGTCATATTCGATGTGCGATGTTGCGAGACCAATGAGCGATATTCATATAAATCCAAACATTAAGCCAACTCGTATTGGCGTACTGGCAATGGTTTTGAGATGTCAAGATACCCTGAGTGGTTTCGAAACGTCCACATTTACTGATTTTGTTCTGTTGATATCTCTCACAACATTATCTGAACCTGCTCGAGATTACAATTTTGTGGCAGTTCTACTTTTCACAGGTCGCATATGTTATAAGAACTTAGCCTATTCCGCTACAATGGCGATCACAATTGATGGTTTAACATTCATCCGCCAGCTCTTGATTGAGCCTACTGATGATCCAGACCTGATTCGAAGAACTTATATAATCAACGGTAATATTGAGTTGGATGGTAATGTCTATGAGATAGTTCGTGCGGAAATTCCTATGGATGAAGATCATGATTCGGCCTCAAGTAATTCAGCATCAGCACCTGCGTCTTTTGTCCGTTCTGTTCATAACTCGAGGGAAATCATGGAATATTTCTGTTCAAATCAGTCAAAGCCTACTGTACCGCAAGCCAAGCTGATTGTGAAGGAGACAGAAAGAAACAGATCGATTATGACTTATTTGCAAGCATACCATCTTGTTTCATCTCCGTCCTGTGGTGTAAGAATTGGTATACAGAAAACTGAAAAATTACTTGTGGAAGCCTCGCGAACTACATTATGCCGCCACCACCATGAATTTCAAACTTTTGTCGACTTGCCAGAGTGCAGTTTGATTGTTGATCATGAGAATAAGTTGATCAGCACCCGTTTGCAAACTTTTTTACTTGCCAGCTCTGCTTCCATCTTCACAAGATATCTTCCCGACAATGTCTTAGCTCGATGCATTGCTATACAACACAATAATGTGCATATTGTTATAGAGGATACTGATTCCGAATCAGGAGACGAATCTAAACATGCATCTCAAATTAGTCCTAAAGGCTGCTCAATCAACCTAGGATATCATATAAGATATATTATTTAAGTAAGGAAATGTTTTTAATGCGCTATACAGGAGGCTGTTAATTACTGGTATATATCTCAGAAGGAAGTAGACCAAGACAATATAAGTTTATTATTAAGTAAAGGACTGAACCTATGGTAAGTACTTTTATATTTAAATAAGAGCTCTTAAAGATATTATAAGAAGTAGACTATGTCAATGAGTAGAAGTTGGTAATAATAAGTTGACTCTCGAAATATATTAAGTCAGTATATAAGTTAATCGGTTTATTCGACTGACACTTGAAAGTTTTCGCTAGAACTAAATATTTAAGGCCTCTATCCTTGAGGATTTTATCGCCAAGTAGTCTCTACCTATTCTTCAATAGATCTCTTCTTTCCTTTTCTAATATTGTTCTATTTTTACCATTTCTTAAATAGCTAAGAAATTTAAAAATGATAGATATTTCTTTAGTACTATACTATTTAATATATAAGTACTATAAGCATATTATAGAGGATTATAAATTATTATAATAATTATATAGATTGTTATATATTTAGTTTCACTTTCTGTCAATTTTGAAGTTAATATCTATTTTAATTTCTCTATATAATACTGTATCATATATAACATTGATTGAGAGGTAAGTTGTTTACCAGAGGTGACCCGCTACTTGATAAGCCACATTGTTTGATTTCCAAGGTGTTAAAAGTGAGTGTAGGTACTGCAAAGAGCAAAGAAACACGTAAGTCTCATATCAAATCACATGATAAATTTCAGTAACGTGGTCCATGTGCACAATGAGGGTCCTTAAAGGTCACGAACAACAAGCAGAACCTGATCTTTGAATGTTGACAAAGAAATTCCTGTTTCTTCTTTAATATAGTAAGCGACTCAAGCCCTTGCACAAGACCGTCTACAAGTGGGAGTATATGTTATACATAAACCAAATTAGTCTCAACCACAAAGCATCACTCTGTCTGATCCAACACTAAGCGCTTCAAATCTGATTTCAACATCTTGGTATAATCTCAGAGTAATCTAGCAAACTTATACTTATAATATGTCGTCAGAACGATCTTTCTCCGAAATATATTCACAGCCAACAGCAGATTCAAATAAAAGTTCGACTATACCTCCTTCCGCAGCTTGGATCAAATTCATCGTGCCACCTCAAACCACAGTATACGTCTTTCCCCTAAGTGCTGTTTCTACCATAGAGGTGCGCAGTCCCATTTTAAGATCATGCTTTCTTGTACCAGTTTCTTGGCCTCAAACTTTGAGAACTTTATGCTAAAGTCATCGAGCAACAGGGCTTGACAGATGCTTTAGCCTCTATCCCAGAAGCCGAACAGGAACTGAGAAAATACGAGATAGAAAGCGGCAGCAAATTGGCGACCACGATTCTACGTGAATTGATAGAGAGTAGACAATGGTTCATCAAAAACGAATTATCAGAGGTTCTATCGCTGAAGTACTGGCCTATCGGAGTCCAAGCAGGAAATGTCTTCCAGTTGGACATAAGACGGCACGACCAAGCAACAAGTTTGCCAGACAAAACCACCGATTTCAGTTGCGATTCTGAATTGCGGAGCACTTATCAAGAAGATTTTACAGGTCAGTTTTTGAATAATCTTCATCAGGAATGGCAGGCCTCTCATAAGCATCAGAGATATCCTGAATCTCTCAACAAAAGTGTTCGGTCTCAATATCATCCCTCGGATAGTGGCTATAGCAGTCAATCATTGCAAAGTGCACAGAACGAGAAGAAACGCGACAGATCTGCATTTCGACAGACACCTCATAATAGTATAAGATCGCGCAACTCAACTCCTGATTATGATTACAGTGACGCTTATTCCTCATGTGCTTTTGACTCATCATCTTCTGTATCAGATCTTTTTGCATCACGTCCTTTGTCGGGCCCGTCGGGATCTGTATCCAGAAGCAACTTGTCGAACACATCTTTGTTCTACCCACAATTGTACGATCCTCATCATACGAGTCGCAGCCATTTTTCTGTATCTAAGGATGAGTCGCTAGAGACAAGACCTACAACGACAGTAAACATGCCTCAAAATATATACATCACCGCTTATTTCAACCTTCCGTTACCTTGCATATATCCACCTACAGGTGTCAAAATGCAGAAATGTTCTTTCTCGCCATCGACGGCATACTGGAAAGCATTGAAGGCTCTATCAGGTTCCAACAAGGCATTCAGGGTTTACTTGCTCAGTTTGACACAAAAAAAGGATGGCGAAAAAGTACTCAAGTTAAACAAGACTATCACAGGCGCGCGAGATAGGGCTTTATCTGAGTTTGGGTTTACAAGTCTTGACAGTGAACAGAGTAGGTCGTTTTACATATTGCTAGAATAATCAATCTTTTACTAAGATAAGGGCTCAAGCTAGCCTCCATGATGTCCGTAAAGTGATTTTAATTGAATGAACGCGACATGATCAATCTATGGGATTTTAACAAACTACTTGTATATGCGAGCCATCAAAAATCACCTTTGGAAAAAGATTATATTAAACCACCTCTGTCAACTTGGTATAAATAGCCAGAAAATACATCACGATGTTAATCCGTGAGCAAATGAAACGAGCTTCCGACAACACAACGAACAGACCAGAGAATTACGCATTAGCCACCGGATGACGGTGTTCTGCGATATCTTCAAGTCCATCAGAATTGCATCAGTTGTCTACTTGATGCGATTGCTTTAACTAGACATGGGAAGGATGAACGAGACGGATAAGAGAAGAAGCTTGGAGAGCTGTATTGACATTTTGTCCTCACGAATCACAAAGCTGGAATTACATGTGGATTCCATTAGCGCCAGGTTGACTTCCAATATCGATCAGGCATGAGTAGCCCAAAAGTGATAATTGCATAAAGAACAAAATATTGCTTGTCATACCGTAGACATATTAGACCAAGAAGATTTTTGATGTCTTCGACATCAGTAAACAATTCCTCGCGATGATCCCAAATCCAAATTGTAAGCTCTCACTATTCGCGCAAAGCCTAATTTGCAGGATCACATAAGAGTTAACAAGCCATACTCATATAACAACATCTTGTTTTTATGATCTCGCCATCTTAAAGTCGCTGACTAGTGTTTGATTCAAATATAATTAACGAATCAATGCTGCTCCCGCATAGCTCTTTATAATAGGAGAAGATATGTCATGTAACACACATGTGAAGCTTTAGTTGTAGGGGGTAGGGACATGGTAGTTGCAAAAGCCGCATTAGTGTTGCTCTACTCGTTTTAACGAGAAATATCATAGAAACACATACAAAATAGTGGAGCAACTAATGCGGCTTTTGCAACTGCCATTTCCCTACCATTATATTGCGATTATCACACTTGCGAAGGATTTCGCTTACTAGGACGTATTTGGTAATATTTTGAATTATGGTATCTCAAGATGCAGCATATTTTTTTCCGATCGCATTCAAGTCTCATACTTCCGCTTACCGATTATATATGCTTTGATGACGTGGCTACACGCATTTTATTGCAGATAATCTCTTATTGGACAGCCCCCATCCATGAACAGTCGCGCCACCCTCACAAGGAAAATACTCGCCAAAGAGTTTTTATGACTGATTTTACTATTCGGTTATGCTTTTATGAGGGTACTATCCTCGTGAGCGTGCCGTGACTATTCAGGGAGGGGTCTATACCCTTAAATATCTTGGGAAGAATCTATCATCAATATCTAGAGTATGTGAATATAGTTTCTTTTTGTTCTCAAGAACCTGTCCCGGATCATATGTACAGTCCCCCTCCCTGAGTAGTTGCGACGCACACACGAGGAAAACACCTTTACGAAAGTAAAGTTATATAGTAAAGTCAGTCTAAAGTACTCTTCTAGCAAGTATTCCTCCTTTGTGTGTATCGCAACTATTCAGAGGGGGGGACTGTACTAGGATGTATTCATGACCTGCCACCTTTATCAGAACTAGGCCCAGTATACCGAATAAGAATTACTTTTTATCTTCTACCCCTTATTATTATACTTCTATAGCTATTATACAATCATTCAAATTATCTCCTTTTTAAGGCTAGAGTTTTGGTATCAGCTTAGAAGTAGTAAAGTATGATTTGAAGTATTTCATATATTTAAGATCTATTTAATAAAGTACGTGATTAGAATTAAGTAAAATTATAGTGCTTAGTCCTCTCCTTATAGTAGGGCAAGTTGCCCACGAGCGCTTACTTTATCGTAATATTTGTCTGAAGTACTTGCAGTTTAACAATTCAAGATTAGTAGATTGAGCTCTCTAAATTTGAATCTTAGAATTCTATGTGGATCCACAAGTCGGAAGCTTACTTTATATAATGATGAAGATGCTAGTAGATGATGTATAAATAATGTATATTTAAGCTGTGTATTGGATACTAGTCACTTTCTTTCACCTAAGGGAATACTAACTAGGTAATTGTTTATATCATGATAGAATATCTGTTCCTATAGGCTGATGATTCCTGAACGCCACTAATACCTTCACGAAATCAATACCAGTGGGGTTCCAAGCTTATTGACATAGTTGCTGAACACATAGAATTACTTCTAGTCGCCATAAACTCTTTCATACAATAGCCTTGGTTAATCAGATTCGAGTTGCTGATTTATGGTGCGATAAAAGCAGGTAGCAAAGGATTATAATTTGTCAAGTGGGATCAATATGCAATATTCATATTTTTCTTTAAATTAATGTTGAAATTCTTATCCAAAAGAACCAAACCACAATATAAAAAATTCAAAGTGGAGGATAGCAACAAAGCAGAATGGAACCATGGAAGTTGGAGTTAAGTTCAAGATTCAAATACCATGAACGACGCCACGGATGAGTTTATCTTGCGGCAAGAAATCATTACGAAGTCCAGTCTCTGCACACTGCCGATGTTCAAGAAAGGTGGTTTGAAAAAGCACAAAAGATCTGAGCGACATATTAATTTAACTTGAAGCATGGGTACCTATTGTGATATATGTCATAAGAGCTTCGCCCTCCTCCAAAATTACAAATTCAGATCAAGAAACTATATTCACCAATTTTCTGCGAAATTTGCGCCACACGATGTCTCAAAAAGCATAAATTGATAAGACATATGAAGACAAGCTAGCATATACAGTTAAGTAGAGCGGTAGGCCTTTGCTGTCCTGATTGCGAAATCTTTCTATTTAGTACAGCCATCCTTCTCGTTATTTTGAGACGTTCAGACAAAGCGGCTCAATTCTAATTTGGTTAGTGCATGAACAACATTAGCGCAAAAATCGCCTGACCTGCAAATGAAAACATATCATGCACCGTCGATTTCACATGGACTTGATGTCAACTGATAATACCAGACCTTTCATACGAATCGCAAGCTCTGGCTAGTAGATTGAAATTTGATCAAAATGACCTTTTTATGTCTCCGTATACCGAAATCGAATCAATCCACGATTTCAAGACAATTGGTGTGGCTAGTCCAGTGTATAGGTCGCATCGGCATTTTTCAGTGAGCAAGAGACGATAGAAGCACTACATTTGTGTCATCATGCAGAAGACTGCTATATGCTGAGCAGTATCCGTCTTACATCAGAGTACAACACCCAAAAGGCACGCCATCGTCCAAAGTTAGGCTGCCTGATACCATTTATGTTGAAACATCAGATTTATTTTGAAGCCAGAAAACGATAATCAATGGATATTGTCTTTAACAAACTTATATGCACAGAGGGAAGAGAGGTAAGAGATCGCTCGGTGCCACTCCAAACTCGAGCCGTATGTGCCAATCGAAAACAAACTCGACTCTGTAGTGGTGTCAGATGACACTCCGAGACACACCACCTATTTAGTAGATATTAGCGTAGCAAACGCCTAATAAAGCAGGTAGTACAGTCCCCTCCCTGAATTGTCGAAACACCCAGATGGGGATGATAATTTTATACAAGTATAGTTGAATAGTAAGTTCAGTCGAAAGAACTCTTTCAACACGCATCACCCCCATCTGGGTGTCACATTAATTCAGGGAGGAGGAATGTATGTTCTTGTGCAGATTTCCTTTGATCTCGCGCTTGCAGTTTTATGAACATTTGTAACAAATCCCAGGCGAAAGGTTTTTGTATGGGTTAAGCTCTATCATTTTTACGATTCGACCCACATATATCAGGAATAAGTCAATTGGTATTCACAGCTAAAAGTAAACTAATACAATTGGAGAGGAACATGGGGTGAAAACCATGAGAGGAGGCTGATAATTTGTTCGCTCTTACTTATTAATGAATCACCCATATCAAGTTCACTGATATAAGTGTTAATTCTTCGATTGATGAAGCAGATAGCCGCCGGGGAGAAGGATCGTCCCTGGTTTCAAATCCAAATCTAAGTATAGCCTGTTATTTCCACAATCTTGTCTTTCTCTTTACTCCGACCCCACAGATAGTAAACTTATGAAGGCGAGTACTGTCAGCCCCGTTATGCTTCCAAAAATCGTTGATATTGGCCAGAAGGCGGACAAGTCGACAACTATTTGTGACGATGATCGTAGATAGTCCCATTTTTCGTGTCATACATTTTTATTTATCTTATCTTGAGACAACAAATATCCTTCACAACCAAGATTCTGTAGTCTCGCCTGTGGTAAAATCTATTTAAGTATCTCGCCTTAAATATTGACCTTTTCGATTTGAGTTTGTAACAGATTGTGCCAAACTATCTTTCCATATTAAAAGTCATTATTGAATCGAGAACTGACGTGCTAGCCATACATAGGTTTATTAATTATCGACACGGGATAACAATGGTAAGGACAGATATAGAATTCGAAATTCATCGTATGCCTACGATCGAGAGGGAGGATTTGCAGGCAATCAATAAGTTGAGTGCTCAAGAAGCTTCAGTAGAGGGCAAGAAATTACGAGATTCGAAAGTCACTACAGTTCAATGGTGCACCGATGAAAATAGTACCATAGTTCTAAAGCCCACTCAGGAGCAATTGCTGGCTTTTCCCAAGCTGTTGGAGTTGATGGAGAACGATGAATACAAGAGTAATTGCTTTCTTGTCGCAATAAAGGACTTAAGCTGGCTAGCTTGTAGCTTTCCAGAAGTTTCATCACCTGATGGTAAAAGGATTGAAGTCAACTTCCAAGTTTATACTCAAAGCATTCAGAAGATCTTTGATGGTACGGGACGTGCAACTCATCTGAGGATGACAAAAGATGGACCTCACAATGCCGACCACGATCAATTACGCCGATTACGTCAAGACTATAAACACAACTTTGTATGGCAAACAGACACTATCTCGATACAAGATGTCTTCTCGGATCATTTTCCTGTCAATACGTATAACAGTCTTTACACACATAATTCAGATGGTATGTAATCCATAATTTAAGAGGTAATTGCTGAGATGATAAATGTGTAGCAGCTTTACATCACCTAGCAGATTGGAGTCCTTATACTGTTGCAAGTCTCCACAAACTTACCGGAAATCTTTTTCTGCTTCCCAAAATTCATGACGTTGGCATATCCACTCGCTACTTGAAAGAATATCTGACTATTATGCAACCCGGAAATATCATTCCGCTCGAACTGAAAGCATCACAATTTCATTCTCTCAATCTACTTCTCGTGGGTGCTGATGTAGTGTATCACATATTTCCGCAGGAGGAGATTGAAAATTTAGTACAGCTAACAAATAAATTGTTTTATCAAGGTCTTTGCGATCTCTGCCTTCAACACAAAATGGAATTTTCTTGCTAATCTGAAGCCTATGCAGATGGACACCCGAA
>Ga0160427_10002948_pt1 | contig 10102 bp, 8 predicted proteins | sample SolpanmetagenomL_FD_108194 | JGI IMG/M metagenome (GOLD analysis project Ga0160427, IMG submission 108194) | Solar panel surface microbial communities from Lawrence Berkeley National Laboratory, California, USA - L | ecosystem: Engineered > Built environment > Solar panel > Unclassified ...
CTAGAAAATGCCCCGAATGGCTCAGTGAGACATCTCTCCTTGCTGTTGTCGGTAGAGTCGATGTTTCACTCGATACCTGAGGCTGGGAGGTTGTCTAAGGCAGCATGGCGGCTGGCGAGGATGTTAAATAAGCATATTTCTCCGCAAACCTTACCCGATTTTGCTTGGGATCCAGATTTGGCATCCGCTGCTGCCCGTTTACACTTGGTGGCCACCTCTATTGTTTTGCGAGACGGCAACAACGAGGTGGACGTACCAAATAGTTCTGCTGGCTGTTCTTACAGAACGCGAGCAGTGTAGAAGTCCCAAGATCGAAGCATTAGAGTCACTGAAGCATAGCGTGCTCGGTTTTTGCGGCTCTTGCTGAGTTGACTGAGGCACAGTCTGGAACGAACCAGCCATCACCGAGTCCTCGGAACATTTGATCGTTGTAAGACAGACAGCGCGGGTGTTAGTGGCTGTCTGTGCGGGATCAGAATCATCAGATAGATGAACGCTCCGGCCACGATCGACCCGCTGGGACGAATTGCTTGCCGTACCGTTACCTTGGCCGACAATTGACAGACGCTTTCGAAGTCTCCGTTGGACTGACCCGGTTGATTTGAGATATGTCAAGCAGTAAGCGGATCGTGGGAGCGACACTACGCTCTTGCTGGCGTCTATTCGCGCGTGTTTAGCCGCGCCACCCCTCAGCAAGCAACCTGACAGACACCCAAACGCCATTGCGCTTTCGTCCCGCCGTACCATCATGGCAGATGAGACAGACTCATCTCGCGCTCGCCCCCTAGGTGTTCCAGTTCCCGATCACTCTCCCGGCCCCATACCAACCCACACGACTCTCGTCGGGCAGTACATCACGGTAACGGCGCTGCTGCCCTCACACGCAGCGCCTCTGTTCCCCTACCTCAGCGGGCCGTCCAACGCGCCGCTATGGGACTACATGTTCGCGGGGCCCTTTGAATCCTCGCCAGCTGCCCTCTCCGCCTTCACCGCGCACATCGCCTCGTGTAGCACGTCGACGGACCCGCTCTTCTTCGCCATCCTCGACAACACCACCGCCTCGCCCGTCGGCATGTTCTCCCTCATGCGCATCGATGCCGCGCACCGCGTGCTCGAGATCGGTCACATCATGTACACCCCACTCCTGCAGCGCACGCGAGGCGCCACCGAGGCCATGTACCTGCTCTTACGTCATGCGTTTGAGGAGCTGGGCTACCGTAGGGTTGAGTGGAAGTGCCATGCGCTGAACGCGGGGAGTCGGCGCGCCGCGGCGAGGTACGGGTTTGTGTTTGAGGGGGTGTTTCGACAGCATATGGTTGTCAAGGGCCGAAACCGGGATACCTGGTGGGCGAGTATGGTCCGTGAGGACTGGGTTGGGGGATGTCAAAAGGGGTTCGAGAGGTGGTTGGCCAAGGAGAACTTCGATGCGCAGGGGAGGCAAAGGCGGACGCTAGAGGAGTGCAGAGCGGGTGCCGGGGTGACGCGCTGAGGTTGCTTGGATACCGGCTTTGACGAACGATATGACGTCGATTGTAAAAGATAGATTATGCATTATATATTATGTGTAAAAGTCCGTGACATTCCTTAGTACTTGAAGAAGCTCCATCAATCCTTCTTCTCCTGCTCCTCCTGTGGTGGCTTCACAAGGATGTCGCCAGTGAAACTTCTCACAATGGTGAATGCCATGTTGCAGATGTACGCAATGACCAACAAGATCAGAAACGCGGTCGCAAGAACTCGGAAAGTTACCGAATCCAGGGCAGTGCTCAAGAGGATGAACGACGTAGTCAAAGTGGCTACAGGGAAGATGACGGACCACCAACTAAGAGTGTATGTAAGCTGACCCTTGTAAGCGCCCTCCAGGAGGCAGTACACCACGACGATGAGCCAGAAGATGTCGAAGCCAAGGAAGAGCAGAGCGAGGACCGTGCTGGCCGCGTTGACCGCCGAGGCCGCGCTTCCCGTGAGGAAGACGCCTTGGTTATATCCTGCAAAGTCGCCAGCACTGTTTGCTGCCGTGCCGAGCAACATAAGCGCAGAGCCAGCTTGTCCCATGGGCCCGACGAGGAGCACTATACTAGGAAGCTTGGCGGGTTCAGGCCATCCCAGATGCGTCAGGCGGCGGAACCAGAAGCTATAGAGGATCATGGAAAGCCATATACCAATGCCGGCTAACATGTACCCGACGATGATTGCGGGCACTGCGAGACGCGGTGAGAAGTCGCGGGAGTAGTTAGAGATCAGTCCGCCAACCACCGCGGCAGTCTCGACGCCGACAGCCGGTAGGAAGATGGCTGCTGACAACCTGTTGTCGTCCAGAGAAGAGTCGGTCTTGAAGAGTGAGATGCAGATCGCAACGCAGGTCACAAGCATCCAGGCGACGCCAATCCAGTACAAAACATAGGCCAGGATGCTAAAGGAGTGTCCGCCCCACACTGCCTGGCTTGGAATCAATCCCGTCAAGGCGGCGAGGGTCAAGAATGCAATGGGGGCGGCGCCGTAGAAGCCGATCTCCTCCATGCTGCCACTGGCCTTCGCGTGGGCCACTTTAGGGTAGAGAAACAAGCGGAGAAGGGTGATGGAGGCTACGATGATGAAGATGATGATGTCGAGGACGTAGAAGATGGTTGAAATGATGCCCAGGCCGTTGAACTGGTAGGGATTCTGGTGCATTAAGATACCGATGATGCCTGGATAGTATTGTCAGTTGGCAGCATGGTAAAAGGCGCCTTTTCCTGCTGGGCTGACCTGTGTTCATGGACAGAGTAAACCTGCGACGAGAGTCAGTGAGGAGTGTCGAGAGATGGATAGTGATAGTCGCTCACCATACTGGGCCGAAGTTCTTGACGACGTTGGCAAAGCGAGACTCCTTCTGCTGGCCGTTGTTGGCAGTCTCGGTGTCCCAAGTATCAAAGGGACGATCCTCGTTGGAGACCAAGCCGGCCATGAGTGATGTCTCTAGGTCTGTATGCTTCTTCCAAAGGTGCGGTGTGAAGAGAGGGAAAGGGGATGCTGGGGGGCAAGTAGATGATGATGATATAGAGATGGATGCGTGAAGCACATGACGAGTGTGTCGAGCCAAGGGAAAAGTCTGATTACTGGGGGTGGTTGCTGGCTGTCGGGAGATTCCAGATGCGAACCCAAGGCAGCGGCACCGACATCGACATCGACATCTGTTGGCGATGCGGCTTCGCGCTTCGCACCTTTCCAATCCGCTTTGGGTTGCGGGCGGCTCGTTCGGCTCGGACATAAGCTTTGTACTAGTCATGAGGTAAGCTTTCCACTCGCTCGTCCAAGCAACTGCCGGTGCGCGCCCTTCTACGTCATTAGGTTATGTAGTCAGCCACGCTATGACATAACCAACCGCTACTTGACCACCACAAATCCCATTCCATCCCTGGCCTTCCGACACGCTGCCTTCAGCGCCTGCTCCTCGCTGTCCGTCCACTTGACTGTCAGCTCATCCCACTTGAGGTAGTTGTACTCCTTCTTGAACTGCTGGTGCTGTGCCTGTAGCTTGGACAGCTCCCTTGGGTCGCCTGTGCCCGTGTACACCACCAGCGCCGTGCAGGGCGGTAGGGCGTCGTAGATGGACCTGATATGCGACACCGTGGCCGCCACGTGCGCACTGAGTGGTCGCCGTGCTGGTGCGTCTTGCCCGTTGGCGCTTTCCTTACTGTCCTCCGCCCCGTCGTCTAGCAACCGCGCTCGCGCACCTTCGAGTAGCGCCTCGTTGTCGGCGCTGCGACTCTGATTCCACCATCCCCTTGTGACTTCCAGTTCCCGTAAACGTGCCCAGACAAAGTCCACGCCTCCACCTGGAATCTCCTTGCCGTCGGCATCGCCGTTGACAGCTCTCTTGACTCCCGCCACAACCTCATCATCGCTGCTGCAGCCAGCACACACGTCGGCCTGCGCGCCATGTCCCCGAGCTGGCACGCCCCAGTCCACCACAGCACCGGTGCAGTTGATACCCTCCGCTGGGGTCTTTCCCGGTCTTGATGCTCGTCCCAGTCGCTTGAAGATGCTTTCGCTGCTGGCGTCGCTCGTACCCCATGTCGGACCCTTTTTGCATTTCGTCTTGACGAGATCGAGCGCTGCACGTGCGTCTTCCACGCTGTCGTGGCCAGCTTTCCCGCCGTTCTGTATCTCGCGAGAGAGATACTTCTGTGCCAGCCATTTTAGTGAGGACCGAAGCGGAGGCCCGCGCGGGTGCGGGTAGAGGAAGCCTGTGTCGATGATATTCGGATGTGTCATCTTGAGAGCGTTTAGATCGGAGTTCAGTGAGTGTCCGATGAGAATGGAATCCGAGGCCAGCAGTGTGAGAAGGTGCGCTTGCACGTCGGAGAGTGTGGTTGTTATGGGCGCTAGTTTTTCAGCTGTCATGCCGGAATATTGTGTGAGGTAGTCCGTGATGGGTTCGGCTGGCTTTACAAGAGTGTCGTAAACCACAGTACCGCTCCAGTCAAGGACCGAGAGACGAGTCAAAGAAAAGACAGTTCCTGTCATGCACATCTCGCAATCGATGGCGTAAAGTTTGCGACCGGCCGTGGTGGGATCTTCAACGATGCGTTCCTCATTCTGGCCGTTCTTAGGAACAGTGTCTGCGCCGACACCTGAGTCGACCCATCCATTCTCTGTTGCTTGGTTTTCAGTCTTTCGCCTCTCCACCTCAAGCTGCTTCTCCTCCTCGGGTACCATCGACGGATGGGGTACGAACTCGCCCTCCCGTAACTGCTCATACGTTGCAACATACTCCGTGACCGGGGTCTGCTTGTCTTCCCAGTCCTTGCCTGCCCGTGGTGGGTGCGGGCCTGCTCCCTTCATCTTCTTTTCCTCCTGTGTTTTGGGGAGTGGAGCCATCAGAAGTGACTGCAGAGGCGAGTATAAGCGGGAAACCCTATCATCACCGGCGGTTTTGATTGGCCACAGGTGCGGAAACATGTCTGCCAGGTCTTTTAGACAGTCTGGGAGTTGGTCTCTGTCGAGTTTGCTAGGATAATAGTTGTCAGGGGAAGACATTGAACGAGGATCCGAATTGACTTTGCCCTCATCGTTGGGCAATAGTTTGGAAAACGATGGGTACTCGTCGAGGGGGATCCCTCCGTTGAACATGTCACGCTCGAGTCCGGCAGCCATAAGAACGACAACTTTACGAACTTCAAGATGATGGCGCACAGATACCCATTGTGGTGCAGGACCGTCCGCTAGCAAGTAGAGAATAAGCCCTTGCAGATCTCCGATACGTACATTGGTCTGCAATCGAGCATGCGGTGAATGAGTGATTGCAGGATAGTTACTGCCTTCGTCTCTGCCATTCTTTTTGCTTTTCTTGCGACTTGGTACAACCTGCCATTCATCATCGTTTGCGGATTTCTTCGCCGTCCCAGATTCTTCCGTTGTTCCAGCCTTTGTCTCGTTGGAATCTCGTAGTAAGGCAAGTGTTTGCCCGACGCCAAGCTGGTTAGGGCGATCTTCGGCTTCGAACTCGTTGCGCTTCCTCTTGCCGTGATGATTTTTCCTGCTCGGCATATTGAATTGAGTGCGTGATGACGGCAATCTTGGCAGGTCAATCAAGTTGCGAAGTCTTAACAACGCCCGACTAGACCTCTAAAAAAAGAGTTTGAGTATGGTCCCCCGTTACAGATTTAATTGTGATTGTACGAGTTGGAGGGAAACACGCGTCACCGTGACGAAGCATATAACAATTTGATGTTTTCACTTTGAGCTTCATCCTGGACTTACTCGGAAGCCTTCCGCGCCCGTGACCCTGCTGACAAACGAAGATGTCCGTTCTGTTTGCATTGAGTTCGGAACGATTGTAGGCAGATCATTTACAAAGGTGCATGGCGCCAGGACAGTCGCGTGTTTGCAATCTGCTAACCCGCATTTGCTCATTTCATTACAGCTATAACTACCTCTCATCGGATGTGTACTGATACCAGCCCGAAGTCCATCAGCAGCCTTCCCATTATCACCCCTCGTCTAAACAGCCGCGGGCTCTGAGAGGGTGTTTCCGCCATCAGGATACATGATTTGATGGTTGTAGAAGGCACCAGCCTTGCTAGCAAGAAAGAGTATGGTGGCGCCCATATCCGAATCCTGGCCCTTGCGGCCAGCCGGGTTGCTCGACCCCGGGTCAAGCTTCGACTTTTGGTTCTCATCGGACTCGCCCTGTGTCATCTCCGAGGGGAAGACGCCTGGTGCGATGGTGTTCACCCGGACTGTCGTGTCGGCACAAGTGGTAGCCAGCATACGGCTGACATGAGTGAACGCGGCCTTGCTGGCTGCATACGAGAATTGGCCATTACTGGACCCCTTCATGAAGCCACTGATGCTCGATACGTTGACAATGCTCGATGTGAAACCATCGCCTTTGATAACAGCGGTCCCCTTCTCAAGCAGCGGTAGGAAGGCCATACTCATGAAGAATCCCGCAGCAACATTCGTCTTGAAAGTGTCAGCCCACTGCTGCGGTTCTGACTTCATGAAGTGGTCCGAGATGGCTTGTGCGTCTTTCATCTCCGGTTGGCCATTGGCTGAGAAGCTGGTGTTCTTATCCCTCGCAATTCCCGCGTTGTTGACAAGTAGCTGGATGCCCTTGGGCTCCCTCTCAGAGATCTCGTCGGCCAAACGCTTGATGTCTTCCTTGTCGCTAACGTCGCCGGGGAATCTGCAGGGCTGATGAGCGCGGTAATTCCCCCGCAGTGTCTTCCATTTACTTACGCAACAATGCTACCCGGGACAGTCTGGTACTTTTCGACGACCTTGTCAAGTGCTTCCTCACGGCGTCCTGTGATGTAGACCTTCGCTCCGTTGGCAACAAGAGCTTGGGTGATCATCAAGCCGATTCCAGAACCTCCGCCTGTAACAATGGCAGTGATCTTGCTGCAGTCGAAGAGGCTCGACGACTCGAACTCCTTGTTCGGATGTGAAGACATGATGCTGCGTGTGATGGTGAAGACTGGTTTGATGGAGAGAGAAGGCTTGAAGGGCAGGATGGAGGATTTGCAGAATGAGCTTGTCTTTGTGTGGAAAAGACGGAGCATGTCTGGACAAGAAGTTGACAGACGATGCGTACGCCCTTATGCTAAATTCATTGACATCATCCTACAAGCAGTCGACGTCATAAAGGAGTGCACTCCGTCAGTGCCGTCATACAGTAATTTGCGGGGTCGGAAGCTCCCGTCCATCCCTGCCGTCAACCACAGGCATCAGCTCCGACATCAATGCTTCAATGCTACCGAGGACTTTTACATTTATTAGATTACATACTTACATATATGACCCACCTCCCTGGTATATAACCCACGATCCATTACAGCCCGGCAGCCATTCCAACTGAAGACCGAACACTGAAACACCATTCACTTCCCAGGAACCCACTCCATCCCTGGCCAACTGGTCGGACTCATCAAAATCTCCTCGTCCTCATCCTCTTCGCGCTCATCTACACTCTCGTGCCTCTGATGTCCCCCATGCACCCCCTGCCCCATCCTCCCCTGCCTTGCCTCCGCGATTCGACTGTCAACACTACTCATCCGCTCATGTCCACTTCTTCTACGCCCAGCGTCCATACTCGTCCTCTCAGGGCTCCGCGGCGGTATAGGCGGCGCTGGCCCATTTGGATTCATGACAGGTTTGTGCGCATTGGACGCGATGGTATCGATCGGCGACGGCAAAGTCTGTGACCGCCGTGGCGCACCCGTCGTTGCCGGTGGCATAAAAGCGGTATGTTGCGGCGGTGGAGACGTCGACCTTGCCAAGGACGATGTTTCCACGGAGGCTCTCGGGGACATGGAGCGGCGTGGATTCGGCATAGGCGGCGTTGACGCGATTTGCGGGAAGATGCTGTAGTACGGCTGCTGTGGTGAGCCGCGCTGGCGAGATACACCCGTCGCTGGCAAAGGCGGCATGGGTTCTTGAGACGTTCGAGGATTACCAGCGCCGGGCGTGCTACTCCGGCTTGACGGTTGCGAACCATACCGTGGGGGGACGATGCCTTGCGACTGAAGATACTGAATATGCGCGGAATGCACAGGCTCGTATGGTCTTGGCGATGATGGAAGAGAGGTCTGCGAAGTGTACGAGTACCGCGCACTAGGTTCCGATTGGAGTTCCTGCTGAGATGGCGCCGGTACCGGCGGCGCTCGCTTTTCAGAAGCGGAAAAAGTAAGATCTCCTGTGTTGTTCAAATTTGGGGACGGAGGAGGCGGGTTCTTCGAAAGCTTCCCTGCACGCTTAGGGTTGGTCACGGTTCCGTCCGACGACTTGGAACGGCCGAAGAGACTGCCAAGGAAGGATGTACGTTTCTTGGATGCGTCTCCCGAGTCCAAAGGAGTTGTGCCGCGCTGTAGTTTACTTGAATCTTGTTGCGGTGTCTGTATCCTTACCGGCTTTGCGACATTTTTGTGCGTCAAAGTTCCCATAGGCTGCTGTTGAGAGGAGTTTTCACGACTGATCCCTTCGAGGGAAGCGTTGTTTTCACCGCTTAACTCGGATGGGATTGCCTGATCTTGCTGCCATGCGATTGGAGTATTCCGTTGATCTTGACGGCGCCTTCGGTCAGCCTCAAGTGGACCTGATTGACGTCCAGATTTCATTTGATCCTCGCGCAGACCGGGCAGAGATGGGTAGTCGCTGTTAGCATCGCGGCTGCGGCTTCTTCCGAAGCTCAAGAACCGCTTCGACGTTTGTCTTGTCGGGGAGGGCTTCACCGCAGGAGCTGGGCCTATCCCAGGCAGGCTATGTTCGTTAGGGCTCGCTCGAGGGTCTGGTGGGTTCATATCAGTCAAAGGTCTCGAGATTAAGACGCTTCTCAGCGGACCAGTTGTTCGTTGCGATTGTGTCTGAATCTCGACCACCTCAAGACCGGTCTCTATAACGGGACGAAGGTCAGCTCGACTTCCGTGGCTCGAGTGCAAGGGGCTAACAACGTCGCTACGGTTCGGCTTCACGCTCTGCACATAGTCGCCGGTAGTGTGACTTGGGGCGCTGAAGTTTGAAACGCCGGATCGAGGTCGATCTTCGGTGATTCCAGGAGTCCTAGATCTAGGCGTAGGGTATGACTTCTTGAATGACGTTCTCCGCTCCAACCTGGCCAGAGTTGCTTCATGTGCACTCAAAACAGTGGGCAGCACTTCTTTTTCTGTCATAGTCTCTGCGGCCCGTGGCGCGTTTTCAATTTGACGCTCCTGCAATCCTCCTACGGCCTGGTCCGAAACAAGTGTATCAATCTCTTCGGACCCCTCAGAATGCTTGAATTGATCCCGGAGAGACGACGGCATGCCACCCGAATTCTTCATGTCAGTGTCCTGCCATAGATTGTAGCCGCGTGCACCGAACACACCAACGTCAGACCCTGAGGAGGCTTCTTGAAACCTGACACTCGGTGTCTCCGCAGAATCCTCAGGATCAGACTCATCCGCGTAGTCGGTCAACGGGCTCAGAACAGACGTTCCATCGTAAGCACCAGCCTTCACAGCGAGTTGAGAACTATCGTATGCAGGATATGAATGTCTATCAGAACTCAACCTGACCGAATTAGAAAAATAGCCTGACGAATGATCCGAGGGACGATTGTTAGAAACGTCGGACCGTTCTATGGACTCTGTCTGATCATGTGAGAAACTTGACTTGGGCAGAACCTTATGATCAGAAGTGCGCGCATGAGGACCGTGAGTTCCGTCGTCGCTAGAAAGCTGTGAAGAAGCCGCCACCAACTCTGCGTCATTTGACGCCTTGATCTCGGACGTAGACGGCGAATGTGCCTGAGCAGAGGGAGTATCCCCGAATTGCTCGAGTGTCTCGCCAGCATTTTTGAGATCCGTCAAGCTTGACGCATCGTTGTCAAGCTGCCTGTTCGCACTGCTCACATCAAGCAGCTCCAAGCCATCGGTGTGTCTGAAGTGAGTAGGGGAAGATATTGTCATGCCAAGACCTGCATGGGGAAGTGGCGCATCAGAGACTTGCATTCCTTGAAGCTGCGGTGAAGCCGGGATGGGTGGAGTCGGTGCCTATTAAGGAACACAAGTCATTGAGTGTTTCGGAAGGTGTCTCGGAGAATAAGTAACACCATGTATTGTCCGACGATGCTTAAAAA
>Ga0160427_10002950_pt1 | contig 10098 bp, 4 predicted proteins | sample SolpanmetagenomL_FD_108194 | JGI IMG/M metagenome (GOLD analysis project Ga0160427, IMG submission 108194) | Solar panel surface microbial communities from Lawrence Berkeley National Laboratory, California, USA - L | ecosystem: Engineered > Built environment > Solar panel > Unclassified ...
CAACTTTATGTCCATAATCCGTATTGAAATTGATAAATGGACATCAGTAACTGTTTACGAAAGAACCAGCCCACTGAAACCATATGTCGTCAGGTCCGACTTTTGAGCATAAGATCAGACATCATATCTGCAACTTAACAAATTAGGAGTATATATGCTTCAGCATACATCCTTTTCATTCTCAATCCTACGTTAGTATTGTGCGAGGTTGTTCACAAGACAACAGATTCTCCATAAGATCTGACGCACACAATAGTCTTTTTGAACAGTTCATTATACTTACGTATGTAAAATGCATGGCGTTCAATTGTAACGTTCTATGCATTTGTCCACAGGCCTACAATCTATTGAAACCACAACCATGCACGTTTTACTCTAATTTTCCTGATGAGATTTCGTCAACGATGATACCAGCCAAAAAAAGATTGTCTAGATTGTACAAAGAAACGATCATACCACGGCATTACTTGGAAACGTATTATGACTGAACGGTTGAGATACAGATCACAGGTCTCTAATCAACCTGGATTCTGGACTTACCACTGCTGCAGCTGCTTGACTCGGAAGTGTGTTAATGTATCAATTGAGACAATTGACAGCGCAGTGACGCGTCTTCTGAAAAGAATTAGGTTTAACTTTTCACAAGGTTTGTCATGTTGCAGCACTGAACCCATATGCAAAAATTGTAGTACCTTTCTGCAAAGCAGTGAATGGAGCTATCGTTTTTGCATCAATATCGGAGGTTGGAAACCGTACGAATCGTCAAAACATGCCCTAAATGTATGAAGAAATAGAGATCCTGCTCATATGTCAGGCAATGAGCTAAAGGTCAAAAATTCTTTGTTTGATATTGTGGCCGGTGCCAGAGCTCTGGTTTCTCTGTATACGTGATGCTTCACAGAGTAATAAACACCAGATTGAGTATTTGTGTTTATTATTGTTTTTGATTAATAAATTTACTTATACATTTCTAAATTTAGTCTGCTTGTTCCAAGGATAAAACGGGGAGAAGTTGGACCCTCTCACCACAAGGTGGGATATAAATCGCTTTGTCCGTTCCTCCATTTGCATTAAATGTTTACTTTTGTTTATATACTTTCATAGTCTTCTTTACCTGCGCTACAAAATCAGGGCTCACCGTCTTCTCCCACTCGTTCCATGCTGTCCACCACCAACTTTCCGTCTCTTCGCAATAATCACCAGGAATTGGAAACCTCTCCCATGGCTTTTCGACGATATAATGCACATTCTTTACTTCTTCATCCCTCCACAACGGCGCATGCCAGTCCTTCATAGTCTTTAACGCATTGTACTGCCATCCCAATGCTGTCCAGCGATTGTAGTAGAATTCTGCCAACATATCTTGATCTGGAAAGTCCATCTTGTCTACTGTAGGAGATGTTTGTAGAAAGTGTTCAATCTCAGAGAATGTTTTCTTCGAAGGGTGGAGAACAACAAGACCACTGTTGAGAAGATGATATGTTTCCTTGATCTCGTCTCCTGTAGAAGGCGTGGGGTGAGTGAGCGCTGTAGGATGTGTGAGAGGGGTAAAGGCGCAATTTTCTTCGACCCAGCTATCGGCTGCCCAAGAAGATCGTTCCTTGTTACAAACACAGGCGTGGGAAGCTGCGATCCATTGTTCGGGCAGATCCATGGTGAATAGTTCATCCATGTTTTTCTTTAGCAACATATCTGCGTCGATCAAGATGAGTCGCTGTGAAGGATGTCAGCATTACGAATTTGGTCTTTGTATGCATTGGTCAAAAAATACGTCTCATTTTGCATCCTATGAGGTGTCTACCTTAAAGTCGTCCATCTCGAAGATGCGAAGCTTGGTCCAGGTGTCGCGAAATCTTTCAGCGATCAAGCTGCGTTTGCGACTTGGTGGAGGGAGAAGGGGAGAAAGTTCCCGTATTGTAAATCCAGCATCTTTCAGAAATGATATGGTCGACTCGGGTGTCAATCCAGGAGTGACTGCAACAATCAATGGATATTTTGAATGTTGAGTAATCGAATGCTGTAGCAAGATCACGCCAGCTGTGTACGAAGCGCTCGTCAGAAATACGACAAATGCGCTGTTCTCCGGTGTATACTCTGATACTGTCATCTTGTCTAAAGTTTACCACTAGATGTTGTGTGCGATTGTAAGGATGGTATAGTATAAGCAGCGATGCGGGGCAGCTTCGTGGGAAAAAACTTCTACAGATAAGCAAAATCACAAAGATTGTGGGTGTTGTGGTTGCTATGTAAGTCAACCATTCTGCCCATTAAATCTATGCCATAAGCATGTATGCTAGCTGTATGACAGCCTGTCTGCTGTGGGCAGGTGGGCTTCATTAGCGTGATCTGATGCATTATTCTCGTCCTTCGTGTTGGGACATGTGCGAAAAAATTGACGGAAAAAAATTGCCAGGATGCATATGATTATCGTGAGACTTTCATAATGTGCTTGTGCCTGGTCGGCGCGGCGGTCATCGGCAATCTGGTGTTGCAGTCGATCCTGATGTCATAGGAGAGATTAGCCTATAGTTAGTGCGCAACTTAAAAATAACCCATGGGTCAATGATGCGTCGTGATCAATATTTGGTAAGCTCGAGCTCAAGACGTTAGGATTGCTCTATCGCCGCGCGCGGCCGGTAGTACACGTTCGAACAATTGTGTTACTGAATTTACGAAGTGACGCTCCTTAGCTTTGGAGCTGCCGGAGCTCGTTTAAGTTGATGTTCCTTTGTCATATGCATGCGTACAGATACTTGTTGCTAGTTTTGATTTTGGTAGGTACATTTACAAATAACCTGACAGAAAAGGTGTGTTATTCTGTACGTGATATGATAAGACAAAGTTCAAAGGGTCTTGTTCGTAGTTATCTGTCGGCAGGTACATGTCAAGCGCAAATATCCGGACCCATCAGGTTTATGGGTTTTACTGAGTTTTCACTCCGGTACCGTGTATTACGGTATCTGTTAATATTAATTACTTTCGTTTTACAATTTAGGAGTGTAACGAATAGGCACATTCTTAGAAGGATTCGCTGGAATATTTCAGACCTACAACATGTCGATATTTCTTATAATTATCGACAGGTCTCAAATACCACGCTGAACAGTTCCATATCTGGACAACTTAGTTCCACAGTACATATAATGTTACTACAAGATTCAGTACACTAAACAGTGCGACACTTAATACATTCTATAGTTTACACATTCATTACTGTATAAACAGTCGGTCATCATATCCATAAAATTAGCCCTTTAGTCACTTGAGCGGCCACAATAAAAACTTTAAATGAACTAGAACAAGCTAAATTATTTATGTCCATGCATTAGCATTTTCACCGGTAGTCGCTATGAAACATGGATATAAGAAAAGATGGTATGTAACCGCCATTGATGATCTTTAGCACATCAGTGGCGTATTTTAAACATCTCATAGATAGCTCGTCGTTGCATAAGCCGTATTACTGTGATGCCGAATTAGACAGGAAACTCTACCTTGTCTATCCATATCCTTGTTGTTGTACGAATATATCAATTTCTCACAACGTACGAATTCATGAAAGGATACTTTCATCTCATATGTTTTGTGAACTAGCTAGCTTATATATAGGCAATCAAGAACTAGGTCTTAGATGTAACTATTTAACTCTAGCTACGTAGTTAAGATATATATTGTCATACGTAATTTACATTGATCATCACCTATTACTATGCATCGGATCAATATTTTACACCTTTGACAAAAGAGAGATCGTTATATGGCTCTTTATACACAATCTCAATTGCAAGTTCATCGCATCAGGTATGAAGTTGAACCAGATATCAGGCTTCATGAATTTATCACGGTTGCGCACCATTCAAGCTCTCAATGTGTTCATTTCATGCTTCATATATTCGAACAGATATAAGTTTGGTGCCAAATTATATCGATCTCTATTTGTCTAATTATAAAAATCGTCTGACAAGAACTCCGCCATTGGTTGAAGATTGTATACAACTGCAAAATCTCACAATTGCTTTCATTGTGGTTCATGGTCACAAATGTGAGACTTCTTAAATTGTATGTCTACTACGTATTTGCGCATATTTTCAGCAACGATACCAAGCATTTTGTTATGATTTATTGTAATTTGTGATCTATGGTTCAGGCAAAGGAATTTCTACAGAATTGGGCTGTTCTTGTAGCAAGTCTCAATCGCAAATTTGTCTTGTTCTGCACACTTACTCAATTTGGCTACGCGTTTCTCATCATGATCATCAACGCGGCACGATCAGTTCCTTAAACCCCGTGAAGATGACAATCGGATCGCGACCCGCTGTACGATTGCAATTTTGGATGTGCATACCAAATGCATAAATCATGCTTCGTTCAAAACATCAGTTGTCAAATGCAAGGAATAGACGCGATACAGCTCAGCCCTTATCACTTATCTTGAGATCCTTCGAATCAAACAATCGTGTCTCTAGCTGGATGCATTACAGATGGCCTCAAAGGCTTGTACCGATGTCTGGCAATGGGGGCTCTGGGAACTTCCGCAAAAATATACACAACTACAATGCACCTCGAAGTGCTTTAAGCGTTCACTCATTACTATGATTTGTCTTGGGGTCTGTCGATCAGTTCTAGCTTACGATTAGAATCGAGAGAAGAAGCCGATCTAATATCCATACCTGAGTTAGTACTATGAGATCATGGCTACAAGAATTCGGCTACGTTTCTCTGGCATGGACTGATGCGGCCTCACACGAAAACGTTCGCCACGCTATCACGCGTTTCGCTCAAATGGCAATTCTAATGTCTTACGCAGATTCACCATATCCACCAAGATCGTCTTTGCGACTTTTCCGAGTTCAATAGGGAAAACGGATCAAATGGTTTAACCCAAACTGCCTCTTTTTTTATTCGTATACTGTACGTTGTACATCACAAATTGATAGCAATGGTAATGGGGCTGTGAAATGTTTTGCAGGAATATGAAAAAGCAATTCTTTTTCAAGTTTCGGCCTGAGGGTATATGAAAAGGAGTCTTATCTCGGAAGTTATGAACGTGCCCGAAAACAACAGCAACCTTTAGTAGCATACGCAAGGACTACAGTGAATGATCGTTATTGCTAATCAATCAAGTCAATGGAGAAACTCTTTCAAAAGATCACTTGTAGTGACGTGGTCGATCAGTCACTCGAATGTGAGGTCAAATTCTTCTCAAAATAAGATCACCCATGATTCGAATCTTTGAACAAATTTGGATGAGGTAGAGCAAGGCAATAGCATGCTTCCATGCGGGAAGACATCAAACTCGGATGTAGCGATAAAGGTCCAGACTGAGTATCGAATTGCCTAGATTGGTTTTTGACAATGGCATATAAGATGGGCACTATCAAGTGAACCAAATCTAAAACGGAAATCTTGCTGGCCATGAATCTGATTTGCCTCCTCAAGTTGTAAGAATTGACTGAAGGAGCGCGAGACATTTGACGAGAACGTGTAAAGCACGATGTTGATTCTAATACACTAATATCCGACCCATCTTCGATTGCTACATGCTCTAAGCAAAAACAACCGCAGTCTTTCCAGTTGTGAAGCGGGCTAATCAGCGGGCGTCGATGAACCTAACGAGAAGCGAACTGACTTTTCTTACCATATAGAATCGTAATTTGTGATATTGACCCAGATAGGAATCGTCCTAAACCATCAGATCAAATGGAGTTAACACGCTTGTTACACCACTGTCGATCATGAAACAAATATTTCCTCCAATACGAGATATCTTGTTCGACAATTGACAGTCGCGAATGAATCAGGTCGTTTCGAACCATCAGAAGATATGCAAAGAGCTCTTAATTTGCAAAAATTGGGATATCGCGATCCATATGCGTGAGACTGGTGTTTGTCTATACTGTTGTCAAATAGTTGCATCACGAACAAGAATCGATCATAAACTGCCTTAGCAATGACGAAAGACGATAGAGGACATCCACTCTGCAATCATTCATGCGCGTATGCATGCAATTCATGATCAAGTACATAAGGTCAACGCCTTGTTGATGATAGTCAAGATCTCAATCAATGCAGGCTTAGACAAGTCTACATTCCTCAGGCATGAGTCGGGCAATACGCATCCGGCGAATTCATCATCTCATGCCTGAAGAAGCAAGACAACTTAAAATTGTGCCTGCATACTGTCCGCAAAGTACCTGCATTGTGCCTGAGCTCGGGAACCGGATTAGGTTTACTCTTCACAATCTCGACACCCCACCTCTACGACCAAAAAATGATTCCGGCTGCATCGTAAGAGGTCACGAACAAACGTTTGCTCCAGTACGTTCTATAGCCATCGCATCATAAGATGTAAAGAACTTATATACGTTTCATGCTGCGCTCCACCAATCATCAATTTGGTGAATGCTGTTGAACTCAAACGCAAAGCCATTCCTTACAGCGGTGGACCAAAGATGATTTCGAAAAAACACTCCTTTATAATTTTCTTTACTATCATTTTACATTCCTTTCTAGTTTCCGCAAAACTATTTCAACCAAAGCGCAACTATCACGGCAAACACAACGATGAACATACTACTGCAAATGTCAAATTTGCTAAATTTGCTCCACTCATGGGAGGGCAGCATGATGCGCCAGCCTTGAAAGAGCGGGGATATTTTTCAAAAGATGGCACTAAAACAGTTTGGATCACAACATCTACATCTGTACGTACAAGAACCACGACTACGGATTACCAGTCTAGAACTGTTACGCAAACCCGATCGCACTCAAAGCTTATTTCGACTTCGTATGCTATCATACCTGGTAATAATCCAGAATATACCAAGACAGTTGGAAATATAGTTTACGTTGGTCGACACCTGACAACTCAGACATCAACATTGCCCGCCACTGCATCAAAATTTACGAAAACCGTAGGTAACACGGTCATCATTGGTAGCCCAAAGCCATATGTGACTTCAACCACGATATTGTCTCATGGTACCAAGGGATACACGTCTACAGTAAGGGAACGTATTATTGTGGGACAACCAGCCCGAGAATTGCATACTACATATTCCGTTCTCAAACCTGGTCAAAGTCCTTACACAAAAACTGTTGGTACCAATGTCATCATTGGTGCTCCTTTGATCACAAAAACATCAGTAGTCCCTGCGAATTCACCACTGAGAACTACTACAATCACCGGTCGTGATGGAACGAATACAGTACTTATTCAAACGCCTGCAGCTGTGACAACGACGATCAGCTTTGAACCTGCTGGAGTTAAAGCAACAACTTATACTAAGACAGGTGGATTAACCAATACTGTTGTTATTGGTGTTCCGAAGGGTGTAAAGACAATCACAAGAACATCAGTAGTACCCGCCGACTCTCCTCGTGTGACTAGAACTGTGACTGGTAAAGATGGCATTGCAACCGTCATTATAAATAAGCCAGTTTCGGCCGTAACATCTACCAGCTTTGCCCCAGGAAATTCTCCTGCCTCAACCTTTACAGTCACTGGCAAGGATGGCATGAATGTTGTCCATGTCGTTACACCTCGACATAGGCTTGCTTCGACATCGATAGAATCTAAGGGTGCTAAGCCGACTACATGGACTGTTACTGGTGACAATAATGTTGAAACTGTTGTTGTAGCTCGTCCACCACCAGACACTACTTCCACGACATCATACATTCCAGGAAATCAATCCACACAAATTTTGACAACTACAGGAGATGATGGAAATGTCACAGTCGTCTATGATATCCCCGATTCTCAAGTCACTATTACTAGCGCAGAACCTGCGAATGCTCAGCCAACAACTTACACTATTACCAACGGTAATGTAGAGACCGTCGTCATTGGACGACCAGCTGGTTCCACTACAACCACAAGTTTTGTCCAAGAGGGTGCATCCCCTACAAGGTATACAGTAACGGGTACAAACGGCTTTGAAACTGTTGTCGTTGGCGTGTCCAAGATCAGGAAAACCAAAACTACATTGGCACCTGCCGGCTCGCCCGCATATACAAGCACATTCACAGGCTCGCGCACTGATACAATCGTTATTGGTCGCTCAGCAGGCATCTTCACGACAACTTCATATGAACCAGCTACCGCCGCTCCTTTAACTTACACTGTTACAGGGTCGGATGGCAGCAACACGGTAGTCATCGGCGTTCCATTATCAGCCACTACAACTTACATTCCTGTCTCAGCTAGTCCATATACTTCGACTGTGACAGATGCCAATGGTTCCATGCATGTTATTGTTGGCGTACCAAGGACTCGATTGACTTCTACTAGCACTGAGCCAGCTAATGCAGCACCAACTACCTACACCATTACAAATGGTGGAGAGGAAGACGTTATCGTTGGAATACCTGCAGCTGCAAAAGTTTCCACAACGACGAGCTTCGAGGACCCAGGACTTCCTAGCACAACGTACACTGTTACCGCCTCTGATGGTTCACAGCTTGTTGTTGTTGGCCTTCCAAGGTCTGCTATCACAACCACCTCCTTTGAAGATCCTGGTGTTGCAGCAACCACCTATACTGTTACTGGCACAGATGGTGTTGTGAGTGTTGTTGTAGGCGTTTCTGCAGGAGTGCAAACCACTTTCATTCCAGCGTCAGCTCCTGCCTATACATCCACCTTCACTGATACAAATGGCTCCAAGCGTGTCATTGTTGGTGCACCACGAAGCCGTGTAACTGTCACCAGTCTCGAACCAGCAAGTGCACTTCCTACAACGTACACTGTCACTACCGGTGGCATTGAACAAGTTGTTATTGGAATCTCAGCTTCCAGACCACTTATCACTACGACTGTTACATCTGGTGTGTCTGCCTTCACATCAACATTTACTGGCACTGATGGTACTATCACCATTCTTGTTGACGTGCCTGTTGCCACTACACTTACCACAACATCTGGAAGTGTGTTATTCACTACTACAACGACCGGTCCAGATGGGAGACCGACAATCATTGTTGATGTACCGCAATCTGTCGTGACAACCACCATCACTTCAGGCAGTATCGCGTATACATCAACTGTCACTGGAACAAACGGCGTAGTTACTGTTATTGTGGATCAACCACAGTCCTACATTACTTCTTACGTCACAAGTGGTACAATTGGTTTTACATCTACACGAACAGGGTCCGATGGAATTGCTACAGTCATCGTTGACAAACCACAACAACAGACGGTGACCACGACAATCACCTCAGGTACTAAAGGTTTCGTTGAGACTATTACCGGCATTGATAGCGTAGTCACAGTTGTTGTTGATGTACCAGAAAGCTTTGTGACCAAGACAGTGACCTCAGGGTCCGTTGGATTCACTTCTACCTTTACAGGTTCAGATGGAGTACGAACTGTTTTGGTTGATGTTCCAGCTAAGCCCACGGTTACCCGCACAACTACATCAGGCCTGATTGATTTTTTCTCGACTGTCACTGGTGCGGATGGAGCAGTCACGGTCGTCGATAATATAGGCAGCACCATGCCAGGTACAGTGGTCACTACTATCACCTCGGGAAGTGTTGGATTCATCACTACCACCACTGGCAAGGATGGAACTGCGACAATCATTGTTGACAAGCCAACACCTCAAATTTATGTGACTACGACCACAACCTCAGGTAGTGTTGGATTCACTTCGACTCGGACTGGTTCGGACGGCACTGCTACTGTAGTTGTCGATGTTCCAACAAGACTGTCGTATATTACAAGGACTGTTACTTCTGGGGATACTGGATTTACCTCGACTGTCGTTGGTTCTGATGGTACTGCAACCGTTATTGTAGACGTGCCTGGTGGTCGTGTTACACGTACTATCACTTCAGGATCTGTTGCTTTCACTACAACTGTCACTGGGATGGATGGTGTGGCAACAATTCTGGACAACGTACCATATTCAATTGTTACATTGACCCAGACTTCAGGTACTGTCGGTTTCACTTCGACTGTGACTGGGACAAATGGCAAGATTACTGTTGTCAAAGATATTCCAACTTTGAATCCAAGCACAGTTTATCGAACAATCACTTCTGGCTCAGTCGGGTTTACAACCACACAATCAGGAACAAATGGAGTTGTCACCA
>Ga0160427_10002951_pt1 | contig 10096 bp, 12 predicted proteins | sample SolpanmetagenomL_FD_108194 | JGI IMG/M metagenome (GOLD analysis project Ga0160427, IMG submission 108194) | Solar panel surface microbial communities from Lawrence Berkeley National Laboratory, California, USA - L | ecosystem: Engineered > Built environment > Solar panel > Unclassified ...
AATGATCGTTTTGTTTTTGGCTCAAAATATTTAATGCAGTCGTATGCCACATATCCAATCGCGCCTCCAGAGTTTGGAGGCAACTTTAAGCTTGGAATCTTAGCTACTCGATACTGAGCCAGCTCTTCTTCCAATACCGTCAAAGGATCCGTTTCTTTTCCATGTCCTGTGCCAGTTTTTATAACTTTACGTGGATCTGCATCATTTATTAGATATGATTTTCATACGAGTGCCTTCAAATCTGAGTAATAGTACCCGTGCATACCACTGCCTATAAAGCTGTACCTTCCTATTGAGCCAGTGTTTGGCGCACTTTCGAACAAGAAGGATAAGTTTTGTTCGCTCCTAATCAAAAAGTCAATCGCTTGTCAATTAGAGGCAGCTACAAAAAAACATCAATGTACCTAGCCATGAGCTTCAGATAAACACTTGTTGGCACAAGGAAATCGGACGGTAACGAGGCGCAGAGCGGGTACATATTTGGGGCATCTTTATCAGACGCATGATTGTGTACAAGCTCTTGTATAGATTCAAAAGACGGTTCTATTTTGACCTGTAATCTATTAGTATGATCTACGATTTACTGATTCCCTTAATCAAACATACCTTGGTAAACATAACGGCCAATGCTTTTCAATTGTTTCAACCTCTTTGGCGACAGTCTTACAAATGTACTTTTCCAATTGAGCAGTAAGTAGATGGGAAATCTGAAGAGTCGCAATACTTTCATGTTGCATTTGACTCAGTCAGTGAAGGACCAAAGAAATGTTCTAGTCTCGGGTCCCCTGTTGAAGGCGACATTTTCTCAATCTAATCTAATCTCATCTTTCTTGCTTGGTCGATCATTGGAGACATTATGACTAAGAAATGACAAAGCTATTCTCTATTCTACTTACATACAACATTCTCCTCAGGAGTACAAATCATCCTAGACTTTACAAGCATCATCGACTCTAGATCACGTGTCAATCCTCATTCAAGATTCCCAAGGTTCGAGATTCAAGATCCAACCTCATTCCGTGCCATCGCCCTTCACTTCTGCATCATCACCATCGATAGTTCAACAATCAGAACCAACCCATTGACTCCTCAACTCTATACCAGACCCATCCAAGGCTTATACAAATTGCAAAATGTCTGACCACGAAGAAGTTGACGACGATACCCCCATCACAAAGCCATTCAAATTCGTTACCGGTACAAGATTCTCTTCATCATCTCCGCCCCTCCGACATTCCTATTTGCAATCAAATTGACGGAAAAACGTCATTTTGATGCGACATCACTACCTATACAAAAAAACTGTGGACTACCAGGCTAACTTGGTGTATCTCAATGATAACAGCTGGCTTCGACGCTCGTTTCCCTAACCAAAACCAGTATGTTCTTCTTCCCTCCAAACTACGAAATCCGGTGCTTATGATTGGTTACGTTTCTCCCCACGATGCATCTTGCTAACATGAAACTTCCAATCCACCATCTAGAACCAAACATGTCAGTCAACCTTTTTCGTTCATCTTCTCCCGAAATATATTCAACAATTCGATAAATAAGAACCATTCGCCATTATTGTTCTTTCGTCACTAATATATGCCGAAATAGTGCTGGCAAAATTATGTCGATTACTACAAGTGTGTAGGTGCCAAGGGAGAGGAGTTTACTCCATGCAAGCAATTCTACTTTGCATTCAAGTCGCTATGCCCAAGTGCTTGGGTTGGTAAATGGGATGATCAACGTGGTTAGTATACAATCCCGTTTACTGCTTCTATTTTGTCTTCTTGGCTTCGATGATTGGCAAAATGAAGAAAAAGGAAGAATGCACAACAGAGCAAATGCTATGGAGGCTAATACAATACGTCTACAATTTAGAGAAGGGAATCTTCCCACACACCCTTGAGACCTAGACTTTTCATCACCAACATGTGCGAAATGATGTATATTGTTTGTACCCAATATTTCCTGTCTCGTTTTTGTTTTTGTTTTTGTTTTCTGTCGTTGAGCATACATGAGGGAGATTCACAAGTCCCTTCTTTTAGTACAAGTCATCTCAAGGTTAGTGAGTTTATTGTCCCTTCTTGGCAATATCTCACAAACAGTACATATTGCAAAACATATACTTGACGTTCCGCCAATAATGTGTGAACGTGACGGTGTGTAAACGGGGTCAAATCAAGAACCATGATATTAACCACAACTTCATGCCGACCATCAGGTTTATTCAGTATGTAATTTTTAGTTTCTCGATGACACGATGTAAGGTACAAACCCCTTGCGATTCACGCTGATATGATCTGACTGTTTTCTGTCTTTATTGTACTATTATCATCATGATGCACGATGTATACTTGATACAATTGTACAAGATAAATCAAACGTGCACAGAATTAATATACTCGTTGATCATGGTTGAATCATTCTTCAAGGTGACTTAGTCTTACCTACTCACTTGGTATCTACAGTTATGATCCCCTCGTCTTTGACTACATATATAATCATATCAAGTATCGTTAGTTTATAATCCTTTTCATAAGAAGATTATACTTAAGAAAGAAGGAAAAAAGAGAACTAAATCTCCTGTTCGAATCTAGACATCCTTGTTGACGATGGTTCCTGTCACAAGGATTCCAGCTCCAATCAGAACTACTTAGCATGCAACTGGTATATACCTATATAGGAGGAAAAACGCATTTTACCACCACCAATGATAATGAATGTATAAGTGTATATATAATCTGGAGAGAGCCTAATGTAAAGGATACCAAATACGTGTGTATACAATTTTCTTAAAACTGCTAACGTTTGCAAGTTGTTCTTATTCTTATCGAGAACTAAAAAGTTTAAAGGCATAAGAAAAACACAGGCCGAATCTTTATAAACTTAGAGGCCGGAGTGGATAAAGTTCATTTATAGATCTATAGAGTTGGATGTAAGAGACTACACCGTATACACGTGTATACGTATCGGTAGGCTGGCTAGCTATAGAGTGAAGAGTGTTCCATAAATTTAGATTGAATCCCAGTTCATGATTTTGTCTGGACTTTGCTAATGTATGTTTATCTGCAGAACAAAAAGAGAGAGAGAGAGAGAGAGAGAGAGAGAGAGAGAGAGAGAGAGAGAGAGAGAGAGAGAGAGAGAGAGAGAGAAAAAGAAAGTCTTACACTCGTATCCCTATTATGAATTCAAAAGTGAGAAAACACTGCTGGGTTTTGCATTTATTTGTGATGTCTACCATTACTACAAGGTTGCAAAAAACAAAACAAAGATGCCAAAAAACGGTTTAAAACGAAAAGCATAGAGTGAACAAGGATAGAAACGCGAACGAAATGCAATAAGGCTAAATGTGATATATAAACAAGAATGAAGAATAACCTATAAAGGGTCGAGACAAGAAAAACATTGAAGAAAGGCCAGAAGCAAAAAGAGGGAAATTTCAAAAAACTAAAATCTCCCCCATCATGCCTTGAACAACGTATCTATAAATGCGGTCGCCAAACTGCTTACCACACTCTTATTTGGCAAACTTCCTGCAACACCATACAATGCCGCTGTATCTCCCTTTGCTGCTGTACTGCCACCAGCTTTGACTTTGGCCACCACATCCTCCAAATCCTTCAGCATATTATCAACAGCCTTAACTGTCAAGATCGTACACGCCATGTGCACCGCCGGTGGATTCTGTAGAGCATTCAAATGCCATCCCAATTTGTCCATTCCATCCGCCACATCGTAGATATTCAATTTTTTACTGCTAAACGCAACGACTGAAACCAATGGGTCCCCAATAACGTACAGGTCATTTGGAAATTTCTCACGAATACCGTTGGCAAGAGATTGGGCGCAGGAGACAATGGTGTGACAGGATTGAATGTAGCCGGATTCACCCATGTTGAGCATGGAAGCATAACAACCAGCGATGAGCGCACCAGGACGAGAGCCAGAAAGGTTGGGTGAGGCGTACACACCACCGGACCAGTTGGGGTTGACATAATATTGGTATGCGCGGAGTTGTTTGTTGCGGTAGAGCAGGACGGAATTACCCTTTGGTGCGAAGCCATCTATACGTTGGATGATGTACGTTAGTCGTCATATCCACTTTTTTCAGTGTGAGAAAAACAAAGCGAGGGCTTACATTTATGGGTGTCGCAAGAGATGGACGTGACTCCTTTTAGACGGAAATCGAAAGGCTCAGTTCGGAATCCAGCCTTTTCGAGGAAGGGAACGAGGAAGGATCCTGTTGCAAAATTAGCTTGAAGCCTCTGACGAGACAATGATTTGAACAATACCAAGACAAGCATCAACGTGTAGGGGAATCTTCTTGCGAAGTGCGAGTTTGCTCAATCCCGTGATATCGTCTATGATACCATGTGGAAAGTTAGGAGCAGATCCAACAATCTGGAAATATTAGTATTGATAGACGTAAGCCTGGGTGATTATATATGTTCTTACCAGGACAGTATTATAGTTTATGAGTCGACTGACTCTGCGAAGATCAACCTTGAATGTGGTAGGATCAAGATCAACATGATGAACTCTCATCTTGAAGTAGTATCCAGCTTTATCAAAGGCGGCATGTGCTGAGGAAGGAATGATTCTACAAAATGAATTAACAACAGTTCTTAACATTCACTAGGAGAACGTATTCAGTTTAAACTCACATTTCTGGCTCAGTCACACCCTTCTCAACATAAGCTTTGTTTCGTGCAGACAAACATGCCATAAGGATAGACTCAGTGCCGCCACTTGTTGTAACGCCAGCGCCGCCAGTTGGACCATTAAATAACGAAAGAACCTTGTGCAGAAATTAGCAAAACCAATCTATACAAGTGGAGGAAAACAAATCATACCATAGCAACTACTTCAGCCTCCATCTTTCTAACGCCAGGAAAAACTCCTGGATGTAGCGGATTGCTCACAGAGAACATTCTCATACACTCAGTTTGCAAGTTTAACAAATCATCTCCTCCATGATATACCGCACCCGAAACTTGTCCATTCTCCCAATTATCGTGTTTCAATTCAGAGAGCCTATGCAATGCGACCCCGTCAGATCTTTCCTCAACATGGTCGAAAATTGAAGACAGGATTAGACCTACTTGACGAGTTCTGTTCGAATTTGCTCGTCAGTCATACCAGTTTTTGGCAACGAAAGGTATCGTGTAATGTCAGGTCCTCGTAACACCATCTTGTCTTCCATCTTTGCTGTCGCCTCATCGATTTGAGCCTTGACTTTTCCTCTAACACCTGGCGCGCGAAGAAAGTATCCATAAAGCGTTCGTTGTGTGATGTTGTATCCCTCCAAAAATGTCCCTAGAATACCGTAACCCTTCAATTGTCGAGCGACTTTTGACGACCATCGTAGAAGAAAGTATATAAACACAATATTTCGGAACCTGTTTATGTTTTGTCGCAAAAGAGGCAATTAGTATAACGGTCAAAAGGGGGAAGCAGCAGAGACGGATCTAACTCGTCGCAGGTATAGAGAAGACTGCCTTACAGACTGATATTGAATGCAACTTGTTGACCCCGTGGTGATGCCTTCTGAGCTGCAAAGGTCTCTCTTAGAGAGATTGGGACGCGAGAGCTCATCGTGTATGCAGATTATCGGCGACAGCCAGTTGAGGATGGGAACTTTTCGGCTAACTTGGCAGCTATTTTCGAAAGAATAATGTCGACAGTGCGTATTTGTACCACTGAGTCGATGTGTAAGTATAGATGAAAGGACAGTAGTTTTGTGTATACGAATTGATCGAAGGTATTATAGCATCTAGAAGTGTATGGCTATCGACGGATTGTAGATGGAACGAGAGCAAGGACAAGCAAGATCAGTCAGAGTCATGTATTTTTCCAGAGTCGAGTTCCTTGAAACAAGCATCACCACCACCACCACCACCAATTCTATAGCTCGTGATGGGTTAGGTAACGAAGAAAACATGCAAACAGATCTAAACAAATGGAAAAATGAATAAAAACTACAATGGATGGTGACCAGAAATCTCCCATGGACCCTGTTACACACCTTCCTAATATTATATGCGTTGCTACTAGCGTCACCGACAATCAAGATTCTTATTTTCGAGATGCAAAGTGCTCAAGGCTTTGAAGATTAGTATTAGTCTTGTTTGTGTAGGTACTTAAGTAGATACTCAGGTTACTTGCTTCTTTTGGTGCTGTAACGCTGGTCCCGCAATTTCCAACATCGACTTGTTACGATCGGGCACACAAGACCCTAGATGCACTGTAACGTCAAGCCCTTGGTTACTATTACTTAGTGTATAAGATATATCAATCACGAACCTTACAAGCAAAGTCAGGCATCCAAATTTTAGGTTTCGCGATCTTTATGAAATCCTCCGTGTAGGCGAGATGGACAACAGATCGATGTTAAATCGACTATAGATAAAAGCTGATATTCATAAACGGAGGTTTAAAATCAACATTTTCAATATATATTTCCATATTTGTTTTGACCTCCAAATTTCGTTTAATTTTTGTGTTTGAAGAGCGCCTTCATACATAGACGTCGAAGTTAGATTTTTATATATACAGTGGTAATGCAAGGAAAGCACACCCCCAAGTTAAACCCTAATGAACGCCATGTATGCTGTATAAAATAACCCAAGAAATGCCAATTCCATCAGATCTCGGAAGAGAGGTCACTACACAAGTAATGGTGACGAGTAGTTTGTCCAATCTTCACCCCTCCATTTTCAAGCACACATCGGATGATGGTCATAAAAGCTTCACCATCATCATTTTCGTGATCATGGATAACAATGTCCTTCCCGCTTGATTCCCTCTCACAAACACTACACACAATTGTGAATGGGAAGAAGAGTAAGGGGACGACGACGACTCTCATTACCAACCTCCCATCCCAATTTTTCAAAACAAAAAGTAATAGAAAAAAGATAATCATATCTTCTTCTCCACAACAAATCCAGGCGGTGGTCTTCGCTTCTCATGCATCTGTCTTCGTGACATCGCTTCCTCAGTTGTTGAAACTGCCAAAAGTTCCTTGACTTTCATAATTTGACCTGCAGTGTCGCTAGAAATGGGATGGAAGACGGTTCGCATTCGTTTATGTAGACCGAGTGCTGCTAAGACGCCGCGCTTCTTTTCTGGAAGACCAATGGCGGATCGGATGAGTGTAATTTTGAAGAATGCCATTGGATTAGTTGCGTCCTTTTTTCCTCTCCTCTTCTCAGTGTGTGTGTGTATAGCCTTCTTTTGGGGGGAGGGCGGGTTTGGTATTTCTTGAGTGCTTGGTGTGTTGTTTGTTGCTCTTGTTAACGAGTGATGGCGAGAGATTATATGCAAGATTGGTCTTTGAATGATGGAAATTTAAGTGATCAGGTGGGAAGGGCGACTGCTTGATGCTCTTGTCGGAGGTTGTGAAGGATTCCCGACTTTGAATGAATTGCAAAGACCACAAACTGATGGTTGTCGAGTAAAGGCGAAACCGGAAGAATTGTTCCTGGATAAGAGTGAGGATGGTGACTATGATACGCCTGAGCAGAGGAACGGTGGATGTGAAAGACTTTGAATGGTGAAGTGTGTTTGAGGTGTCATGATATTTGACTGAATGTTGACCAAAAAATCGGCGATCAATATCGTTGCATTTGTTTGCAACAATTGATTCGCTACAGCGCTAGTGCAGGATCTCACGCAAAATAAGGGACATAACCCATTCATGAGATAACCCATCTTCAACATTGATTTCTCACTTAGCATATCAACAACCCTGCTTCGATCGTTTTCCGTGTATGCTGTTTGACCTTTGAACGATTGATTGCAAAAAAATGTATAACTCGATGTTGCCCTCGATCATTGTAACTGATTGCAAATTTCGATATCATTTATAAATTTATTTGATAGATCATAGAATTCAACATCAAAACCCTCTCGCAGTATCATGCTGCAAATTCCAGACTCTTTCCGACAGGCAGGACGATTCATGATTTCCAAGTGATCAGAATTTTCTAAACACAGAATTCCCAGTGTCAAGAATCTCTATTCGAATTGATCTTGGAGGTACAAAATTGTAAGAATGAAGAGAGATACTGAATGTCAACATAGTCGACAATCCTTCGTAATTAAACAAAAATTCACCCCATTGAAAATGAGAAGGGATATTGTACAGATACACATCATATATAACGCCGTAACAAAAACAAATCAGTGTCTATCTCGAAGCACCATGCCTGGTATGCATTCTCAGGAAGAAAGAGTAAAAAGACTATTATGCCCATCCGTTCGAATAACCACCGCCATAACCGCCAAATGGTGTCGTTCCCCCATTTGCACCCGCATCGCCACCATAAGGAGTCGTGAATCCATCATCAAATCGATCACCAGCACCATATGCATTCTGTCCATTCATATCTGGGGATCGTCCTCCATCATACCCTTCTGGATCTATACCGCCATTTGTTTGTTGAATGCATTGTACAACTGATGCCAATTTCTCTTGTAGATACTTTATGCCCTGACGTAAGATTTCATCGGGAGGCAAAGATCCAACAGTCTCAATATCCATGTAAAACTTGTTAGGCTGTGCGTCGTAGTCGTATACTTCTGATTCATTAGGTGGATCTTCCCACTGTTGATTTATGGATTCGGGCCTATATTGAAAATCGTGTATGTCAGAGTCGTTGTGAATGATGATTATACAGCATTTAACGACGCTGTGATATCGACACATAGATATAGGAGTTGTAGTATTAACGATTAAGAAGAACCGTTGCAACATACCATTCAGTCTTTGCATCCGTCTCATACCAGTAATCCACATGTTTGAGCTTATTCCATGGATCATACTCAAACGATACAGCTGCCGTTGGACACCATTTCGCATGTTCTTTTGATATTCCCTTCTTTGCGATGCACTTCATCTTGAGTTCTTGGCCCTTTCTCAATTTACACAAGATAGATCCTTGACCAGCGGCGTCTACAAAGTAAGATGTGATTGTTAGCTCCATTTTCAGCTCCACTCATCCCATACAGTCGTGATATCGTCTCCGTCCCCCTTCCTCCTTTTTTCTCTCTCTCCTTGTTCCTCTGTGAAAGAGCCAAAATCATCATGACAGAAAGGAAATCTCCAGCAGAAAAAGATTTTGGCAAACTAACCCGTAAGCACCGGTACACCCAACTGCGCACCATCCGCCACTGTCAAATCTCTGGCATACACAGTGACATTTCTATCACCCGTACATCGTGCCTGCAACGTCAAAATAACTGAGCATCTCTCACAATATCCATCGCAATCGCAATCTCTCGTATACAACAACTTGTCATCAATATTTGTCGAGTCCAACGGTATCATTCCTAATCGATGTGACAACAGTTCATCGGGTAAGACGGAACTGTTTGCTTGAATCTCGACAATATCGATGGCGAGTGTGGGGACTTCAGCTTGAACTATTCGTCGAAGAGAATTTGCGAATGCGAGGTCGACATTGTTGAGCACGAAATTGGCGTGTCTGGAATCGGCCTATAATAGAAAGAAGAGGAAAAAAACAAATGGAAATGTGTAAGCTTGTGATATTTAAGATATTATTCTTGAATATGTTTTCTTTCTGTAGAGAGAGGTGGATAGAGGATAATCATTTCATCTAACCTGACGGATAGTGACTTGAGGACCTCCTCCTTCAGCTTCTATCGCATCGTAGGCGTCCATTTCGAGCTTTGTTGTGTACTAGGTGGTTTGGTGAAAGATATGTTGATGTATGATTGAGAGTTTGAAGATGGGATGGATTTAAATTGTATGAGTCGGAGCTTGCAAGCTTTAAGATGTCGCATGGTTGGAATTAATTTAGAGTTATATGGGACATCTAACAAAGTCGCTCTCAACACAAGTCGCGTACAGCGCGTCATCGAGCAAGCGAGAACAACGTGCATGGAGCTTTCCAGTGAAACACAAGAATACACCCAGCGGAGGTATTGATAAGTTTATTGTTTTCTACGTTTATGGAAAGTCATTTCAATCTACAACATGTGTATCACATTAATTTTATCAAAGTCGAAAAATGAGTACAGAGGCATGCTCAAATAACAAAATACATCATAATCACCCAAGAAGCAGAAAAGACAATCGAAC
>Ga0160427_10002952_pt1 | contig 10096 bp, 6 predicted proteins | sample SolpanmetagenomL_FD_108194 | JGI IMG/M metagenome (GOLD analysis project Ga0160427, IMG submission 108194) | Solar panel surface microbial communities from Lawrence Berkeley National Laboratory, California, USA - L | ecosystem: Engineered > Built environment > Solar panel > Unclassified ...
CCCCACGGGGTCGCGGCGGGCGTGGAGGAATGAGGGGAAAGACCAGCGCCCACAATCCATCCGGGACTAATTTCTCGACCATCTCGCCACTCTACCCAAACCGGTTTTGAGCGCAGGCTCTTACGTTGACGAGGTGTACGAGGTCGTCAATGGGGAGTACAAGATCAAACAAATGGGTGGATATTCCGCCTACTTCGAATTCCCGGCGATGGACGATTTCCCAATCGACGGACAGGCTGAAAAACCCTTCACAGCGACCTACGTCATCACCAGAACGAACAAGCAGACCCTCATCAACCGTCTGAATTCTTCCGGCGGCAGTTACAACGGTATCTACGGCGAATGTCCTGAATCAACACGAGAAGTCTTCGGCACCTGTACGAGTGACCCGCTGAGCGGGCAATCTCTCAGAGTCCAGTCAAATCCCGCGATTGCCGACAGCTATAGAATGCTGTCGCTTCAGGCCGGCAACTCCGCCCCGTACTGCACTTATTTTCCCGTACAGCAGCAGTACAACGCGAAACTGTGCTCTTACACTACCGAGAGACGAATCCGAAACGATGTCATCAACAGGTCAAAAGCCGATATCATCGTTGTCCAGGAAATGTTTGATGGTAACTGCCTTTCCCCGGCAGCTGACGACAATCTCGACCGCATCTGTAACACGCAGACTCTCCCAGCGTATACGACTCAAGACGCACAGGCGAAACGCCTGTTCAATCCCGCTCTGTATGAAACCAGATGCGCTCTTCTGGCAGATGGAAGTCACGGATATGAATGTGTCGCCCTCAGAAAAACCCTCTTCAGCTTTGTCGCCTCGTCGGCGAACGTCAACGGCCTGGCTGGAAAGATCGCAGATATTTCTGGCTACTGTTCTGATGACAGTAAATTAGGGAAGGATACAGGTTTCTTCGGCTTCTCCGCGAAATTGAATACCCCGAAAGGTGCAGACACAAGCAGCTTCGACATCTGGGACGCCCATCTCGCGACGCCAGCCCCAAAAAACATATCGCAGCCGGACAAGCTCAGCGGCATTAAGTGCCGTACAGATCAAATGAGCGCGTTTATCAATGCTTTGAAGATCTCGAATCAGAAGTTCCTGCTGTCTGGTGATTTCAATACGCAATATAATGACACGACGACAGACGGTGCTCGTCTCCGGGCAATTTCAGCTCCCTGGGAAACGAAGGACAACGCACAGGTGGCCGTTCGTCCTGGTTGGATGGTCAGCAATTCGAACCAGTTGACGGCGTATTCGAGTGCAGGTGCCAGTCTCGCTCTGTCTCTCGCAGCCAGCGTCAATCCTGCATCGTTGACGGGCGCGGATTATCAGAAGCTCCAACTGGCCCTGCGTCCGCGCAGCTTTGACCATGTCATCAGCAATTTCGTCGATACGAGCTCCAGTTTGGATTGTCAGCGGCTGCAGCAAGTACGAGGCCTCGACCACCGGAACACCGTCTGTGACCTGCTCGGTTTCGATTCTGGATCGACGGCGACCGGTTATTACGCAGTCGACACCACCGGACAGGTGGGGGACGGGTATGTTTCCAGTGTCCTCACTGCTTCCAGACGTGGAGCGAAGATGCCTTACCTGAAGTACACTGGCAGTGTTGTCCACAGCCCGATTTATCTTCCGAATGGCCTCAACGTACATCTCGAGCTTGATACGCTCTGCACCTACGCCCCGATAGCTTCAGCGGATAAAACAGTCGTCGCCGGCACCTTCAATTCGATTGGTGCGCTTCGGCAGGGCGTGAACAGGCAACTCTGTCCGTAAGAAACACAGGATAGCCATGAAAGCAGCTCTGATCATTCTTATACTCATCTCCTTAGTACTTGTCTGGCTGTTCGGGTCTATTACTTTTTTTAACTTATGGAGCAGTGCCCTCAGAGGTGACGGCTCATCACATGCACTCGTCCCAGGAATGATCACTTTGACGTCAATTGGCGCGTGCATTGGACTCATCGTCCGCTTGAACAGGGTCACACATGCAGCTAAACGACCCTCGATGGATCTCGATTGAAGCGGACGATGGTAGGAGTAGCTATGTGACTGAGCATCGGCTAACAAGTCATCTGACCTGAATCGGTTTTGACTGTGTTTTCCCCAAATTCTCAGACCAGGCAGCGGAACACCCAGGAATTCTCTGAATTCCTGGGTGCTCCGCTGCCTGATGGATGAACTGACCAGCCCAAGACTGGCACCTCAGCAGGGGACAGTAAGTGGACATCAGGTTGAGGATGCTAGCGGCCGGATCAGCTCCGGCAAGTCGTTGCGGACATTGCCCACCGCCGGGTCCACCGGGTACGCGTGCAGCGCGCGGTGAAGCTCGCTCGGAGCGGTCAGCGTCCGCACCTCGGCCAGGGACGTGGCCGGGTCGAGCCACGCCGACCAGCGGTCCTGCGGGAGGAGCAGCGGCATCCGGTCGTGAATTTCCGTGAACACCCCGGCCGGAAGGGTGGTGAGGACGGTGCAGCTCACCTGCCCGTCCACCTCGGCCCACAGCCCGGCGCAGACCAGTGGCTTCCCGTCGGTGCGGGTGATCGCCAGCGGACGCCGCCCGGCCTTCCCGCCCGTCCACTCGTACGCCCCGCCGAGCGGAATCAGGGCGCGCCGGACCCTGAAGCTCTCCCGGAACACCGGGCTGCGCTCCACCGTCTCCACCCGCGCGTTGAAGGTGCTCAGGCGCTTCGGCTGATCCGGACTGGCGATCAGGCCCCAGCGGGCCAGCCACGCCTGACGGCCGCCGTCCTCGCAGACCATCAGCAGCTCTTGGGTCGGCGCGAGGTTGTATCTCGGCACGAACCGCTCCGGCAGATCGGCGCCGAACAGCCGCTGCAGGTCTGCCCTGGTGCTGCTCTGCCACGCCCGACCGCACATGCCGGCAGGCTAGCAGCAGGCGGCCCAGGCGACCGTCTCCGACCACACCGTAGACAAAGAACAGGCCGCCTGATCATCTCGATCAGGCGGCCCGCTTCCACGCGATCACTTCCGCTTGGCTGTCGTCTTCTTCGCCTTCACGCCCGAGGCTCCGGCCCGGCTCTTGCCGAGCGCCTGGCCCTTCTTGAAGCTCGCGCCCATCTTCTTGCGCGTCTCGGCGGCCAGCGTCTTGAAGTCCACTAGGCCCGCCTCGATCGCCTCGGCACTCACCTTGATCCTGCCGCCGGTCCGGGCGGGCGACAGCTCCCGGTTCACCCCCTCGAACCAGGCCTCGAAGGCCGGCGTCACCTCGATGATCATGTCCTTGACCGTGCGGGTGTACGACTCGTCGCTGCCGCGACGGGAATACTGCTTCAGAAGTTCAAAGCGGGCGGGGAGATCCGCGGCCGTGACGTCGCCTTCCCTGACGGCCGTGCGGAGTTGCTTGACGAACGCGTCGCTGCGTTGAGGATTGTGGAGTTTCCTGACCTGATCGCTGAGGGTGATGTACGGCATTGCATGATTTCATCACGACAAGAGAAAGAACGCAACACGAACGCTTCGTAGACGCACATATCAAGTAAATTGTATGACTCAACAGAAAATAGAAATTGAAAAACCTGTGAGGCTGTGATTGAGTGCAGAATGCCCAGTCATCATACACAGTAGACTTTCGACCCTGCGCCCTGTGGTTTCAGGTGGACTGAGACTTCTCAATCAGCTCTCGTGCAGCACGCCTCCGAAGCGTCGACAGTAAGGAAGTTTCCATGACCGACACGCCTGCACGGCAGCCACTTCTCCCGGATCAATCACGCATCTATACTCGCCTCAAGCTGATGGGGCCCGGACCAGCAGCGTTCTTCATGGACGCCTGCCAGATCTACAATCACCCGGACCATTACCAGTTGGAGACAGCCACGCATCTGATCGGCCACTGTCTTCGCGAGGTGGAGAGCGCCGTCTGTGCCGTGCTGTTGCCTCAGTCCTTTCTCGCGAAGGACAGGCAGAATGTTCACACGGAAAAGGTAAAGGCCATCCTCGCCGAGTACGACGTCGGCGAGGATAGTCCAGCAGGACGCGCCTGGCTGGAGATCGCGAACCCCTCGAAAAATCGAGGCCTCCATAAACTGGCCCACCGCATCAATCTGGAACACCCGCGCGCTCTGGATTCAGCGTACCAATGGCAATATGAACAGACCCTGGTCATCCTGGACGGTGTCATGGCCAGGTTCGTAGAACATTTCGACGAACTGATCAGAACTGTAGAACCGCTGTTTCAGCAGCAACCCACGGCAGCGCGTCTGAAATTGCTGGATCAACAGGTACCGCACAATGCCGCGACGCTGACGTACCTGTTCTCGAAGATCACCAGTGTCGAATGGCTGAAAGCCCTCTGGGATGGAACATTCTTCCAGCGACCTCCGGCAGCAGGGATTGAAGACCTCTGGGGAAGTCCGCAGTATGTTCCCTGGCCGCAGGCAGAACTGCTGCTGCGTTTCGCCAAGGAGGATCCTGCCTTGACGGTCGAGATCATCTGCAAGACTCCGACCAACAACCCGGCAATCGTGGTCACCTTCCTGAGATGTCTGCTGGAATTGCCGCCGGAGGTGGCGGCGAAGGCTTCCAAGCAACTCCTCGACTGGGCGAGTACCCTTCCGGAGCTGCGAGAGAACGTACTCTTTCCTGAGTTCATTTCCGTCTTCGCGCGTGCTGGTGAAGTTCGTGCGGCGGTGACGCTGGCGAACCTGTTGCTCGCGCCCACGCCGGACGACTCCTTCGATGGCCCGGTGTCCGGAAGGCGTTACGACCAGGGACGAACCGCGTACTTCATCGGACATCACCTGACTGCTCTGCAGGAGGCGAGTCCCGAAGGGCATTACGAGGTGCTGTCCGGGCTGTTCCGGACCCTCGAGAACTCAGCACCCGTCTCTGCCGCCTCCTGGTACCGACCGAGAATCGCTCCCCACGTCATGCCCCTGAGCTTCGAGCTGCGCGACACCATCCTGAACGCCACCCGGGACAGCGCAGAGCGGTTGATCGCCCAGCAGCCCGAGCGGGCCCCGGGTGTGATCCTCGACCTGTGGGACCAGCGCTGGAGGATGGCCCAGCGCCTCGCCCTGTACCTGGCGTCACGCGTGGTAGACACCTCTCCAGATGTCGCTGAAGGTCTGCTCCTGAACACGGAAACCCTGACAAGTCCAGAGTTCGAGGACGAGTACCTCGATCTGCTGAGCGTAGCCTTTCCTCGCCTCTCTCTCGCCGTACAGGGCACGCTGCTGGAGCGGATCGAGCAAGGCCCGCAGTGGATGAGGGACGCTCGCCATTCGGACGATCACCTCCGGTACTGGCAGCACCGGTTCCTTTCGGTCATCAAGCCCGCTTTGACCGGAGAACGGCTCGCGTGGGCAGATCAGCTGGAAGCGGAGTTCGGACCGTACGACCGCGACGCCTCGCAGAGGACTGAGGTGTACGTCGGGCCGCGCAGCCCCTTCACGGCCGATGAACTGACCGCCCTCGTCCCGGCAGGGATGCTCGACCTGCTCGGCAACTGGCAGGATGAATCCACCGATCAGGACTGGCCTCGGCGCCCGAGTACCGGCGGTCTGGCCCAGGTGGCGCAGCAGCGGTTCAGCGCTGATCCAGCCGCCTTCGCGGCGCTCGCCGGGCGGTTCCTGGGTCTCCATCCGGCGTACACCGACGCGCTGCTGGTGGCCCTCCGAACCGCCGTGACCGAATCACGCCCGTTCGACTGGGCACCGGTTCTCGAATTGTGCGTCACCAGTCAGCAGCTGACGAACGATCCCTCTCTGGCTGAGCGAAATGCCGTGCGCCGCAGCATAGGCTGGCTCCTGGAAGCTGGATTCAAAACCCAGAAACACCCGCTGCCCGGGTCGCTGCGGATGCTGGCGTGGGCCGCAGTGGAGCCCATCACGGACGACCCGAATCCCGCACCGTCGGACGAGCTGAACATGGATGACGAGTGGCACCAACTGCTTAATTGCTCGATGAACAGGACCCGCAGCATCGGCTTGACGGCGGTGCTGAGCTACGGGCAGTGGGTACAAACCCACGAAAACGAGTCTCAAGTCACCTCGGGGTTCGACCGAATGCCGGAAGTCCGCCAGATGCTGGAGGCACACCTTGATCCGAACCGTGACAGCAGCCTGGCGGTCCGGGCCGTCTACGGGCGTGACCTCGATCTTCTCTTTTCACTCGACCCGGATTGGACGTCCCGGAACCTTTCTCTGATCTTCCCGGCAAGCCACCCGGAGCTTCAGCGGGCCGCCTGGACCGGGTACCTGCAGCGTTCGTCGGTCATTCCCGAAGTGTTCAGCGCGTTGCAGCTCTACCAGCAGGCCACCGGGTCCTTGCGAACTGAGGATGCTTACCGGAGTGACTCAATGCAGGATCATCTGGCAAGGCACCTGATGGTGCTGACATTGATGGGAGAACTGAGCACTGACCCGCCCGATCCCTGGCTGGCGGTTTTTTTCGATCAGGCCTCCCCGGCACTGCGTCAGGCCGCGCTCAAGTGGGCCGCGCGCCTTCTGGAGTACGAGGACGAGTCGGTGGACGTGCTGAGGCGCGCCAGAGCGCTCTTCGAATGGCGTCTGTCGCTCGCCAGGTCAGCGTCGGAGGACGAGAGCACTGCCTTCAGGACAGAGCTCGCGGGCATCGGCGCGTGGGTGGTTCTCCAGGGTCTCGGTGGAGTCTGGCTTGCAGACAGCGTGCAGGCGGTGCTGGATCTCGGCGGTCAGCTCGAGCACGCCGACGAGATTGCCCGAGTCCTCCCGGAATTGACCGGCCTTCACCCAGGGAAGGCCTTGCAATTGTTAGATCGCCTTCTCCCGCAGCTCACCGCCTACCGATTGGAGAAATTCGGTCGACCCGTAGTGGAAGCGGCGTTCGCTGACGAGACGACTCGGGAGGCTGCGCGGGACTATATCCGGAGAAGGATGCTGGCAGGCGACTACAGCCTGATGGACGTGCAGGAAGGACACCTGGGGTGAGTGACCGTGGAACAGATCCTTGTGACGAACAACGCACCCCGGCAGTGAAGGCGAGCGCTGAGGTCGCGCGTTCTAGACTCTGGGCATGACTCACCCGGACGTCCAGCCAGCGCCTCCTGCCGAACCTCCGGTCGTCTTCTTCAGCTACGCCTGGACCTCCGAGGCCCACAAGGAGCGGGTTCTGGGCCTGAGGAACCGGCTGCGGAGCGACGGAGTGGACGCCCTGATCGATCAGGTGAATCTCCGGGACGGAGAGGACACATTCCATTTCATGGAACGGATCGCGACCGATCCGAAGCTCAAGAAGGTCGTGGCCGTGTGCGACCGGAATTACGCTGAGAAGGTCGACGCACGAAAGGGGGGAAGTGGCACAGAGGGGTCCATCATGAGCCCTGAAGTGTACGGTCAGATCGGGGACGGGCCGAACAAGTACGTCGCCGTGGTTTTCGAGAAGAGAGATGACGGGCAGGCGTACGTCCCGACGATGTTCGCCACCCGGTTGTACATCGACATGAGCACCGATGATCTGCTCGCGCAGAACTACCTGCGCCTGCTGAGGTTTCTATTCGACCGCCCGGAGCCGGAAGTGCCGATCGGTACACCACCGGCCGTACTTTTCGAGACCGATCCCACTTCGGTGGCGGCCCTCTCCAAGGGCATGCTGCTCCGCTCGACCGTCGAGCGGGGTCGGAGGGTGACCACGCCCTGGAAGGAGTTCATGACAGCGGTTCTCGGCCCCCTGCGGGCGTTCACCGCTCCATGGAAAGATCAGCACTGGGATATCGGGGACGCGTTGAAGCAGCTCGGGACGACCGTGGGTGCACGGGACGCGCTGGTGGACACGGTTCGCTTTCTCGTGCGGGAGGACGCGCTGAAGAGCGGGATGCTCGTGGAGTTGTTCCAGGCGCTCGGCAACCTGACCTATGAGCAGGCCGAGTTGTGGGGCGTGCAGACGGAAGCGACGGCCCATACGCGGCTGGCCGTCACTGAACTGGTGCTATATGTCGTCGCGGTGCTGATACAGGAGGGCCGGCCGGATCTGCTCAGGGAAGTCCTGACGTCCGATTACCTCTGGGTCTACCAGGGGGAGGAACGGCTCACCGAGTTCGGGTTCCTGCAGCAGGACGTCTCCTGGTTCGACGAGACGTACAATGCAGCTTCGAAAACCCAGTGGACCAGTCCCAGAGCGGAATATATGAAGCGCCGCGCCACTGTGGAGTCCCTGCCCTGGAAGGAGATCTTGCAGGCGGACGCGCTGCTGCACCTTCAGACGCACCTGCGGGAGCGGACGGGCAGCATGCAGAACGGCGCTTGGTACGGAGTGCAAACTTGGTACGGGCAACTCGGCCCGTATTGGGGCCGGGAGGGGAAGTTCACGTTGTTCCTCCGGTGCGCCAGTCAGGCGTTCCTGCAGGACTGGCTGCCGGTGTTCGGGCTGCCGAGTGCTGAGGCGATCCGCGCCGTGGTGAACAACAGGAGTGGCGATCCGCGCGCTGTTTTCCCGTTTCCTCGGGACGCCAATTTCAGCGCGGCGATGGCACTGGCTGAACTCGGGACACGGCCCTAGCGCTTTTGATCTCAGCATGGACTAATATTGACTGAAATCTGAATAATTAAAATAGATGCACGTTGCCACTTATCGGAGAATGTGAAGGAAGTTGAAAGTGTGAACTAAAAAAGTGAATCCAAGCTGTGTTGAGATCAATAGAGCAAGTCAATAACGATAGGAATACTAAAAAAGCTAGCGCGCATGGCAAAGATATGTCAGTTGAGTTGACAATAGCTGGGATAGCCTTAAATAGTATTGATTTTGCTTCATAACTTACCATAAATTTCTTAATTTTAATCTATCAATAGCCGAAAAGAGCATTCACTTAAAACTTGAATGTGACTAGAGGCTGCCAAGATCGTTATACAAAAAGCGGCTTGAGGTTGTTGCAGAACAGAAGGCACGCCGCCAGGAAATGAAAGCCGATCAACGTCGAAGGCAGCCGTTCCAGATCCCGACCGAGGCGCCTGAACCGCGACAGCCACGCGAACGACCGTTCTACAACCCAACGTTTAGGCAGAAGAATAAATCCTTTCACCGCTTCGGGCCGTTTCACGACGATCAGTTCGACACCGGCCTGACTGGCCTCCAGGGCCGTCTGCGCCCCGGTATAGCCTTGATCGGCATAGGCGACCTCGACCTTGACGCCCGTCACTTCCTGAACTTCGAGGCACAGGTCTTTGACCTGTGCTCTGTCCTGTTCGTTCGCTGGTGTCGTCAGCACGGCCAGGACGTGGCCGAGCGTATCTACCGCCAGATGCACCTTCGTACCTTTGCGCTTCTTGGCGCCATCGAATCCGGCGCGATATCCGCTCTCTGGCGTGCTCTGTAACGTGCGGCTATCAATGACGATGGCGGTCGGCTCCTCACTTCTGGAGTGCTCGATACGGCTGAGAACGCGAAGGTCGTGAGCCGCATTCTCGAAGCACCCAGCAGTGAACCACCGGTGCGCCTGTTGGCGCACCGTCTCCGCGGGAGGGAAGTCGTGGGGGAGATAGGCCCATTGTGCCCCAGTCCGTGCCATCCACAGGAGCGCGTTCAGGACGTCTCGGATTGGGTATTTGCGTTGCTTGGCATCTTTTGGGCTGAGGAACAAGTAGGGCAGCAAGAAAAAGAAGGTGTCGTCGTCCATGTCGCTGGGGGAGCCGCGCCTTGTCACCTCTTCATTCTGCTGTGTCCAGACCTTCTGACTCAAACTTCAAACCCTCAGCAACTGACACTTCGTGCTTTTCCCTCTCCTGGAGAGGGAAAAGCCGTTTTTAAGAGGTCCAAGTACGTCCAGAACGCGTCCAATCCCCAACGCGCTGCCTGACTGAGCAGCGTCCACCCCACGCGCGCCGTACCTCTAGATTTCCTCCCCCGGTTGTCCAGCGTCGGCGGATCCAACTCCTGTGCTGCGTGCCCGACCCGAACCATCCAGGCCAGGACGAGGCAGAACAGACCGAACAGCCGGGAGAGTCGGTCCGGGGCCGTCATGTGGGTGTCCTCGAGTCTCAGGCCGCGGGCTTTCATCGCTGAAAACGTGCATTCCACCCCCCATCTTTTCTTGTAGGTCAAGAGGGTGTCCATCACGGACAGATCCGAGGCGACGATGACCCTGTCACCCGCGGGTGACAG
>Ga0160427_10002953_pt1 | contig 10095 bp, 8 predicted proteins | sample SolpanmetagenomL_FD_108194 | JGI IMG/M metagenome (GOLD analysis project Ga0160427, IMG submission 108194) | Solar panel surface microbial communities from Lawrence Berkeley National Laboratory, California, USA - L | ecosystem: Engineered > Built environment > Solar panel > Unclassified ...
AGACTTTAGAATATGTCAAAAACTTATTGAAGGCGATACGAAGATCTAATCAAACCTTTGGAGGAGTACCTTTCGTCAGCTGCGGGGACTTCAAACAGGTAGGTCCAGTGCTCCCTGGTAAAGGCATGTGGGATGTCATTCAAGCGTCGATCAAAACCTCCGCGCTATGGCAGACTATGCAAGTAACCTCCTTGCAAGTAAGCGTGCGTCAAGCCCAGGACCTAGAGTTTGAGCAGCTTATTGACCGTGTCAGTATTGGTCTCAATCGAGAAGAAGATCTTACTGATTTGGAACCAGTATTCAACGAGAGGCAGAGTTTTCAATACCTCTATCCTAATGGAGAGTATTTAAATCCTGCGCACTGTCATAAACGAGCCTATCTCGCCGTTATCAATGCCACCGTGCATCGCTTCAACGCTTTCGTTCTGGATGAACTACCTGGTGAAAGTCGAACATACTATAGTACCAACGTAATCAAAGAACAACATGACTTCGAAGCGAGGAATATTCCTTATGACAATTTCCTAAATTCCATTGAATAAAGCGGCGTCCCTTTGCATATTCTCAAACTGAAAGTTGGTAGCTTCTGTTGCCTTATGCGGAACATTTCTCCGCAGTCCGGCTTGGTAAAAAACGCCAAGGTTGTTATATTAGCTTTACATCGAAGACATATAATAGTAAATTTACTAGGTGATGGTGGTCCAATCGGAGAGGCAGTACCTTCAAGCAAGCGAATCTTTGAGTTTCGAGAGAACGCACATGTTGGGTATACTATTCTCAGACACCAGATGCCCTTGAGGTTAGCCTATGTCATGACTTATAATGGCTGTCAGTCTTCAACATTAGATAGAGTGGTACTTGATGTTCGCTTAGCTTGCTTCACCCACGGTCAACTCTACACAGCCATAAGTAGAGTTCGTAGACAAGCAGACATCGTAATCAGAAGAGATATAGCAGAACCAATTCAGGCAGAACAAATAGGGAATGTGGTTATTTGAACAACTTATTTAATGTATTGTAACAATTAATTGATGAAATTTTACTCTAAAGATCACTTAGTTACGAGTATTGAAATACAAGCATGCTTACCTCAACTTATCATAATATTCTTTCTGAGCTCGATATTCGATCTCCACTTCTTCATGCTCAGAGATCTTGAACCATAAATCAAGGTTTTTTGCGTCCAAGATGCTGATCAACCATTATAGTTGATCCGCTGCAATAAAGCCGCCACGGATATTACGCACGAGGCGCAGTAGCTCCGCTTGCTATCTGGCTTCTTATTCTTTGGTGAGATAGAAGCCGCATCATTGGTATTGAGTCTGCAACACTGTTGTCATCTTTCAATTTTCGCTTTGAAGGAATTCCGTATCCTAAGTGAGAGAGATTAATCGCAAGTTCTACAGATCAGAGATTGAAATAAACCATTTTATATGAACTCAGCGCTCTATATTGAGCTTCTTTGGTTGGCAATTCAACAATGCCTTGCTCAAGCATTTCTGCTGCAAGTCGACCATATCTGATAAATTCATGGAAATTGATTCGTTGTCTCTTATAGAAGACCCTGCCATTAGGACCCTCGAGCTGTTTACAAGCAATTGCGAGATGCACAGAGACAGTACTTCATGAAGAGCAAGCTCAAGAAACGGAATGTTCATCGGCCCGAGTAACACTGTACTGTAAGGGTTCAATCTAGTTCTTGTAGGATCATCAGACCGCTGATTCTGATTGACAAGAAAGCCACAGGTCTAGTTCTGAGTCTTTGTACAATCATTACAACGCGCTAGAATCATTTGAACAGGTTCCGCTGGCGAGGTTAGGACTCGTCTCAGCACTTCTCATTCTTTGCGTGCTACTCAAGCATTACAGCAAAGGAATGTTTACATGGCTCAACTGCAAACCCATGTAAACCATGAATACAATACTTCGACAAGTGCTCACAAGTTAGGAATGCCCTATCCTTAGCTGAAGTGCCAAAACGCTCACTCAGTCCTACTTCAACAGTTTTAAAGATAGCGTAAGTGATCCACTGAAACCTCTGAGGACTCTGTACGATTCCTCTATCTATATAGCTGAAGGGCGAAAACGCGAACTCAAGCCTACGTCAGCACTTTTCTTCTGACGTCAGCACTCACACACAAAGCTCAAGTGAGCCCATGGAACCTCTGAGGATCACAAGCGCTGATCATATGAAGGTCTTGCAATCTCTCCTCTTCGTCTTAAGTGTCGTTCAATGAAGACTTTTTAGAAGACAATATATATTCTGTGCAGGCAACCCCATCAGACTCTCATCTTGGAGAAGAAGGACCTCTTTCCCGTAGGTCGATCTTGTACTGTATGAAGACCTCACCGTACGTTGCCTGAGTTTTGACTAGATTTTCCAACGAGCAAGATGTTAGTGCTGTAGTCCGCAAAATTGGTGACCGTACTCTAATGGTCCAGCAACCTCAGGTTCTCCAATGAAGCTTTCCTCTAGCTAAGTCCTCTAACCCCGCTACAGTCTCCTTACATGAGATGTATCATGCGATCATCTCTGGACATCGTTGCTTTTTGTCCAATACTCCCGGATGATGTGTATCTGATTTGCTTACCTCATAATTGCCTTCAAAAATATGCTGCTGAGAGACGGACAACGGCAAAAGAGATAAGGATGTTCCAAGATCCATTTTCGCTTATGTATGTATGTCGTGTGTATGTCGTGTGTGTGTGTAATGTGTGGGTTGTATGTCACAGGTTCTGTTTTGTATTTCCAAGAGGGGTGACCCGAGGAGGAGGAGGGAGATCAAGCAAAATAGCTACTCCAGAAACAACACAAACAACCAAAAAGGACATGAGGAAAATACAATAATTCAGCCTGTTGTTCACTCTTCAGGCGAAGCCCGCAACTGCTGTAAATTGTTTTGAATAAGCTTTGACAGGTCCCCACGAAGCTCAAAGAGTTTGCAGTCGGTAGCCTGGCTAGTGGTCTGGTATACCGTAAGGTAGTCCAGCAAAATGATCTATGACTTGTTTAGACTTTGTCACCGTCGGGAACTGGTCACTCGTACACCATCTATGCCACAAATCGAATGCCACTGACAATGAGAATATTAAGGGTTCAATGCACCAGGTTATGCTTCAATAATATGCGTGATGACTCAGTATTAACAACTCGAAGCATTGACTGCCTATGTAGGGTTGAGCTGGCCCTAGAATAGCATATGTATGTAGATAGACCATCAGCATAGCCTCTCGGTAAATTGCCGGTGTGAGAGCATGAATTATGGTCGAAGCAGATCGGGGAGCTACATCTCAAAAGGAGATTCATGTAGCTCATGGACTTCAGCAGAGATTTGCCATAGAAAAACTAATACAGGAATGAAACATGGGTCAGACATGCTCACATGTAGCCCATTGGTGAATTGATCGCCGTACGGCTGTTCTCTTTTTCAGATCCAGGGCCACTGAAATGAGGCTCAGGGCAGCACGATGCCATCACTGAGTGCTGTCTTACTCTCAATGACAAGACGAACTGAACCATAAATCCACAAGTGCACAGCCAGACTTTTTGCTGTTGATATCCACAACACCGCAACAGAGAAAGCCCGCTGCATTGAACAGTCTGAGGAGTTAGATTCATACCCTCGATTGCCTACTGCATTGCATGTTTTTTGACCATCTTTCGGAGTATTGACTTCAGTATAGTGTCTCAGCAGTGCGTGTTCACCAGCCAATGAGGCGAGTCACTCGCTCCTTAGCCTCACCACCTTGTATAGGGGAGAACTTTATTAGTGCAGTAAAGTGGATCGGAACTCCAGGTGAAAGAATTACTCCCTTATTTAGCCCCATAATCTTGTTCATACAGGATTCGTATCCATTCTTCATTCCAGTAGTGCTTCCTTTCACGTGGTTGACCTGTACAGCTCTTGTACTCTCTAAAGGGCCGGCCCATGAGATCGGACGATTTCACCACTAACATGCTTGCTTTGTTTGCAACGACTAAGGAGTTACTGAAACCATGGGCTCTGTACTCATTTTCGTTTGTCCAGAGTGTTGGATTCACTAATATTGGCATTAAACACATCAGATACAAAACGCTCTTACGGATTGACATCTAGGTCCTCAAAAATGAGAGTCCGATGGAGGTAGTTACACTAGCAGTAACTCGTGTTCTATGGTGTCTAGCTTGTTCAATGACACTCAGAGCGCAACATTGCAATACAAGTGAGCCTACGCAACGATGTCTAAATCACGCATACTGCCAGAAACTGCTGACGTAAGCAAAATAGTGCTGACGTGGATTGAGTTCGCGTTTTTGGGACTCAATTACATAGATAGAGGATCTACATACGATGATCGAACGTACTTCTCAGACGTTCTGGTGGCTCACTTGAGCTCTTTGTCAGTACTGACGAAGTTTTGAGTTCGGGTCTTCGTACTTCAGCTATATAGATAGAGGCCACATCTTAGACCACAATTATATCTACATCTACACTAGCTTACACTGAATCAATACTCTGAGTACAGACTAATGTTATTCGGGGTGCTTAGCCCCGTCTTGTTCTGTGTTTTGGACAGTTTTGCCTGCGTCTTGCCCCATCCGCTACACATGTGCTTGCGTCAATTTGGACACGTCTTCGCTGTGGATCTCGCGAGGCTCCAGTTATGACAGGCTTGGTCTTTGCCATATTTTTACGCGCATGATGGTTGAAATATTCACTGCGGAGTCTGTGAACCAGAGCTTTGAGTACAATACGACAGGGGCTGCAATGTTTCGAATGAATACGTGCAGCATTGTGTACTACCGTTGAGCCCACTTCCCGGTCATATCTCACGACATTACCAAGAGGAATATTGCTTAAAAAAGTAGCACAGTTTTCGAGATGATCCCGGATAAAAACTCCTCCTCGGCTTGTTCCCAGACGAACTCAACGCAACTGATAGATTTGAGTAGAGCCTGTAAGAATTCGTCTCTGAGGTGATGTTCAATTCTTTGTATGTTTGCTGTATTGTTGATTCTGCTTTCTGCTCAGTACCTGGTCACTGTGAACAATCAAGCTATCAATACAGCAAATTTCCTTAGCTCATACCTATCGCGGCTGATATAGAGCGAGAAGGAGGTCTAGCGGTTTGCATGATTTGCACACCACCTGAGCATCCATGATTGCCACAGCTGCTTGAGGGGGACGAAATGAAGTATCAAAAGTTTTTTTCGAAACCAGCAGAATACATTATGGGTCCAGAATCTGATCGACCGGTTTTGAAGCCACACGGTTTGGCGCTATAGGCACAGATATGCTTTGCGCTGCCTGAAAATCTTGATATAGTTGCTCGATTACCTCAGCGAGTCTGTGACGATGACTAGGCATTGGTTCAGGGTAAACACCGAAATGTACTCTCAAGAGGGATCTGCTCTATCAACCACTCAGCTGAATAGTGATCAAAAAAGCAAGCAAGACTCTACACACGGCACCTTGATACGGCTATTGGTCTTTGCTGAACCCCTTGGTATCCCAATAGAGATCACGCCTTGGTTGACGTAGGCTTGGCTTTGCGTTTTCGGTACAAGATATGGAGACAGCGGACTGTAGCTAAGTAAACTGAGTATCAAATAGACTCCTGTCACTTTTTGAATGAGGGAGATATGAATTCGCGGCCACTGAATATGCAGAACGACTAATAGTAAAGGATCATTAGGACTACCAAGAGTCTGTAGGATTGCACATCCAACAGACTCTTGGTAGTTGCTAATGCTGTTAGCTGCTATTTAGCCTCGACCTAGTATTGATTCGTAATAATTACTGACAGCGAGACCGTACTGAGCGAGCTTCAGTGAGCTGTCTTTCTTGGATGTATCTGCCTCTCCTTCGATTATACGATAGTTTCATCTGATAATCGTTTCACAAAATGGGCTTATCTATGCCTTGAATCCTGGATTAATGCCTCATGTGATGATTAGATTGTGCTAATAATTTGCTATCAAATCTAATAGCTAATTGCTGATATTACCACCTAAATAAGAATTCATAATGAATGTGCAGTTGGTGCATTGGGTGCATTGGGTGTAATACCCATCCACACCCATCCTTGTTCTTTTCTTCCCCTCCTTAAAACCTACAACACATTCAAATCCTAAGTATAACAAGTCCTATAACACGTCGTTACACTTACGCTTCAAGCACTCTACATAAATCCTCTTTGTAGCTATCAATCACTAACAAGTCCTTTCATCACGATACTTCTTCATCACATGAACAGCGCAATCCCTTTCACTCTGCCCACTGAACTTCTTGACGTGACGAGAGCACGGTACGTAAGGTTCTTTCACAACAGCCGATTTTGATTAATCCCAACCGAATAATTTATCTGATAGGCTAAACTTACAAGGGCCACCAGATGGAACATGGCGCGTGGTACGAACAAAAGGAATTAAAAACAGCAAGAATCAAGAAACCATCGAAGGAATCAAAATATCTGTTGGTAGCATAGACACATCATTATAGCAAGCAGAATGTTCAGTCTAAGCACTATTTAGGTGAAAAGGGAATCTGTTACGAGAAGGCTTCTATCGAGCCAAAAAGCAAATTTTATAAGCAAGATGGGTCAGAGTATAATTGGGGCCTCGATGGAAACAAAGTATATCGATCCATGACAGCACGCTGAAACTTGAAACTCACACGAACCAGTTGCATCACGCTCTCACCTACACAGTATTACCAGGCAACGAAGTGAGTCGATTATCTTTACTCGTGGAAGAGCAAATTGGCTGACGCATCTCAGGATCATAATACCATGATCACTTTAGATATACAGCATCAAGAACGAAATCCGTTTCACAACGCACCATATGCTACTGCTCAGCTTAGACTTGTGGATAGCGGCGGCAGAAAAGATCCAGAAAATCATGTTGAGACGCAGTCATATATGAGGGATCTTCTATTATGCCAAGCATGGCAAAATCAAGTCCCTTTATTCTATGGCACCTTGGGAATGGCAATGCTGGTTCAACGTCATCTCATAGACGGTAAACGTGATGCAGCACTAACATGACAGAAATTGAAGCTTGCAGGCAGGTATTGCAACCAGTGAGAGTAGCATTGAGCTAAGTAGAAGCGACTTAGACATTACCGAATTGCTTTGGAGCTTTGCAGCATACGCCATTGACGAGAACGATGTTAGCAACAGTATCGCCAAACTTGTGTACGCATTAGAATCTCAAAGTATATCACCCTTCGTGGCGAAGTCCAACACAAGTTCGCTAGCAGTCTTGATAAGGGAAACACTGAGACTTAATGCTTTGGTCACTGCCAATGACTACGAACAACAGCGACGTCGGGTCACGGAGCAGTTTGATTATTGGATTGAATATCCATGCAATTGCTTAGCTGAAATAGCGGTAAACTTCGAATTTAGCTAAGGCGGCGGAAATCTTTACGCTTATAAAGGAGATACATAGCTTTTCAAGATGCAGAGAGACTATGCCTCAGAATTAATGAGTGATGGAATATTCAATCACTCACAACTTGAATATTTCCTAGACTGTTCGGAGTCTCCAGATGTCCAATTGCTGAGGACGGTCTGCCTGCATCGAGCATTAGAGGTGAAGCCTGGCTCCAACATTTGCAACTAATGAACTAATTCCGCTCAGGTGTCACAATTCCTCAAAATCAATCTACCACAGTTGGAGAAGAGTATTGTACGCTCGGTGATCAATTCAATATTCTCCAAATTTACCAAAGACTTGGCAACTTGTGATATACACGCTGATGATATAATGCTACATACCGTGGAATACGAATGTGGTAAAGTTTTGGTATATAAATTCTATGCATGGATCTTCTGAAGTTCTTCTAGATCTTCCTCAATACGCGCCATCCACGATGAAGCTAATTGACGCTATCGCCAAAGGGTAAGCATGCTAATTTGGAATGGACCTGTCCCTGAAGCAAATGTATAGAGTGGAGCCTAGTAGTTGGACCACGACCTGGGAAAGGGGCAATAGTCGGTTTGCCATAAGATGTAGCGAAAGAGATGAGTTCTCTTGCTCATCAACGGGTATGGATATCTCAGGTTGCAATATCGCAATTCGGCTGATCAACCTTATAGAAGAAAATACGGATGACATTGCAAACGTCGGATATTACACCATGTTATCGCAGTGCCGAATGACAAATTGGTATGACCCTAGTTGAATGGGTAATTTGTGCACCTGGCACCGTACATCCATATCTTGTTCTCATGTTCGGATCGCATGTCTGAGAATACAGAGGTGTGTATAATCTTCTTGAACGTTACATACACCTCTGAATCAATAGACATGCAATCTTGCAAGCTTGGATTACGCCGTCTGGAGAGGCCTCATCAGTGTTGCAATGATCTGACCTCCGCTGCTGCGCTTATAAAGTATGACTATGCATCTTGTCGGCTTCTGGTCAAGATCTGCGCTGAAACCTCATCGATCGTCCTATGATTGATTGAGCAAGCACGACAAAAGGATTCTCATCAAAACATACGATCTTATGTGATTCAGCTTCTTTTCACGTTGCTGTATTTGGGTCTCGAGCATTCGCCGCATCTGATATTGCGCGTGCGCGTATTTGTGATTGTTGATGGATTTTTGTATGGAGAATGCGATAAGTTCGATATCCTGAATTGAACTGATCTGATGTCTGATTAGTCATGGCACTAAGAATGATTGACTAATAGCGCAGTTCTGCAGTTTCCTCCATTTGGGTATTATTTATACTATATTATTTATACATGATGGTGGGTTGACTCCATATTCCTTACCACTAGATCATCTGTCTCATGTTCTGGATATGCCGTCAGTATGTTCAATGTATTCAGGAACGCCGCTATGAGCTTTTTCATGAGTGCTTTGATATCTTGTCGCTCATCTTCTCCATCTTCAATAAGTTGATGTATATACTTGCTTGCAGGTATGGCTGGTACTTGTATAGGTTGGAGAGAATCGAATGCTGGAGGTGGCGGGAAGAGGTCACTTGCCTCCATTCTCTATCAGTGGTAAGCAGAGTGGTGTGCGTAGTGAGTGGGTATTTCGTGACAACAACTGTTTTGTGATCGAGGTGAGGAGGAGATAACGAAACTTGTATGGTGTATGTTGATTAAGACAAAACAACTCAAAGAATGGTTCACTCTAGGTACTAATGTTACAGTAGTCTAGCCTGACTTTACCAAAGAACCAAAGAAGTACATATAGCATGTAAAAGAGATGTGGTATCAAGTGAAACTTGAATAATTAACAAAGTAGAACGTATGTACTCAGAGTAAAAGCTCATTTTCCAATGATTCGGTTGTAGAGGATTTCCTTGTTGATACTCATATATTGCTACATAAGATCTAAGGGGCTAGACTTCACATTACAATAGCGAAAGAAGTAAAGATCCAGACAGTATGACCCATACCAGCCGACTGCATAGCATTAGACCCACTATTAACTGGTGAGGTACTGGGCCAACTGACTCGGCATTCTCGAAAGTAGACACAGTGGGCAGCTACTGAGTCTACCGAGAAATCAATCTCATCGTTATTTAATGTAATACCTCTTCCATTCATACTCGTAAATATTCTTGTCGTTTCGTAGTTGACTGATTTTCTCGTCGTATTTGATAAAAGTGAGTAATGCATTCCTTAATCCTCCTTTCGCTTGCTTCATAATAAACTTTGAGAGCTCATCTTTGGTGAATTTGTAGTCTCCGTGAGCTAGTTTATTACCCTCATTCATACATTCCGCATTCATTCGTTTGAGTAGACCCTCATTTTCCGTTATACCGAGGTGTTCCTTCAGTCGTATCCATCGGCTATGGAAGTAATTGAAATCATCCTCAGATTTCATAATCCCTCTTAACTTCTTGGAGCTAGATTCTTAAAGGTTGTGATATGGAGTGCCTCCCATTAGGGCAGTCGATCTCCCGCTATCTCCCTAAATTCTTTGGCTTTTGTGGAGCCAAAGATATATATATATATAATAGAGATATTATTACATATTTGTCGCCGTGCAAGTTGTTGAAGTATCTCTGTTGCTGATTCTTTGATCTCTCGAATCCGTTCTGATTGTGACGGGCATCGGGAAATCATTCACGCGTCAACGCAGCC
>Ga0160427_10002954_pt1 | contig 10094 bp, 5 predicted proteins | sample SolpanmetagenomL_FD_108194 | JGI IMG/M metagenome (GOLD analysis project Ga0160427, IMG submission 108194) | Solar panel surface microbial communities from Lawrence Berkeley National Laboratory, California, USA - L | ecosystem: Engineered > Built environment > Solar panel > Unclassified ...
CGAGGTCGCCGAAATACAGCTGCGGAAACGCGGCCGACACGGTTTGCTCCAGGCAGCCGTAGGGGTATTCGAGCAGGTAGCTCAGGTCTTTGGAAAACTGCGTGAGCGGCGAGCGGCTCAGCAGCAGCCGCGAGCGCTGGCCAGTGGGCAGGAAGTCGGTGCGCAGGTTGAGTGTGGCGGGCACGCCGGCCGTGACTTCGCCGCTGCCGGTGCGCTTTTCGAGCGGCGCGGCCGGACGGATGGGGATTTCAATGGTTTCGGAAAAGGTTTCGGTAGTGCCTTTCAGGCCAGTCGCCAAAATCCTGACGCTGCCATTGCCGATTACCTGCCGGGCACCAATGTGGAACGTGACTTTGCTCTCCTCGTTAGGCCGCAGTAAAACGGTCCATTCCTCCTGGCGGCCTTTCGCACTTACTCCATCAACGCCATTTAGCTCTCGGAGGGGCTCGGCAGAAATCAGTGGGCCAGTTAGCTGCTTGCTAACCTTGACAGCGAGGGCCGCGCGGGTGGTATTTGTCAGCGTCACGGGCACATCAATTGTATCGCCGGGGCTCATGAAGCGCGGCAGCGCCGTGCTAATCACCACCGGGTCGGCCACCTTCATCGTTTGCTCGGCGTTGCCGAAAGCATCGTCTTTGTAGGCCACGGCCATCACACGCAGCGCCCCGCTAAACTGCGGCACCCGCACCTTGTAGCGCACAAGGCCAGCGGCATCGGCTGTTAAAACGCCGCTCCACTTGGCTACGAGCTTCACGCGGCGGCTGGGTACGGGCGAGGTACGGCGGGCCAGGTCGGCCGCGTCGCCGCCGCTGCTGCTGGTGCCCAGCTCGGGCAGCAGGAAGGGGTAAATATCAAAAGCTCTCACTTCGAGCGCCCGCTTCTGGTAGAAGTAGCCGTAGGGGTCGGGTGTGCGGTAGTCCTTGCGCTGCAAAATGCCTTCATCCACTACCGCTAGGGTCACCTGCGCCCTGGGCGCGGTGTGTACTTCAATGGTCTGGAAGGTTTGCGAGCGGCTGAGGGCCGGCGCCTTTAGGCTGACCAACAGATGCGTACCAGGCTTTTCGACGGTGAGCGGCACGAAGCCCCGGGCCACCGTCAGCGGCAGCGAGTTGTCGGTGATGGGCCGGATGGCGGTGGCCGTGATGTAAACGTTGGGCGCGTAGCCGGCCCGGATGGGCACGCGCACCTGGGCCGATTTCTGGTCGGTATCGACGTAGAAATGGTCGAGCACGCGGTTGCGCTCCACCGTCACGAGCACGCGGCCGGGGAAGGGCGTTTTGAGTAGCAGTTGGGCCGTTTCGCCGGGCGCGTACTTCGGCTTGTCGGCCTCGATGATTACTTCGCCTTCGGTGTTGACCTCGAAGGCGTTGCCGGCCGTGTCGCCGCGCCCGTAGGCGTAGAAGTGGGCCGCCACGTAGCGCGCCGCACCCGGCCGCAGCACCCGCACCTCGTATTCGCCCGAGTAGGTAGGCGTAAAGAAATAGTTGCTGCTGCCGTTGAGGTCAATGGTTTCGTTGCTGAGCACCTGCTCGCGCTTCTGCGAGTTATACACCAAGTGCCCGCCCTGGCGCTCCAGCACGGTTTCCCAAAGCAGGCGCACCACCGTGACCTGGGCGGCGGCGCGGGTGGGCCGCCCGGCCGGCGTGAGGGCCAACAGCGGCAGCGCTATCTCCTGGTGCGTGCCCACCAAATCGGGCACCTGGCCGATGCCGAACATGACGTCCTGCGTCTGCACCTCGAAGGTAGCCAGCCGGTTGAGCGGCCGGCCGGTTTCGTCGAATACCGTGGCAAAGGCCACGCCCTCCAGCGTGCCCAGGTCGCGCACGGCCGGCAGCTGGTAGGTGGCAGTGCCGCGCCCGTTGGCGTCGGTTTCGCCCTGGCGCACTTCCTTCTGGAAGCGCTCGGTGCCGTCGTCCGTTCGGTTGAGCGCCTGCACGGCGAAGGAGTAGGCGGCGTACTTAGCAGGCGCAAATTTCTTCTCCTTGAGCGAAAACTCGACCTCAAACTTGCGCCCGGCGGCCGGCGGCCCAAACAGGTTCTGGGCTTGCAGGCTGGCCGTTACTAGCTGGCCGGCGCGCAGCACGGCGGGCCGGGCAGCCACCGTCACCTTCAGCCGGTCGGGGATGAATTCTTCTACACTCACCTGCCTGGAAGTCAAGAGAATGTCGTTGCCGGTCAGCACTTCCAGCGAGTAGAGGCCCGTCATCACGGTGGCGGGCAAGATGAAGCGCGACTCGACCGCGCCGGTGGCGCTCAGCCGCTCGCCCAGGCTGGCGTATTCCTTGCCGGTGGGCAGCAGCAGGCGCACCTTCACGGGCAGGCCGGCGGGCGGGGTGGCCCAGTCGTCGGTGCGCACCACGGCGTTGGTATGGATGGTGTCGCCGGGCCGGTACAGGTCGCGGTCGCCGTAGAGAAATGCCTGGTAATGCGCGGCGTTGCTCGTGAGGCCGCCCACCTCGAAGCGCGAAGTTTCGACCCGGCTTTTGGGCAGGCTCAGGAAGGTGAAGTCGCTGCCTTGGGTGGCCGTTACCATGCCCAGCCGGAGCCGCGAGCCGGCCACGCTGTCGTAGCGGGCCACGCCCTGGCCGTTGGTGGTGGCCGTGCCCATGAGCTGGTTGTTGGTGCTGATGAAGCGCACCGTGGCCCCCGATACCGGCTGCGCCGTGCGCAGCGAGTTGAGAAACACTACGGCCTCGCCGCTGGCATTTTGCCGGGCTATCACGCCGAGGTCGGTGAGGGCCACCAGCTTTTCCTGGCGCAGCCAGAGGTGCTCGGTGTCCTGCACGCGCACCACGTAGAGGCCCTTGAGCGGCGCCGCAAATTCCAGGTCTTTCAGGCTGAGGTTGAGCAGGTGCAGCCCGTTTTGTTTGGCGAGCCCGGCCGTGGTGTAGGTGCGGGTAAAGAGCACGTCGCCCCGGTTTTCGAGGTCGTAATACTGGTAGCCCCGGTCTTCGTACTCGCCCTCTTCGCCCTCACCGCCGCCTTCCTCGTCGCTGCTTTCGTAGCCGTATTGCTTGTCGGTGCGCAGGATGTCCTGCACGTTGCTGGCGTATACCTTGGCGATAGTCACCTGCACCTGGTCCACCGCATTCAGGCGCAGGCCCAGGTTGCGGCTGCCCAGGGCGTTGAGGTACATGGCCTTATCGGCGCTGGCAAAGCTGATGCTCGGCTGGCTGTTGCCGAAGCTTACCGTCTGGCTGAAGGCCTCGGCCAGCTGCCCGCCCAGTGCGCCGCGCAGGCCCGGGGCCAGGCGCACCTGGTAGTCTTTGCCCACCTCGAAGCCGCCGCGCAGCAGCAAGCCGCTTTCAAGCGCCTCAATCTCGTAGGGCACGGCCGGCTCTACCTTCAGCAAGGGCTGAATAGCGGCCACCGACACGGGCTGGCTGGTGAGGATGGTTACCACGGCCTGGCCGTTGAGCACTGCGCCGGTCAGCTCGCGCACTTGCAGTGTTTGCTGGTCGGGCACCTCGGCGTCGGCTTGCAGGGCGCTGGTAGTGGCTTGGCTGCCCGCCACGGCCGCCAGGCCAGCCGCTACCTCCACGTGCAGCGGCTGGTTGGCCGTCACTTCCTGCGTAATGGTGAGCGCCAGCGCGCGGCCCGGCTCGGCGGCGGTGAGGGTATAGGCCACCGGCCGGCCGCCCTGGCTCAGGTGCAGGCGCGGGCGCAGGTCGGCGGGCCGCACGGCGTAGTTGAACAGCACGTTGGCGTGCAGCTCGGCGGTGCCGGCGGCCCGGCTGCTGCGGCCGTAAAACACCTGTGCGCCCGTCAATTCCAGAAACGGCGTATGAAACCGGGTGCGGCTCAGCGTCAGCTTTTGCTTGCCCACCGGCAGCGTGGCGCTCCGCAAGCTGGCCGAAAACGCGGTGCTGGGCCGAAACGGCTCCAAAGGCGAAAACACCAATTCACGCCCGTCATTGGCCCACTTAAACTTGCCCCGGATGGCCGGCTCAAACTGCACGTAGCGCGTGGTGTCCCAGCGCCCGGCCTGGCTGGCCGGCACCACCGGCTCGTCGAAGCTGAAAACCAGGTTTTGGGCGGGGTCGATTTCCTCGCCGGCCGCCTGGGCAGCGGCCTCGGCCTGCTCCTGGCTGGCCTTTTTAGAGCACGAAAAAGTGGTGACTAAAGCTAAAAGCAGCAGCGGCAGCAGGCGTTGGCGCATGAAAGGGACGGGCTAAACAGGGCCGGAAGGTAGCGCCTAAGCGCCAGCATCGGCCCGGCCCCGCCGTTGGCAGCCTGCCTTTTAGCGGCGGGCGTCGGCTATCATATAGACCGCTGCAAATTCCTGCGCCACCGTAGCCCGCAGTTGCTGCTTGCACTGGCGCTTGCGCAGGGTGCGCGCCCGGTGGTTGGACTTTATTTGCTGAATTGGCTTTTCCGAATTGGGCCCGGCCAGCAGGAACAAATTGGCCGCCGTGCGCTGGCCATCAAATTGTTGCCAGAACGAGGCATAGTCGAAGTTGATTTTGTCGCGGCATAGCTGCTCCTCCGTGCTAATGCCCACCAACTGCCTGATGCCGAGCGCACTGGCTAGCCCGTGTGCCGCGTGCACCAGCAGCGTAGCCGGTGTGCTATCATGCATAGCTTTGGTGGCCTGCCGCAGCAGCAGCGCGTTGCGCGTGCCCTGCACCTGGCAAATAAACAGCGCCTGCTCGCTAGTACTGCCCACCAGCTGGCCAGGCACAATGACAAAGCTAATTACTTGAACAATAATGTCATTGACGCAAAAGTTAAGCGACAGCTCGCCCTCGTAGGGAGTGTGCATGGGGTACGACAGGGTAATACTCAGGTGGTCGGGGCCGCTCGCCTGCTGCCAAAGCACCGCCGGGTGGGAGAGGGCCGTAAAGAAATCGGGCGCCACACTTTTCACCAAGAACTGGTAGTGGTTCAGGATGGCCGCCAGGCGCATTGGGCGCGAAAAGCTGCGGGCTGTGTAGGGCGATAAGTACTTGTAAATGAACTTGGGTTGTATCTTGAGTAGCTGCACTAGCGACAGCGTTTTGGCAAGCTGCTGGAGGCGGTAGAAGGCCGAAAACTCTAGTACTATTTCGGCCCGCAGCAGCGCCCGTTGCAAGTAATTGGGCTGCCTTGCCCCGGTCAGGCGGTTGGTTGGCAGGGTAAACGATGGCATCATGCGGAGGTAGCTTGGAGTAGAATAATAGCGCGGATGGACAGGTGGGCGGGATTAATGGAACCCTTACTTATGGGTAGAGAAACAGTTTACTTCACGTAAGGTACAGGCTCATCTTCGATAAGTACAATAGTTCTGCTTACTGCCGGCTCGCGCCCCGGGGCCGCTAGCTTTGCCGTATGCTTTCCCACCCCCACGAAATATTCCTTGAAGTAGCCCAGCGCCTGAGCTTTACCAAGGCGGCGCAGGCGCTGTTCATCAGCCAGTCGGCGGTGAGCAAGCAGGTGAAGGCGCTCGAAGAGCACTACAAAACCGGCCTTTTCGAGCGCCTGGGGGGCAGCGTGCAGCTTACGCCGGCCGGCCAGAAACTGTATCAGAAGCTGTTGCAGGCCAAGCAGCTGCAACAAGAGTTGCAGCAGGAGATGAGCGAGCTGAGCCCGGCCTTTGCGCCGGCTGTGCACCTGCTCATCGGGGCCAGCACCACCATCTCGCTCTACGTGCTGCCGGTAGTGGTGGCGGCCTGGCTGCGCCAGCACCCGCAGCACCAGCTCAGCCTCAAAAACCGCAACAGCGACAACATCCTCAAGGCCCTGCTCGACCACGAGATTGAGTTGGGCATTATCGAAGGCATTCACAAAGTGAGCAACGTGACCTACACGCCCCTGCTCACCGACGAGGTAGTGGCCGTGTGCGCCGCCGCCAACCCGCTGGCCGGCCGGGCGCTGGCCGTGTGCGACCTACTCGGCATTCCGCTGGCGCTACGCGAAGTGGGCTCAGGCACCCTGGCCGTACTCGAAGAAGCCCTGGAACAGCACCACCTCAAGCTGGCCGCGCTGCCGGTGCGGGTGCGCCTGGGCGGCACCGAGGCGCTTAAGAATTTCGTGCGTGTTGAAACCACCTGCCTTGCTTTCCTGCCCCGGCAGGCGGTGCTGAAAGAGCTAGCCAGTGGCGAGCTGGTTGAGGTGAAAATCAAGAACTTATTCTTGGAGCGCAAGTTCAACTTTATCCAGCGCAAGGGCACTGAGAACAGCGGGCCGTATCGCGATTTTCTGCGCTTTACCCAGCGCTACTATGCCGATAAGGAATAGGCTATGCCAAAACTCCATTTCGCTAGGGCATAGCAAGCCGTATAGGGCAGCCACAACTTTGCCCTATGAACCAAGTAGCCACGCTGCCCATCTCGCGGATGCACGCCCTGCACTGCGCCCATTGCGGTACCGCTTATTCGCCCTTCGAGCTGCAAGGCGTGTCGGCCTGTTGCCAGCAGCCGCTAGTGGCCGACTACGACCTGCGCGTGCCCCTGAGCCGCACCGCCGGCATCAACCTGGCCGACAGCTCGATGTGGCGCTACGGTGCCCTGCTGCCCCTACTCGACGAGGCCAATAAAGTGACGCTGGGCGAGGGCCTTACGCCCCTGCTCACGCTGCCACAGCTGGGCGCCCGCTATGGCTTCAGCAGTCTCACGCTCAAGGATGAAGGCCAGAACCCGACCGGCTCCTTCAAGGCGCGCGGCTTGAGCATGGCCGTGTCGAAGGCCAAGGAGTTGGGCGTGCGCGGCTGCATTATCCCTACTGCCGGCAATGCCGGCGTAGCGATGGCCGCCTACTGCGCCCGGGGCGGCCTGGCGGCCACCGTGGTCATGCCGCGCCACACGCCCGAGGCGTTTAAGGAAGAGTGCTACTGGTACGGCGCGCAGGTCGAGCTGGTCGATGGCCTCATCAACGACTGCGCGGCCCGCGTGCGCCAGCTCAACGCCGGCGGCGAGCTGCTCGACATCTCAACCCTGAAAGAGCCATACCGCCTCGAAGGCAAGAAGACGATGGGCTACGAAATAGCCGAGCAACTGAATTGGGAGCTGCCCGACGTGCTGCTTTACCCGGCCGGCGGCGGCACCGGCCTCATCGGCATCTGGAAAGCCTTTCAGGAAATGAAGGCCCTGGGCTGGCTGGCTCCCGAAACCAAGCTGCCCCGCATGGTAGCCGTGCAGGCCGAAAACTGCTGCCCGCTGCTCGAAACCTACCTCGGCCGCCAGGCCAACTGCCACAACTACAACGGCCGCCCTACGCTCGCCAACGGCCTCGCCGTGCCGCGCCCGCTGGGCGAGCCCCTGATGCTGCAAGTGCTGCGCGAGTCGCAGGGCACGGTGGTGGCCATCAGCGAAGAAGGGATGCTGGAAGGCATGCGCGAACTGGGCAACCACGAGGGCCTGTTTGTGGCTCCCGAAGGCGCCGCCGTGTGGATGGCCGCCCGCCAGCTGCTGGCCGAGGGCTGGCTGCACGCCGACGAGCGCATCCTGCTCCTCAACACCGGCAGCGGCCAGAAATACATGAGCAACGTGGCCGGCCGCGCCTGGGCGTAGTTTCAATTAGCAGTTGTCAATTATCAGGAAAAGAGCATTTTGCTTGCTCAATAGCTTCTTCCTGATGATTGGTGATTGATAATTGATAACTGATAATTGACCTTTGCGCCATGCGCATCCTGCACGTTTTATCTGCCAATTTCTTTGCTGGCTCGGTGGCCTACGCCGTGGCCCTGGCCGAGGCTCACTACCGCGAAGGCCACCAGGTGTGGCTGGCCTCCGATGCGGCGGCGCTGCCCACCGTGGCGGCGCAGGTGCAGCTGCCCATCAGCCAGCGTAAGTATGGGCAGCGGCTGCGCAACATCCGGGCCCTGCGGGCGATGGTGCGCCAGCACCAGATTGATGTGGTGCACGCCCACTCGCGGGCCGCGAGCTGGGTGAGCTACTTCGCCGTGCGCGGGCTGGGCGTGCCGCTCGTGAGTACCGTGCACGGCCGCCAGCACCTGCATACGTCCACTTCGCTCTTCGATGTGTATGGCCAGAAGGTCATCGCCATCTGCCAGAACCTGGCCGAGCACCTGCGCGAAGAAGTGCAGATGGCCCCGGCCAAAATCGTGGTCGTGCCCAATGGGATTAATTGGGAATTAGGAAGGAGGAGTGAGGAATTACCAAGCGAGGCCAGCGCTACCGCTTCAGCAGCATTTCCCAATTCTTCATTCCCCCTTCCCGACTCCCAATTAACAAGACTCGCCTTTATTGGCCGCTTCAACGGCCCGAAGGGCGAGCGGGCCGCCGCGCTGCTGGAGCACGTGTTTCCGCCTTTGCTGCAAGAGTTTGGGCAGTTGCGCGTCACGCTCATCGGCGGTGAGATGGAGCAGCTGCCGGCCGCTGGCAAAGCGGCTCTGGCCCGGCTGCAAGCCCAGTATGGCGAGCGCATGGAAGTCATCGGCTTCACCGACGACGTGGCGGGCTGGCTGCGCCGCACCGACCTCGTCATTGGGGCCGGGCGCGTGGCGATGGAGGCGTTGGGGGAGGGCCGCGCCGTGCTGGCGCTGGGCGAGGCCCTCTACGCCGGCCCCGTGTCGCTGGCCAGCTACCCCGAAGCGGCGGCTTCCAATTTTGGCGACATCTCGGCGCGGCAGCAGCCTGCCGCCGGCTTCGACCCGGCCCCGGTGCTAGCCGATGCGCGGGCGTTTCTGGCCCGACCGCACCGCGTGGCGCCCGCCCTGGCCCAGCGGGTACGCCACGACTACGACTTAGCCCGCGTGGCAGCCCGCGTGCTGGGCGTGTACGAGTCGGCGCGCATGGCTCTGGCCGCGCCCGACTTTATCCCGGTGCTCATGTACCACAAAATTCCGGATGCGCCGCCCGCCACCAAGCACCAGATTTTTGTCACCAAGGAAAACTTCGCTAAGCACCTCGCTTATTTTAAAAGCCGGGGCCTCACGCCCATTACCTTCCACGACTACCAGGGTTTTGCCAGCGGGCGGCGGCCGCTGGCCGAGTTTCCGCGCCGGCCGGTGATGCTGACGTTTGACGACGGCTACCTCGACAACTACACTAACCTGCTGCCCCTCATGCAGCAGTACGGCTACCGGGGCGTCATTTACCTGCTGGGCGATTTTGAGGTGCGCTACAATCAGTGGGACCTCGCCCAGGACCCCACCGAGCCGCGCGCCGACCTCATGAGTGAAGCCCAGAAGCAAGCCTTCGTGGCGGCGGGCTGGGAAATTGGGGCACACACCCAAACCCACCCGCGCCTGGCCAGTCTGCCCGCCGCCGAGGCCGCCCACGAAATCGCCGCAAGCAAGGCCGAGCTGGAGCGCCGCCTGGGCATTCAGGTCCTGTCCTTTGCCTATCCTTACGGCGACCTGAGCGCCGAAACCAAGCAGCTAGTAGCTGAGGCTGGCTTTACCTACGCCGTGGCCACCGACAGTGGCGGCATGCACCTGGAAGACGACCGGATGCAGATTTTCCGCATCAACATGTTTCCGCACGAGTCGGGCAGCAGCCTGTTCAAGAAAACCTCCACCTGGTACCGGCGCTACTACCGCTGGAAACGCAAGAAATAACCCGCCTCAGGCACAGTGGCGGGCCAGCACGGCGCCCCCAGCCTCGTCGCTCAGGCCGCTTATCACTACTTTTTTAAAAGGCGTGGTGTGGCCGCTCAGCAGCTGCACATCGCGCTTGGGCACGCCAAATAGCTCGGCCAAAAAGGCTAGCAGCACGGCGTTGGCCTGGCCGTCCTGGGGCGGGGCAGCTAGGCGCACCAGCCAGCGGCCGTCGGGGCCGGGCAGCAGCTGGGTGCGGCGCGCATTGGGTTTGGCCTGAAGGTGAAGCGTCATGGGGCAAAGATGCAAAAAGCCGCCCCGCTAACGTTAGCGGGGCGGCTTTTCTAAATCAATCAAAGATTAGCCCATAAGGCGTACGCCTTAAATCAGCTTGTCGGGCGTAATGGGTAGCTCGCGCACGCGCTTACCGGTGGCGTTGAACACGGCATTGGCGATGGCGGGTGCTACGCCGATGGTCGCAATCTCGCCAATACCCTTGGTGCCCAGCGCATTTACGTGCAGGTCGGGCTGGTTGACGAACGCGACCTCGATAGCCGGCGCGTCGGCGTGCACGGGCACGTGGTAGTCGGCAAAGTCCTTGGTGACGTAGCGGCCG
>Ga0160427_10002955_pt1 | contig 10093 bp, 8 predicted proteins | sample SolpanmetagenomL_FD_108194 | JGI IMG/M metagenome (GOLD analysis project Ga0160427, IMG submission 108194) | Solar panel surface microbial communities from Lawrence Berkeley National Laboratory, California, USA - L | ecosystem: Engineered > Built environment > Solar panel > Unclassified ...
AATAGATATTGAAGGAATAAAGGATGATGTAGTGGTTGGAGTCATACGGCATCTCGAAAAGACTAACAATCTACCAATTACATCAAAAGAACTTGCTATTGTGCTGGCAGCAACAGTGCCCATCGTTGACTCGTAAGTGGATTTCCCCATTCTACATATCAAACACTATCTAACAGTCTCTCAGTTCGGCAAACGCCAATGCTCTTATTCAAGCTCGACTTTCAACCTACGTCAAAGGACCTTGGCCTATCGTAAGTCCATGTCCTATCGGTCGACAACAGGAATCGGCGCATCCGCGACGACTTTATTATCATCTTACATACAAGCCTTGTCAACCCATTCCCGACACTACTTTGCATAGTGTTTCCAGAAGAATATTTACCCCGCCCTTATCCGTTCAACATGATAGCGAAGGAGAAGCTAGTGTTGAGCGAGATGAAGGTGATGATCGAAGTCGACGTGATATGTCAATGTCTCCAGAAGTCGATCTATCTACGCCGGAATTGATCCCGGATACTGATATGGATTATCCAAGCATGTTTTCTAGCGTATGTTCCTTACTTCCTCAAGAGGAAAGCTTTTCAGAGTCGAGATATAGTCGTCTAGTCAGTCCACCATTGGAATCTGGTGCAGAACAAGACTTTCGACAAGTAGCTAGTAAGGTTGAAAAACAGCGACGGGATAGTTTACAAAGAAGTCGGCAAGCTTCAGAGGCGGCCATTAAACTGGAAGATACAGATATCAAAGACAAGGACGAAGCGATTGTGGAAACACGTGACGAGAACGAAACTCTAACAACAATGACATTACCTGTCGATGAAGTAGCAGCTGACATGTTTGATGATTATGATCGTCTAACTGTTCAACAGCCGGTTACTTGCATCTTTAGCAGTCCCATGATCCATCCTCGAAACACTTTTATTCCTCCCGAATTGAAAATGATTCCGTTGAACCTACGTAAAAAGGTATCTGGAGTTAAATTAGACTGTGTCAAGGTTGATATTTGGTCAGATTGGGACGATAGTAAAAGTCCAGAAACTACTGACTTGACTGAACTCGAGAATATGCTAGATTTTAACTGACATGCCTTGGATGGTTTTTATTTCCCTAATTAGTAAAGCATTGCGATTGGTGACGTATCGGATATATATATTAGTTTATGAAGATTTATCGGTGAAATGTATCGAATTCAAAACATGTACAGTATTTAGGAACAATTTAGATGAAGATTATGAGGAATACATAGAAAGTTTTGATATAGAATACTACTCTCTTCTCAAACATGTCATGAAATACTTTCAATACTGTTACCATTACTTTTAAATAAGTGTATGAGATCGACATGATTGCTCACGGGACACAGGAACATGACCTAGACGCCAATGCTTGTCTACTAATAAACTCCTTCCATTTTCTACGTTGAAAAAGAGGCTTGGAACTTGTTTCTTCCAATATAATGACATGTTCATTCCTCTTGACGAGAAATTGGCAGCACGGCAGATCACCAATTGAGCTTCCAGCCACGCCCGTCCGCCCGCCCGTTTACTTGTTTCTTCAAAGACCGTTTGAACATACGCGAAAGCATGGTGACATACCCCTCTTTTTAATATGATTGGGGTCTCGGCAAACCGTTTTGGCTAAAAAGTCGTAAGCTCTTTAAACTTTGTGACGCCTCCATTACCATCATTATCGAGTCCATGTTCAACTACGACCGTTGTGGAAAATTCTTTACAATCGACAAAGAACAACGTGCAACTAACCGTAGGAGTGGGGTAACTCTATTGAACTTTCTCGCCACATGAATATACAGTAAAGGCAAGAAAAGAAGAAAACGGCTGTCGTTCACCGTTGGAATTATCGAACTTCCTTTTTTTTTTGTATTTTCCTCTTTTCATTCCTTGTCATCGTTGCTCGCGTGGCACAAGAAGAAGAACAGGAGGGTAGTAGATAGTTTGAACTAGCCAAGTTTAATAATATCGGACATCTTTATCGTAAGTTCATGTAACCGCTTTTTTCACCCGTCGGTAGAGAATGCTTTATTGCTTTATATATTCCCGCCATTCAAGGTCAATCACCTCACTCCCTTCTTTCTCTTTCGCAAGATTCTTTTCTATTCTGTTCATGTCGTAAAGCTATCTCTTTCCATCTCTTGTTACAGTTTGATTGCTTGTTGGTGAAGACGAGGGATCAAGGGAGAAACAATGTCCTATGAGCATAGACAGACGGCCGGATTGGCTGTCAGTCTGACCTTTCTCATCTTGACATTGGTCGTTGTTCCTCTAAGATGTTACGCTAGGAGGATCGTCATACCGAGACTTGCGCTTGAGGATTGGTTGATGATTGTCGCGCAAGTCTTGTTGGTACTTTGTATCACTGGCAATATTGTTCAAGTCGTAAATGGCTTGGGTCGACATGATTTATTCTTTGATTTGAAGAAAACTCATATTGTCATGTTTGTAAGTCTCCTCAATCAAAGTGTTATTTGTAGGAAATAAAGTATTGATGAGTTGATAGTTGTTATTCCTGGAATCTATCAGTTATGCTATAACAATGGCTCTTGCTAGAATATCAATTGGTCTTCTTTTACTGAGATTAATGGCAAATAAGGTCGAAAAGGGTATCGTGTGGTTTACCATTGCAATCAACGCTGGAGTCGGTATCTTTTTTGTCGTTTGGCAAATTACAAATTGTTCACCGGTTTGGGCTTATTGGCACCCCGAACTTACTGGGCTTTGTCGTGATCAAGGATTTCTTCTTGGAGTTTATATTCATTCTGGAACTTCAATCTTTAGTGATTGGACATTGTCATTACTGCCAATCTATGTCCTTTACAGATCAAACCTCGATCGTAAAACAAGAATTGGTTGTTCTGTCGTCTTGAGTTTGGGTGCTGTGTAAGTGATTTCTACAAACTCATTATAATAGATTACTTTTACTGATAACCTTTTACAGTGCAAGTTTATCGACCATTCTTCGATTCACTGGCGTCAAAGATTCTTACAGTCAAGGATTAGCACAAATGCCATGTAAGTCTTTTTCTAGAATATCAGCACTTGTAATTCAAGGACTAATATTGGACCAAACAGTCAATCTGGCAGATGTAGTCACATGGTCAATTGCCGAACAAGGTCTCGCCATCGTAGCTGGCTGTCTCGCATGTCTCCGTCCATTATTCATCAAGAACAAGATCCGTACCCGTCAAGCGACCATGACGGAAGGTTCACGAGGCCGACCAGGCAGACCCGTCCAACCCGGCGACACTGCATTAGATTGGGATCCAGGTCTTACCATCGGCTCCATCCACGAACTCGACCACGACGAAGAAGCCGAAATCGGCAACAGACGCAGTCGAGTCGACGAAAAGATGCAGATGCGACATCATCTTCCCGCCGAGGAACGTGAAAGGACTTTCAGTACCGTCACGATCGACCCTCATCAGGAGAGATATTCATTGACAGACCTGGATATGGAAGGCTTAGTCCATCCCGATGACAAAGATCACGAAAAGGAAAAGGACGGACTTAGAGTGTCGGTCTACTCTCTCGATCAAAAATGAAAAAAACCACCGATAGAAGGAAATTGAAAAAAGACGTGGAGGAGGTGTCGTTGTATATATTGTAATAATACTACTAATTTATTTGTAAATAAAATGCTGGAGCAACTATTGTACTACTACCACTTGTTATCAAAAGGAGGGATCTGAATTTGTGTATATATGATGTTCTCGTCAATGTATAAAAATCTTTTTTGATTTTACAATAATATGTCCATTACTAGATATGGTTTTTACAAGATAGGATGTGAATATCCTTGACCATCTCGTTGATCGAATACTATATGCTGATCAGAGTTGGTCGCCAATGTTGTGTGGCCCAAATAGTCATGGTCAAAAGAAGTGAAGAAAGTCAGCTTTTGTATAGTTTAATCAATCAACTATATACAATCTATTTTTTTCCGACATTAACATCATGATTTCATGCCATCAAAAGAGCCCCCTAATCTATATTCTAGTTTAGTCTAATATAATAATAATAAAAAACCCTGTCTATATCCTTGCTTTTTACCATTCAAAAAACCTCGATAGTCTAGCTATCCACCTCTATATTTATCAAAAAAAAACAAACGTGGTTATCATCGCGGTCGGTCGCGGTTATAATATACCCCACTATCTACAGACCGTCTATAATCCCAACTACTATTGTTGTTGTTATTGTTGTTGTTGTTGTTGTTAGGAAAGTTTCGATCTCTGCTTCGAGAGGGATTTCCCGGTTGATAGTCTTTATGTAATCTAGCACCTCCGTTGTTGAAATCGTTGCCTCGACTACTTCTCCGCCGTCCCATGTCTTCAGGACGATCAGGACCGTCGCTCCGTCGTCGCATTGAAGAAGGTCGTTGCGGTGGTGGGACAGGTGGTCGAAGGACATAGTCTATTAATTGATCGTTGGAGTCTTGTTCCAACAACTCCTTTTCTAGACTCCATAATGGACATTCGGGTAATGTGCGCGTTGTGACGTTTGTTTCCCTCGTGCGTAACTCCCAGAAAATACTCGTTTTAGGTTGATCGTTAGGATTGTTTGGGGAGAGGGGATGGTTTCTACTATCCGGGACGTTTGAGTTTACGATCATGAGTTTCCAATCTTTCAACGCTTCACAAACGTAGCTGCCTTTATCGTCGTAGCCTGGTCCTGATTTCTTCAATCGTAGTCGTACAGAAGGATGGATGTATTCGTTTGTTTCGTGAAGTGGTGTGTCCGTTTCTCGATCTGAACATGGATCTACTACAAAATACCGTCCTGGTAACCTTACGGCATTACCTCCCAAAGTATATGGTCCTCGTAAAGAATTGTAAATTTTACCAAAAGACCATGGTCGTCGCTTTTGTCCTGTTGCATCGTAATAATCTTCTGTTCGTTCCCACTCATCGAGTAAATAATCTAGATCCATGTCAATCATGTTTCGTACCTGAGCCATTATCCACGCCAAAGTGATATTCGCTAATTGTTGATCGTCATATCCTCCTCCGACATTGGAATGTACACCTGGAAACCAGACTTGTTTTAGTGTAGCACTACTGCCACGTAACTTTTCCCACAAAGCAGGTCTAAAAGCAGCACGTCTCTCATCCAGAGCCAAAGCCTGGAATGCATTTTCGATACATGGCAGTAGTTTCGTATCGCTAAAACACATATTCTTCGATGTGCTACTTTGTATTCCTATCTTTTCCAACCAACTGATCCGAGGTACACCTAACGATCCAACAGTTTCCCAAACACTTATCGCCTTGATCGTCACTCCTAATGTAGTCAACTTTTTCCGTCGCAATTCTTCTCTATATCGATCATTGACTCTTCCTTTGTTCCTGAATGGTTCGTTTGGCTGATCTGGAATATAACTATGATCGAATCGATGTTCCACATCTCGGTAGATTTCCGGCATGTACTCCAATCCACGCTTACTCAACACTCCCACCTCATTGATCAGATCTGAAAGTTTCCTGACGACAAATGCGCCTCGTGAGAATCCAAAAAGAAAGATCTCATCTCCAAATATATAGTTTGTACAGATGAAGCTATACGCCTCTCGAATGATGTCTGATATACCGTGGCCTGTTATACCGCCGTATAATCGATCAATCCAACCTCCTTGCGATCCGACTCCTTGACTATAGTACACTATCTGTTTGATCCCATCTGTACTTTCTGCTTTGATAGCTCGTGTTACCCTTGTCGCATTCGATGGTTGTATAGTTTCATGACCATTACGTCCAGAATCCGTATCTAGCCATGTTCCTATTCATCACATTCTTGTCAGTAAATGCTCGATCATATGTTCACTATTGAATGAAACTTTACCGTCTGCCGAAACGATAATTCGTTTATACGTCGGTCGTGGATTAGCTGGCAAGGGTCGTGTATCGGTCGGTGTAGTGTTGTATGTAGGGTTCCGTATGTTATTCATGAGAAGATGGTAAGATCACCAGACCAGTCGACTGTTGTAAAAGTCAATTATGCTAACAGAGCGGGATGCGAAAGTCTATAGACCCTGGAATTTTTGCTGTTGCGTGCGGGACTTTTGTGGGGTGGAACATCAAAAGGTTATCACTGATAACCGATATATACTTCGTTTGTCAAGACTTTATAATATCACACGACAGAAAATCGTAATTCAACCGTTGAGTCTGGCACTATGAGGTGATGTAGTCCTAGGCGGTCCACAAACCACATGTTGAACGACAATAAAGGATCTATCACATAAAAACCTGCTTTGCAGTCTCACCAGAAAAAAAAAACTCGTTCATTCATTTGCGAATCCTATTCCTTCAAAACCCCTTGCACCCCTGTTCAACCATAAATCATTGTCGCATATGTCAAATTCATACCGTGGCGCCATGCTAATAAACCAACGATAAAATAATCAAGAAGCTTCGAGTGCTGTTGCTTTGCTAGTTATATTTGCTATGTTATCATTGTTTTGCTGAACGGCAGCCATCTGCCAAGCCGGTATTTTCGCCCTACTACTCATCGCTCGAAGAGTTCTGTCTGGGAACACGCCTTGTGTGGCAGGGGAATCGGAATCACTATTGACATCATTGGAGACTCTTGTAGATCCTTCGACACTTGCATCTCGATGTTGAGAAACGCCATTAGTTTGAGCAGTCTGCGAGGCGTTAATTCTATTGGTAACAAGTGTTTTCAAGCTCTGCATTTCTTTTATGAGATCTCTTAGTCTAACATCAGCATTGTCCTCCTGTGCTTTGATCGCGCGAGGTATCAATTCACGCAACGACTTGACTTCTTCATTCGTCTTTCTTATTTCCTCGTCTCGCTTTTGACTTGAGTCTTTGAATGAATTGATTACGCTTTTCACTTGCAATAGAGTTGAATCTAGACTTTCCGTTCTTGTTTTCTCTGCTTCTTTAAGTGCTTCAGTATCTGCAGACAACTGGTCCAAAATCGCAAACGCCTTTTCAAACGACCTGTCGATGGCTGCCTTGTCCTGTTCAAGTTGTGCTGGTGTCGGAGGTGCTATTATAGGATATACATATCGTTTCACGACTTCATATGCGCCATACCCGATTCCACCTACGACAGTCGCCATTATGAACCAATCACGCCAATCTCGGCGTGGTAATGGAGGTGGCGGTACATTCCAGTACCCTGATGTATATGCGCCATGATTTTGTGCTTGCGATCGATATGGTTGTTGATATATTGACTGATTCGGAGCAGTACTTTCTGAATTCGCGCGCTGTATAGCTATATCAATTTCCTCTGATGTTAGATTCTTTGACTTGAGAAACGCTACACGCTGCTCAAGCGGTGCTGTTGCTACACTGGGGTCGTGCAGGACTGTCAAATATAATTAGGATTTTATATTCGCGCGTAGAAAGATGTGGTCATACAAGTTATCTTTGCAACATGTTAGCATGAGCATCATCATGTACCTGTAATGTTCAACTTACTGCGCCATTTATCAAGTCGTCGCGCACCATCATTACTCACAAAAGTACAAATTCCATGATGGAGCTCAAGCCGCGGATAGACCTCTAAGGATAATTGACAGCTGATTGTGGAGATAGAGTTTTGCTAAAAGCGGAAGCATCCGCAATCTTGCCTAACAACGTTTTGTTGACATTTTTCAAACTTTCAAAGATATTGATGTTTACCTTGACATATTATATATTGGGCGCGTTCATATGAATACTATCGCAATATAATACCGAAATAGCTGTTAAAAATGTCACAGGAAGCTAACATGGCTTCGGTGCGCCGGCCGAGAGAGGTATATAGAAAAACACGAACTGCAAATCGCGTCATATATATTGACCATATCAATTTATAGACATTAGGCGTACTGAGCACGAATATATCAGCCATACCCATGCCTGCTTCAGCAATGAAACGATCAACATCAATATCAAACTTTCAACAAGCTCCCTCCACGATACAGCATAAAAGGTCTACATCAGCATCAAGGATGTCGCTTGCGCCAGGTCGACCTACACAACCAAACTTTTCGCGCTCATCATCTGGTGGGAATCTTGCCGACCTTGGTATGTCCACAGCGCAGCGTACTTCTTCGCAAACTTTCATGGGTGCGTCGTCACGAAAGAGTCTAATGCCTGGTATGTTTTCGTTGGGCTCTACCACGCCGGGCCCACAACAACCACTACAAGATTTCCAACGACGATCGTCTGTATATGGCGCACGACAATCAATGGGCTTAGGTCAATCTGCATCACAATCCTTCTTCGCAACCGCTCCCCCTCAAAGCTCGATGCCCGTAGACCCTCGAAAATTGAAGGATCCTAATTTCAGAACACAGATGTGTAACGAGATAATGGAGTTTCTAACACAGAAGAATTTCGAAATGGAAATGAAGCATACACTAACACACAAGACTTTGACATCGCCGACACAAAAAGATTTCGTCATGGTCTTCCAATTTCTCTATCATTGCATAGATCCTGGCTACCGATTTCAAAAGAGTATAGACGCAGAAGTACCACCGCTTTTAAAACAGTTGAGATATCCATTTGAGCGGAATATATCAAAGTCACAACTAGCAGCAGTTGGCGGTAATAATTGGGCAACTTTCCTCGGTATGTTGCACTGGATGATGCAATTGGCTAAAATGATGAGTGCATATGCCGTGGGTCAATATGATCACGCTTGTCTAGAAGCTGGTTTCGATGTGCGACCTGATCGAGTGACATATAAATTCATAGTCGAGGCATATCAAACATGGATGAGTGTTCCAGATGATGAAGAAGGAGATGATGAAGCACAATCAATGCTACAACCCCATCTAGATGGCTTGGCTCAAGCATTCGCTGAAATTAATGCACAAAATGTCGAGCAGCTAGAAGCACAAGAGGAAGTTGGGCGAGAATTACAAATGCAGATCGAAGATCTGAACAAGAATGCACCGCGATTAACAAAGTTGGATGAACAGATACAAATACTCGAAGAAGATCGAATCAAATTCGAGAATTACAACAACAGTATGGATGCAAAAGTAGAAAAATATGAACATCGCGCAGTAGTATTAGCTGAAGAGATCCGAAAAATGGAGCTTGAACTACAACAAGCAGAAGAAGAGAAGCGAGCTTTACAAGAACAGGTCGACGCTCAAGGTATAACGATACAGGATATTGATCGAATGAATGCCGATCGAAAGCGACTGCAAACAGATAAAGAAACGACTTCTGCAAGGCTGGAAGATCGTCGCGAAGCAACCATGGTCAAAGAGAGCGAAGCAGGACAAAAATTACAAGAATTGGAAGAATCGGTTTCTAATTATAATTCTCTTGGCTACCAGATTGGCATAATACCATCTAGCGGGACACATGCAGGAGGGCAGAAATATGAGCTTGTGCTGACGGTCAATCCAGAAACAGATTTTACAAGTTCAAGAATGATACGGCCGAATGAACAAGAGTCAGATAGATTACTTGGAGAGAGCGGGAATGGTTATCAAGCACATCAACTTGTAAATCTCGATCTACGAGGTTCGGTTAAGAGCAACATTGTAGGGTTGAGAAAAGAGATTAGTGAAAGACGAAACGCTGCATACGAGAAGGATATGGCAAATGTCGAGTTGCTTGATAAAATAAAAGAGGCTATTGATGATAAACAAGCAGAAGTTGAAGCGCTTGGACATCGTGTAAGAGCAGCTGAGCAGGAGTTTGACGAAACAAAAGAAACTACGAGTGCTCAAAAAATGCAATCAGACGCACAGATAGAAAAGATGGAGAAGGAATTACAAAGAATGCGAGCAAATTTGACAGAGAGTGTTCAATTGATGGAAGCAAGAGAAGTCAATGCCAATATTGAGTAAGTTGCCCGTCGTTTTTGCTAGTGAGGAGATTTACTTACTAACATGTCCTAGATATGATAAATTAACAATCGCCGTTGGAAATATCCGAGTCAATCTTCAAAGCCAAGTAGAGGCAATGCTTAATGAGGTGGTCAATTTCAAGATGCATATCCAGGATAGTCTTCAGGCATATGAAGATCTTGTGACTAGAGAAGGTGAAGATGAATGTAGAGCTCAAGATGAATTTGCTGCTGCTGAAGCGGCAGAATTCGCA
>Ga0160427_10002956_pt1 | contig 10093 bp, 7 predicted proteins | sample SolpanmetagenomL_FD_108194 | JGI IMG/M metagenome (GOLD analysis project Ga0160427, IMG submission 108194) | Solar panel surface microbial communities from Lawrence Berkeley National Laboratory, California, USA - L | ecosystem: Engineered > Built environment > Solar panel > Unclassified ...
AATGAGCAAGGGCCGGGGCTTCACCCCACCCCGAAGGGGTGGGGCAAGGGCCCGTAGGGTGAACCTTTAACAAGCGTAGCTTGTTTTAGGGACGGGGCAAGGGCAACCTTGTTGTTAAATTTAGACAACGGCCCCGGGGCGGGGTCAAAAACCCTTAAGGGTGTTTATTATAATTTTATTTAGATAAAATTACTGGGATGGTTGACTTTTATTTATAAAAGGTAATAAACCGATCATTCGAGCATTTTTTATAGCTTTTGCCATGTGTCGTTGCTGTTTAGCTGTTAAACCATTAATACGTCTAGGTAATATTTTTCCTTCCGAAGTAATAAATTTTCTTAATAAAACAATATTTTTATAATCAATTGTTCCTTGAAATGGAATCAGCTTTGACTGTGATTTACGTTGAATAATAGGAATTATTCTTTTAAGGGTCTTATTTCTTGATGTTCGATTTGAAAAAGTCATATAAAATTATATAATAGTTAATAAAATTTTTATTTTAATTCGTTTAGCCTTTGTCTTAATATACCGTTAAGGCAAAAAGAAGCCTAACGAATATTTAAATTTAAAAAAAACTTAATTTGAGAATTTACCTTTGTGCTCTCTATAACAGTTAGCAAAGCGTTGTTTGACAACTTTAATTTTGCACTCAAAAATTTAGAGCGGGTGCATTAAGGGTAGATGGCAGGGGAAGTTCATTCAGGGTAAAACGGGTAATCAAGCGAAGCTTGATAAACCTTGCCCTAAATGTTTTATCTGTGATAAAACATAAAGGTTCACCCGTAGGGTGAACCTTTAACAAGCTACGCTTGTTTTAGGGTGGGGTATACGAAAAAGTTCGTCAACCTTACTAAGGCCTACGGCCTTAGTTTAGGCGGAGTCATAGAGCCTTAGTAAACCCGCCCTGTCTATGACCCTTAAAAACCCGTCCGTTTTACATATTAATTTAAAGATTGAACTAATTGACGAAAAGCTTCGTGATCTCGAATTGCTAATTGTGCTAACATTTTACGATTTAAAAACATATTGGATTTTTTTAATCCATGTAAAAATTGGCTATAGTTTAAACCATAAAGTCGTACAGCAGCATTCATTCTTGTAATCCAAAGACGTCTAAATTCTCGTTTTCGTTGATTTCGATCTCTATAAGAAGATTTTAACGCTTTTATTTTTTGCTGATTAGCTGGTCTGAATAAAATCGAAGATGAGCCACGAAACCCTTCTGTAATTTTCAGTACTTTTTTACGTCGTTTACGGGCAATATTCCCTCGTTTTACTCGAGTCATAATAATTATCCTTTAAATTTAAAATAATTTCGAATTCTTTAAGCGTTGTAGACCTAAAGAGTCATAGACTTTTTAGGTCTACAACGCTTAAGATTATTCCTTCACATACACATATTAACGTATGGGAAGTAAAGACCTAATGTAAAGGGTCGTAGACCTAAAAGGTCTACGACTCTTTAGGAGCCTAGATGTCTACTTGTAAACATTTTACCGTTTCCCCCCGTTGTGACCAACGGGGGCTACGATAAGGCAATTTTTTTTATTAAATTAAATATTTATTATTGTATATAGTTTTAGTAAAAAGTTTGATTTATTATAGCTCAACCAACCCCAACAAATAAATTTATTTGTTGGACATCCTTTGACGCTCTAACTTTTAAAAAACGTTACCATGCCTTTCATTTTAAAATTAAAAAAAATTTGTATTAATTAAAAACTTAATTTAAATAAATAAAAACTAATTATTTTTTTTTTAATAAAATTAAACTTTTAAATGATATTAAATAATATGCTTTTATCTAAACAAAAAAGTATTGTTAATATATTAGTAGTTTAATTTAAATTAAATAAAAAATCAAAATTTAATTTTGTAACAGGGCGAATTCATTAACGGTCTTCGACCCCGCCCCGGGGGGCGGGGTGAGAGCCTGGTAACCTTGTCGCAATTAGGAACTCTGCAAGTCCCTTCACATAATAACGTATAGGAAAAAAGCTCTATTTATAAATAAATGGCGAAAAGCTAAAAAAGTTAACTTCGTTAACCTTTTTTAAGGGTAAACCATCCTTGAGACAAAAGGACGCCCAACTAAGTTGGGCTAAATTTAACAACTTACTAAAGGGTAAAGCTAACAAAGTTAACTTTATTAATGCCCCTAAAGGGTCGTAGACCCTTTAGGAGCACAGCCTCTTAAGGATCCTAGACCCTTTAGGAGCACAGCCTCTTAAGGATCCTAGACCCTTTAGGAGCACAGCCTCTTAAGGATCCTAGACCCTTAAGAAAATCTAGTTTGCGTAGCCTGTTAAGAATTTAGGATCTTTAAAGAGGTCTATTTTGTAGAGCTCCTTAAAGGTCGTTGACACTTAATGAACCCGTCCTGTCGTTGACCCGTAATAAACCCACCCTGTGTTTATTTTAAAAAATATCTAAAAAAAATAATATATCATAGAATTAATACCCCCAGGGGAAGTCGAATCCCCGTTTCCTCCGTGAAAGGGAGATGTCCTGGGCCTCTAGACGATGGGGGCGAACACCTTACTTTGTATCTTAATTTATTTTATTTCAGATGTCAATAATGTATAAATCGTACTGTAAACTACATTTTTTAAATAAGTTAGCGGGAGCAGGATTCGAACCTACGACCTCAAGATTATGAGCCTTGCGAGCTACCAGGCTGCTCTATCCCGCGCTCATATAATTATAAGTTTACCAGAATATAATAATTTCTACAAGAGTTTAGTTTTGGAGAGTCCACAAAACTATAACCACACTTCATTTGTTTATTAAAATTAAGATCTAAATTTAAAAATTCACAGTACGCCTTGTTTTTTATACTCTTCACATATTTTTACAAAGGTATGCGAAAAAAAGGGTGAAAGCTTAATAAATTTTTTTCTTGAAAAAAAAGACAAAACAATCAAAAAAGATCGTAATCCCTTAAGGCAAAAGGACGCGCAACAAAGTTGGATTAAATTTAACAACTTCGCGTAACAGGGCGGGTTCATTAAGAGCAAACGACACTTAATAAACCCGCCCTGTATCTTAAGGCAAGCTTATGAAGCGAAGCTTGATTACCAACTCGATTTTGTAATTCCTGGTAAAAACCCTTCATGAGCCATTTCGCGTAATACATGGCGTGATAAACCAAAATCTCGAAAAAAACCTTTAGGTCTTCCAGTTATTAAACATCGATTATGCAGTCTTACGGGATTACTATTACGAGGAAGTTTTTGTAATTGTCTTTGAATTGTTAATTTTTCTTCTAAAAAAGAAGCTTGTTTCATTTGTGCTTTTAAACTTAGACGTTTCTTTGAATATTTCATTACTAATTGTTGGCGTTTTTTTTCGCGCTCAACCATACTTTTTTTAGCCATAAATTCAATTTTTATATAATAAATAATTTATAAATACTTTCTAAATTTTATTTTAAACTTTATTTTAAATTTTTGCTAGCCTAAAGAGTTGAAGACTCTTTAACAAGCAATGAAGTGAAGCGTCCTTGTTTAAAAAGTCAAAATTAAAAATATGTTTATTTTAATATTTGTATAGTTTTAAAGTTAATTTGCCCGGCAGGCTTTCTAAATTTAAGGCCTTGGGCCTTAAATTTAGAAACCTTTATTTAACCCCGCCCCGGGGGGACGGGGCAAGGGCAACCTTGTTGTTAAATTTAGGCAATGGGGGCTAAGATGTTTACAAATAAACATCTAAGCAAGGGTTAAAGGGTCTTTGAATCTTTAGGAAGCTGAGAAACTTAACAGGTGGAATCTGGTTAAAACGGGCGAATTCTTAAGACAGAGCGGGTTTATTAAGGGTAGACTATCCTGAAGAACCTGCCCGGGTTCCCCTTAATGAACTCGCCGTTAACATTTAAATTTTACAAAATACAATTTAAAATTAGAATTGGCTATTCTATTAACTGACATTCTTAATATCTTACTAAAAGAATAGCCGAATGAACAAAATTTTACAAAAAAACTTCTTTCTTTATCTTAAATTTGACGATAATATAGAAATGAGAAGAAAATTTAAAAATGTTAGAATAAATTAGTAATTATGAAAAAAATTTTTTGTTATAAATTTTACTTTTTAAATGTATCAAAAGTAATATTATTTAGTTTACTTTTAGTGTTTGGCCTGGCTACCACAGGCCCTGCACAAGCTTACCCTATTTTTGCGCAGCAAAATTACCCTAGTCCCCGTGAAGCTAACGGTCGAGTTGTATGTGCAAACTGTCATCTAGCTCAAAAACCTGTTGAACTTGAAGTACCACAATCTGTTTTACCTGATACTGTATTTGAAGCAGTAGTTAAAATACCTTATGATCAACAAATTAAACAGGTTTTAGGAAATGGTAAAAAAGGAGCTTTAAATGTTGGGGCTGTTTTAATTCTTCCCGAAGGATTTGAATTAGCGCCTGCAGATCGAATTCCTGAAGAAATGAAAACTAAAGTAGGTAAACTTTATTTCCAACCTTATAGTGATGATAAGAAAAATATTTTAGTAGTTGGGCCTTTACCAGGTAAAAAGTATAGCGAAATGGTTTTTCCAATTCTTTCTCCTGATCCAGCTAAAAATAAAAATGTTTCTTATTTAAAATACCCAATTTATATAGGGGGAAATAGAGGTCGCGGGCAAGTTTATCCTGATGGGTCTAAAAGTAATAATACTGTATACAATGCTTCAGCTGCAGGAAAAATTAGTCAAATTGAACCAATCGAAAAAGGTGGCTATAATATTACAATTGAAACAAATAATGGTCAACAAAAAATTGATAAAATTCCTGCTGGACCAGAATTGATTGTTCAAGTTGGGCAAAGTGTTCAAAATGACCAACCATTAACAAACAACCCTAATGTAGGTGGATTTGGGCAAATGGATACTGAAATTGTCCTTCAAAACCCTACTCGTGTTCAAGGTTTAATTGTATTTTTTGGCTTTGTAATTATTGCCCAAATTTTCTTAGTTTTAAAGAAAAAGCAATTTGAAAAAGTTCAATTAGCAGAAATGAATTTTTAATACTGTAGCCTAAAGAGTCGAAGACTCTTTAGGAGGGTTACGAGACTCTTGCTCCGTTGCCTAAATTTAACAACAAATTTGTTAAATAAAGTTTTACCCGTAGGGTAAAGCCTTACCGAACACGGTAAAAAGCTACGACAAGGGTAAAGAGTCGAAGACTTTTTAGGAGAAACAAGCGGGTTTTTAATAGACAGGGCGGTTTTACCCTTAATGAACCCACCTTGGTCGAAGATCTTTTAATTTCACCATTAAACGCCTAACGAAATTGGGCTAAAACAAGCTTTGCTTGTTTTAGGGTAAGGCAATGGTGAATTGGAATTGATTATTTGAACACAAACCTGTTAGATCCCAGGTTCTAGTAAATTTTTTTTTAAATATCTATTTTAATTTTATGATAACAATTATTAGTTATATCGGTTTACTTACTGGTGTATTATTTTTTACTTTATTTGTTTATGTGAGTTTATTAAAAATTAAATTAATTTAATTTTTAATAGTTGTATTGGGCAGCTTCTTTAAGGGTCGTCTAACCTTAAGGCGATAGGGGCGGGTTCCCAACAAAGTTTGGCAAAAGGGGCGGGTTCCCCCATGGGGGAACCCGCCCTGAACCCGCCCTAACCCGCCCTCCCCCTCTTTTGCTTTTTACTACAAGTAAAAATCTATTTTGAATAAATTTTAAAAATTTATTTTTTGTTTAATTAATTAGTTTATTAATTAAAAGTTTTAAAATTATTTATTTTAAACGTTTTCATGGTTGAACCTCTTTTATCTGGAATTGTATTAGGATTAGTACCTGTTACTTTAGCAGGGTTATTTGTTACTGCATATTTACAATATCGACGTGGAGATCAATTAAATTTATAAATATTTAATTGCCCAGCTTAGTTGGGCCCTTGTCCCACCCTTTCAGCGTGGGGGGGGGGTAACAATTATATTGTTTTTTTCATTTTTTTCTTTTAGTATAAGAAGGGGTCGTAGACCTAAAGGGCAAAGCGGGTATACGAACAAAGTTCGTCAACCTTACTAAGGCCTAAGGCCTTAGTTTAGGCGGGTTCTTAAGGGTCGTAGACCCGACCCCAACAAAGTTGGGGGAACCCGCCCTGTCTTCGACCCTTGAAGAAATGCTATTTTCAATAGTATTTTTAAATAATAAAATATCTATTTTTACAAGTTAATGAGAAATTATGTCAGATATAATAACTCTTGATCAAAGTCGTCCCATTTTTCCTTTTACTGCTATTGTAGGGCAAGAAGAAATGAAATTATCTCTTATCTTGAATGTAATTGACCCTAAAATTGGCGGGGTAATGATTATGGGTGATCGGGGAACTGGGAAATCAACTACTGTTCGCGCTTTGGTAGATTTATTGCCAGAAATAAAAGTTGTATTAAATGATGCATTTAATTCAGATCCTGAAGATCCCGAATTAATGAGCGAGGAAGTGCGTGAAAAACTGAAAAAAAATGAAAAAATTGAAGTTACTAATCGAAAAATTTTAATGGTTGATTTACCATTGGGAGCAACCGAAGATCGCGTTTGTGGGACAATTGATATTGAAAAAGCGTTAACAGAAGGTGTTAAAGCTTTTGAGCCAGGTTTATTAGCTAAAGCAAATCGAGGAATTTTATACGTAGACGAAGTAAATTTATTAGATGATCATTTAGTAGATGTCTTATTAGACTCAGCTGCATCTGGCTGGAATACAGTTGAAAGAGAAGGTATTTCAATTAGTCACCCAGCACGTTTTATTTTAGTAGGCTCAGGTAACCCTGAAGAAGGAGAATTACGACCTCAATTGCTTGATAGATTTGGCATGCATGCTCAAATCGGAACCGTAAAAGAACCTAATTTAAGAGTTCAAATTGTTGAACAGCGAGCAAGTTTTGATGAAGCTCCTTTAGAGTTTAGAAAAAATTATAAGGATTCACAAAAAGAATTAACTGAAAAACTTACGCAAGCGCGTAAACATTTAAAAAATGTTGAAATTGATTATGATTTCCGTATTAAAATTTCGCAAATTTGTTCAGAATTAAATGTAGATGGATTACGAGGTGATATTGTGACAAATCGTGCAAGTAAAGCAATTGCCGCTTTTGAGAACCGAACTGAAGTAACGCCGGAAGATATTTTTAGAGTAATTCCTCTATGTTTACGACATCGCTTACGAAAAGACCCTCTTGAGTCTATTGATTCAGGTGACAAAGTTCGAGAAACTTTTAAAAAAATATTTGGATATCAGTAAAATAATCTAAGAAAATCAGTCTAATAAATAAGATAGGTTCATCAAGGGTTATAGATAGGGCAATTTTATTAAGGGTGAAACGGGGGGGTTTTTAAGGGTCATAGACCCTTAATAAACCCCCCCGTTTCACCCTTAATAAACCCCCCCTGTCTACGACCCTTATTTGCCCTGGTCTATGACCCTAAAGGATTTTGAATTTTATCCTAAATATTTTCCGTTATTGTTTTTTTCACAAAACAACATTTTGCTTAATAAGACTATTAAGTAAGATTGATTTAGAAGCGTCATTTTTAGCTTTACTCGTATATATTACACCTCATCTTTAGTTATTGCTTAAATTTAAAACAACATTAACAAGCAAAACTCACACAAATAAAATTTTTGTAATAAAGTAAAATAAAAAAATTGTACAAATATTGAAATTTTACTTTATTTTTGATATACTAACTATCTAATAGAAATAATAAAGTATTAGGGCCTATCGTCTAAGGGATTAGGACAGAAATCTTCTAAGTTTCTGATGTAGGTTCGAATCCTACTAGGCCCGTCTTTTTACCACTAAATAAAAAAATTAAGACTTGAATTTAAATTCAACTTCTTCAAGTAACATCATAAAGACCTTACATAGAAAACTATTCCTTCTATGTAATGGAAGATCTTAACCGTTGCTCCGTTGAGCTTTGCCTAACGGGCAAAGGCCCAATAGGCAAAAGCCAAATTTAATAACTTGTTAAGGGCTAGACGATCCTTTAAAAAGTTAACTTCGTTAACCGTTTCTTCTCATACGTTAGCATGTGAAGAACTTAGGATTTTCTACTAATTAAACATAGTAACGCCACCCTTAAAGGGCTTTAGGGAAGTTAAGTGGTGGGCGAGTTTCCCTAAAGAGTCGAAGACTCTTTACCCTTGCTTAGATGTTTACTTGTAAACATCTAAGCAAAGGCCCTTAAGAACCTGCCTAAACTAAGGCCGTAGGCCTTAGTAAGGTTGACGAACTTTGTTCGTATACCCGTTTCATATCGTAGACTCTATTTTAAAGCAATGGCTGGACCACTTTAAAGCCTACGGGTATATGAGCAAATTTCACCAAGCTTTATAATGTTAATCATTGCTCATTAACAATCACTACAAAATGTAAAGCATTATTTTGCATACGTTAGTATGCGCAGAGACCCGCAGGGTCGGCAAAGTCTAGTTAACAACCTTTGATCCTTAGTTTTAAAAGTTAATTCTTTTTTTGGGCCGAGCTGGATTTGAACCAGCGTAGATATAAATCAGCGGATTTACAATCCGCCCCCATTAACCACTCGGGCATCGACCCTTTTTATACTTTCAAATATAAAAAATAAAATGTTTATTTAAAGTTTACTAAATTTAGATTTAATTTGCAATGTTTTGGGGCATTAGGCCCGTTTCACCCTTAATAAACCCGCCTAAACTAAGGCCGTAGGCCTTAGTAAGGTTGACGAACTTTGTTCGTATACCCGTTTTACCCTAAAGAGTCTACGACTCTTTAGGAATTCCCCCAACTAGAAGATAAGTTTTTGTAAAAGCATAAAAATATTGACCTATTGTTGTTTAACTTTAAAAACATAGCAAAAAAAGTCTTCGACTGTTTAGTAACCAACTTTGTTATTTTTCTATTACTTTGATCTAAAATTTGAACACTTTCTGTTGTTTGTCATTTAATATACTTAAATGTATAAGTGTACTTATAATAGAAAATAATTAAAAATAATTGTTTTGAACGTATTTTTTATGATATACTTATTAAAATAATAAAAAAATAGTTAGGGGATATGGCGGAATTGGCAGACGCTACGGACTTAAAATCCGTTGGTTGAAAAACCGTGAGGGTTCAAGTCCCTCTATCCCCAAATAAATTAGAAAAAATAGAGCAAATTTTTTATTAGGCATTCTTTAATTTTTTAATGGGCAAGAACAAAAAGTATTCTTCCCTCTACTAGTTGAGTTTGCTTAAACTGCATTTTCACCCCATTGACCGCTATGACATTAGCGGAATTTGAACCTGACTCTGTCTGTTTGTTGTACTTAAACATAGATATTATTAAATCAACAAGATGATCAAATTAAAGTTTTAAAAAGTTCCTCATAGGCCATAACCAAGCCATTGCTTTAAAATAGACTTTTGCCTAAAATTACTAGAGCCCAATCCCTTAAAGGCCTATGACCCTTAAGAAGCCGTTGCCTAAGTTTAAAAGCTCTGCTTTTAAACTTTCTAACTGTTGTTCAATATTTAAAAACAGTAAGATGTTTACAAGTAAAAATCTAAGCAAGGAGGGGCGAAACTAACCAAATTAACTTTGTTAATTTCGTCAGCCTTCCTAAAGAGTCTACGACTCTTTAAAGCGGGTTCCCTAAGGTGATTTTTCTAGCCTGCCTTTTTTTAGAAAATAATAATGAGTATTTATAAAGTTTATACTTAACTTATGGCTTTAATGTAGGTAAAAAACTTTTAAATAATATTGCAGCCCAACGAAGTTGGGCGTCCTTACCTCAATATAAAATTTTGGTTTTATATTGAGATAGGATACAATATTTGGATTAATGGGGCCTATAAAACTTTACAGTCTTTATTGTTTTTATAGAGTTAAGAATTCTATAAAAAAAGTTTTAGTCTAAGCTTAGAAAGTGATACTTAAGTATTTAAAGTTAACTAAAGCTTTAATAAAAGCCTTTTATAAAAATAAAAAGTCCAAAAGATGACACGGGCCCTTGCCCCACCCTAAAACAAGCTACGCTTGTTAAAGGTTCACCCTACGGGTGAAGCCTTCGGCCCTTGCTCATTAGCAGGGCTAATGAGGGTG
>Ga0160427_10002957_pt1 | contig 10092 bp, 8 predicted proteins | sample SolpanmetagenomL_FD_108194 | JGI IMG/M metagenome (GOLD analysis project Ga0160427, IMG submission 108194) | Solar panel surface microbial communities from Lawrence Berkeley National Laboratory, California, USA - L | ecosystem: Engineered > Built environment > Solar panel > Unclassified ...
CCGCCGCCATAACCACGGTGAGCGCCGCGCGCGAGGCGTCGAACTCCAGGCTCACGCCGGCGAGGTCGCCGTCGCAGGCCGAGAGCAGGGCGGGGACGAGGTCGGAGGCGAGGCGCGGCATCAGCACCTGCGCCTCGGGGTCGCCGAAGCGGGTGTTGTACTCGATGAGCTTGGGGCCGTCGGCGGTGAGCATCAGGCCGGCATACAGGATGCCGGTGAAGGGGCAGCCCCGCGCCCGCATGCCCGCGAGGGTCGGCGCGATGATCTCGGCCATGACCCGGGCCTCGATCTCCGGGGTGACCACCCGGGCGGGGGAATAGGCGCCCATGCCGCCGGTGTTGGGGCCGCGGTCGCCGTCGAAGACGCGCTTGTGGTCCTGGGCGGTGCCGAGGGGAATGGCCCGGGTGCCGTCGCACAGGGCGAAGAAGCTCGCCTCCTCGCCGAACAGGCATTCCTCGACCACCACCTCGGCGCCCGGATCCGCGAACAGGGCGGCCAGGGCGTCCTCGGCCTGGTCCAGGGTCTCGGCGACGGTGACGCCCTTGCCGGCGGCGAGCCCGTCGGCCTTGACGACGATCGGGGCGCCCTGCCGGCGGACATAGGCCAGGGCCGGCTCCAGGGCGGTGAAGCGCGCGAAGGCGGCGGTGGGGATGCCGCAGGCGGCGCACAGGTCCTTGGTGAAGCCCTTGGAGCCCTCCAGCCGGGCCGCGTCGCGGGTGGGCCCGAAGGTGCGGATCCCGGCGGCCTTCAGGTCGTCCACGAGCCCGGCGACCAGGGGGGCCTCGGGTCCGACCACCACGAGGCCGATCGCCTCCGCCGCGCAGAAGGCGGCCACGGCCGCGTGATCCGCCACGGCGAGGTCCGCCCGGTTGGTCCCGTGGCGGGCCGTGCCGGGATTGCCCGGCGCCGTGAACAGGCGGGTGCAGAGGGGGCTCTGGGCCAGTCGCCAGGCCAGGGCGTGCTCGCGGCCGCCGGAGCCGATCAGCAGGATGTTCATGCGCACGCCACCATGGGCATTGCTTCTGGGTGAAGCCTGTCGGCGGGGAAAGGTTTTTTTGGGGCTTTCCCCGCTCTGCGCGGAATTCGCAGCGGCCCCGGCCCCTCAGCAGCCGATGCACACGCTCGTGTTGACGCCGCCGCCGCCCCGCCGCGCGATCCCGTGGCGCCCGCCGTGGCGGCCCCCGTAGACGCCCCGGTAGGGCACGTAGGGCCCGACGGGCGCGTACTGAACGTTGCGCTGGATCGTCTGGTTCAGCGTGTTGAAATCCGTGACCCGCTGCTGGTTGAGGGTCCGGATCTGGCTCTGGAGGGCGAACGAGGCGTTGGCGGCGTTCGGGTCGTTCTGCTGCACCTGCGCCGAAGCGGCCCCCGCCGGAAGGGCGAGGGCCAGGGCGAGGAGCGCGCGGGACGCGGCGCGCATGGGATTCTCCGTGCGATCGATCGAGCTGACTGCGAGGTCGACGCGCCAGGGTCGGGCCAAGTTCCGGGGCGCGTCAACCCGGCACGACCGGGGTCTTCACGGCGGAGAGCGCGTCGACCTGCCCGGCCGCCATCCCGGTATGGGCCTGCACCAGGGAATGCGGGGTCAGGGCCAGCCACTGCGTGAGGGAGATGTCGGCGTAGCGCGGGCTCTTGAACATCTCCAGGAAGGTCAGGGTCGTGTCGCCCGTGTTCTCGATGTAGTGGCCCATGGCGAAGGGCACGTAGCCCACGTCGCCGGCCCGGTAGTCGAAGGTGCGGGCCTTCGATTCCGAGCCGAACACCGTCATCCGGCCCGTGCCGGAGAGGTAGTACTGCCACTCGTCGCTGGTGGGGTGCCAGTGCAGCTCGCGCAGGCCCCCGGGCTCGACCTCGACGAGGGCCGCCGCGATGGTGACCGAGGCCGGGAACACCGTGGAATCGGTGATGCGCACGCTGCCGCTCCGCGTGCGCAGGGGCTCCTGCGCCAGCATCCGGTGGCTGAAGGACGTCTGCACCGGCCCGGAGCCGGCCATCCTGTCGGCCGCGAGCGGGCCGGGCCTCGGGCCGGGGAAGATGTAGAGCTCCTTGTCGGGGAGATTGGCGAAGGCGCTCTCGGGCAGGCCGAAATTCTTGGCGAGCACGTCCCTGGGCGTGTGCGCCAGCCAGTCGGTCAGCAGGAAGGTGGAATCCTCCGAGAAGCCGCCGTCGTCGAACACCAGCAGGAACTCGCAGCCGTCGACGCCGTCGGCCGAGAGCCCCTGGATCGCGTGCGGGATGCCGCCCGGGAAGTACCAGAGGTCGCCTTCGCCGACGTCGTCCGCGAAGGTGCGCCCGTCCTGGTCGACCGCGGTGATCCGGGCCCGGCCCTTGATCATGTAGGCCCACTCGGATTCCTTGTGCCAGTGCATCTCGCGGACCGCGCCGGCCTTGAGGCGCATGTTGACGCCCGCCATCGCCTTCGAGACCGGCAGCTCGCGGATCGTGGCCTGGCGCGCCCAGCCGCCCGTCTCCAGCCGCATGTGGCTGTCCGCGAAGGACCATTTCAGGTTCGGCATCGTGCCGTGGTCGGTGGCGGGGGGCGCCCGGGTGAACGGCTCCTCGGCGGCCCGGGGCCGGTTCTGCGGGCCCAAGATGTCGGCGCCCTCGATGGCGCCCCCCGTGCCCGCGCGCTCGGGGGCGGCGGCGTGCGCCGCGGTCGCGGAGGCCGCCATCGCGCCCCCCGCGGCCGCGATGATGGCGCGCCTGGAGATCTCGGTCATCGCGTCTCGATCCTGATGGGCCGGAGCGCCGGAGCCGGGGGTTGCGGGCCCCGGAGCCCCGGATCCTGGTGTCTGTCCTGGTGTCTGGCAGGGTAACCGGACGGCAGAGGGGCGGATCCGCGAGCGCGCGCGATCGTGCAGTGCGGCATCTCGCCCGGAGGCCGCCCGGGCGCTATACTGGTTCGGTATCTTGAATGCAGGACGAGACGTGTGCCGGCCGGTACGGCCCAGCCGGCGACGGTTGCGCGGCGCGAGCCGAGGGCGAGAATGTCGGACCGGGACAGTTCAGCCGCAGGCGGGGCCGGCCGCCCCGCGTCCCACGGCCGCCTGTGGCTCGCCCTGCTGGCGCTGGCCGGGGCCGGGCTCCTGGGATACCGCCACTGGCCGGACCAGTCCCGGGCGGCGACCCCGCCGCCCGCTTCCGCCGCGAAGCCGCCGGGCGTCCGGGTCGCCCGGGTCTCCCGGACCGACGGCCCCCTGAGCCTGACCCAGACCGGCACCACCCAGGCCTTCGACACGGCGAGCCTCTACCCGCGGGCGACCGGCTACATCGTCGAGCGCAAGGTCGATATCGGCACGCACGTGAGGACGGGCGACCTGCTGTTCCGGATCAGCGCGCCCGACCTCGACCAGCAGCTCGTCCAGGCGCAGTCGCAGGTGCTGCAGCTCCAGGCGGCGCTGATCCAGGCGCGCGCGATGGTCGACCAGGCCGATGCCAACCGCCACCTCGCGGACGTGACCAACCGGCGGACCGCGACGCTCGCCGGCACCGGGGCCGAGACCCGGCAGAACGCCGACACGTCCCAGGCCGGGGTGCTGGCGCAGACCGCCAACGTCGACGCCGCCCGAGCCGCCGTGAAGGTCGCGGAGGCCAACATCGCCGCCCAGGAGGCGCAGGTCGCCCGCCTCAAGGTCCTGACCGGCTTCGAGGAGATCCGCGCGCCCTTCGACGGGGTGGTGACGACCCGCAACAACGACGTCGGCGACGCGGTCACGGCGGACACGAACACCGGCGCGCCGCTCCTGACCCTGGCGCGGGACGACGTGCTGCGCATGGCGGTGAACGTGCCGCTCTACGCCGCCGACGGCGTCCGCGCGGGGCTCGACGCCCGGATCACGGTGGCGCAGATCCCCGGGAAGGTCTTCCCCGGCACGGTCTCGCGCTCGTCGACGACGCTCCTCTCGGCCGCGCGCACGCTGATGACCCAGGTCGACATCCCCAACCCGGACGGCGCGCTGCGGGCGGGCCTCTACATCACCATCACCCTGGAGATCCCGCGGGTCGCCCCCGCCGTGACGGTGCCGAGCGACGCGCTGATCTTCGACCAGAACGGGACGCAGGTGGCGGTGGTCGAGACCGGGCCGGACGGCGGCGCGGTGGCGCGGATGCGCAAGGTCACGATCTTCCGCCAGACCCGCTCGGCCCTGGAGCTGCGCTCCGGCCTGTCCGGCGACGAGCGCGTCGTCGTGGGGCCGCCGGCCTCCCTGCGGGACGGCGACCGGATCGCGCCGCAGCCGGAGGGCCGGGCCGGGGCGTGACACGCGCGTTCCCCGCGCCGCCGGCCGGCGGGTGCGGCGACGCGCGATCCCGGCCCGTAGGCGCGGGGGCGCGGGAGGGCCGTCCGTCGAGCCCGCCCGGGTCCCCGCATCCCGATCCGCCGCCACGCATGTCGCGACGCCCGCTGCCACGCCGCCGCGACGGCGTTCCCCAGGGATCGCGCGGCTGGCCGGCGGCCTCCTTCGGGGCCCGGTCGGGGCGCGCTGAACGCCCTTCGGATCCCCCGCCGGTCCCTCTCCGGTCTCTCGCAGGTCTCTCGCAGGTCTCCGATCCGGGAACATCGGAGCCCCCGCCGAAGCCCCTGCGGGAACCCCCCGAAGGGCGTCCGTACGGGCGCCTCAGCCCGCCAGCCGCGCCCGCTCGTCGGTCCGCGCGAGGCGGGCCAGCAGGTACTCGACCTCGGCCTTGGCCCGGGCGGTCAGCGCCTGCGACGGCTTGCGCTGCGCGTCGGACGCGAAGATCCCCCGGCGCATGAACACGTACTTGCGCACCGCGAGGCCCAGCGGTCCCTGCTGCTGCTCGTAGCGGAGATAGGGCAGGTGGGCGTCGAACAGGTCGTGGGCGGCGTCGCGCTCGCCCGCCCGGCCGAGGCGGACCACGTCGACCAGCATCTCCGGGAAGGCGTAGCCGGTGTTGGCCCCGTCGGCGCCGCGCTCGGTCTCGAAGTCGAGGAACAGGCCGCCGTTGCCCACGAGGATCGAGATGTGGCGCATCGAGCCGTCCGCCTCGAAGCCGCGCAGGGTGGAGATCTTCTCCAGCCCCGGCCAGTCCTCGTGCTTGAGCATCACGCAGGAGGGATTCTCGGTGACGATCCGGCGGATCACGCCCGGGGTCATCTGCACCGAGAAGGTCAGGGGATAATCCTGCAGGACGAAGGGCACGTCCGGCCCGATCGCCTCGACCGCGTTGCGGTAGTAGCCGACCACCTGGTCGTCGGTGCGCAGCGTGTTGGGCGGGGCGATCATCACGCCGGCCGCGCCCATCTCCATCACCTCGCGGGCCAGCGCCCGCATGGCCGCGAAGCCCGGCGCCGTGACGCCGACGATCACGGGCAGCCGCGTGCGCCCGAGGACCCGCTTGGCGACGGCGAGGCCCTCGCCGTGGTCGAGCTTGCCGGCCTCGCCGAGCTGGCCGAGGATGGTCAGGCCGTCGACCCCGGCGGCGCCGAAGAAGTCGGTCATCCGGTCGAGGGAGGTCTCGTCGATCCGGCCGTCCGGGTGGAACGGCGTCGGGGCGATCGGGACGACGCCGCCGATGTCGCTGGTGAGGGGCATGCCGGTCTCCGCGCTGCTGCGGCGGCCGCCGGCCGCCGGGTGGCATGCCCCATACTAAAAAATCCCGCGCGGCGCGACGCGCCCGGGCCGGGATCGGACCCGGTCCGGCGCATGCGCTCCACCCGCTCGATCGGCCCGGCAGCTCAGCCGAGCAGCTTGTCGAGGGTGATCGGCATCTCGCGCACCCGCACGCCGGTGGCGTGCCAGACCGCGTTGGCGATGGCCCCCACCGTGCCGGTGATGCCGATCTCGCCGACGCCCTTCACGCCGAGCGCGTTCACCACCGCGTCGTCCTCGTGGACGAGGATCGCCTCCAGGGCGGGCACGTCGGCGTTCACCGGCACGTGGTACTCGGCGAGGTTGTCGTTGAGGAACCGGCCGGTGCGCGGGTCCATCTCGGCCCGCTCGTGCAGGGCGAAGGACAGGCCCCAGATCATCCCGCCGTAATACTGGCTTTGGACGAGGCGCGGGTTGATCACCCGGCCGGCCGCGAAGGCGCCGGTGAGGCGGCTCACCCGGATCTGGCCGAGGTCGGGATCGACCTTCACCTCGGCGAAGACCGCCCCGTGGGCGTGCATGGCGTAGGAGGCCTGCGCGGCCGGATCGGCGCCGGCCTTGCCCCGGCCCTCGATGCTCGACCGGCCGGCCCGCCTGAGGATATCCGTGACCGACTCGCCCCGGCCCGGGTCGTCGCGCCGGGTCAGCCGGCCGTCGGCGGCGGTCACGCCGGCATTGCCGGCGCCGTAGAGCGGGGAGGCGGGATCGTTGGTGGCCAGCTCCGCGAGCTGGCGGATCACGTCGCCGGCGGCCGCGTGGATCGCGCCGCCCGCCGTGGCGGTGTGGCCGGAGCCGCCCGCGATCCCGGCATTCGGCAGGTCGGAGGAGCCCATCCGGAAGGTGAGGGCGTCCATCCCGATTCCGAGCCCGTCGGCGGCGATCTGGGCGAGCGCCGTCCAGGCGCCCTGGCCCATGTCGATCGCCCCGAGCTCCACCGTGCCGGTGCCGTCGGCGCGGATCTCGGCCCGGGCCATCCCCTCGAAGATCAGCGCCGGGAAGGTGGCGGTGCCCATGCCGGTGCCGACCAGGAACCCGTCCCGGTCCCGCGTCTGGCGGGGCTGGACCGGCCGCCCGGCCCAGCCGAAGGCCTCGGCGCCGCGGCGGTAGCACTCCCGCAGGGCCTTGGAGGAGAACGGCTTGCCGGTGAGCGGCTCGACCTCGGCGTAGTTGGCGAGCCGGAACTCCAGCGGGTCCATGCCGAGCGCGAAGGCCATCTCGTCGAGCGCGCTCTCCAGGGCGACGCTGCCGGAGGCTTCGCCCGGCGCCCGCATGAACAGCGGCGTGCCGGTGTCGAGGCGCACCGCCTCGTGCCGGATGGCGATGGCCGGGCTCGCGTAGAGGGTGCTGGTCGCCCGGCCGGCCGGCTCGAAGAAGTCGTCGAAGCTCGACGACGCGGTGCGGATGTGGTGGTCGAGGGCCGTGAGCTTGCCGGCGGCGTCGGCGCCGAGCCGGATCGTCTGCCGGGTCGGGCCGCGATGGCCCATCGGGCCGTACATCTGGGTCCGGGTCGGCACCAGCTTCACCGGCCGGCCCACGAGCTTGGCCGCCATGCAGGCCAGCACCTGCGGGCCGGCGGGCACGCCCTTCGAGCCGAAGCCGCCGCCGAGATAGGGGCTGTCGATGTGGATGTCGTCGGGGCGGATGCCGAACAGGCCGGCGAGCCGCCCCTGCGACATGGCGAGCGCCTGGGTCGGCATGAGCAGCGTCAGCCGGTCCCCCTCCCAGCTGGCCACCGCCGCGTGCGGCTCCATGGCGTTGTGGTACTGGGCCGGCGTCTCGTAGGTGGCGGCGATCGTCTCGGACGCGGCCGCGAGCCCGGCCTCGACGTCGCCCTCGGACTGCACCGGCGGGGCGCCGACGCCGACCGAATCCGGCGTGAAGGGCTCGCCGGAATCGAGGCCGATCCGCGGCGTCTCGGCCGCGTAGGTCGGGGCGAGCAGCCGGGCGCCCTCGGTCGCCGCCTCCAGGGTCTCGGCGATCACCACGGCGATCGGCTGGTTGGCGTAGCGGACGCGGTCGTTCTGGAGGAGGTCGAGGCGGAACGTGAACGGCCCGTCCTTGGCGTCCGGGTCCTTGGCGAGCGCCGGGGCGTGCCCCGGCCGCATCACCGCGACCACGCCGGGATGGGCCTCGGCGGCGGCCACGTCGAGGCCGGTGACGCGGCCCTTCGCGATCCGGGCGACGCAGAGCGCCGCGTGGAGGGTGCCGGGGGGCAGGTTGTCGGCGGTGAAGCGGGCTTGGCCCGTCACCTTGAGGGGGCCGTCGCGCCGGGTCAGCGGCTGGCCGATGCTGGAGCCGTGCCGGACCGTGCCGGCGGGATGAGGGCTGGGCGTGGAGGTCGCGGTCATGCGGGTCTCCTCAGACGATGCCGAACGGGGAGGCGGGGAGCGCCGGGATCCGGGCGGGCGTCCCGGCGGCGGCCTGGGTCAGGGCGCGGACCGCCACCCGCCGGGCGAGCTCGATCTTGAAGGCGTTGGCCGCGCCGGTGGGCTCGGCGCCGGCGAGGGCGGCGTCGGCGGCCTTCGCGTAGGCCTCGGGGGAGGGCGCCTGTCCGGCGAGCGCCGCCTCGGCCTCCGCCACCCGCCAGGGCTTGAGCGCCAGCCCGCCAAGGGCGAGCCGCGCCCGGCCGATCCGGCCTCCCTCGAGGGTCAGGGCGGCGGCCGCCGACACCACCGCGAAGGCGTAGGAGGTGCGGTCGCGGACCTTGAGGTAGCGGGCATGGGCTCGGAAGTCGGCGGCCTCCGGGGGCAGCCGCAGGGCGGTGATCAGCTCGCCGGGCCGCAGGTCGGTCTCCCGCTCCGGATGGTCGCCGGGCAGGCGGTGGAAATCCGTGAGGGGCACCGCCCGGTCGCCGTCCGGCCCGGCGATCTCCACCACCGCGTCGAACGCGGCGAGCGGCACGCAGAAATCGGACGGGTGTGTGGCGATGCAGTGCGCGCTCCAGCCCTGGACCGCGTGGATCCGGGTGGCGTGCCCCAGGGCCGCGCAGCCGGAGCCGGGGGCGCGCTTGTTGCAGGGCGAGACCGCGTCGGTGAAGTACGGGCAGCGGGTGCGCTGCATCAGGTTGCCGCCGACCGTGGCGGCGTTGCGCAGCTGCGCCGAGGCGCCCGCCAGCAGGGCCTCGGCCACCATCGGGTAGTCCTTGGCGAAGGCGGGGTCGTGGGCGAGGTCGCTGTTGCGCACCAGGGCGCCGACCCGGGTGGTGCCGTCCGGCAGCCGCTCGATGGCCGAGAGGCCGGGCAGGCGGGTGATGTCGACCACCCGCTCCGGGGTGGCGACGCCGCCCTTCATCAGGTCGACGAGGTTGGTGCCGGCCGCGAGGTAGGCGGTGCCCGGATGCTGCCCGGCCGCCACGGCCTCCGGCACGCTCGCGGGGCGGATGTAGTCGAAGCGCCTCACGCCGCGTCCTCCCGCTGCTCGGTCGCCCGGCCGGCCGCGTCCTGAACGGCCTCCAGGATGCCCGCATAGGCGCCGCAGCGGCAGAGATTGCCGCTCATCCCCTCGCGGATGCGTTCGGGATCGGTGCCGGCCTGGCCCTCGCGGATCAGGCCGACCGCGCTCATGATCTGGCCGGGGGTGCAGAAGCCGCACTGGAAGCCGTCATGGGCGATGAAGGCCGCCTGGACGGGATGGAGCCGGTCGCCCTCGGCGAGCCCCTCGATGGTCAGGATCTCGGCCCCGTCGAGGCTCGCGGCCAGCGTCAGGCAGGCATTGATCCGGCGCCCGTCCACCAGCACCGTGCAGGCGCCGCACTGGCCGCGGTCGCAGCCCTTCTTGGCGCCGGTCAGGCCGAGGCGCTCGCGCAGGAGGTCGAGGAGGGTGACGCGCGGATCGTCGAGGGCGATCTCGCGCGGCTGCCCGTTCAGGGTGAGCCTGAGGGGAATGGTCATGGCGGTCCCGGCTTGCAAAGGCTGGAACCGTTACAGATAGCCGCCGCCCGGCCCGCGGCGAGACGTCGAGCGGGCGGCGATGTGCGCAAGCTCACGATCTCGGCAGGTTGCGCGGTTATGCAGACTTGACCGTGACCTCCGAGGTCGACTTCAGCACCGTCCTGCCCGTGGCGGTCTTGATCTCCAGGGCCGGCTCCGCCTTCGAGGCCTCACGCTTCACGGTGCTGCCCTTGATGGTCTTCTCGACGTCCTGGGTGTGGACCTTGGTCACCGAGCCCTCGACGGTGCCCGTCCCCCATTTGTAGGTGACATCGTCCCCGGTCTTCACCTTCGCCTTGGCGGCCATCCGATCCTCCTGCGCTGCGTGCGGGGACAAGCGGGTCGGAACGGGGCCGTTCCCGGGTGTCCACGGCCAGGTGGCCGCAGGGCCGCCACCCGCGCCTCGACCGTCGCCGGCGCGGTCTCGCCCAGGCCGATGGCGGCGCCGGGAAATCCGCCGGGGTGCGACGACGGGTGGGACCCGCCCGGCGGCCCGGCATCGCGCCGGCCCCGCCTTCCTGCTAGTCTCACCGCTCCCATGACCGACCAGACCG
>Ga0160427_10002958_pt1 | contig 10090 bp, 12 predicted proteins | sample SolpanmetagenomL_FD_108194 | JGI IMG/M metagenome (GOLD analysis project Ga0160427, IMG submission 108194) | Solar panel surface microbial communities from Lawrence Berkeley National Laboratory, California, USA - L | ecosystem: Engineered > Built environment > Solar panel > Unclassified ...
TAGCTAATACTCTTTATGGCAACTCCTACCAATATTGCAATCGACCAGCAGCTGGTCGATAACACCACGGCCAAAATCACGCCCACGCTGCTGCGCACGGTGCTGCACCAATTGGCCAACCTGGGCGCCAACGAGCGGGTGGGCGGCCTCAAGTCGGTGGTGTACCTCACCAAGGCCGAGGCCGTGGCCGCCGGCCGCAGCACCGTGGCCACGCTCGACCAGCTCGACCCGCTCACGTGCAGCACCGGCACGCTGGCCTACATCGACTTGCCGCCCGCCGGCACCTCTAAGTGGCGCGTGCTTGTCTACGACGACCGCCCCGCCGGCAGCGCCGGGCAGGTGCTGGCCTACTTCGACGGCAGCGGCACCCGTAACTACAGCATCAGCCCGGCCACGGGCCTGGCCAGCCTCAAGTGGGTGCAGCAGGGCAGCACGGACGAGGCCACGGCCCAGCTGCGCCGCTACGATGCCGGCATTGCTGATTGGGCGCTCGACGAGACGATGAAAATCGCGCTGGGCGGCGCTGATACGTTCTTTTCGGCCAACATTGCCGGCGGCCCGCTGCCGGCGCCCACGGTGGCCGGCCTCAGCACGGCCAATTGGAAAGCCTCGCTGGTAAGCGGCACTAGCGCGCCGCCCGCGCCGATTGTCTACTTCGATGCGGCCACGCGGCGCCTCACGGCCAGCCACCCGCAGTACACGGCGGCCCAGCTGGAGTTTTGCTTCCCCGGTCAAGCGTATGTGGAGTATAGCTATTATGCGCAGAATGGCGTGCAGGCGGGCGATATGTTCCACGAGGCCAACATCTTCCACTTTCGTGTGAAGGCTACGGCCACCACGAACGCCGGGGCGGTGGCCGGCAACCCGCAGTTTGCGGCGAAGGCCCCGGCGCTCGATGCCTACGCCACGCTGGCGTACGCCTCGCAGCTGGTGCTTGATTTTGCCCTGGCCCCTGCGCAGCTGCTGGCCGCGTCTGGTGACCTCCTTATCGCCTCCACCGCCGGCCGCGCGCAAGGCCGGCAACTGCGCCTGCACCTAGTGAACACGTCGGCATCCGCCATCGCGCTGTATTTCCCCGGCTGGGCCTGGCGGGGTACGCTGCCGGTGAGCCTGGGGTCGAACAAGCAGGCCACGCTCACGCTGGAGTGCGCGTGGGGGGGCAACGAAAACGAAATTATCGCGGGTTACGCCGCCCAGCAGTAAGGTATGCGCAGCTTCTCCTTTGCCAGCGTGCCCTGGGTGGCCATGCTCGGTATCCCACCCCCGCCGCCGCCCATACCGACTTTTTTCAGCTACGCAGATACCGGCTTCGACGGGCTGGAAACCAACCTGGCCGTGTCGCCCAACGTGAGCCGGGGCACTCACAACAACGATATGCTGCTGGGCACTGGGGCAGACCTGTTCGTGAGCCTGAGCATCGAAACCACTCAGTTTCGGGTGCTGGGCCTCCAGCAGCCGAGCGGCTCGGATTTTACCATTACGGTGCAGGACAGTTCCGGCACGGTGGTCGAAACCGGCGCGGCCAGCTGCTACGCGGCCGACGCGCGCGATAGCAGCATTCTGTGGCAGAGCAGCCTACTGCCCCGCGATACCTACACCATCCGGCTCCAGACGCTGAACACGGGCGGCGGTGACCTGCTGCTCGATGCTATAGCGTATGAAGGCACGGCCCGGCCGTTTCCGTACGAAGAAAGCATTACTATGTTGGATACGAACATGATGACCACGGGCGGCTTCGAAAGCCTGAACGCCCGCAACGGCACCATTTTCTACGCCACCACGTCGGCCGGCTACGCGGCTTATACCCCCGGCGGCGCTGTTACGCGCCTGCTGGTGCGCAGCCCGTTGCTGAGCAGTGCCGGCGCGTTCAGCGTGACCATTACCAACGCGGCCGGCACGGTGGTGCGCACCGATACGGGCACCTGCCGCGCGGCCACCGACGCCCCGGCCACCATCGTCTACGACTCCGGCCCGCTGGTGGCCGGCACCTACACCATTCGCGTGGCGTATGGCGGCGGCGGCACCTTCGTTTTTGACGGTTTCAACTATCAACCCGCTTAAATTTTCCCTTTATGCCCCTGATTACTCCCCCGCCGACCCAAATTGAATTGCCTGTCAGTGCCCGCGTAAGCGGAGATACCCGTGTACTCCAGAAAGCGCTGTTTTTGAGTATGTTCCACCAGCAATTACCCAACGGCGCGGCCAGCGTGCGCATTGTGGTGCGCGTGAGCCTCTACGCGGCCGACGCTACCGCGCCGGACGGCTACGGCCTGCCGCTGAGCGGCGCCGGCTTTTCAGCCTATGAGGCCACCCTCACCGCCGATAACAGCACGCTGGTGGACGCGGCCGATGGCACCCAGCTGGCCCAGCACCAGCTGGGCCAAACCGAGGCCGAATGGCAGGCCGTGGTGGCGAGCTTTCCGCAAAACACGATGTTGCAAGGCGATTTTTTCCTGATGCTGCGGGAGCACCAGCCCGTGCAGATTGGCGACATGATTCGCCACCACATCGAGCAGGCCGACCGGATGGGCCGCTTCGCCTAGTGGCCGTGCCCGTGTGGTGGCTGCTGGCCGCCGTCGTGCTGGCCCTGGCCCGCGTGGCCTGGAAAGCCCGTTCCTGAACCGAGCCCCGCCCCCCCCGGCGGGGCTTTTTCGTGTCCTTTTTTTGGGGGAGCCAGCACGGGAATTTTGAGGACACTTATGCTATTCCTGTGGCCGATTTTCAACAACTATCCCAATTAATGCGCGGCGCCTGGTTTATGGAACTAGGCGCCGCCCAGGGGTTTCTGCCCCTTATTAACCAGTTGCGCGCTGGCAAATTTGAGGCGGCGGCCAGCTTGTTTAAGAACAAGAAAAAAGAGAATGCCCCGTACGCCGTGGGCCTCACGCTGGAGCCCGGCGCCAAGGTGCACAAAACCAATCGCTACAGCAGCTTTAACGACGCCGAACCTGGTTCTGTGGCCGTTATTCCGGTGGTGGGGCCAATGATGAGCCAGGACTTTTGTGGTTCGCTGGGCACGCAAACCCTGGGCCGCCTGCTGCAAGAAGCCGACGCCCACCCCAACATCGTGGGGCACGTGCTGTGGTTCGATACGCCCGGCGGCTCCGTTGCCGGCACCGAAACGTTCAGCGCCCTAATTGCCAGCACCCAAAAGCCGGCCGTGGCCTTCGTGGCCAACATGATGGCCAGCGCCGGCTACTGGGCGGGCAGCTCAGCCAACCATATCATGCTGAGCGGGCAGACCGCGATGGTGGGCAGCATCGGTACAATGCTGGAAATCACGGATTCGCGCAAGGCCGACGAGCTGGAGGGTAACACCCAAATCATGGTGCGGGCCGACGAGAGCGGCGATAAAAACGAGGCATTTATTCAGTTGCTCGACGGCAATCAAGACCCGATAAAGCAGCAACTGCTCAACCCGTTGAACGCCGTTTTTCAGGACTCTGTACGCGCCAACCGTGCCGGCAAGCTACCCACCGGCAAGGATGCCGAGAACGTGCTCAGCGGCAAAGTGTACCTGGCTGCCGACGCCGTGAAATTCGGCCTGGCTGATTCGATAGGCACCTTTCCGGATGCCGTGCAGCTGGCCCTCGACCTGGCCGCCAAAACGCCCGGCGCGGGCGCTCCTAAAGTTTCCCCTAACTCCCTTACTACTAATCCCTCTATGGCTTTTAATCTCAAAGCAAAATGGGGTGCGCTGCTCACGGCGGCCGGCATTCAGCCGGACGCTGCTGCGGCCACCCAGCTCACCGAGGCGCACCTCGAACAGCTCAACGCCACCACCCAGGCCCAAAGCGAGCAGCTGACCACCGCTAACAACCGCCTGGCCACCCTGGCCACCGAACGCGACCAGGCCCAGGAAAGCCTGAGCGCGAAGGAGCTGGAGCTGACCACGGCCACGGCCAAGGTAACCGAGCTGGAGACAGCCGCGCAAACCCACGTGCACGCCCTGGCCACGGCCAACACTCAGGTAACCACCCTGACGGCTGAGGTGGCGCGCCTGGGTAAGCAGCCTGGCCAGCGGCCTACCAACCCGCTCAATCCCAACGCTGAGGACAATAACGACCTGCCCAAAGCCGACCCGATTGTTGACCCCAACGCTTCGCATAACAAGTTCGCGGCCAGATTCTTCGCTGGTAAATAGTGTTGCCCTGCTTTTAGTAATTCTACCCCCTATTTCTTTATTTTTTACTGCTATTTATCATGGCCGATTTGAATCCCAGCACCACCGAAATAGCCACTGAGCTAGGTGCTTATTTCCGTACCAACAACACCGAGATTCGCGCACAGGTGTACAAAAAGTCAGTAACGGCCGGTTACATGCGCACGATTGTGGCCGTGCAGGGCCGCTTTCCGGCGCTCAACAGCATTACGAGCCGGGTAGTGCAGGGCTTTACCGCCGCCTGGACGCCGATGGGCATTACCGAATTCAAGGCCAACGAGCTCAAGGCGTACAAGCAAAAAATAAACTATCCGATTGAACCGGCTGCTTTGCTAAATAGCTGGGTTTCTTTCCTCTATAATGAAGATAAGAAGCCGGCTGACATGTCGATTGCGCAGTATCTCGTAAATCAAGAGCTGCTGCCTGCCATTGCCCGCGACCGCGAAGACCTAATTGGCAAGTCGGTGTACGATGCCACCAAGCTCGATGAGTTCGGCCACTCGATGAACGGTATTCAGGAAATGATTCGCATGGGTACGTCGGACGGCACGATGTTTCAGATTCCTATCGAGGTGCCGACCCTGAGCAACATGGTGCAGCAAATCGATGATTTCGAGCTGGGCCTGCCCGAGGCCATTAAGCCGCTGCTCACCCGCATCTACATGCCCAGCAACCTGGTGGAAGCCTACCGCCTCGACTACCGCAACAAGTACGGCACGATGCCCACCTTCACGGCCGAGCAGGGCATGAAAACCTACCTGGGCCAGCGCGACCTGATTCCGCTGCCGTCGCTCAACGGTACCCAGGTAATTTTTGCCACCCCCAACGAAAATTTCCTGCGCCTGATTGACATTCTCGACAGCAACGTGCTCACCGACGTGCAGGTGCAGGACTACACCGTGAAAATCTTCGGGGAGTTCTGGGAGGGCGTCGGCTTCTGGAGCAACCAGCTGGTGGTGGTGGCCGTGCCCGGTGGCCTGCACAAGGGCCTGGGCAAGGGCATTGATGCCACTGCCGACAAGGCCCTGACCGAAAAGTATTTCGGCAGCGAGTCGGCCACGCTGGCCAGCTAGGGAGCCAGCAGCTAGAAAGGAGCCGGCCCCTACCAGTGGGGCCGGCTTTTAGTTGAGTTAGTATTTTTAATTTATTCTCTATCGTGGATACTCAAGATTTAACCCACAAGTCCGGCAGCGACAACACGCCCGGCATTCAGCAAACCGTCTTTTACGCGCCGATTGAGGATATCGAAACCCTGCCCAAGCCCGACGTAGACGACTCGGCCAGCGATACCGGCACGTTTGCCGACCTGGTAACCATTACCAAGGACATCGTAATGAAGCCGGGCAAAAAGTTCAAAAGCATCTACGTGACGCTGGAGGACGGCGAATTGAAGCACGAAGGCCAGGGCGAAACGGATAGCATGAGCTATAAGAACAGCCTCGAATTTGCCCACCCTGGCACCAAGCCCGAGCAGCTGGGCTTTGCCCAGTGGTGCAAAAACAGCAACCTGGTGTTCCTGGTGCCTGAAGTGGATGGCCAGGTGCGCGTGCTGGGCACGCGGGCCTACCCCGCCAAGCTCACTAGCGCGCCCGGCAGCACGGGTAAGAAATCGACGGACGGCCGCAAGACCACGTTCAATTTTCACTCCAGCCGCAAAGGCCCGGCGCCGATTTTTAAGGGCAAGGTACTGGTTGTTGACACGCTCGGCGGCCAATCCACCGAACAGGATTTGGGCCTCGACGATTAAGTGAGATTTTCAGAAGAAAGAAGAAAATTAGAAAAGCCCCGGCCGCCTGGCTGGGGCTTTTTTGTGTCCTTTTTTTCGAGTAGGCACCAGGGGAGCTTTGTAGAGAACCCCCCTGAAAAACCCCTTTTTCTGATGCCTAAGCTCACCAAAGAACTCAAGGCCGGGCTAACTGCCCTAGCCCAGGTATTCCCCGCCACCACCGAGAATTTCCGCAAAAAAGTGACGGGCCAGCAGCTGCTGAGCGAAGGCACTGCGCACGTGGCCACCAACAAGGGCGTGCAGCCGGTGAAACGTGCGGCTGTGTACGGCATTTCGGCCCAGCGCCCCGTCAACCACGCCCGCCGGCTGTGCGGCGCCTACGCCAACCAGGGCCGCGCCGGCGTGCTCGACTACTGCCGCCCCCACATTGAGCCGGCCCACTTCGCCGCCTTCTCTGCCAAGCTGAGCGAGCTGGTGCCGGCGTCGTGAGCACGTTCTTAGACCGCGTAAATGCCAGCCGCGTGCAGCACGGCCTGGCCCCCGTAGCGAGTAAAACGGAGCTGGTGGTAAAGGCGGTGCTGGGCCTGCTGTACGTCCTGCTGCTTACCCTGGCCCTGTACTGCGCTCAGCATCAATTAGCCGCGCTATTTCATGATACTAAGCTGACTTACAGGCAGGTATTAGCCCTGCTGGTAGTGGTATTGGTAATCCGTCGTTTTCTGCGCAAATGAACCTGGTGCAGCAACCCCCCCGCTCTTTTCAGTGCGGCCAGTGCTGCGTGGCAATGGTGGCCGGCGTCACGCGCAAAAAGTCGATTAAGGCGTTCGGCACCAAGGGCGTAACCACTACCAAATCGGTAATTCGCGCCTTTAAGCGGCTGGGCTACACGGCCAACGCGGCCCTGAAAACCTTTCGCCGGCAGGAAGCCCTGCCGGCCGTGTGCCTGCTGCGCCTGCGCTACGAAAACCGCCACTACCAGCACTGGGTGGTGTACTGTGAGGGGCTGATTTACTGCCCGGGCCTGGGCATCTACCCCTACGCCCAGCTGCTGGAGCAAGCCGGCACTACCTGCACCTCTTACCTGGGCGTGGCCCCCAGCACGTGAGTGCGCTCACCGCCTGGCTGGCCGACCCCCAGGATTACGAGGCCGGCCGGTTGCTCTATGACCTACACGGCCACAACCACGTGCTCAAGCGCACGCTCAGCCACGGCGCCAACGCCTACAACCGTTCGGCCCTGGTGGAGGAATTAACCAAGCTGGCCCGCACGGTGCCGGCCGAGGTGGCCCTGCACGTGGTGCACGTGGCGCCGGCGCCGGGCCACGTGGCCCCGGCGGTGCCGGCCGGCCCGGGCGCGGTGCAGCACGTGACCGGCGCCGGCGTGCCCCCGGTGGTGCCGGCTACCCAGGCGCTACTGCTCAGCCTCGATAAGCAGTGGAAACCACTCTACAAGGAAGCCAGCTTTTTGCAAAGCCAGCTGGAGCACGCCAAGGACAACCAGCAGCGCGGCACCTGGTCGCACCGCATTCTGGATTTAATGGAGGAAGTGCAAACGCTGTGGGATTCGTGCGCCTACGTGCAGGCGCATGGCCAGCTGCCCCCGGTGCCCGTGGTGGTGCCCCCGCCCGCCCTCGGCCTCACTGACCGCGCGGCCGTGACCCAGCGCCGCAACAACCTGCGTGCCCAGGTGAGCAAGCAGAAAAATAACGCCGAGCGCGCGGCTGAGGTGGCCGAATGGAAGGAAGAAATAGCCCAGCTAAACCACGTCCTAACCGCCCTCGATGCGGAATCTAAAGAAAAACAGCCTAAAGTAATTTAAATGAAAATCCGCACTGTTTCGCTGAAGGAGGCTAACGACTTCGTAGCTCTGCACCACCGGCATAATAAGCCACTTCGTGGCCACAAATTTAGCCTGGGCTTAGAGGTTGCTGGCCAGCTAGTGGGCGTCTGTATGGTAGGCCGACCTGCTGGCCGTGGATTCGACAACGGCCGCTGGTTTGAAGTGCGGCGGCTCTGCACCGATGGCACCCGCAACGCCTGTTCAAAATTGTACAGTGCTGCTCGGACTGCTGCTAAAGCACTGGGTTATGAGCAACTTATAACCTATACGCTTACTAGTGAAACAGGCGCATCATTGCGTGCATCAAGCTGGAGATTTTCCCACGTTTCACCTGGAGGGAGTTGGGATACGCCAGCGCGCTCAAGGCAGAATAAAGCACCTACTGAGCCTAAGAATTGCTGGTTTGCTCTATAAGTAAAAAACTAATAAATATTATTATGGAACAACAATTTGCACCCGGCCAGCGGGCCTTGGTAGTGGGGCGCCACCCGCACGCTGGTACGTTCGTTACGCTGGTATCGTTCGGTCCCTACGGGCTGGCTATCCTGGCCCTGGAGGGCTGGCTAGCCCGGGCCGATGACGGCCAGCAATTCTATTGCCAGCTGGCCGAGCTGGCCGGCCTGGCTGAGGATGACGACCAGGCGCTGGTGCCGGCGCCCGACGACCAGGCCCTGGTGGTGCAGGTGGAAGAATTGCCGGCTGATGCGGGTCTAGAGCCCACCATTAGCCCCAGCAAGCGGGAAACGACCCTCGATAAGCTACGCGCTTACTACCGCGCTAGCGAAGATGTGCCGGTACTGCTCACCCGGCACCAGCAGCAGGTGCTCAAACGCCTAGAGGCCGCGTGGGGGCTGCTGCTCGACGCCAAGACCAGCGAGAAGGCTGCCAAAAAGCTGATGGAGAATTTTAAAATAAGCCGGCCCCAGGCTTACCGTGACCTACGTGACTGCAAACAGCTATTCGGTGACGTGGTAGAGTCGAGCCGCAAGGCTGACCGCTACCTACTCAAAGAAATGGGCCTAGAAACGTACGGTAAGGCTAAGAAAGCCGGCGAACTGGGCGAAATGAACAAGGCCCTGAGCAACCTCATAAAAATCACGGGTATTGAGAAGGCCGACCCCAACATTCCCGACGCCGAAGCATTCGAGGCCAGCAACTACGTGCTGGAGGTGAAAGGCCGCGAAGGAAATGGCTTGACACTCAATTTAGAAACGATTGCCGCCCTGCCTGCTCACCAGTGGAGCGAAGTATTGGACATCGTGCAGAATTCGGGAGCCAGTGACGAAGAAATGCTACACAAAATATTAGAAGCTGCCCGTGGAACCGACTAGTAATCTCCCCATTAAACCCCTGACGCTGAACGTGCCGCAACTGCGATTTGCCGCCGTGCAGCCCAAAGAATCTGTCAACGTGTGGGGCCGCGCCACCGGCAAGAGTACCATTATTGCCTGGCTGATTCACATGATTGTACGCACCATGCCGCGCGCGGCGTGGACAATCACGGGCGAAACCTACCAGGGCATTTTAACGCGCACGCTGCCCAGTACCCGGGCTTCACTGGAGCGCCTGGGCTATATCCACGGCGTGCATTATTTCATCGGCAAAAAGCCCGACCCCGCGTACGGGTTTGCTGAGCCCTACCAACCGCCGTTTAAATACAACAATGCTATCATTTTTCGTAATGGCACGCTGTTCCACCTGGTGAGCCAGGACAAGGGCGGCGGTAGCGCCCGGGGCCTCAACACGGACGGCGCTATCTGTGACGAATCGTTGCTGCTCGACAAAGAGAAGTTCGACCAGGAGGTGAGCACCACTATCCGGGGCAACTACGCCTACTTCAAAAAGGCCCGGCTGCACGGTGGGGTGCACCACTTCACCAGTATGCCCTACGGCAATTCGTGGCTGCTGAAAGCCGGCGACTACTACGAACGCGACGGCTACGATATTAAGCTGGTGCGGGCTCAGCTCATTGAAATGCAGCTGGCTTTTATTGATGAGAAAGACCCACGTAAGCGGTTGAAACTGTGGCCGGACATTGATGCTTTGAACAAGCGTATTCGCTACTACCCCGACAAAAACGGGTTTATGTATTCGGAGGCCAACGTTTTCGACAACCTGAAAGGCGACATTATCAAGCTTAAATACCTGGAGAGTGAGCGGCGCAAGCTAGATGATTATATCTTTCGGGTAGAACTACTTAACCAGCGCACTGACAAGGTGCAGGGCGGCTTTTACGCCAACCTCGACGCGGCCCGGCACGTGTACACCGCTTTCGACAACGACCACCTGCGCGTGGTCGGGCTCGACGGCCAGCAGCTGCTGAAAGCCGAGCAGCTGGATAGCCGGCAGGACTCAGATTGTAA
>Ga0160427_10002959_pt1 | contig 10090 bp, 7 predicted proteins | sample SolpanmetagenomL_FD_108194 | JGI IMG/M metagenome (GOLD analysis project Ga0160427, IMG submission 108194) | Solar panel surface microbial communities from Lawrence Berkeley National Laboratory, California, USA - L | ecosystem: Engineered > Built environment > Solar panel > Unclassified ...
TATTCAGCCTAGGATTTATTAGGACTACTGACAGGTTCACTCGTAATATAGGGGCAAGAACCCTTAAGAGAGCGACGCGTAGGTTAGCATAATAGATTAGTCTATAATTCATAATTTTGAGAACACTCTTAACGCGTAATGTACCTCGTTTAACTCCTCACGCGTATACAAATACAGTTAACTGATGTTTATACCATTAGAACCATTAGAAAGGGGCTACCCGCGGGCCGACTTTGCATGGGCTAGGCCTTAGGCTAGCCCTAGGCGGACCCTCACTATAGCCCGACCTAATTAGGCACTGTTAGCGGGCGGCCTTAGTCCCTTAGCCTAACCTAAAACCTAACCTAAAGCCTAGCCTAGCCCAGCCCGTTACGGGCCGACTATACCCACTGGGACCTCTATCCTTAATCTCCTTCTCTCTATTAGTACTAGCGTTAGTCTTAGTAGGATTATACTATACATCTACTTCTTCTATTATCTCTTATATAGTTACGGATGGTCGTATAGTATACGTAACGATACTATTATTTATATAGAAGAAGGCCTTATTCTAAAAGTATAGCTACTTAAATTAGATAATTATATTATACTACTCCTAGTAGCGGGCCTTGACATCGTTATTATATTTATTAATAAGAGCTATTTATGCACTATTATTATCGCTAAAGAGAATACGGAGGTTGCGTAAGTATATTAGATTATTAAATTAAATACGTCCTAGTGATATGTCTAGAATTAGCCTAAGGCTATTTATTTAAAACGATCTAGAGAAAGCGTATAGAATCTTACTATATAGGTTAGGGTAGCTAGACGGCCTCTTTTTAGGCGCGGTTTATATACGGTTCGATTTATAAAGTATTACATATATTTCTACTAAAAGTATCTCTAGATTAACTATATTTGCACTAACTATAGACTATAGTATACTAAGAAAGAACGGTAACGTGAAGAGGATTATATAGTAAGCTAGGTTATCCTCTATATAGTAGTTAAGATAAGATAGTCTAACTTCGCCTACTTTATACTAGTAAGGGACAGCTTCCTAGGTAAGCTTATACTAATATCTTTAAATCTAATAAAACTTCTAGCTATAGAAATTATATTTAGTGAAGGTCCTCTAGGTTTATAAGTATTATGCAAACATAGAGGATGCCTCTAGAGACCCCGTATATCTAGAGATATAATTAACTTTCTTAATACCTCCTTCTAGTTAGAGGTCCGGATAGTTAACGTGGCCTACAACGATAATAGTCGTATAAAGTAACGACCCCGTATTCCCCCGCTAGCACTATGACGGGAATATTCGGAAGAGAAGATGATCGGAAGTCGGCTGCTGAGGCTGAAGCTGAAGCCCGAAGGCCGATGAGTCCGAGTCATTAGTGTTGTTTGCGGATGATCCCGCCACCTCACCTCGAAACTAGTGACACAGACTTGTTTACATTGGCTGCTCATCAGCGCGAAAGCAGAATCATCCTTTTCATAGTTCTGTTCTCAAGTCTTGTCCCTTCCGCACATACTTGACGTTGGGACTCCCTTGAACAGGCACGCCTTTCATTTTTCCTCATCATCATGACAACCAAGGTGAAAGATCCATTATGTTGCATGCACAGCGGCCAGTCAGCTGATCCTTAGTAGGCAGCAGCACAATGGGCAGTCCAGCTACAATACTCGGCACTTCCTCCGAGTATGCCGCACACAGCAGTAAGGTGTTTCTACAACTGGGTAGGTTGTGTTATTGGCGGTTCGACACATCCAACCACTTCTAAAGCTCGTCGAGCTCTTTCGCCTTTCTTCGGAAAGGAGACATCGACGTTGCTTGGACACGGTGGCAAGGTAAAGACCGATGCGCAACATGCGGCCTTGATCAATGGTATTGCTTCTCATGTCCACGACTACGACGATACGCACTTGGCTACGATCATTCACCCTACGGGGTAAGCAGTCTTTGCCTAGATAACAAGGTCTGGATGGTCCGCTCAGATTTATTGTAGACCAGTGGCAAGTGCCCTACTTGCATACGCAGAGACACAGAAGGGCATCTCTGGACGGGACTTTATACTTGCTCTTGTGGCTGGTATTGAAGTCCAGTGCAAGCTCGGCATGGCAGTATGGCCACAACACTACGACATTGGCTGGTAATTTCGCCTTTATATGCGTCCCAGATGGCGGCTAAGATAACCTCAGGCACATTACGAGCACTGTGGGAGCGATAGGAGCAGCAGTAGCTGTTGGAAAGTTGATGAAGTTATCGGTGCCGGAGATGCAGGTAAGATGAATCCAAATCTTGGACGCAACGTCGTGCTGAAACTTTCCAAGCATGCGATCGGTGTCGCTGCAACGCAAGTCACTGGTTTACGTGAGATGTTTGGTTCCGACACGAAGTCATTCCATCCTGGTCGTGCTGCGCAAAACGGCTTGATGGCCGCTGTACTGGCTCAGCAGGGCTACACTTCCTCATTGACAGCGCTTGAGGCAAAACGTGGTTGGGCTGCTTGTGTGTCGACGCGTAATGACCTCGATGGTCTTTTTGCAACGCTTGGCAAGACGTGGGAGACTGAAGCCAATGCATTCAAGCCATTTCCATGTGGTATTGTATGTCATCCTGCAATAGATGCCTGTATCCAGCTACACAAAGACCTTGTTTCGGTTGGTATCAAGCCAGAGACCTTGCCGAACACGTTGAAAACCATTCAACTACAGGTACATCATTTGGTCATCGAGCTGACGTCGAAGCGGACGCCAAGAGATGGCCTTGAGGCCAAGTTCAGCGCCTTTCACGGCTGTGCTGTGGGACTACTGTATGGCAAGGCTGGGCCAACACAGTATGCTGATGGTGTTGTGGTCAACCCTGACGTAGTAGCTATTAGAGACAAGGTACAGGCAGAAATCAGCGAGACCATTGAAGCGGACCAATGCAAGGTGGAGGTCAGCCTGGAAGGGTCTTCGGGTATGTTAAAGTATTCTCGTGATCGTTATGCCGTTCTGACAAACGACGTAGTCTCGAGCGAGCAATCGCAATTTTCCAAGTACATCGAGCACGCTCTAGGTAGCTTGAAAGTTGAAATGACTGACAAGCAACTGGAAGAAAAGTTTATCGACCAATGCGAGCCAGTCATAGGGCAGTCTGCTCGAAGTATAAGCGATACCTGCTGGGGTCTAGAGAACGTCGAAGATGTCGGAACGTTTGTTTCGCAGATATAGTCGATGTGACGAGATCCATCCCAGAAGCTAGTATATATCGTAGTGTATCTTCCTCACGTGAGGTCCAGGCACTGTCTCCAAAGCCGTATAGCATATCACACAAGGAAGCGCCGTTCATATCGAATGGATCTGCCTGCCATGCCTCTATAGGCGGCGTTAGAAACGCTGATACTGTCAGCACCAGCAGCATTGGACGGCGGTCCTTGATGCGGCACATCGCAGGACCTGATGTCTCGAGTCACTTGGGCTTGCAGAGTTCGCTGGTCGTGAGCGAAGCTATGGCATAATGAGACTTATATCCGCCTCAGGACTGCGCCGATGGCCAGTTCAAGATTCGTATGGGAGGCATGAACACCTGGTAGCTTGATCAAGCGCAGACGTTGCATGAGGACCGAGTATAGGATGTCTGTCGGGTATTCACCAAAAGCTCATAAGTGGTCCCAGCCGTCGACCTGATCAAGCTCGTCGTCAGTGACGATGGATGAAACTTCCTCATCCGACTTCTGGCGACCACCTTGCCACGGCGTACACCTCAGTTTGTCTGCTGATCCCCTTGTAGGATACGCAAATTGAGTGAAGACGCGTTGAAAAGGTGCTATGTAGCATCAGTCATGTTATAACGCCCGAATATCTCAACCCGATACGTTCTTTAGTTTATCCGAGCATCCACTCCCCACTCTGAGGGCGTTATCATTTGACCTCACGTCAGACCTATTCACTCAGAGCCAACGAGGGGATTGTGTCTAAACCCTTGCAGACATACATGTACGCCGAGGTCGTGCGCCGGGACAGCGCCCCTTTTCCCAAAACGGCAATGTGATTGAAACGCGCTTTTGAAAACACACTTGAAACACGTACATAATAGAAGACTTATACAATTCCAGTAAAGCTCCAGCATGGCGCGAGATCCCCGCGATGACCTGCTACGGGCTCCAGCGTAAGTATCTCACGTCCACGGTCTTCACAGGCATTTTGAACCTGACCTCCACCTCCAATTTAGAATTCAAGACTATCCTACCATAACTCGCACCACCGCTACCTACATTCCCCAGCGCAATTATGATCTCGAAAAAGGCGAAACAAAGCACTATCAACAACAGTTCAGCGACATGTACTTCTTAAGGCTAGCGAAACTGAAGCCAGCAGTGGAAAAGCTAGCAGAAGATGCTTGGGATGATCACATGGTACAATTTGTAATACCAGCAAAATAATCATTAAGAGGCTGATTGGAGGCTCCAGATTGGGGGTGATACGGTACACAAAGTTGAGAGAGTGCTCGATGTACGGCAAGGGGAATTATGTTGGGTAGCCGGCACTGTTTACATGGACATGCCATTGAAGCCGAACATTTTGGACGATATAGCGAAAGACGTACGTGATTACATACCGATGGGAAGATATATACTGACTTACTGTCAGCACTGGAGTGCTGGACCTCCGCCAAGAGAAAAATACGTGAATCCCAATGGACAGGACAAGGTCATGCTCGAGGACGAATCGGGCCGGTTACGGCTTAAGGGCATAGCTTTGGAGTCGGAGCTGCTCGTCACGGGATGCATCATTGCGGTCATGGGAACCGAAGATGCGAATGGAGACTTTGAAGTGATAGACATCAGAATACCAGATTTGCCGGGTCAACCTACAACAGCGGAATTAGAACCAAAAGCAGCAGCTCCAGGAGCAGGCATGGACACGGAAATGGAAGGACATGGTACTGGAAAAGGTAAAGTCGCCATCATTAGTGGTCTAAGCATCACAGGCGATATAGGCGATTCCCTAGCCCTCGACCTGCTCATGGAGTTTTTGCTTGGGGAATCCACATCTCCGACACTGCAAGGCAAAGCTGCTCAAATTACTCGTCTCATCATAGCGGGCAACTCAATCGGCGAAGCCACTCCAGTATCCGACCATATACCAACAACCTTGAACAAGAAGGGCAGTGCCGCGACCAAGAAGTACGGCTATGACGCAGCTTCATATAATCCTGCGCCCACACATCACCTCGATCTCCTGCTTTCAACCCTGTTACCTTCTCTTCCAATCACCCTCCTGCCAGGAGCTTCCGATCCTGCCAACATCAGCATACCCCAACAACCTCTGCATCCGGCGCTATTTCCACAATCGCGTGCCTTTGCTGCACCACCTCCAGCGCTCACACAAGAACAGGCACCAACGAGAAAGCCTAGACGCATACCGAACACCCACCCTCTACATCCCACCACAAACCCGACTTTCTTCACTTTAAGTGACAAGCTCTTCCTAGGCACGTCCGGACAGAACATCGATGACATAGCAAAATATGTTACTTCTCCCTCTACTGACTCACCTTCAGCGACAATTCAGCAGTCTCTAGACCTACTCGAGCAAACTCTACGTTGGCGCATTATCGCTCCAACAGCGCCAGATACGTTATGGTGTTATCCATATCAATCAAGCGAGCCGTTTGTGCTAGATGACGGATGGTGTCCACATGTGTACTTCGTTGGCAATCAGGAAGGTTTTGGCACGAGGATTGTGGAAGGGCCCGAAGGACAGAAAGTGAGATTAGTTGCTGTGCCGAAATTTGGTGGCGAGACTGGACGGGGCGAAGTTGTGCTTGTTGATCTAGATGAGGATCTAGCTGGTGAGGGTGAGGGAGTGGAGCTGTTGAGGTTCGGTGTTCATGATCAAGAGCACAAGGTCAAATCTGAAGGCGAGGGGAAAGACTTCTTCGCTGGGATGTAGTTGATCTCTGGCTGATGGATGACGTGTTGAAAGGCTGATACCCTTGGGCATAATGGCTAGAATACTCAAAGCAGATATAGAAGCACCATCTCGGCGAACGCAGAGCTGGCACGGCTTGTTTGCGGACATGTCACAAGTGTGATCGCAGAACTGACATAGGCCAACGGCACGGCGCTCTGACTTGAAATCTGCTTGGATGGCTTGACAAAGAAGCTCTCCATCCAAATGTATCATTGGCTCCGGAGGTTGTAATGATTGTTCTGTCTCAAGATTTACCTTACACTGAGAAATGAATACCTTATATGGATCATTGGTGTCCTTGCTCCTTGAAACTATACGATATCTTTCGCTTCATTACCTGCAGATGAATTTTGTGAGCGTGTAGAACCTTTGAGGGCTTCCCAAGTACAATATCATCAAGCTTGTGCCCTCTGATCAGCAACGCGCTACATTGCTGCATGGATTGACAAACTCGGCAATGATCTCGCAGTGCTGCTACGTCAATACCAGGCTGAAACATGAGACGCCAATGTAGCTCGCGGAGTCTATAAGACCGAGCATAGCCTTGCTTGCTTGTTATATATATTGCAAAGCATCCCAGATAGCATTCGACTCAAGGACATATAATATCTATTATATTCCAGTATCCTTCACAGCACCACCAGTCGAACTCAAACTACAGCTACACCAAGGGCTTGACAATGCATCTCCTCACCATCTCTGCCATTATGGCTTCAGCCCTGATCTCTCCATCGATTGCTCAAGTACAAAACACAACATCAGCCTGTCCAAGCGTTTATTACACTGCTGGTAACTTTAGCTGCGCTTATGTTACAACTGTTCCAGCATCTCAATACATCGGCGGTCTAGTTCCCTCGAACTCATCAACTGTGGTTACTTTGGTACACACCAGCGGTCATACAGCCACCCTCGCTACTATCGAAACCACTCTTGGTCTGACACTGCCTTTTTTCTACACTTCCCCAACAACAAGTATGCCGGCACCAACAAACATAATTACAGGAACCTTGACGTGCCCAAGTGGTTATGGAACTCTGAATGGACTCCAATGTATTGCTACTACTGCTGTGGCAACGTTGCCAGGATCATCAAGCACAATGATGACTACAGTTACGCCTTCAGTTACTGTGGCGCCAGGAAGCGGAGGCGTTGTGGTTACTAGTGCGGCAGTCGTAAGTCAGATTTCGGATGGACAAGTACAAGCAACGAGTACACCTGCGGTTGCGCCATACAAGGGTGCCGCTAGTAGTGGCAAGATGCAAGCAGGAGGAATTATAGGACTGGTGGGCGCTTTTGCTGTTGGCCTAGGGCTTGTATTGTAGACGTGGAGCGTCCTCTAAAACTTTCGTACAGATTGCCACCCAGAGCACAAAACCCGGTGTTGCTGAGGCCGTGGAGGAGAGGGCAGAGTCAACTACGAAGGATGAGTATGATTTCTGAAGCACTCTGGCTGGAATGTAGTGTATCGTAGACCACACAAAAGAGATGCAAAAGCTAGTCTTGAACCATGTAGTTGCGTGAGATACAAAGGTCTGACCGACACCGTCACAACAAGGCTCGCTCTGCTTCTCTGGCAGTTTTTCCATTGTGGTGTTTAGGCTCGCGATTGGGGACGATGAAACAGCGAAGACGGTGTAGGAGGCTAACCCCCCGCAAAAACACTCAACCATGGTCGGCTCATCATTATACATCTTCTTGCTGCCTCGTCTCTCGACACTCATTCATTCTCTTTCCGCAATGGCCAAAGTGCCATTTGCGCTTCACCTTGTTAACGCCTAACTCCCTAAGCAACCTCCCACTCTACACGACAAGAACATGCGCTCGCTTATTCTTCCTATTTTCTCGCCATGTATAATCGCAATGACCCCCGTATTCGGCGAGCTCTCAATGAATTCGAGCGCACCCTAGAGTCTGCCAACGAGACGGCTCAAGTCGGTCTCTTCTCCTTTGGCCAGCACTACATCCGCCCATGTCTAGGCTCGGTTGGTCGCGGCTTTCAAACCTGTATTGCGCCTTGCTTTCCTACTCACGACCAACGACACCGGCGGAAGCGCACTAGATCGCGGGGACCTGAGTCCAGCTTCGACTTTTACGACGACTGGGCTGCTGAGGATGAGGGGGGCAATGACGAGTTTGAAAGACTTTTGGGTGAATCACAAGACGATGGTGGTGATGCGCAGCCAGGCAGACATGTTACGATGAGCTATGGTAGTACTGGAAGGCAACGAGCAAAGAGTGCTGTTGTGCCATATGATGGAGGTCCGGATCCTACAGTAATACCAAAGTCATCCTATTTTGGATTTCTGAGCAAGCTTCCATTTCAGTCTGGCACGAAGAAAGGACTACGATACAAGCCTTCGGCGGCAGATTTGAAGCAGGTCAAACGCGGTGGGTCGCGAAGAGCAGAAGTGGACATACAGGAGGAGGAAGAGGAGCAAGATACTGGCGCATCGAGGAAGCCTGGACGAGGAAGAAGAAACACAGCTAGCTCGGAGAATTCTGGGCGCACAGTAGACTCTTACAGCTCAAGAGGCGACATCTTCCCAAGTGACGACGAAGAATACACGGACGCAGTACCTTTGGACGACGCGTTTGCCATGGCGCTGGAAAGACGAAGTACTGGAGATGACCTATCTAGTGGGCAGCGCCCACGATACTCGAGGAACTCAACACAGTCAAAGTCTTCTCTTAGCATTGGGCGAAAATCGCGTCCTGCAAGCACAAAATCTGCAAATTCTGTACTCGAATCACGATCAGAGTCAGTTCCAGAGCGTGTGCTGACTTTACAGGAGCTCGCAGAGGAAGAGCAGCGACTGCGCACTGAAGAAGAGCTTGATTTTGTCAGACGAAGAGACGCTGCTCGAAAGCTAGCACGGGAGAGAGGCTTGAGCGGAACGAATGAGCTGTCTACTGTAAGTCGACCTTTTTTGTGCTTCCCGAAAGCTCATTTCAGTCTTCCTACCACTGACGTTAACCAGGCGAAGTCCTCCTCGACCATATCAGTAGCGTCTTTGACCACTTACCCATTTCCTTCAATGGATTCGGAGACAGATTCACCACAGCAAGCGAGATCTGGACCATCCACAGAAGACCGAAGTCGCAGAAGTCGCACGCCGTCTCCAAGTCCGTCCCGGACTCAGACGCAAAACGACAAAGGCTGAGTTTGTTATTACGACAACCAGATAACACCTTGAAACAAGTCTGCCGCAGTATGCAGATCAACCTCGCTCCGCAATATGCCGAAGTCGCCGAAGAAGCGATGTACTCTGACGGATCGGGTCGGGATACCTGCCAAGCTCCTTGTATCTTGTAACCAGCTTTCAAAGTACCGGCGCGTCACAACGACAACAGCTCGATTTCACCAAGGCCAATTTAATCACACCAAGAACGAATACACCTCGAGCGTAACGATGTTGAAAGTGAACAACTCCTCCAGCCTCTACGAACTATGTCGAGGTATGCACTCGAGCGATTACAACTACCAACATACCACATCCATCACGTCTATCGCCTAATCGTTACAATACCGCTGACACAACTCCTTTCTCACAGAAACGACACAACTATTCCACATCACGCGTCCCTCCTTCCCCATATCCCAATTGACGACCACCATCGCATTCGATACGACGCAACCCTCTTCAGTAAGAGCATACTTCGCAGCAATCTTCTTCACACCAACGCCGAACTCATCCATCACTACCGAGGCCGACGACGCCATCCTTCTCTACAAAGGCACCCACAACCAAACTCCAGAAGAAGCAATAAGCGGGTTGTTGGCCCACTTCCGCACCGAGGTTGGCGCGAAAGTCAGAGAAACACTGGCGAGACGGAAGCCCGGTATCTCGCGAGAGAACTGGAAGAGCTATCACGATCTCAGTGCCACTGTGAGGCGGGAGAGGGCTGATGCTGGTAATGATGCAGGTGTGGGAACATATCAGGGCAGTAGCGAGACTGCAGAATCGAGTGGAGCAATAGAAACTGGGGCAGAGCGGCTGCGCTTGGAGGATTTGGGCCGGCCTCCGAGTTACGGTGCCTGACGGACTAGTTTGACACAAGCAGGGCGTACAATGTTTCATTCAAGCATGATGACCTTGGTCTTCGTATCTAGCGAGCAGTCGTATTTGGCGAGCTAAGCTTCGCA
>Ga0160427_10002960_pt1 | contig 10087 bp, 7 predicted proteins | sample SolpanmetagenomL_FD_108194 | JGI IMG/M metagenome (GOLD analysis project Ga0160427, IMG submission 108194) | Solar panel surface microbial communities from Lawrence Berkeley National Laboratory, California, USA - L | ecosystem: Engineered > Built environment > Solar panel > Unclassified ...
AAGCAGGCTGTGGCCAGGACGGTGAACAGCGCATCGGGCAGAGGCTGACGGCTGCCTGCCGGAGCACGGTTGAACCGGCACAATGCGGAATCCGGCTCCCAGTGACTGAGCTGCGCGTTCAAGCGTCCGAGTTCGACCTGGATCAGATCTCGGAGATGGGCAACGTCGCGATCCGGTGGCGGCACGAAGCTGACCGACCAAGTGGTGCCCATGGTCCTCCCGCCAATAACCTCGACTGTGCCGCCAAGCACGGCATCAGGCCCGATCGGTGCCAGCGTCAGCGGAATTAGGAGGCGGCGCACCAGCCGTGCTCTTCGCGTGAGGGCTCGGTGGCGGGTCGACGGGGACTGCGCGCGCTCATCACTGAGGCAGAACCTCGAAGGTCGCGTTGTAGACCGCGCGGCGGCGAGCTCCCGGAATGCTCGACTTATCGTCCTGCGTTTCGGCACCGAACCAGTACAGACCCGCCTGCGAGAACGGCACGGTGACACTGCCATCGGTGGCGGTGGTGAGCTTCGTCTCCTCCGACTTGTCGCGGTAGCGGCTTCCGCCGCGCACCACCTCGATGGCGACGTTGGCGGCCGGCACCCCGTCCAAGAGAAGGGTAAACCTGGCAGCTTCGCCCGCCGCGAGGTTATTGGGATGCGTGTCGAAGCGAAGTTCCAGGCCCTTGCCGCTGGGGGCGAAGGCGCCGCTGTCGGGCTTGCCGAGCGTGACGAACGTTTCCGTGCGCTGCGTGATCTCGGTGACCTTTACCTCCTGGGCATCGGCGGGAATCTCGCGGGCCATCGCCTCGGCGCGGCCGCGCCAACGCTTGGGTTGTCCGCCGAGCTTGTAGCTCGCCATGACCCCATCGTTGACGACCGCAGCCCGGTAGCTGCCGGGCTTAATTAGGTGGAGGTCGAAGGTGCTGCGGAACTTACTCGTCGCAGTGTTCTCCGGCGTGACGGCCGTGCCATCCGGTCCGGTGACCACAAGGCCGTTGAGGCGCATCGGCATGTGCTCGAACACGAAGAGGTCGTTCGAGATCGCCGCGTCGAGGGCGACCCAGGCGTCGCCGCCCGAAAGCACCGTCGACGAAGGCAGCATCCAGGCACGGTGTGCCGCAGCAGGGCCGGCGAGGGCGATGGTGAGGGCGGTCACCAGGGAAACGAGGCGCATCGGAGACAATCCTCAGGGCTTGAGTTCGAGGGAAACGATACCGAGCTCGTCTTTACCCTGGACGGCAGCGTGCACGGCGGCGGTGGGCGGCCAGGACAAGGGCAGGCGCACGACTTCGCGGCCGCCGACCTCGCGGGCCGCCTCGACCACCACTTCGTAGGTGCCGGGTTTTAGACTGGCGAGCGGCGCCGCATCGGCGGCGAAGCGCAGGGCATGGGTGCCGGCGGGACGGGTGGCGCCGCTGATCCCGTCCAGCGGCATCTCGGTCTCACGGCCGATGCGGCGCCACCACTGACGCAGGTCCTTGAGCCACTTGGCGCCGCCCTCGCCCTCGCGTTTGCGGACGTCGTACCAGACCGCGAGGTTGCCGGCAGCAACGCCGCCCGTGCCCTCGATCCAGGCCGCCACGTAGGGGCGGTGGTACTCGGACACGTCGAGACGCGGGATCTGCACGCTGAGGGTGACGTCCCCCGCCAGGGCTGGGGCGGCGAGCAGGGGCGAGAACAGCGCGGTGACGGCCAGACGCATCGGGCGGGGCTTCTCTCAAGCGTGGATGAACAGCAGGAGGACAAGGAGCGGCGCCAGCAGGCCGAGACCCACTACGGGCCAGGTGGCCGGCCGGCGCGTGGAATGGAATTGCAGCAGCACCAACCCGGTGAGGCAGAACACCAGGCAGGCCCCGGCGAACACGTCGAGGAACAGGCTCCAAGCCGCCCCGGTATTGCGGCCCTTGTGCAGGTCGTTGAGGTAGGAGATCCATCCGCGCCCTGTGCGCTCGTGAAGAACGGCACCGGTTGCTCGGTCGAGGCTCACGAAGGCGTCGCCACCGGGGCGCGGCAGCGAGACCAGGGCCTCGTCCCGCGTCAGCTCGGCCTCACGTCCGGTGAGCTTCACGCCGAACTGCGCCGAGAGCCAGTCCCGCACCACCTCAGGCAGGGCCGTCCGGCCGCTCGCCGGCAGGGCGCGCAGCTGGCTGGTGAGATCGGCGGGCAGCGTCGCCTCGCGGCTTTCCACCCGAGGACGTGCCTCAAAGGATCCGGCGTGGTTCAGAGTGATGCCGGTAACGGCGAAGAGCAGCATGCCCACGAGGCACAGCCCTGAACTGACCCAATGCCAAGCATAGAGCTGCTTCAGCCAAAAGGCCCGCCGGGCCCGGGACCGCCGAGTGCGGTCGGCCTCGCTCCGCCCTGCGAGGGTGATGGCGCTCACAGCTCAGCCCAGCGCCGGAGCAGGTTGTGGTAGACGCTGGTGAGCGCGATGACGGAGGCGTTGTCGTCGCTGAGATCCGCCCGCGCGCCCGTGATGCCGCGGTCGAGGTCGTAGAGCAGCGCCCGCGCGCCGTCGTCCTTCACCATGGATTGCGACCAGAAGAACGCCGACCAGCGCGAGCCGCGGGTGATCGGCTCGACACGGTGCAGGGAGGTCGCCGGATAGACGATCATGTGCCCCGCCGGCAGCTTGACCGCGTGCGCGCCGAATGTGTCCTCGATGATCAGCTCGCCGCCGTCATACTCGGATGGGGCGGTTAGGAAGAGTGTGGTCGAGATATCGGCCCGCATGCGGATGCCGGCCCCCGGCACCGCGCGGATCGCGCCGTCCACGTGAGCTCCGAACCCCATGCCCACGTCGTAGCGGTTGAAAAGGGGCGGCAGTACCCGGAGCGGGAGGGCCGCGGCATTGAAGAGCGGGCTGCGCCCGAGCGCCCGCAGGATTAGGTCGCCGAGCTCGCGCGCGGTGGCCGAATCCTCCGGGATCTGAAGGTTGTGCTTGGCACGCGCGGCCTGCTGACCGGCGGTTACCCGCCCATCTACCCAGTCTCCGGCCTCAAGGCCTGCGCGGCAGAACGCGACCTCCTCGGGGGTGAGAACGTTGGGAACCTCGACCAGCATCGGCTTAGTACCTCAGGCCGAGGCTGACCAGCACGGTGCGACCCGATGTCGGGATTGCGCGCGTCGAGAAGGCACCAGCGTAGTTGAGCTCGTCCGTCAGGTTGTAGGCGTTGACGGCCACCCGGTAGGCATCGGTCTCGTAGGACAGGAGCGCATCGAGGGAGAAGGTCCCGGGAATGCGGGTGATGTTGTCACTTGCCGGAAAGTAACCGTCGTCGAAGGAGACGCCGCCGCCGACCGTGATTTTGCCCGGCAGGTTCCACCAGGACCTGCCAAACGGCGTCAGATCGTAGGTCGTCCAGAGCGTGAAGGCGTTCTCCGGCACGTAGGGTGCCGCGTTGCCGATGTAGGTTCCTGAACGCACCGAGCTGCTGAGGTGGGTGTAACCGGCGAGCACGTTCCAAGCCTCGGTGAGCTGGCCTGTCGCCGTGAGCTCGAAGCCCTCGACCCGGCGCTTCTCGCCCGCGTCCAGGGCACCGGTGATGAGAAGGCCCGTGACAGGATCGATATCGAAGCTGTTGCTCTTATCGACCCGGAACAAGGCTCCGGCGAGGCCCAGGCGTCCGCCGAGAACGCTGATCTTGGCGCCGAGCTCGTAGAGCTCGCTCTCCTCGGGCTTCAGGGCGGCCGTGTTCGTCACCTCGATGTTGGTGGAATTGGCGACATACTGCCCCTGCGGGGAGAAACCCTTGGCGAAGGTGACGTAGTAGGTCTGGTCCGGGGTCGGCTGCCAGATCGCACTCGCCTTCGGGCTCACGCCAGTCGAGGCTGCCGTGACGTCGGCCCCGAACACGCCAGTGGTCGTGTTGGTGGTGGCGTAGCTGCTCACGAAGCGATCGACCCGCACGCCGCCGAGGAGCGAGAACTGCTCCGTGAGCCATACCCGGTCGCTGAAGAAGCCGCCAAGATTGGCGCCATCGCTGACGCGGCGATTGTTGTAGTTGCGGGTCAGCGCGTAGCCGGTCTGCTCGAACTGTGGAGTGAGCAGTTGCTGGTTCGGCCGGGTACCGGTGACCGCGAAGCTCGTGCGGCTGTCGGCCTGGTAGAACACGTCGAGGCCCGTCACGACCTCGTGCCGCAGGAAGCCCGTCTGGAACTTGGCGATCGCCGTGGTGACGTTCTGGGCACCCCAGGCATCTTGGTCGAAGGCCGAACCGCCGCCTGCGCTATAGGCGACGAAGGGATTCCCGCCGCTGAAGAAGCCCGACAAGCAGGCGCCAGCGCAAATCGGTGCCGTTGAGGCGAAGTTGCGCTTGTAGAAGGCGAGCCGGCTGTCGTTGGTGACGGTCAACCAGGGGGCGATCTCCCACTTCATCAGCGAGGTCAGCATGTGCACGTTGGCGTCGTCACGGTCGGTGGCGCGGGCGTAGGAGGTTGCGCGGTCAAGGCCGAACTCGGTGAGCGGACGGGCGTAGCGGTCTCCGGGGCGCAAGCCCGTCGGCACGCCGTAATCGGGTGTGCGCTCGCTGCGCTGGAACAGATAGTTCAGGTGCCAGGTGGTGTTGGTCCCCAACCCGAAGCCGAGGGAGGCTGCGATGCCTTCCCGGTCCGACCGGATGTTGTTGCGGTCTTGGATGTCCTGGCGGTGAATGACGCCATTGAGGCGGATAGCCGTGGTGTCGTCAATGCGACGGTTCACATCGAAGGTGCCCCGCCCTGTCGGCCCGCTGCCGCCAAGGCCGTCCACGGCGGTGAAGTCGGTCAGCAGGGCCTTCTTCGAGTTGATGTTGATGGCGCCACCCACCGTGCCGAGGCCCAGGGTCTCACCGGTCGGCCCCTTGATCACCGCGACGTCGCCGATGTTGAAGGCGTCGCGGGCGTAGACACCGAAATCGCGCAATCCGTCGACGTAGACGTCGTTCTTGGCCTGGAAGCCGCGGATGCGGAACTGGTCGCCGTTGAGGCCGCCGTTACCCTCACCCGAGCTGAGGGTGATGCCCGGTACGTTGCGCAGGGCCTGCTCAAGGGTGGTCGCCTGCTGCTGGCGGATCACTTCGCCCGGGACCACCGTGATCGCCTGGGGCGTGTCCTGGATGCGTCCTGGTAGGCGGGAGAGGCCCGTGCTCTCCTGAAGGGTGTTGGGCTGGCGCTCACCGAAGCCCTCGACGCTCAGCATCGGCAGTTCGGCCGCCGCATCCTGTGCCACGGCATCGAAGGGCAGGAAGGCTCCCAGCGTCGCGGCCAGGCCGACACCGAGCGAGGCTGTGGCGCCCGTGTCACGCAGCGAGAGGGAGGCTGACATCTCAAAACTCCTCGAACAAGATGTCAGCGTGTTAGACGCTCACATTCCCGTGAATCAAGTCATGATTGTGTATTTCGCACCGATTGATGCGCAAAAGGGACATATTAGAGTGGCTTCAAACTGGCCAAGACGGAATGATGCAGCAGGGCGACGCTTCATCTCACTAGTTTATAACCCATCTAATTAAAAACAAACGCCTGATACTTGTCCCTAACGCCACCATCTGGCATGCGGCCGAAGATCCCGAGGGCGCTTCACGGTCGCGTGGCCGGGGGCGCAGAGTAAGATGCGGCAACGACTGAACCCGACAAAACCCAAGCTAAACGCCCCCGGATGGGCTGCACCGACGCTTGCTTCCCTGCACCGGCACAGTGAGGCTGATTGGCAACGGATCTTCGCGACACAACCGGACGCGGCCGTGGCCTGGATTCAGCTCTCCGCGCGATCTGGCTTCAAGGCAGCGCAATTGGTCCTCGGGCAGATGCATCTAGACGGACAGGGCGTCGCGCGCGATTCCGCGTTGGCCTATGGCTGGTTCATGAAGGCAGCCGCCCTCGGGAGTATCGAGGCGCGCAACATGGTCGGGCGCTGCCACGAACTTGGCTGGGGTGTGCCGGTCGATCAGGCGGAGGCACTTTGCCACTACCGCAAAGCTGCAGCGGCGGGCCTGGCATGGGGTCACTACAATGCCGGCTGTCTTCTCCTCTACGGAACGGGCCTGCGGCGGGATCACCAGCAAGCCCTCTCGCATTTCCTGGCGGCTGCCTCACAGGAGCACGCCAAAGCCATGGGCCTTCTCGGGCGCTGTCATGAGGAAGGGTGGGGAGTACCAGTCGACCAAGCCGCGGCCGCGACGTGGTATGCGCGTGCCGCCGAAGGAGGTGATTGCTGGGGCGCCTTTAACCTTGGGCTCATGCAGGCCGAGACTGGAGCATCACGGGACGCCGCCATATGGATGGAGCGTGCCGTCGCAGCAGCAACACCGAACTGCCTCGCTGTCATCGTGAAGACTTTGGTCTCGCACTCTGATCCTAAGCTTCGCCAAATTGCCTTGATGGCATCAGATTTGCTGCTTCCTGAGAGTCTGAAGACAGCATATGCCGTACCAGTTCTTGATCGCCTAACTGTGCACGCGTCGGTCCGCTCACGTAAGTCGTTGGGCAGCTTGCATTCGGCTGCCGCGGCAGTGTTCGGGCTTGCACTCCTTTTGTTGGCTCACGTCTTGCCAATGAACCGAAGGGCAGGATAGCAGGAAATCTGCAACCTACTGATATTACTGACTGCGTTACTTTAGCATTGAGGCAGGCGCGAACCACCTGTGCGCTTCGGAGCGCACAGGTGGTTCGCGCCCAGCTTATTGGGAAAACTGACCCTGAACCGAGGTCCGCTTCCGGAAGCAAGGCTAGTTCCCGCTTCTGGCGCAAAGCGTTCCGACGCTATCTTGGGAATGAATGTCCGCCCATTTGGTTTTGTCTCCCGTAAGCGGACAGGCAGAACCCCACCCACTCCGGCCGACGAGCGGACGGACGCGTCCCGATCCGTTTCAGTCCCTAGGCAGGTCCGCTTCCAGGCTGCCGGTGTGGCAGAGGTCGATGACCGGATCTGGCGCGGACCCGATGCGCCGGGTGCACAGCCGGTGGGTTCGGGGACCATATGTCGCCCTACGGCTGAGCTCGGCATCATGGCAGGATCGAATATGACTGGGCGGAGGGGAGCACCGCGGTGGTTCGAGGGGGAACGCATATGGATCAAGTGACCCCGCTCGCCTTGTCCTACGATGCCATCGCCGCCGCCCGGCAAGTGGCGGAGACCGCCGCGACGCGAGCGGAGGCCCACGACCGCGACGGCGGCTTCCCGACCGAGGACGTCGCCGACCTCGGCTGCCTGGGCCTTCTGGCAGCGCCTATCCCGTCCTTGGCGGGCGGCGCCGGCCTCGGCGAGGAGCCGGGCGGCCGTAGGCTCGCGGCGGTGCTGCGACTGGTGGGCTACGGCAGCCTGGCGCTCGGGCGGCTCTACGAGGGACATGTCAACGCGTTGCAGCTCGTCGCCCGCTACGGCACGCCCGCGCAGCGGGAACGGCTGTTCGCCGACGCACGCGACGGCCACCTGTTCGGCGTCTGGAATACCGAGCCGCATGGTGGCGGCCTCGTCCTGGAGGACGGCGCTGACGGGCTGCGACTGACAGGTGCGAAGACCTTCGCCTCGGGAGCGGGCCACGTCACCCGTGCCCTTGTGACAGGTCGTGGTCCGGGCGGAAGCGGCACAGTGATGCTGGTCGTGCCGCTGACGCCTGGGAGCCGGGCGGACCTGTCCGCGTGGCAGCCCCATGGCATGCGCGCCTCGGCCACCGGCACACTCGACTTCGCCGGCATCACCGTCACGGCGGAGAACATCCTGGGCGACCCGGACGATTACTTCCGCCAGCCGGACTTCTCGGGCGGCGCGTGGCGGTTCGCGGCGGTGCAGCTCGGCGGCATCGAATCCGTATTCGATGCCTGGCGGGGGCATCTCGCCGCGACCGGCCGCGGCGGCGACCCGCACCAACTCGCGCGCCTCGGCGAGGGTGCCATCGCGGTCGAAGGCGCCAGGCTTTGGGTGGAACGCGCTGCGGGAGCGGTATCCGATGGCGTCCTGTCGACGGAGCGCGTCGTTGCCCTCGTCAACTTGGCACGGCTCGCCGTCGAACGGGCTGGGCTCAACGTACTGCAGCTCGCTCAGCGCTCGGTCGGGCTGCAGGGTTTTTTGCACCCGCATCCCCTGGAGCGGCGGTCGCGCGATCTCGCCACCTACCTGCGCCAGCCGGGGCCGGACCGGGCCCTCACCGCGGCCGCCGAGGAGATCCTCAGGGCCGGAGGCATGGCCGGGGACCTGTGGGGGGACGGGGCCATGCCGTGAACGGCGTCGGGGTACGGACGCAGCCCCGATTACCGGTAATGCCTCGGCGGCATGTTGCGCCGCTTGCGCGAGGATGACGCCCAAACCCGCAGGAGGTGGGTCCACTTGGCGGAGGAGAACCTCCGCTATGCGTATCGACGGACCTTGGCTGCGGTAACATCCCGGCTCGCCGCAAGCTTCATGGCATGCCTTGCCACACGGCGTGCCAGCACCTGGGCTTCCTTGAGAGACCGCTGGAATGTGCCCAATCCTTCCTGTGCGATCCGCTGCTCGTTGCAGCACTCAAGTGCATGGCAAGCCGACGACAGCGCAAGGAAACCAAGGGTCCCGGCCGAGGACACGCAGCTGTGCGCCTGGAACCGGATCAAATCCCTCTCGGCCAGGGTCGTGCCTTCGCCGAGGAAAAGCGAGCCCAACTCCTCTGCGAGTGCCTCAAGGATGCCCTTCGCACGCGCGGCACCGATCAGGGCGGTGACCTCGTCGAAGGCCGTCCGGTCGAGGAAGCCGGGATCGTTCGCCGCCTCCGTCCGCCATGACGCGTTCGCATCCGGTTTCCGCGACAGCCAATGGTCGATCATCCGATAGAGGTCGGCGCGTTTGAACGGCTTGCCGACGTGATCGTCCATCCCGGCCTCCCGAAACATCCGCACCTGCTCAGGAAGGACGTTGGCCGTCATGGCGATGATCGGCATCGTGGCGGCGGGCGCGTCCAGCGAGCGGATGAGGCGGGTCGCCGCGAGGCCGTCCATGCCGGACATCTGCACGTCCATCAGCACAAGGTCGAACGGCATCCGCTCCAGGGCGCGAACGGCGGCCCTGCCGTCCGGAACCACCTCGACCGCGTAGCCGCCTGCCTCAAGGACCGCGCGGGCAAGCTCCTGGTTGATCGGATTGTCCTCGGCGACCAGGATGCGTCCAATCCGGTGCGGTTCCGGCGCGGGCCTTGCCAGCGTCGGCGGCCGTCCGGCGGCACCCGGCGGCAGCATCAGCGAGAACCAGAACGTCGCGCCGGCACCCTCCGCCGAGAGAAGGCCGATCTCGCCGCCCATGAGGTCGATGAGCTGCTTGCAGATGGCCAGGCCGAGGCCGGTACCGCCGAAATCCCGCTCGATTGAGCCTTCGACCTGGCTGAAGCGCTTGAACAGCCGGTCCTGCTTGCCCTTCGCGATTCCGATGCCGGTGTCCACGACGCCGAAATGCAGCCTCTCGCCGGTCGGGCCGGTGCCTACATGTTTCACGGTTAAAGTGACGCCGCCGCGATGCGTGAACTTGATCGCGTTGTTGAGGAGGTTCAGCAGCACCTGCCGCAGGCGTGCCTCGTCGCCGAACACGTGACGTGGAACCGCCGGATCAATCTCGGCCCGGATCGCCAGGCCCTTCCCTTCGGCCGAGCCGCGGACGATGTTCAGGCAGCTGTCGATCAAGGCGTAGGGAGCGAAATCCTGCCGGTCGAGCTCGATGGCGCCGGCCTCGACCTTGGAGAAGTCGAGGATGTCGTTGACCACCGTGAGCAGGGCAGCCCCGGAAGTGCGCACCAGCTCGGCCTGCCGCTGAAGGTCGGGCTGGAGCCGGCCGGAACCGACCATAAGGTCGGTGAAGCCGATGATGGCGTTGAGGGGCGTCCGGATCTCGTGGCTCATGGATGCCAGGAACTCCGTCTTGGCCGCGCTCGCGCGCTCCGCCTCCAGACGCGCGGCCTCGGCATCCCGGGTCCGGGCGGCGACGCGGTCGCTCAGCGTCGCGTTGAGCTCGCGCAGGGCCGCCTCGCTGTCGCGCAGGGAGCGTTCGGCGGCGTCCCGGGCGGTGTCGTCGCGCATGGTCAGGACGGCGCCCACCGACCGGCCGTCGCGACCGACCAGGGGCCGGGCCGAGCCGATCGCCAGGACCTCGACGCCGTCCG